>Ga0209636_10001415_pt1 | contig 24209 bp, 20 predicted proteins | sample DeeMarSWOR152_54_FD_187464 | JGI IMG/M metagenome (GOLD analysis project Ga0209636, IMG submission 187464) | Marine sediment microbial communities from White Oak River estuary, North Carolina - WOR-1-52-54 (SPAdes) (version 2) | ecosystem: Environmental > Aquatic > Marine > Intertidal zone >...
CTCCGCAGAAGGAGCACTCATCCCCGCCTCCAACAACTCTTTTATCACATCATCAGATACCTCTTGGGAGGTATATTTACGAACACTTCTCCGGGAAAGAATAGCATCCATAACATTCATAATTATCCCACCTTCTATTCTCACATACTCTGTTTATTTTTACTATGAATAACTTTTTTGAAAAAACTCTAAAGGTATTAAAACTTGCAAAGTCAGCTGCTATCAATCTTCTATTTGTTAAACTTCGTTAACTCTAAAGAAATCTTAAAGAAATGCCGAGGAAATTTTATTTTTTAATTTTTCTTTTCTTTGTTTTTTATTATACTTTTACTTTTCCAAAGAAAAAGCAAAAAAACACAAGAGGAAACCCACCCCCAACATAAAAAACAACGCAAAAACGGTTACCCAGGTTTTAATCTGAGTGTTTCTATTTTATTTTTTATATTTTTTTATTTATTCTTCCTTTACAAGATGGAAGAATGTAGGTATTTATTGTACTTGTTTAATTTAAATTATTATTGGTTATTTTTTGTTTTCTTTCATTATTATACTTCTTGCTGCGATAACTCCGCTAATGCTTGCTTGTATAAGTCCTCTTGTTATTCCTGCTCCATCTCCAATTGTGTATAGGTTTTCTTTTTTTGTTTCTAAGTCATTGTTTACATTTATTCTTGAAGAGTAAAATTTTGTTTCAATCCCGTAAAGAAGTGTATGGTCGCTGTAAACTCCTGGTGTTACTTTGTCTACGGCTTTTAACATTTCAAGAATATCTTGGAGAAATCTGTAGGGTAGAACGAAACTTAAATCTCCTGGAACTGCTGTTTTTAATGTTTGTTCTACTATACTTCTCGCTATTCTTTCAGGTGTACTTCTTCTCCCAATTTTCAGATCTCCTAATCTTTGTATTATGACACTTCCTCCGCTGATAATGTTTGCTAATCGTGCAAGATATTTGCCGTAAGCTATAGGTTCTTTAAAAGGTTCTGTAAAAGAAGTGCTTACAAGTATTGCAAAATTTGTGTTACCGCTTTTTTTATTAGCATAGCTTTGCCCATTTACTGTTACTGCATTTTCCTCTGTAGACTCTATAATGACCTCTCCATGGGGGCATACGCAAAAAGTTCTTACCAAGTCATCAAAAGATTTAGAATAATATATGAACTTAGGTTCATGGAGGACTGATGTTATTTCTTCCATTATTTCTGCTGGTAATTCTACCCTTACCCCGACGTCTATTGGATTATTTTTTGTTTCAAGTCCATAACGTTTCATCTCTTCTGTAAGCCAATCTGCTCCAACTCTTCCTGGAGCTACTACTATGTATTTTCCCATTATTTTTTCTCCGTTATCTAGCTCCACTCCTTTCGCCTTTTTTTCCTCAACAATTATGTGTTTAACGTTCTCGTTAAGCCTGATATCTATGTGATTTTGTAGTTTTTCTTTCATTTTTCTTAAAATATCTCTGCAATTTTCAGTTCCTAAGTGTCTTACTTGATATGGTATTAACTTTAAACCTGCAAATGTTGCTTTTCTCTCTATCTTTGAGACTTCATCTGCATTTGTTCCATAAATCTTTTCTGTTGCCCCAAAATTTAGGTAAATTTTGTCGACGTACTTTACTAATTCGTTCAATTTTCTCTTTGATTGATATTCATTAAGCCAGCCTCCCACTTCCGTAGTTAACGTAAGTTTTCCGTCACTAAAAGCTCCTGATCCCCCCCAACCTGTCAATAGTTTACAAGGTTTACAAAGCTGGCAAGTTTCTCCTTTCTCAATTGCAGGGCAAGAACGCTTCGTAATATCTTTCCCTTTATCAATCATTAATATGTTCAAGTTTTCTTTTTTTTCTTCTAATTCTAAAGCTGTAAAAATGCCTGCAGGGCCACTGCCAATAATTATCGCATCATATCCTTTTTCTACCACTATCTAATCCGCCTCATTTTTAAAATTACTTTAAAAATCCCAAATGAAGTCCTTTAACCTTATGGAAAACTAATAACAATATAGCGATCTCACACAGTTTCTCACTATTTCTTTATTTTTATTTATTTATATCATAATTAAAATTAAATAATGAATCCAAATTATATCACGTAAAACTTAAAATTTAAACTGTTCCTAAAATTGCAACATAGTAAATTTTTTTAGCAAAATAAAAAACCACTCATTGTTATAAAAATTATTTTAATAGTAAAAAACCAAAATAAGCGTGGTTTTGTTGTTTCAAAAAAACCAAATTAAAATCTCCAGATTTTTACGTGGTCTAAAATCTGCAATGGAAGGACGCGTAAAAAAATATATTTTCGTGCCTAGTGGCATAATAAGATGGGTAGTTACAGGAGAAAAAAGCGACTATCTAACAATTGAAAATCGTTTTTGTTTATGCGAAGATTTTTTCTTAAATGGTGTTATAAAACGTAAAATTCCAGCTTGTTACCATCTTTTTGCTATTCAATTAGCAAAAACACTGGATACTTTTCAAGAATTTAAAATAAGCGATAAAGATTATGATTTTTACATAAATGAATGGTTATTATTATAACTTAAGAAATGTTATTAAAATTAAAGTAACTATTTATTTATAATTTCTACTTTTAGTTAAATATCTCGCATATTTTCTCAATCACTAAACCAATTTTTTATATTCCTAATTTTTAGGGGTGCTTAAAATCTCTTTACTATATTTTTTTTTGAGGCAGACTATAAATGTCAAAAGACAAAAAAGTCTCATTATTACAAGTATTCCTCATTTTCTCTCTCCTCTTCTGTCCTTATATTAATTTATCCTTAAACATTTTACCAAATACGGATATTTCTCCTTCTCTTCCTTCTCCTAAACTTCTTGATTCAACTACTTTAAATGTCTCTCAGCATGCTACAGTCAAAATTGAAAAATGGATGAATAGTTCCGATAACATATACATTAATAGTTCGTCTCTATGGAAAGCTAATTGGACTGCTAGAATAACCAATATTTATAACCAAACAGTACATTGTGGCGATGCAGAAGTTGAAAATGATTATTATTGGAAAAACTATGAAAGAGACCAACCTGATGATCTGGGTTTTTCAAGATATCTAAACAATCCTGAAGGTCTCATTTCTTATAGCGGTAATTACTCTTGGACTGATAATATTTCTAACTGGGCTTCTTCTCTTCACCAGGTCGATTATAGTGGCGGAGGGTTATTGCATGGAAATTCTGTTATCGTATCTTTTGCTTACAACCTGTTTTCTGAAAATAACCTTTCTAGTTCATACTCTTATGTTAAAGTGGTTTATAATTTCACTTCTTTCATATTACAAGTTTATTTGTGGTCTTACCCTCACCCTCTTTATCCTCCAAAAAATGACTCGAAAACCGTCTCTTTGATTATAAATGATTCTTGGCATAACAGTTGGCGTTTGGTATCTTTAAATGCTTCAAAACTTGGATTAGAGATTTGCGATAAATTACCTCTTAACCTCTGGGAAATAGACATAGAGGTAGGGGTTCAAAATCCTCCCTATAGTGCAATAATTCTTTTTGATGAAATTTCTTGTATTGACCTTGTATTCCCCTCTGAAGTTGACTTAAAAATAAATAATCAAAAAGTAATTGATTTCTCTTTAGGCCAAGGATTTTTATCTTGGGAATCATACCTTGAAAATAATCTCCACGTTTCAGTAAATGAAACTAATATTAGCGGTTTTAAAACAGAAAAAACATGGCATTTCTTTTTAGAAATTAACATTTCAAGAGTCATTGTTCGCGAAATCGATTATGAACGCCATAATTCCACAACAATCAAATGGAATGTAACATTTCAAGTTGCTCAAAAATTTGCTGAAAACATGACCAGTTTTATTTTAATAACCATCCCGTTTGATTGGAATTTTTTATCTATTTTAAACCCTAACGGAGTACAAATGAAAGATTTTTGCATAGAATTAAACGATTCTATTCACCAAATTATCATACCAGATAACATTTTAATTAAAGGAGAATGGCAAATTTTTACTTATTCTCCTAACTATTTAGAATTAATCTCTCCAACCAGTTCTATTTCAGTAACCCATGAAGAAAACATAAACATCAGTGCAAAACTAAGATACAGTGTAGGTACAGTAAACCTCAGTATAGTAGACACAACCTATGGGAATGTTCTTCAAACTACCGTTAAAGAATCAGATATTTACGGGATAGTCACTTTTGAAGTATGCTTCCCCCCTCAAACCTCTCGTTCAAACATCAGCGCTATTTTACGGTGGTTTTACAACTGGGAAGCTGGAGAAGAACATATTAATATAACACTCACAACTAAACCAACAAAAATAGCTATAAATTCATCTGAGTTTAAAGTATTTTACCCCAGAAAACTTTCAATAAATCTCTCCTATATAGACCTTGAAAATAATCTTTCAATTTTAGGCGCTCATGTTACTTATCAGTGGGAATATGATCAAGGAAAATTTATCGAAGACCCAATAAACCAGATATATATACTTGAATTTCCAACTTATCAACTTTCTTTAAATAATTCTTACCAAATATTCATAAAAGCTGCTAAAGAAGGCTATGCTACGGTTATAAAAGTTATAACAATATTTATCGAAAATCCTGGATTTAAAATAGATTTATCTTTACCTAAAACAGCTTATTCAGGAGAAACAATAACTGTTAGTGCAAAAGTCTTTGATAGTTATAATGTGCCTTTAAATAACATAACTGTTCTATTCTTTCTCAATTCATCCTCCATAGGCGCTGGATTCACAAACGAATCAGGTTATGCATCCATACAATATTACATCTCTTCTTCAGAAACAAACAGGTTTTTGGAATTTCACTGTGAAATAGTTATACATAACAAGGTAGTAGCAAGTTCTTCCAACTCAATAGAAATAATTAGCCCGCTCAAAAATGAAAAAAATTTTTGGCTGATCACATTAACTTTTGGAGTTATTACCGGTTTCTTATCTTACCTATCTAAATTATATCTTCAAAGGAAAAAAAAGCTCTCATTGTTCATAAAACTATAATGATAAAATTTCATCTTTTAATTAATTCCTCTCCTTTCACTACTTCTATTATGTAGGTTGAAGGTAGCTTCATCCCTGCCCTCTTCAATGCTTTCATTGCGTGTTCTACATTTTCTGGTATTACTTTTACAATAATGATTGATTGTCCTTCCATTACCCTTGCTGCTGTTCCTATAGGCTTACCAAAAGCATGTCTCATCCCTTCCTGTAATCTATCTGCTCCTGCAACTGCCATCATCTTGTTCTCTCTGAGAACATGATGTGGATAAACTTTTATCTTTAAGAAATACTCGCTTCTACCTAAATTTTTTTGGAGATATCTGTTAGCAGCAATTCTTGCAGATTCAAGGGCTACATGCTGAATATTACACGATTCTTTGACTTTTAATGCAACTTCCACAGGCAAATCGCCTTTAACTGTCCCCATCTGAAAGATCCTTATTTTGGAATCAGGAACCCCTCGCATATATTCTCTCCTAGTGTACGGGTGTGGCTTAATATCCCTGTAACAGCGGGCAGGTCTCTTAGGCATATCTTATCACCAAAAAAAGTACATATTTTTAAACTTCTCAGGTATTTAAACTTTAAAGATTACTTAATTTATAAAACTTTTTTAGGAAAGTCAAGGTGTAATTTGCTTGGTGTAACACTTTTTTGTCCTTTATACTTTCCACTATAAGGCTTTTCACAAGGATGCGCTAAATACGATAACTCTAATTGGCAAACTCTTTCTCCTACTTTAAGCTCCTGTGGAATATTAAGCTTATTTGTAACTTCAAGCGTAATTTTTCCGCAGAATCCAGAGTCAACGAAACCTCCTGTAGAATGAACTTCCAAAAATCTTCTAGCTAATGAAGATCTGCCCTCGATTCTACCCCTTATATTATTCGGTATCTCTATCCACTCCATGTTCGTTATAAGCACATTTTCCCCTGGTTGTATTACTAAAGAATTCTCTAAAACTATTCTTTCCATATACGGTTCTATATCGTCCTCCATCTTGAAAAGAGCCCTATTATTTAAAACCATTTTTTTTCTGTCTAAAACTAAAGCTTCATTCCCCATCCTTAAATCAACTGAACACGGTCCTATCTGTTTTTCTAAATCTATAGGCCTTATAACTAAGTTTGCTGTTTTCAACTCTCTTAAAATATCAACATCAGATAGTATACACAAAGCCAATCACTTCTAATATATCTTTAGCAAAAAATAATTAAAATTATATTACTTTATTATTACAAAACTCCTAAATAAATCATTAATAAAATTTAAGGATATAAAAACTTCTTATTTTTTCCTTGTGTGAAATAAAAAATCATTGCTTTTAAATAGAATTTAAAGGATGATAAAATGTCTTATATTGGCGGTATAATTCAAAAAAATACATCGAATATTGGCTACTATCTTACTCAAATAGGAAAAACTCTCCGCCATCGTACTTTAAGTAAACATAAAATATACACAAAATATGAAGAAAAAGAGTCAATATACCCCGAAAATTTTGAATCAATTAAAGGTCATATCGGCGTAATAGCAGGGGATTTTATTAACCTAAACGGTGTAACATATTCCCAACCCTTAACTGGATGCGATGAAAAAACCGTTGTAGCCTTAAACGGAGAATTATATAACTCCAACCAACTTAAAACTAGTCTAAAAAATTTTCATACTTTTAGAACTGAAAATGATGGCGAAATAGTTGCCCATCTTTTCGAATCGAAAAAATTTAAGCAAACATGCCTAAAAAAGAATTTATATAACGTTTTTAACAGTATAGCTGGCTATTTTTCACTCCTAATATACGATCGCGAAAATGACATAATAACTATTGGAAGAGATCCCGTAGGCATAAAACCTTTATTTATAGGGAAAAACGATCAAATAATTGCCTTTGCATCTGAAAGAAAAGCGTTATGGAAGATTGGCTTGGAATATGTAAAACCCGTGTTGCCTGGCTTTTTTTATATTCTTTCAAGGTATGACTTTAAAAAATTAAAATTTTCAGTATTAAACTTCCAAGGTCCAACGATTAAAAAACCCATTAAAGATATCACTAATATCCTTTCTTCCAAACTCGTATCATCAATAAAAAAAACAACAAAAGATAGGAAAAAAGCAGCTCTTTGCTTTTCAGGAGGACTAGATAGCTCAATAATTGCAAAAACCCTCCAAATGGTTAATATCAATGTGGAACTTTTTTGCGTATCTGTAAAGAATCATCCCGACGAAAAAAACGCGAAAAATGCTGCAGAAAAACTAAATCTTCCATTAAACGTTTACAATTTAACCTTCGAAGAAGTAGAATCAAAAATTCCCGAAATAATCTGGTTAATAGAAGAAATAAATCCACTCAAAGTAAGCATTGCTATCCCCCTCTTTTTTTTAGCACGAGAAGCGAAAAAAGCAGGGTTTAATCACATGATTTTAGGACAAGGTGCTGATGAGCTTTTTGCAGGCTACAAAAAATACCAAAAAAACCTACAAAATAAAGGAATAACTGCTCTCAAAAAAGCTTTAGAAAAAGATACTAAAAATCTTTGGAATTCAAGCCTTCAAACAGTGGATATGGCAACCATGGCCCACACAATCTCTCCCAAATATCCCTTTCTAGAGCCCGAGTTAATATCCTACTCCATAAGTATTCCTCCTGAACTAAAAATAAAAAATAACGAACGAAAATACATATTAAGAGAAACAGCCCGCCTTCTAAATCTACCCCCAGAAATCATAAAAAGACCAAAAAAAGCCATCCAATATGGATCGGGAATAAATAAAATACTAAAAAAAATAGCCAAAAAAAATTGTAAAACAGACAAAATAACTCCCTTCCTAATAAGAATAGCCAATACATTAAATTTCCCCTCAAACTCCAAACTAGTTAACACGTAATTCCATTAAAGTTAAATCAACCAAGAACTTCACTTACTTAAACTTTAAAATTTCATAAATGAAATCCTTAGGAGGAAACATTATTGGAATTTTGCGAATGCGGTGCTTTAATGATGCCAAAAAAAGATGAAAACGGTAATATTCTCCTCATATGCGGAAAATGTGGAAAAACTATATCTAAAGATTCTTCGGGAGGATATACAATCTCAAGTAAAATTGAAAAATCTGAAACAATTATTGTACAGGATCCTTCCAAATCACCTTCACTCTCATCCACAAAAATAAAATGCCCTTCCTGCGACTCTATGGAAGCATACTATTGGATGGAACAAACAAGAAATATCGATGAACCTCCCACACGCTTTTACCGCTGTAAAAAATGCGGAAAAACTTGGCGAGAAACGTGGTAAATCTAACAAATTTGGTTCTTCTTCTTTTTCCTCAAATTCTTCCTCTTTTTCGGTTTCTTCTTCCTCCCATTCTTCTTTTAATGTTTCTTCTTCTATTTCTTCTATTTGTTCTTCTATTACTTCTTGTTTTTCATTTAAGTTAGAGATTTCAAAATATTGATCAAGAAATTCACTTATCAACTTGCATCCAACCTTCTTTTTATTGATCTATAAGGTTGTGCAAGAGAAGAGTTTAAAAGCCCCCCTATTCTCTTAAAAATCATTTCCTACCTTTGATAAAGTCAAGTTATAAGAAAAAATAAAAAACACCTGTAAAACGGATAAAATCCGTCAAAAAGAAGAGAAAATTTAGAAAACTTAAAATAAAGCTTTCTATAATGTTTAATGCCTCGAATAAATAAACCGCTTCCAGTTTTCTGGCTTAGGTATTGCTGCTGGTAGCTTTTTCCTTTGTCTAATCTCTTTTATGTATTCCTCTGCTAATGCGCTTGGTACTGGTTTAAAACTGTCAAACTCGTATCCAAGAACTCCTCTGCCTTCAGTAGCGTTCCTTAGCTCATCTGCAAGGTCCATTGTTTCTATTGTTGGTATTAGCCCTGTAACTATCGCTTCACCTTCTTTTTCAAGTTGTCTTACGTCTATTACTTGTCCTCTATGTCCTGAAATAAGCTTTGTAGCTTCTCCCATCATGTGGAGTGGTAAGCGCATGTCAACTCTGACTACGGGTTCGTACAAGCGAGGTTCTGCTGTGAGGAAACTCATGTTCAACGCTGAACTAGTCATAGTAAATACTTCACTATATCCTGTATGCGCCGGATCTTCATGAACAAAACAGTCTGTAATGACAATTTTCAGCCCCATTACGGGTTCTCTTGCAAGAGGTCCTCCTTCAACAAAATCATTAATCACGTTTATTATTGCTTGTTTTAGCCGGTCTAATCTCTGAACTCCGGCAGTCATATTTACTATTACGTTGTTTTTGTATATATCCCAAATGTTTCTTGCTTCTTTCATGTTCCATCCTGCCTCTTCTTTAAGAATTCTTGCCCGTTCTTTTTCTGGTTGATCTGCAGTAACTTTTCTTGTCTTAATTAGTTCAAGGGTCTTTTCATCAAGGGGTTCTACATAACCCTTAATCTTATTATGCCCATTAGAACTCTTAGTGTGAAACTCTTGACCTCTTTGTTCAACCTTTTCTCTGAAAACGACTACAGGTTCACTCATATTTATAGGCACATGATCGTTTATTCTTCTAGCTAATACTTCTAATTGCAAGGGGTCTATGCCACTAATAATCGTTTTCTTAGTCTCTTTGTCGAAAGTGAATAATAACGTAGGATCTGCCAAGGTCCACATTTTAACTATCTCATCTAATTTAGCTATGTCTTGAGGATTAGCTGCTTCAATTGTACGTGAAACAACAGGCTCTACCGCGTACTTAATCTGCTCAAAAGGCGTTAGTTCTATATTTGAGTCTGAAAACGATTCTCCTGCAGGGCAAATAAAGCCGTATATGCTAAACATGTTCCCTGCTTTAATTTCTGGCATATCAAGAATATCTGTTACTTCCTGAACCCCAACTCTTTTTACCCTTTGAACGCTTTTTCTCGTAAGCAAACGAACTTCTTGACCTGCTTTTAATGTTCCACTAAAAACTCTGCCTACAAGAAAAGCCCTCAATCTTTTAGGATCCATTACAACTTTTGCAATAACCCCTAAAAGATCCCCGTTTGGGTCAGTATCAAGCAAGGCTTTTCCAACTTCTGAATCAAGATCCCCCTTCCAAATAGATGGAATTTTATTTTTTTGTCCTGTTTCAGGATCTGGCAAATGATTAATAACCATCTCCAACATTGCTTCATGAAGCGGTAAGGTTTTACGTAACCATTCCTTATCCCCTTCGGCGTATTTCTCAAAAACTATTTCTGGGGTAATATTTTTACGTTTTAAAACAGGAAAAGTAAAAGCCCATCCGTCTTTCGCACTGCCAACAGCTACAGTCCCTTCTTTAAAATTACTAGTCCATTCTTCAGCAAACTGAGGTGGGGCTACTCTACGTATATAATCATTAACCCCCCTGATTATGGTATCCAAACGCTCATAAGCCGCTTTAGGAGATAATCTAAGCTCAGAAATAAGCCTATCCGCTTTATTGATGAACAAAACCGGTTTACACCCTTCTGCACCCACAGAGAGCCTAATATTGGTTTCTGTTTGAGTTAAAATTCCCTCCACTGCACAAACTACAAGCACAACCCCATCAGAACAACGCAAAGCCCTTGAAACTTCACCGGTCCAACTAATATGCCCTGGCGTATCATTAACTTCGAGCAAGTATGCCTTACCATCATACTCAAACCCTAAATTAATTACGCTACCAAAAATTGTTAACTTTCGTTCCTTTTCGATAACATCCCAATTTGTTAGCAGCTTCCTTCCTGCTTCTGTATCCGCCATTAACCCTGCTTTGCTCAGCAAATAATCTGTTATTGAGGTTTTTCCATGATGTATATGAGCTACAATGGAGAAAATTCTCCTATTTTCCATAGGGGTGTTAGCAAACATATCTCTTAGTTCTTCTGGGTCTTTTAATTTCACCATTAGCAACCACCTCTCTTTACCATAAATAATTGAAAAGATAAGAAAAAATGATCTTATTTTTATTTATTTAACCTTAATTTTTTTAATATAATATCTTTACATTAACCTTTCCATAATTATCAAAAAAAATATAATAACCTAAAATGATAATTAGGATGCAGCAACTCCTTTATAAATCCTGCATATCAACGTGTCTAATTCTTCGTTGTTTTGGTCCTTTTCAAATTCGAAGAACCAACCTTTTTCTTCTAAAATAGTCTCTATCATTTCCCGTAGTTCTGCTCTTTCTGGGGATTGTGGCAATTCAAGTTCTTCAAAGACGTCAAACTTTGAAATAGCGTCTAGGCATGTTTCTATAGTGTCTATCTTGATCTTTTTTCTATCTTTTTCTGCCAAAACCATTAGTTATCCCAACCATTACTTATCCCCTTACTTATCCCAACAATATATAAAATTGTCTCAATAATATTTACTCTTAATGATCTATCAAGTTTTTTATTTTTAAAGGAGTACTTTGAGATTGTCTTCTAAAATCAGACGGCTTGTAGACGATATAAATAAGATTATGCTTTTTAAAGAAAACATTCGTAATTTCTGCATATGTTCCCATGTTGATCATGGAAAATGTGTTTCTGGTGATTCAAAAGTTTATGTTAATGGTCAATGGGAGAAAGCTTCTGTACTTTTTGAATCCTTTAAACAATCTCCGATAATTTTTTCTGGTAAAAATGAAACAGTTTTAGATGTTTCTTCAAAAGGTTTGCGCACCATATCTCTAGATGTTTCTACTGGATGCATTTTGTGGAAACCCATAACCTATATCTGGCGATTAAAATATGATTCTAATTTGATTGAAGTTTCATTAGGGAATGGAAGAAAAGTAAAAGTTACTCCTGAGCACAAATTTTTAGTTTTAAACGGTAATAAAATCATAGAAAAAAATGCAAAGAATCTGAAAAAAGGAGATTATATAATTGTGCCTAATACGTTGCATGTAACTCCCAATGATCCTGATTTTATTTCTAAAACAATTCCACTTAATAGCAAAGATATATGTTTTGAAAAAGTGGTTTCAAAAAGTTTAATGTTTGAAAATTATGTTTATGATTTTTCTGTTCCTGATACTCATAATTTAGTTGTGGAAGGATTTTTCGTACATAATACAACCCTCGCTGACAATTTGTTAGTTGCTGCTGGTCTACTTTCACCAAATGTTGCGGGAAAGGCTCTTGCTCTAGATTATTTGGAAGAAGAACAAAAAAGAGGTATAACGATAAAAACAGCTATAATATCTCTTTTACATAAAATCGGCAATAAATCTTACATACTTAATCTGATAGATACCCCCGGTCATATTGATTTTAGTGGAAAAGTAACAAGGGCACTGCGAATAATTGACGGTGCAGTAGTAGTTGTAGATGCTTTAGAAGGAATTATGGTTCAGACAGAAATTGTTACAGAACAAGCGTTAAATGAATGTGTAAAACCTGTACTATTTATTAACAAATTAGACCGTCTTATCCGCGAGTTAAAACTATCTCCCAAAGAAATCCAAAAACGTTTAAGTTCTATAATTAGCGACTTTAATGGCATCATCGATTCTTATGCAGAGCCAAAATTCATTAAATTATGGAAAGTTAAACCTGCTGCAGGATCTGTGACTTTTGGTTCAGCTCTTCATAGGTGGGGTTTTACATTACCAATTGCTAAAGAAAAAGGTGTAAAATTTTCAGACATAATTCAGTTTTATGCCCAAAATAATGGGTTTTTAAAGCTTAGCACTTTGCTTCCTCTTCATTCTGCTGTACTTGATATGATTGTTAATCATCTTCCTTCTCCTACGGAGGCTCAGGCTTATCGTATACCTAAACTTTGGCATGGTGACCTTTCTAGTGAAATCGGTCAAGCCATGCTTAAATGTGATTCAAGTTCTCCTCTTGTCATTGTTATAAATCATTCTTACATTGATCCTTTAGTTAAAAGTGTTATTTGTATGGGGCGAATTTTTTCTGGTGTTGTCCATGTTGGCGATAAGGTGTTTATTCTTTCTAAAAAGAAACGGAACAGAGTTCATCAAGTAAGCATGTTTATGGGTGAAAATCGCATTGTTGTAGACGAGGTTTCTACTGGTAATATAGTGGCTCTTCTGGGTCTTGAAGAAGCACGTCCTGGGGATACTGTTTGTGATTTATCTATAGCGGATTCTATGGTTCCTTTTGAGTTAATAAAATATGTGAGTGAACCTGTTGTCACAGTTGCTATAGAACCTTTAAATCCGAAAGGTTTACCCAAAATGATTGAAATAATGGAAAAAAATCTTGTTATTGAAGATCCTAATCTCAAAGTTTCTATTAATAAAGAGACCGGAGAATACCTTTTAAGCGGTATAGGCGAGTTGCATCTTGAAATAGCAGCAAAGAAAATTATAGAACATGGCATAGATGTTTCAATTTCTCCTCCAATTGTTTCATTTAGGGAAAGCATTACGCAAAAAACTCCTCATCCCATTGTTGTTAAGAGCCCTAATCATTATAATGAAATGTCTTTGATAGTTGAACCTCTCGAGGAAAAAATTGTAGACTTAATAATTAACACGGGTATAAATGGTCCTTTTACAGAAAAAGAATCGCCGAAATTGGTAGGAGACTTTATCGATAAAACTTTCCTTGATTTAAGGAAAATTTTGGGATTATCTGCTACAGGAAATATCTTGCTTTTAGATTTTGAAAATTCTCAACTTTTGTCTGATGTTAAAGATTCCATAGTATCCGGATTTTTGCAAGCTTGTAATTCTGGTCCTTTATGCGAAGAATCTCTTCGCGGGATAAAAATTTTGGTCAAAAACTTAAATTATGCTGATGTTATTCAAAAACGGGGAAGTGAAATCGTTCATATGGTTAAAAATGCTATATGGGATGCAATAATCTCATCTGGTCCATCACTATTAGAGCCTATTTATAAAATAACGATACGTCTTACTCGTGATTTCATTGGAAAGGTTAAACATGTTCTCTCTAAAAGGAGAGGAACTATTCATAGTATTAAAGAAAAACCTCCTGTTTTCATTATAACCGGGTTTATACCTGTGGCTGATACCTTTAATTTAGCTTCAGAATTAAGAAGTGAAACTAGTGGAACCGCTCTTTGGCAAATGAAACTTGATCATTGGGCTTTTGTCCCTAAAAACAAGTTAAAAAACCTCATACTTGAAATTAGGCAACGAAAAGGCCTCTACCCTGACTTTCCAGAAACTCCGATATTTCTTGATAATATTGAATAATATTGTTTATTTTTCTTTTTTCTTTGAAAATCTTTAATGATTTTAGAAATACCGATTTTTGGTATTTTAGAAAACATGCACAAACTTATAAAAGACAAAACTTTCCTTAATTTTGAAAAATATTTTCCAAGGGGTCTTTAAATGAAAATTAAGAAGGTTTATGCGCGACAAATTCTTGACTCAAGAGGAAATCCCACTGTAGAAGTTGAAGTTGTTTTAGATAAAGGAATAGTGGGTAGGGCCGCAGTTCCAAGTGGTGCTAGTACTGGAACTCATGAAGCTTTAGAGTTCCGTGATGGTGACAAATCAAAATATCATGGTAAAGGTGTTCAAAAAGCTATAAAAAACATTCATGAACTTATAACGCCCAAAATTTTAGAAAAGGAGGCTCAAAATCAATCAGAAATTGATAATATAATGATTGATCTTGACGGAACCCAAAATAAAAGTGTTTTAGGCGCTAATGCTATTTTAGGTGTTAGTTTGGCTGTTTCAAGGGCTGCAGCTAAAGCCCAAAATATCCCATTATATGAACATGTTAGAAAAATAGCCGGTTTGCCTCTTGACGGTTACTTGCTGCCGGTCCCGCTAAGTAATGTTATAAATGGAGGAAAACATGCTGGATCCAATCTTGCTATACAAGAGTTCATGCTAGTTCCTATAGGCTTTCTTAACATGTTTGAGGGTGTTAGAGGTGTTTGTGAAGTATACCAGCAGTTGAAAGATACTATTAAGCAAAAATATGGTAAAATCGCGGTTAATGTGGGTGATGAGGGCGGTTTTGCTCCTCCTATGAATACTTCCATTGAAGCATTAGAAACTCTTGTTAATGGAGTAGAAGCTACAGGCTATACTCCTGGTAAAGATTTTCATTTTGCCCTCGATTCTGCCGCTTCGGAGTTTTATGATAAAAAAACTAGGAAGTATCTTATAGATGGGAAGTCTCTTCCTAAGGAAGAACTGATAGATTATTATTTAGAATTAGCTGATCTTTTTCCAGTTAAAATCTTTGAAGATCCTTTTGAAGAAGATGATTTTGAAATATTTGCTGAATTTACGAAAAAAATAGGGGATAGAGCTCAAATAGTGGGTGATGATTTATTTGTGACAAACATAGGACGTTTAAAAAACGGTATACAGTTGAATGCTTGCAATGCCCTTCTTTTGAAAGTCAATCAAATAGGTAGTTTAACAGAAGCTATTGAAGCTGCAAAATTATCTTTTGAAAATAATTATTCTGTCGTAGTAAGCCACAGGTCTGGAGAAACAGAAGATCCTTATATTGCCGACTTATCCGTAGCCTTATGCTGTGGTCAAATAAAGCTGGGTGCTCCTGCAAGAAGCGAACGTACGGCGAAGTACAATCAACTTTTACGGATTGAAGAACAATTAGGCAGTAGGAGAGAATATAGTGGAAAATTCTATAGAACTGCATGGAAAAAATATAACTCATAACAGGAAATATAAGTAAAAAAAGTTTCTGCTTTTTTATTTTCAATATCTTTTTTTCAGTTTTTACCCCCCCTCTGCCCTCTCTTTTATATTCTCCTTATCTTTTCTATTCTTTAGTTATTTTATTTTTTCAACTGTTTTATAGCAGGGTTATTAATTAAAAAATTAATTTTGAGGAGGTTTTGTGTGGGCATCAATATAGTTGAAGAGGAGTTGGGTCGTAAATCTGTTTTTATGAATGAAGAAAAACTTTCAACGGATTATGTTCCCTCTCATTTAATACACAGGGATGCAGAATTACGCCAATTAGCCCAATTTTTTCGAGTTCTAATGCAGGCTCCTGGCACGTGTAGCAAAACTGTTTCTATTTTAGGGGCTGTTGGTACTGGAAAAACTGCTATTGCAAAAAGATTTGGTGCTTTCTTAGAAGAAAGTGCTAGTCTCAGAAATATTAACTTGAAGTATATACATATCAACTGTAGAAAACAAAAAACTAACACTTTAATACTCACTACAATCATAAGGAATTTTAGCCCTAATATTCCACTTAGAGGTTTTTCAACAGCCGAACTTTTATACCTTCTTAACGAAGTTTTAGAGAAAAACAATGTCTTTCTACTTTTAGTTCTCGATGAAGCAGATTATTTGTTACGAAAAAATAATAGTGCCGATTTTATCTATGATCTTATTAGATTAAATGATGATAAATTAAACGCGATTCAACGGATTTCTCTCATAGTAATAGGCAAAACCATAAATTATTACAACCTTTTTGATATTAGCACCCTTAGCACTTTTCAAAAAAACATAATAAGCCTAAACAAATATGCCATAAATCAGCTTAAAGATATTTTATGGGCTAGGATAGAAGAAGCTTTTTATGAGGGAACCGTTCTCTCTGAAACGGTAGATTTAATTGCAGATATCGCTTCACAATGGGGTGATGCTCGTCTAGCCTTAGATTTATTATGGCGTGCTGGTAAATACGCCGATAAAAATTTTGAATTAAAAATAGCCCCTGAACATGCTCGTAAGGCGAAAGGCGATATATACCCCGTAATAAGGCAAGAAACGGTTAAGACTCTTTCAAAACAACAACTCTTAACCTTATTATCAATCGCAAGAACACTAAAAAAAGAAAATAAAGCCTATATCACCATGGGCGACTTGGAAGAAGTTTATACAGTTATTTGTGAGGAATATGAGGAAAAACCAAGGGTCCACACTCAGCTTTGGGAATACATCAAAGAACTTGAAATGGAAAGCATTATTGCAACAAAAATCTCTTCAAAAGGATATCGAGGAAAAACCACTTTAATCACCATAGCTGACGCTCCTGCAAAAATAGTTGAAAAGAAAATAGAAACAATTTTGGATAAATATTCCGAGAAACAATTAAAAAAAACCTAACAATATCAAAATAACTTTAAACTTATTTAACGAGAAGTCTCCTTCTGCGAGGGAGGGGATGAATCACGGTGTTTATAAAAGTTTTTAGGAAACTCAAGGTAGATAAAAATGATAAGTTACAAATTTGGGCTGTATCCAAACCAAGAGCAAGAAAAAAGACTGTTAGAAGTTCTTGATAGGTGTAGGTTTGTCTACAATCAAATGTTAGAGGGTTTAAACAAGCAGGAGGGTAAGCCTAATAGGTTGGAGTTGCAAAACTCCATTCCAGAGCTAAAAGAAAAGCATCCAGAGCTGGAAGAAGTTTACTCTAAAGTTCTCCAATATGAATCGTACAGGTTGTTCTCAAATCTGAGAGGTTTGGCAAGGTTGAAGAAGAACGGTAAAAAAGTAGGGAAACTTAGATTTAAGAGTAAAGGATGGTTTAAAACTTTTACATATAATCAGAGCGGGTTTAAAATCATAGAGACTGGTAAGAGACATGACCTGTTACATTTATCGAAGATTGGGGATATAAAGATTAGGATGCATAGAACAGTGGAAGGGAAGAAAATAAAACAGGTAACAATAAAGAGATATTGTTCTGGTAAATGGTATGCTTTAATTTGTTGTGAACAGACTATACCCGTTAAAAAAGGGGTTGAGAAGAAAGTTGTAGGAATTGATATGGGAATAATCCACTATGTTACCGATATTTGTGGCAGGCAAATAGAAAACCCTCTTTACCTGAACAAATATTTTAAAAATTTGAGAAAAATACAACGAAAACTATCTAAGAAAAAGAAAGGCTCTAACAACTATCAGAAACAGAAGATAAGAGTTGCAAAAATGTATGAAAGAATCAAAAATCAGAGGGATGATTTCTTACACAAACTGTCAAGATTTTATGTCCAAAATTATGATTTTATAGCCGTAGAAAAACTAAACGTAAACGGTTTGATAAGGATTAGTTATAATGCTCGTAACATGATGGATTCCTCTTGGAAAAGATTCACGCAATTTTTGTCTTATAAGGCTGAAAGAGCTGGTAAGACGGTTTTAGAGGCGGATCCGGGAGGAACTTCACAAGAGTGTTATAAATGCGGTAAAGAAGTAAAGAAAAGTTTGGCTGTAAGAACCCATAAATGCCCTTACTGTGGTTTAGAAATTGGCAGAGACTACAACTCCGCGTTTGTTGTCTTGAAAAGAGGTTTAGAAGAAGTGTTAGGGCAGGGACTGTCCGAATTTACGCCTGGGGAGACAGAACCTCTACCGAGAGAAATCTCAGCAAGTTCAGTCGTTGAACCAGGAAACTCCCCCCGATAGGGAGGAGTAGTTCACTTCACTTCTAGGTATCACTAATTTGCCAAACGATTGTTCTTATCATATTTCTCATCGTTGGAAGATCTGGGGGTAAGTTAATGTTTATGGTGAATAAAATAGAAAAAAATAAAGAAGAGCCTCCTATCGAAGAGGTACTTTCATCTAAAGGTAGGGTAAGGATACTTAGATTATTAGCAGAAGAAGGAGAGCTTAACATATCTGAAATCATAAACAGGACAAAACTTAATCACACAATAACTCTAAAACACTTAGAACAACTTGCTAAAGCAGGCATAGTACAAGAAAAAAAATTCGGAAGAATAAGGATTTATCGGTATTGTATTGAACAAACAAGGGCAAGAGCATTAAAAAATTTATTCCAGCTCTGGTAATCTGCCCATAATCACGCAACCAACTTTTTCTGAAACTTTAGTTATTTTATTTTTTCACTTAAATGAATAATCTTTTTATAGACTAATTTTTATTTCTATTTTTTTTATTTTTGAGCCTTCTGGAACATTTTTTAACGTATGTATTAATGCAAAGTTAATCTCTCGAAAAACATCTTTAACAAATGGTTTTAAAGAGATTCTTTCATCATTAACTTTAACATTAATGTCTGGTTCTAATATACATTTCAATGAACTTTTCCCTGAAATATAACTTTCAACGTAGCTTTTACAGTCTTTAAATCCACATCTTCCACAATTTTTCCCTGGAAGTTCTGATAAAAGATGTTTTTTCAAAGTCTCTAAAATATAACTCTTTATTTCTCCTATTGGGATAAATTTATCCATTTTTTCCATTAGTTCTTCTTCTATTTCTCTATTAGTAGTTGTAACAGCAATAACATTCTTTATTTTTCTTAGTTCATCCAATTCTTTCTCTAGTGATTGTATTAGAAATATTTTTGGATATTTTAAATGTTTAAATCCTTCCAAAAAAACTATGATCACATCGTCTGAAACTTCTTTAATTCCTTCTAAAACCCTCGTATTTTCATCGAATTTTTTTAATTTAATTATTTCTTTATGAGTAACTCCAATAACAGTCTTTGCTCCTGCAATTCTAAATCTTTTAGTGTCTTTTATCTCATTTCCTGAAATTATTCCTTCCTTTTCTAAATCATATCTTGAATGGATACTCTTAATCACTGCTACAGGAACACTCCTTTTAGAAAGCTCCTCAATTAGATCAACTAAAATTTTTGTCTTACCCCCTTTCCTGTAAAAACTATTAATTCCTATAATTAATGGTTCCATTACCTCTCACCAAACTAGAATATATCCAAAAAACCAAAAATCCCATAAACTATGGAAATTAAATTCCATTAAAATCATACTAACAAATAGTTATTGGATTAAATGTATAAACTTCCACGACATTTCCTTCAGTTATACCTTCTAAATTCTCAGGGATTATTACATATCCATTAGCTGTCCTCATACTACTTATTATTCCAGCCCCTCCTGTACGAACTGGTATTGCGTAAGGTAAATTGCTTCTATTTTCTTCATATTCCAATTTAACCCGTACGAAGTCCCGTCTTCCGAGAACTGACGGGATATTTCTACTTATCTTTGCATAAATTTTTGGCCAAAGTCTTCTTTCTTTAACCCCCAGTATTTTTAATAAAGCAGGGATAACAAAAGCCTCAAAAGATATCATAGCTGAAACTGGAAACCCTGGAAGACCAAAAACTGGTTTATTATTAATCAGTCCAAAACATGTAGGTTTTCCTGGTTTTATATTAACCCCCCGAAACAAAAGTTCCCCCATTTCATTAATAACTTCAGGTACTGTATCTTTCTTTCCAACTGATGTGCCTCCACTAGTTATTATAACATCGGATGTTTTAATCGCCTTTATAATAGCGCTCATTATATCATCCTTTTCTTCACTTACTACCCCAAAAATAACAGGAATGCCTCCACACTCTTCAACTAAAAATGCTATCGCATAACTGTTTGAATCATATACCTTACCAAACTCTAAAATCATATAAGGTGGTACTATTTCATTTCCAGTAGACAATATCGCAACCTTGGGGAGAGTCATTACTGGAACCTTATAGTAACCACAAGCCGCTAAGATCGCTATATCTGTGGCCTTTATTCTCTTCCCTTTTAATACTACTAATTCGCCTTTTTTTACATCTTCTCCCCTAGTAGATACATTCTCTCCAGGAATAACTTGACGATATATCTCAATAGTTTCTCCGATTCTTTTCGCATTTTCCACTCTTACTACAGCATTAGTCTCTCGTGGAATAGGCGCGCCAGTCATAACTTCAACTGCCAGTTTTTCCCCCATTTTGAAAATCTTTTTCCCTCCTTTTTTTGTTAGTCTAAAAGTGATTGGTGCCTGAGTTGAGGTTCCAAAGGTTTCCTCCCCGACTACTGCAAATCCATCCATTGCAGCTCTATCAAAAGTAGGAACATCCATCTTAGCTTCTAGATCTCTGCCTGCAATTCTGGCAAAACATTTTTCTAAAAAAATTTCTTCCACTCCCAAAATATCAACTTTTTCCAAAATTTCTTCCACTGCATCATTATAAGTTATAAGTGATTTAAAAACATGAAAATTCTCTTTCCGCGAATCCATATTTTTCACCTCCTTACAATCTTCACCACGTGGCCTATTTCGGGCAAAATCAACTTTTCTACGGCCAATTTAACAGCATTAGGTGAACCAGGGAGACAAAACACTATTTTCCTATCAATGACCCCCGAAAAAGCCCTAGAAAGAAAAGCCGCAGCTCCTATTTCCTTATAACTAAGATATCGAAAAAGTTCCCCAAATCCCTCCAATATTTTACCTAACTTCGGCTTTATAGTTTCAACGGTTATATCCCTTTTTGAAATCCCAGTACCCCCACTAAAAACTATCAAATCAGCACTACTTCTAAGAAAAGTCTCAAACTGCTCTTCTATCAACTTCCCGCTATCTGGAACTATCTCATATTTTTCCACAGAGTGTCCTGACTCGACAAAAAGCTTAGTAATCAAAGATCCCGACAAATCTGCATTTTCTAATCCCTTTACTTTCATTTCATACTTTGAATCACTGACAACTATAACCCACACTTTAACGTGTTTTGGCGCATCTTTTTTGTGTGCTTTTACCACCGATAAAGTTTCATTTTCTGCCACTTTGAACATACCCCACAACTAATTAGGTTTTTAAGGAAGTTTAAAAATAATACCAAAAACATTTCATTTTCTTTTACTTACTGATAAAATATAAATAAGTAGAATTTATGGTGTTTTAAATGGTGGTAAAAAAACCATCTACTATCTCCCGAAAAGACGAGTTTCAAGGTGGTGAAAAAGTAAAAGCCGACATGGTTGATATAGGAAATAAACCACCAATTCTAAGAGTGGCGAAAGCCGAAGGAGTTATTAAGCTTAAACCTGAAAGCATACGTTTAATAAAGGAAGGGAAAGTTAAAAAAGGGGATGCTTTTTCAAACGCCTCTCTTGCCGCTATAAATGCCGTAAAAAAAACTTCAGACTTAATTTTTTTAGCGCATCCAATACCGATCTTAAATGTTGATGTAGATTTTAAGATAGATGAAGAAGCATCACAAGTATTAGTGTCTGTTGAAGTGAAAAGCATAGCAAGAACCGGCGTAGAACTCGAAGCATTAAATGGTGTTATGATCGCATTGTTATCGATTTTTGACATGCTTAAATATGTTGAAAAAGACGAAAAAGGGCAATATCCTAATACTTCCATTGGTGAAATTAAAGTAATTAAAAAACAAAAAGAATTAATCTAATTTTAATCCTAACGATGTTACCTTTGCTATAAACGCTAAGAGCTGGATTTCATCATTAGCTCCTTCAGTTAACCTAAAATCTACTTCTCCGCAAATTTCTGCGATCTTTACCTTACTTATATCGTCAATTTCTTCTAATTCAAGTAATTCCTTGTGAATCTGTCTAATTAAATCGATTCCTGAAATTCCATATTCGTTTAATAGCGTCCTTAATCTTTTCCTTGCATCCAAGAAATTACCCTTTGAGGCTGTTAATATTAAGTCTTTGACTTCCTCTGGACTAGCAAGCCCTATAACCCTCAAAACGGACTCTTCACTGACGGTTTCTCCTGCTGTTGCTGCTGCTTGCATTATGTTTATTGTTCGTCTTAAATCTCCCTCCACAAAATGTAAAATAACTTTTAACCCTTTAGGTTCCAATTTTATACTCTCTTTTTTAGAAATCATTTTTAAATAACTTTCAATATCCTCATCCGAAAGAGGCATAAAACGAAAAATTGCGCATCTAGACTGAATTGGTTCTATAATTTTGGAAGAATAATTACCAATAAGTATAAACCTGCAAGTACGGGTATATTTCTCCATAGTCCTTCTAAGGGCTTGTTGTGCGTCAGAAGTTAAATTATCCGCCTCATCTAAGATCAGAATTTTAAAAGGAACATTTCCCATTGATTTAGTTCGCGCAAACTCCTTTACTTGATTCCTAATAACGTCAATCCCTCGCGTATCACTTGCATTAAGCTCCAGTAAATTTTGATCCATATACTCTCCAAAAAGTTCATTTGCTAAACATAAAGCAGCCGTAGTTTTACCAGTTCCTGGTTTTCCACAAAATAGCAAATGCGGCATTTGCCTAGTTTCAACAAAAGAACTTAAGTGTGCTTTAATCTCGTCATGATTCACAACATCTTTTATAAAACGTGGGCGATATTTTTCTGTCCACACAAAAAAATTTTCATCCATTCTTATTCAGCTCTATCTACCCATTTGTCTCAAGTGAAAGTTTCTAAACATCAAAACTGCATATTTTTTTCGCACATCTTACTATAATTTAATAATAATTTTTCTAAAGAAAACCACTTATTCAATCACCTAACCATTTTCCATTAAATTATCCGAGATAATGTTGTATATATATTGAGCAAAAATTGTTGAAAAGTTATCTACTTGTTCCTTATCTAAAATATGGATAAATGCTTAACCTTTTACTATGCCAATAGGTCGCATTTTTGCTACATACTTTCCAATACCAAGTTCATGAGAGACTTTTGCTACATTGTCCACATCTTTGTATGCTCCGCCCGCTTCTTCTGCTAATACTTTCATCTTTGCTGCTTTTACTATAATCCCTACTTTTTCCATCTTCTCTTTTACAGTCTCTCCCCAGTACCTTTTTATTGAAGCTTTACGGCTTAACAATCTTCCTGCTCCATGAGCAGTACTTCCAAAAGATATCTCCATGCCTTTTTCACTACCTACAAGTAAATAACTTGCAGTTTCCATAGTGCCTGGAATAAGGACCGGTTGCCCCACATTACGGTAATCTGAAGGCACATCTGGATGCCCCGGAGGAAACGCCCTAGTTGCACCTTTTCGATGAAGCACTACCTTTCTTTTAACACCATCAATCATGTGTTCTTCAATCTTCGCAATATTATGACACACATCATATATTTGCCTTAAACCTAAATCTTCTGCAGATTGCTTAAATGCCTCTTCAAAAGATTCTCTTACCCCATGTAAAATCATCTGTCTGTTTGTCCATGCAAAATTCGCCGCACAAGCCATAGCATTTAAATAATCCTGTCCTTCTCTAGTATTAAAAGGCACACAAGCAAGCTCCCTATCTGGCACTTTTATACCGTATTTTTCCATGGCACGCTCCATGGTTTTTAAATAATCTGAAGCAATTTGATGTCCAAACCCTCTTGAACCTGTATGGATCATGACGGTGATTTGCCCCTCTTCTTCTATACCAAAGACTTTAGCAGTTCGTTCATCAAAGATTTTATCAACTACTTGCACTTCTAAAAAATGATTACCACTACCCAAAGATCCAAGTTGCGGA
>Ga0209636_10001417_pt1 | contig 24196 bp, 18 predicted proteins | sample DeeMarSWOR152_54_FD_187464 | JGI IMG/M metagenome (GOLD analysis project Ga0209636, IMG submission 187464) | Marine sediment microbial communities from White Oak River estuary, North Carolina - WOR-1-52-54 (SPAdes) (version 2) | ecosystem: Environmental > Aquatic > Marine > Intertidal zone >...
AAAACCATTCCTGCACAAAGGAGCATAAGATATTTGTAACCCCTCTTTGTGAAATAGTTTCTCATTGTCAATCCTTCTTTCTTTCTTTTTTTCCCATGCCTCCTTCTCACTCACTGTCCCCCAAAAGGATCAAGAAAGATTATATCCTGAAGATCACTGCAATGATCGCCACAATCCCGAGAAGCGAGATCAGTCCAGCAACCAATCCCGCCAGCGACCGGGGGATTTCGGTGTATTGTTTCTTCAAATTCTTTCTATCCCGCCAATTCTGTATCGTAGCCACTGCGAGCGCGATCAACCCAATGGCGATCATCAATATCGCAAACTCCCGCGCTCCAATGAGCTGTTGGGGTCGCACACGCGCCACGGACATCTCTAACTGAAAGTACTTGTAGATGGTGAATCCAAATGTGATCAATGACGTCCCTGTTCTTACCCAGGCCATCAGCGTCCGCTCGTGCGCGAGGTTTGTGCGCTCATAAGCGAGGTTGGTGTTGATAGAAGCTCCTGTTGCGGTTGCCTCAATCTGGTCTGTCATGTGAAACGCACCTCCTTTCCGAAGTGACAGTGATCAGTTGTCAGTAATCAGTTATCAGTCATTACCGGCCACCGATTACTGATTATTGCCCCTCGACACTTTTAATCGACGCTCTTCCCTCGTTATTTCCGCCGCGCTATCCGATTCACAGGACCGCGAATCAACAGGTACGGGATAAAAGCCAGGATGGCGGCAACGAGGATCGCCTCTCCCGGATAGAACCATTGAAAGACAATAAACTGGTAGATCGCGTCAATGATGATCGCGAGGATGAAAATGCGCCCCACGGACTTCCATCCGTCCCGTAACATGTCTCGCCGGTTGACTGGATCTGTGAAGATAGCCCAGAAATAAGGGGGGCGGCCTTCGCGGGCGTCTTTCAATCCGGATCGGATAGCGAAGATTGTGGCCATCAGTGGCTGAAGGATCAGTCGAAACTTCATGGGTCCGCTCACCCGATCGATGAGATTCTCAAATATACGAGTCAATAAATCTTCCATGGTTTTCAGTCTCCTTCCTTAATAGTGACGAGAAGACGTGTCGAGGGTCGAGTACCGAATGGAACAACCCTTTTTTTCTCATCAGTTATTATTTTTCACTCTACACTCGCCACTTGTTACTTGTCACTCTACACTCGCTTTGGCCCGCCAGGGCCAACGGCCCTCGATCTCCACCACCAAAGACCAGCTCAGGAAGGTACGAATAAGCACTAACACACCCAACACTGCGACGTTTCGCAGGGTTGGGCTGAGCGCGACCGTTCTGATGATATCGGCCGCAACCAGGAACTCCAGCCCTAATAGCAGGGCCTTTCCAATCTGATCTTTGAATCGTTTATAAGCGTTACTAACCTTTTGCTTTTGGTGAAAGAAGTAGCGCCCGATGCCATAAATGATACCAACCAAAATAATCAATACTGCCAGGACCTCAATGCCCTGAGCCACCATCTCAATTATTTCCCGTATCATGTCTCACCTCATCGCCACTGATGAGTAATCACCAACTACCGATCACCGATTACTTCCTTCGACACTCTTTACCCGCCCTCTCTGCTCAATTTTTCTCAAACGCGAACACCCGCTTCCAGTCTTTCTTCATGCTCACCAATGTCCAGCCACGTTTGGGCGCTTCGTCGAGGCCGCGGTCGAGTTTGCCTGCAGCTGATGCGCGGTCGTACGCAAACTCGCGCTCGGCATCGTCGTGGTGGATGATGAGCCCGAACCGTGGCCCCATACCGGCCGTGACCCATTCGAGCATCTGAAAGTCCCCGTCGGAGTTGCCGAATGCGGCGATAGGACGGCGGCCGATAAACTTATTGATTCCCACTGGCTTGCCTTCATGATCGTCAATGAAGTCCAGCTTGGGTTCCCGCACCAGCACCGGTCTACCCTCACGAACCTCAAACTTCGTCACGATGCTGCTGCCCATAACCTGCTCCGGTGGGATACCATAGAGCCGCTCGCTGAGGGTACGAACGAACTCGATGCCGCCACCCGAAACAATGAAGGTCTTGAAGCCGTTTGCACGGAGATACGCCAGCAGCTCCAGCATCGGTTGGTACACAAGGTCTGTGTAAGGTCGGTTGAACTTCGGATGCCGGGCCGTGGCGAGCCAATCCTTGACGGTACGCTCGAACTCCTCCGTGGTCATGTCTGCATGGGTGGCCATCACAAGTTCGACCAGACCGTGTTGGCCCGCAGCAGCCAGAGCTTTCATGTCATTCTCGAGCACAGCTTTGAAAGGCTGCTTATTTTTCCACTTAGGATGCTGTGGCGCCAGGGCACGGACACGGTCAAAAACAAAAAGCCCCTGGAAATAGAATGGCTGTTCGGCCCACAGGGTGCCGTCGTTGTCGAAGACAGCGATCCGATCCATCGGCGGGACGAAGTCCGCGCCCCCCTTTTTGTTGACCCTGGCAACGAACTCGATGATCGATCTCTTCGCCGTACTGTCGTTCCACGAGGGCAACATATCCTCAATGGTCGCTCCTGTGTCATACTGCTGCATTTTTAATCCTTCCTAAAAGTTCCCGAGCCCGGCGTACCTTCAGGACGCGAAGTGTCGAATACCACCTGGTCGTACCACCAGAGCCTTTCAAAGAAGGTACGCGCGATGTCGAGCCTCCGTTGCCTCTTGGAACTAGTAAATGTCCTATCAACTATCTCTCCAATAGTGCTTTTCCCATCAACGGCATCGAATAGCTGCATTTCTCCCGCGTCGATCGGCAGGTAAATATCGGTGTACGTATGGCTCTGGTTGATCAGCACCGCCGCGGCGCCGGGGGGCAACCTTTTCTGCACGCAGATTGTGCTGGGCAACCGAATCGGCACGTAGGCCGTCCAACCTTCCCCGTCGAACCGGATCGGCACACTTTTGCCGGGCCAGTCGTTCCGGTAGACCACGGCGCTATGCCGTACCATCGTCCCGCGGAACAATTCGACGGCTGCATACTGGTCCTCAGCGCAGAGTTGGGTTATCCGGGAAGCATGCGGGGTCTTCGCAATGGCTCCGCATTGAGGAAGATAGGGCGCTTGTCTCACCCAGCGTCCAAACACCAATCCTCCCTTATTGATAAAGGCGAATAACTGCGGGACCGAATACGCGCGATCCCGTGGATGTAGGAGAGCATCGGCAAGTGCCGCCTCTTGCCGAAAGTCTGGGGCCTCGCGCAGCAGGTTTTCCAGCGGATGTCCGGGTGGCAACGCCGCGAGGGTACCAATAAGATCCCGAATTTCCTCATCGGTAGCATGGATACCGATCCGTCTGCAGAACTCTTGTAACATATAGATGCCTGTCCGTCCGTAAGGCGCATAAACCATGAGATGCATCGCTCCGTCCATTTTGAGCACGCTTCGCAGAGCTCTGAGCCCCGCATCAGGGTCCACAAGATGATGGAGAACTCCGGTGCACACAATCTGATCGAACATCGTCTCCAACTCGCTGACACGCTCGATGGGATGCTGGTAGACCTGGAGATTGTTTAACTTGTATTTTCGCCTGAGCTCCTCAGTACAGCGCACACTCGTTGCGCTGAAGTCGATGCCAATAACCTGAGCCGCAGGCCAACGCGAGGCATGCTTTGCCGCCTGAGATGTCCCGCAGCCGGCAATGAGTATGGATCGGTCTTCCCTATAAGATCTAGCAGGCCAAAATAGATGATAATCCGCACGGCGTCTTTGCCGGTCCTGCCAGAGCCGTCGATATTTTTCGAGGTTATCGACCGGCCGGGGGTAAGGATAACGGTCATAGAAGTCTCGGACTTCCTCTGCCACACCCAGTAATGTCGATTTGTGTTCTTCTTGTTGGTTCATAGACAGATTAACCATCATGTGCAAAGTACGTGCTGCGTCAGCGGGTGGCCTATAGTTGCGGCATTCCCGCTCGATCGAGTGATGCAACAGATTCCCCCGGCAGACTCATTGCCCACCGGGGAAATCTGTTCATTGAACTTGCCTAATCGCAGATCAATGTGATTTACTGCTCGACGATTCCTCCAATTGCCGCAGTACCGCGTCCAGATTGAACGAAGCCGGCTTCTGGCGCGGCGGGAACTGTTTGAATGCCTCGATCTGCTGCGCTACCAACGCCTGCATCCCGTAGATGATGTAGGCGTGGGAGATCAGCCAGTCCCAATAGGTGTTCGAGTTCTCGTCGGCCCGTTCGAACGGATCACGGCGCAGATTGAAGATCTTCGGCCCGCGAAGTGGTACAAACGGCTCGAACCAGCACATCAGCGTCTTCGCCCGCTGTTCCATAAGCACGACTTTCCAGTCTTCCATCCGAATGGCCAGGATATCTCCGTCATCACTAATATAGAAGAAAGACTTCCTGGGGCTCTCCTTCACTTCGCCCGTCAGGTACGGGAGCATGTTAAAGCCATCGATGTGGACCTTGAAGGTCTTGTCTCCGGCCTTGTGCCCCTTAAGGAGCTTGTCTTTAATATCCGGCTCACCGGCAGCTGCCAGTAGCGTCGGCAACCAGTCCTGGTGGGTGACGATGCCGTTCAAAACCGTACCCGCCTTGATCTTGCCGGGCCAGCGCACGAAGGCCGGTACGCGCCAGCCGCCTTCCCAGTTGGTATTTTTCTCAGACCTGAACGGGGTAATCCCGGCATCCGGCCAGGTGTTATAATGCGGTCCATTGTCCGTTGAATACATGACAATGGTATTGTCAGCTATGCCGAGCTCATCAATCTTATCGAGCATCTTTCCGACGTTCTCGTCATGGGCGACCATGACATCGTTATAGAACCCCTGGCCGCTCTTGCCCTCATGCTTCTTGGCGCAGTGGGTTCTAAAATGCATGCCCGTCGTGTTGTACCAGAGGAAAAAGGGCTTGTCCGCCTTGTGCGCATCGTCGATGAAGCGCAGGGCGTGTTCCGTTACCTCTTCGTCGATGGTTTCCATGCGCTTCTTAGTGAGGGGACCGGTGTCTTCAACCTTCTGTCCGCCCTTGCCATCAGCCCAGCAGTGGAGCACACCTCGGGGCCCGAAGTGCTTCTTGAAAGCCGGATCCTTGGGATAGTCGACATCTTCCGGCTCTTCTTCGGCGTTTAAGTGATAGAGGTTGCCGAAGAACTCGTCGAATCCATGCATGGTCGGCAGGAATTTATCCTTGTCGCCGAGGTGGTTCTTCCCGAACTGCCCCGTTACGTAACCCAAAGGCTTAAGCAGTTCCGCGATGGTCGGATCTTCATCCGGCATGCCCACATCCGCGCCGGGCATTCCCACCTTCGTCAAGCCAGTGCGGATCGGGTTCTGGCCGGTGATGAACGCGGCACGGCCTGCCGTACAGCTTTGCTGGGCGTAGTAATCGGTGAAGGCTACGCCTTCGTTGCCAACGCGGTCGATGTTCGGCGTCCGGTAGCCCATCTGCCCCCGGCTGTTGTAGCTGATGTTCCACCAGCCCACGTCATCGCCCCAAAGAATAAGAATGTTCGGTTTCTTGTCTGCCATAATCTTTACCTCCCTTTGATTTGGAATTAGTGGCTAGGGTCGAGTACCGAGAACCGAGTGTCCCCTCGACACTTTTCCCTCTTACTTCCCATGACACTTCTTAAACTTGAGCCCGCTGCCGCATGGGCAGGGGTCGAACATGTTTCGCTTATGCTGCATCCTTCTTTCATTTTTGAGTCAGTGACCGGCAGTCCGTAATGGGCTGCCGGTCACTAAATGTATATACAACGCGTCCTTGACCGGCTTTAGTCAGCAGCGAACATTCCTGCGGCCAGCTTTTCAAGGTGAAGGTACTGTTCCTTGTCAATGCTGACGCCCACGCCAAGGATTGTGCCGCCCTGGAATTTTCCGGGCGTCTGGTATTCCTGGCTCACGGCGTCACCGCTGTCATAACCGACACAGAGACCGTCACCGGACAGCGTAAACTTGCCGGTCTGGGTCTTCATCGGGCCCTCGGCAACGGCCTTGTCATTGACATACAGCCTGGTCGTTCCGATGGATTCGTGATACTCGCCCGCCTTCTCCCGGATGAACTCCATACCAAGGACGTGTTTCCCGGGCTTGAGTTCGGGTGAAACGAATTTCTGCTCCGGCTTGATCCCTAGGAAGTTATACACATAGTGCAGCTTCTTATCCTTGATGAACAAGGAGTGGCCGCCGAAGCGCGAACCATGGGCGAAGATAACACCGGAACAGTTCGGATCAGTGATCTCAACATCAGCCAGGATCTTGTAGGATCGGCCGCGGCAGTTGACCGCCACACCTTCGGGGACCGGCGCAGTGTCCGGGTAGTAGATGTACCTTTCCCGGGGGGCTTCCTCGGAAGGACGCTCTGTTCCCAATATTTCCATGGCAGAGCGGTCGTCGAGGGGAAGCACCAGGTTCTTTTCCGCTTCTTCAAACCAGGCCTTTATGAGCGCCTGAAGCTTTTCAGGATGCTCTTTGGCCAGGTCCTTTGATTCGGAACGGTCTTCAGCCACGTGGTAAAGCTCCCACTCGTCTTTATCAAAGTTGCCTTTGCCGCTGATCGGGGCGTGGACTGCGGAAGCTACCCACCCGTCTTCCCATATACCGCGGCTGCCGAGCATGGCATAATACTGACGCTTCTTCTGTGTCGGGGCATCGGGTTTGGCATCAAAAGAGTAAGCCATGGACACGCCTGAAAGCGGAGTCTGCTCCACGCCTTTGTAGACCTTGGGCATTTCCAACCCGCAGACCTCAAGGATCGTGGGGACGATGTCAGTGCAATGGTGATACTGGTGCCGGACTTCACCCTTTGCCTTGATGCCCTTTGGCCATGAAATCACCAGAGGATCGCAGGTGCCGCCCGAGTATTCAGAATACCGTTTGAACATCTTAAAGGGCGCCGAAGTAGCAGCGGCCCATCCGGTAGGGAAATGCTCATATGTGTCCGGCCCACCCAGGGCATCTAGGAGCTTCATGTTCTCAGCCAGATCATCAGGGTAATTATTAAAAAACTTGTTCTCGTTCACAGAACCATTGGGTGTACCTTCACCCGACGCACCGTTGTCCGCAGCGTAAAGCACGATGGTATTCTCGAGCTGGCCGCTCTCTTCCAAGTAGTCAATGATACGGCCTATCTGCACATCTGTGTACTCCGAGAATCCGGCGTAGACTTCCATCAACCGTGAGAAAAGCTTTTTCTCTTCGGCGTTGAGCGAATCCCAGGGACGCACGGCATCTGCCGGGTTTGCCATGTCATCGGGCATGGGGTTGAAATCGGTAATTTTCGTGTCCGCGGGCAGAACCCCCCTTTCGATCATGCGGGGAAGAACCCACTCACGGTATGCCTCATACCCGTCATCGAACTTGCCCTTGTATTTATCAATATATTCCTTCGGGGCATGGTGCGGGGCATGGTTGGCGCCCGGACAGAACCACATGTACCAGGGTTTTGAGGGATTGCTGGCCTTCTGGTCCCGAATCATCCCGATGGCCTGGTCCGCCATATCCTTCGAGAGGTGATACCCTTCTTCCGGCTGATACGGCTGGTCGATGAACCTGTTATCTTCGGCCAGGTCGGGGTACCACTGGTTCGTTTCACCGCCTATAAATCCGTAGAAACGGTCAAAGCCCATTGCAAGCGGCCATTGCTTGCGGCTCGCGCCCGAAGCGACGTCCTGTTCGGGAACACTGTGGTTTTTGCCCAGCCAGAAGGTGCTCCATCCCCCGTCCTGCAGGATCTGCCCGATGGTGGCGCACTGCTCATGGACAGGGATACGGCCGTGCTGGCCTGGAAATCCCGAGGTAGCTTCCGTAATGGCGGCCATACCGTTGAGGTGATGATTGCGCCCGGTCAGAAGTGTCGAACGGGTGGGTGAGCAAAGCGCGGTCGTGTGCCACTGGGAATACATCAGGCCGTTGTCCGCCAGTTTCTCCAGTGTCGGCATATTGATAGCGCCGCCGAAAGGCGACCACGCGGCCAGACCTGTGTCGTCATACAGGACGAACAGGATATTCGGTGCGCCTTCCGGTGCTCTTGTCGGGATGTAGGGTTCCCAGTCCTCAACAGAGTCGCGGACATCGAGGTTGATAGTTCCTTTAAATTCTTTGTTAGACATAATGAGTCCTCCTTTTTATATTTTTTTCAAGGTTAATGGGAAGGTCTCTTCTCATTCGACCTATTCCCTTATTTACCCCGTATCGCTCCGGCGCTTCAGCGGCCATGACATTTCTTGTACTTCAATCCGCTGCCACAGAAACACGGGTCATTTCGCCCCGGTTGTTTTGAACCGATCTCACCTCCTTTCCTGTTTTCTTTTAATACCTTCATGATTTCATCCGCATTTCGACCCTGGCGAAGAATATCCGCCATGATTCTCATGGTCGGGTCTGCGTGTTTAAAAAAAACCTTGTAACCTTCGCAGAGATAGTTCAGCCCCGGTTCTCCAGTGGGCGTCTCGATGAAACGGTTCTTGGGACACTCACCGTTGCAGATATGAATGAATTCACAATTTCGGCAGTACTGCGGCAGAGTGTCCCACTTATCCCGCCCGAATTTCCGCTGCTTATCAGAGGCCACGAGATGGATCATGGGTGTTTCTAGAATGTTTCCTAAAAAGTAATTAGGTTCTACAAAATGATCACATGAGTAAAGGTCACCGTTGTGCTCCAACGCCATCCCTTGGCCGCAGGTCGGACCGAATATGCAGACAGTCCCTGCCCTTCCGAGCCACCCAGCCAGGGCTCCATCAAAATTTAAGACGAAAGTTTGTCCCACATCTCGCTTCACCCACTCATCGAAGATCTCGATCAGGAAACGCCCCCATTGGTTCGGCCTTACGGATCTGTCCGTAACCTTGTTTCCCTCCTGAAAGCCGCTCTCGTTATCCCGCTCAACAATTGGGATGAACTGAATGTAATGCGCTCCGAGCTCATCGCGGAAGAAGCGGTATACATCAAGCGGATAATCAGCGTTCTTTGAATTCACTGTGCAGAGGATGTTGAATTCCACCTTGTGTTTCTGGAGCAGCCGGGCAGCACGCACTACCCGATCGAAGGTTCCATGGCCCCCCTTGTCTTTCCGGTAAAAGTCGTGAAGCTCCTTCGGGCCGTCCATGCTCAGGCCGATCAGAAAGTTGTTCTCGTGAAAGAATTGGCACCATTCATCGTTGAGGAGGATGCCGTTCGTTTGAAATGTGTTCTCGATCCGGGTGCCGGGCTTTGCGTATTTTTTCTGCAACTCCACGGAGTACCGGAAGAAATTGAGACCCATGAGTGTTGGCTCGCCACCCTGCCACGCCACGGTCACTTGTGGAACCTGGTGGGCCTCGAAGAGCTGCTTGATATAAGCCTCGTGGACTTCGTCTGACATCCGGAAACTGCTTCCCGGATACAGATTCTCCTTCTTCAGAAAGAAACAATAGGCGCAATTCAGATTGCAGGCCGAACCCGTCGGCTTGGCCATGATGTGAAACGCGAGCGGAACTTCCGATTGAGACATCAATGCTCTCCTTTCGTCTACGCTGGATCTGCGAGGAGTCATTCTTGTAAAGTGACAAGGGTCGAGTACCGAGTGGAAGAATTCACTTCCCTCGTCACTTATTCTTTTTCACCCGACACTCAATCCTCGACACTCTCTACTTACCCCTTGCCACTCGTTCTGAGATATGCTTCAACTGCTTGCTCCAGGTTAAAGAACATTCGCTCGTAGCCTAATGTTGCAAAGAGCGGGGAGCGTTTCACAACCTCGAGCGCCCTGGGATTCAATGCCGCGAGCCACAGGGTGATTCCAGCTTCCCTCAGTTTCTCCTCAGCGTCGATCAAAATCTTCAAGGCTGTATATTCAATATCCGGGATGGCGCTGCAATCCAACACCAGGACGCGCGGCTGCGCCTCATGGATCAAATCCTGGAACCTCTCGCCCAACCGAGGCGTGCTCGCAAAGGTCATCCCGCCCTCGGTGCGGACAATCAGCAACCCCGGAAAGGTCTCATCGCCAGGGTGTTCTCCGGAGAGAGGACGGAAGACGTCCGTTCCCGGTTTGCGACCGAGGGCATAGATCGGCGGGTGATTTGCAACGTACATCAGGGTCATAACCGAAATCGCAACGGCAACCAGTATGCCCTGCAAAGTACCAAACACCACAACCCCGGCAAAGGCAATAATGCTCCACCAGAATTCTGTCCTCCGGATACGCAAAATGGCTCGGAAGTCTCTTGGGTTGAGCAGGCCCACCGTGGTGGCCACTACGACGGCAGCCAGTGTGGCCTGGGGCATCAGGCTGATCAGAGGTGAAAGAAACAGTAACACCGCCAGAACAATTCCTGCAGTTACGAGTTCAGCCAACTGAGTGCGCGCTCCGGCCTTATCATTCACTGCTGTCTGAGATGTTCCGCCACCAGCCGGTATAATCCGGAAAAAACTACCCGTAAGATTCGCAATCCCAACCGCCGCCAATTCCTGGTTTGAGTTCGGTCGCGGGTCGCCATGCCGGGCAAACGCGCGGCCGGCCGCGATCGACTCGGTGAAGCCCATCAGGGCGATACCGAGTGCTCCAGGCCAGAGTTTCTCGACTAAAGACAAATTCGGCAATACAGAAGCAGGCAAGCCTGCTGGAATCTTGCCCACAAGTTCTATGCCTACCTGTCCCAGTCCAAATATCCATGAGGCGGCAATGCCCAGCGCAACGGCGAACAGAGGGGCCGGAGTTTGGGGCCGAAGGTGTTCCAGACCGACCATGACCCCCAACGTGACCAGGGCCAGTAGGAGCGTCGCGACGCCCGTCTCAGGTAGGTGCTGGAAGATGAAGAGAATATTCTGGAAGAATGGCCCCTTTTCGATGTGAAACCCAAGAAGCTTGGGCACCTGGTCAACCACAATCACCAGTCCGATGCCCGCTTTGAACCCGGTCAGCACCGGGTCCGAGATAAAGTTGGCGATGAAACCCAGACGAAAGATGCCGGCCAGAAGTAAAAAGGCGCCCACCAAAAATGCCAAAGTAGAGGCGACGACGAAAAGCTGGTTCGGATCACCCTCCGGTGGAAACATGGCAAGCTCGCCTGCGACGAGGATAGCAATGGTTGATGTCGTGCTGACGCTGAGCGGGCGAGACGTGCCCAATGCGGCATAAATCACCATTGGGATAAAGGCCGTGTAAAGCCCTACCTCGACCGGAAGTCCGGCGATGGTGGCATACGCCATCGCCTTCGGAATAACCACTGCTGCAGCCGTTATCCCCGCGACGACATCGAACCTGAGCCACTCGCTTCGATAGTCCGACAGCCACCCCAGGATCGGGATGTTTTTTGCCAGACCTGCTGATGTTACGTCTTCCTTCATTTTAGGTACGTCAAGTTACTGGTTACAGTTGCTCGTAGCTACATAGTTATCAGTGATCAGTAATCACTTGCCACTCGTCACTCCCCTCGGTACCGATCACTGATTACTGATGACTGGTTACTATTTTTTTCTTACTGCCGCGCCATAATCTTACGCAGCTCGGCTTCTTCGTCCTTGATCACTTCACCGCTGACGTCGATTGTCACGCTGTGGATCGTCCCGGTGAACTCGAAAGGCGAATCGTAGAGCGGCCCCACCGGCGCGCCGGGATCAGCCCCGACACTCCAGCCGCCGGTCAGCCCCATGCTGAGCGGCGTCGTGTGCGGGTATTCCTCCTGCCCGACCAGCTTGCCGTCGATGTAGAGCTGCGCCCGCCCGGGAGAGCCCTTGCCCCTGGCGATGTCCGGCTTGCCGGTCGCTTCGAATTCGAAGCGCAGGGAATGGCGTCCCTCTGGCACGGGGGGGTCCTTCGACTCAACATGCAGGTAATCGCGGGCTACATAATTGTGCAAGTGATGCAGTTTGCCTGCCTTGACATAGAAGGAGAAGCCCCCGTCGGTCCCTCCGAAGGAAATCAAGGCGCCCTCCGCCCCGCCCTTGGGGATCTCGATCTCGGCTGTGATCGTGTGAGTGCGGTTGAGGATTTGCGGGCCGGCGTTGAACGGGACCGCCTGTGTTCCCGGGTAGAACGTGTAAGAGGTCCGACCGACGCTGATCTGCGGCCGCTCTTCGGCGAAGCGCGTCACCCCGCGGCCGTCGACCGGCATCACGTTGTACTTCCCGGCCTCGACGTACCAAGCGGCGATCATCTCGATGAGCCTGGCCCTATTTTCAGCAGCCACATTGTGGTTCTCAGCCCAGTCCTTTTCTACTTGGTACAGCTCCCAGCTCGTGGCATCTAACTCGGTCAGCTTCTCGGCGGGTATTGGGGTGCCAAATGGCTTGCCCGCCTCGGCGAAGGAGGTGCCGGGCCACGGGCAGACCGCCCGCCAGCCCTCGTGGTAGATCGATCGGTGACCCATCATCTCAAAATACTGCGTGTGGCGGTTGCTGGTGGCCTTCGCGCCATCGAAGGTATGCGCGAAGGAAACGCCCTCGATGGGAGATTGCGTCACGCCCTTGATGCTCAAGGGAGGCTCGAGCCCGAGAGCATCCAGCACTGTCGGCACCATGTCAATCGCATGACAATACTGCGTGCGGATCTCCCCCTTTGCCTTTATCCCTTTAGGCCAGTGGACAATAAAGGGATCGCTGATGCCACCACGGTAGGTCTCCCGCTTCCAGCGGCGGAAGGGGGTGTTGCCAGCCCACGTCCATCCCCACGCATAGTGATTGAATGTTTCAGGCCCGCCCAACTTATCTATGGCTTTGAGGTTCTCTTCCAGTGACTCCGGAACGTTGTTGAAAAACAAGTTTTCATTCACCGAACCGGTGGGACCCCCTTCAGAGCTTGCTCCGTTGTCAGAGATGACCATAATGAGGGTGTTGTCCAGCTCGCCAATCTCCTTCAGGAAGTCGAGCAAGCGGCCTATGTGGTTGTCCGTATGGGTCAGAAACCCCGCGAAGACTTCCATCATGCGGGCATAGAGCTTCTTTTCCTGTGCGGAGCAATCTTTCCAGGGCTTCACGTCCGGATCATGGCGCGAAAGCTCGGCCTCCTTCGGAACGATTCCGAGTTTCTTTTGTTTGACAAACACTTTCTCACGGTACGCCTCCCAGCCATCGTCAAACTTGCCCTTGTATTTGTCCGCCCACTCCTTAGGCACATGATGAGGCGCATGCTGGGCGCCGGTGCAGAAGTACATGAAGAACGGCTTGTTCGGCGCCACCTGCTTTGAATCGGCAACGAAGGAAATCGCCTTGTCGACCAGATCCTCGGTAACGTGGTAGCCTTCTTCGGGTTTCTTGGGTGCCTCAACTTGATGGTTGTCATACACCAGCTCAGGATAGTACTGGTGCGTCTCGCCGCCCAGGAAGCCGTAATAGCGTTCGAAGCCGCGGCCGAGCGGCCAGCGGTCATATGGTCCTGCCGCCGAGATCTGGTCGGCCGGTGTCAGGTGCCACTTGCCGATGGCATAGCTGTTGTAGCCATGCTCGTGCAGGATCTCCGAGAGGAATCCGTTTTCAAAGGGAATGTATCCATTGGCTCCGGGATAGCCAGTGGAAGCTTCAGTAATACAAGCCATCGCATTGGAATGATGGTTACGGCCCGTGAGGATGCACGAGCGGGTCGGCGAGCACAACGCCGTGGTGTGCATGTTGTTGAAGCGCAGTCCGTTCGCTGCCAGCCTGTCCAGGTTGGGCGTTTCGATGGGGCTGCCGTAGCAGCCGAGCTGGCCGAAGCCCGTGTCATCCAGCACGATGAACAATACATTGGGCGCGCCCTCCTTAGCCCGCAGGGGCTTGGGCCAGGCGGGCGACGATTTGTCAAAGGTCCGTCCGATCACTCCGGGGAATGCGGTTCCGGGTTTGTACTCTTTAAGTGCCATAGTTGTTTCCTCCTTTCATGGTTTTGCAGCTGTTGAAGATTCCTTTTTCCTGCCATCCTGGTCATCCGTGGAGGACCATGACTCCCGCCAAGGAATCCCCCAGGAGAACATTGGGTATTCCCCTTGGTTACTCGAGCTTGCCCACACATTTCGGTGATTGGATCTCTACGGTGTAGTGACTACGTTCCTGTTCACCCACTCTTGCGGTTTGCCTTCCGCCACCTTCAGCTTGTACCAATCGCCCTCAAGGGAGACATATTCAAGCTCTTCGCCTTCGGCCGCCTTCCGGATGACGGAGTGGCTCGTCCCCGGTCCGCTCCGAATGTTAATCGTCGTCTTCGCGTACACAAACTGAGACGGTCCCTGTGGCGTTGCCTCCTGTTGACCCTTTTCCTCGGCTCTGGTCAACGCCGCACGGAGATCGGCTGACTTCGGGTTGCTGACCTCTCGGGTCACGAGAATGTCAACCGGCCGAACCTCTTTCCCATAGTAAGCACTGTTCGATTTGTCGCTCACCTTTACAACAGCACCTTCGAGCGAGACGCCCGCAAAAGCCCCCTTGGCCCGGGCGAAGGAGATAATGTCTGCCGTCACCCCTTTTGTGGCCATCCCCACACCAACCGGCCCGGCGGCCATGGAGAAATCACCCCCAAGCTTAACCGATGACGCATAGAGCGACTCCAACGCCCTGCGCGTCATAAGCATCAGGATAACCTCAGATTTCTGACCCCCAATCTGCAAACCCAGGCTCGCGGAACCCATGCTGTAAAAGGCAGGCTCGCTCCATTTGCCCCCCTCTTCATCGCGGGCCAGGAGAACGCCGGTGCCACCAGCACCGCCAACCACAAAGGCTCCCTTGATGAATTCCGGCACGATCAACACGCCCTTGGCGTCCTTCAGATGGGTACGAAGCCAGACCATGTTCGGGTCGGCGATGAAGCTGTCGGCGGTGATCCGCGCCTTGTCGACCAGTAACTGCTGGTTGAGGGCTTCCTGGGCAGCCGCCGGCGCGATTGCCAGCACAACCAGCATCGCTGCCACCACTGAAAAACACTTGTTGAAAAGTCTGTTTGCCTTCATCTTCCTGTCCTCCTTGTTAGAATAATTTGACGATACTCTGCCTTCAGGGCACTGTGCCCGTAACATTATCCAATTGATCGTTCACTAAGAAATGGGGTGAACTACGTAATTTGTAGGTGGGAACACAGTATTTTTTGATAAGTAACTACCCATAAGGATACAACTGAAACCTGAGGCTTAAACTGGTCCTCTTTAATAAATCCGTGAGTACTTTACTGAATTACATTGATGTGAGTCCGCCTCCATGAATCCCATGAAAAAAATGGGGCGAGTCTCCCATTTCGGGAAGGCTCGCCCCAGCCGCACGTTCCATCCGTGATTGGATGAACCTGTCTTACTGCTCCAGAACCTTCAGCTCAACCCTCCGATTCATGGCCCGGCCTTCCTTCGTATCGTTCGGAGCAATGGGACTTGACGGACCATAACCCATTATCTCTAAACGATCCGCCGAGATTCCCTTTGAAGCGAGGTACTCCTCTACCGCCTTAGCCCTCCGCTCCGATAGCCCCTGATTATACGCTTCCGGACCGGTGCTATCCGTATGACCCTCAATCTTGACCCTGACATCGGATTCCTGCTCGAGAAGTGCCGCCTGCTCGTCCAAAATGGACTGCGCCTCGGGAGTTAACTTCGCAGAATCGAAGCCAAAATTCGTCCCCTGTAAAACGATGATCCTCTTGGGCTTCGGGGGAACAGCTACCGGCTTCGGGGCAGGGGCCGGAGCTACCTTCGCAGGAGCGGGTTCCGGCTTCGGCTTGGCAGGAGCAGGCTTCGGCTTAGGAGGAGCAACAGCTACCGGTGCAGGCTTAGGCTTGGGAGGTGCTTGAGCCAACTCCGCCTGCCGAGCCAACCCACGAGCCTCGGTTAACATGGCCATCGCCTCCTCGGTCCGACAACCCCAGTAGGTCTCAACCGCCTTCGTGCCCAACTCCCGAGCCTTGGTAATCTTCTCGGGAGCATATTGAGCTCCAGGAGACCTCTCGGCCTTCTCGATGGCCGCCTCAGTCTGAGCAAACTCACCGGGAACCCCGATGGCCTTGTTGCTTACACCGAAGTACGCGGTCTTAGCACACCCCGTGAGGCCCGAGAGAGCCACCATGAAGGATAATAAGATCAACAAACCAAACATTCTCGTTCTCATGATACTTCCTCCCTTCGTCTATTAAGATTCTTTGTTCATTCGGGTGCAGATTTTTTATCATTGGGATGCACCACAATCTTCCCAATCCCTCAGAATCTCACCTCCCTTCTCTTCGTGTAATCTCTTTTCCAGTGCCCTCTATAATCCAAACCCGGATCAGCCGGTGACCGGTTTCATGAATGCCTCCCGGGCAATTGCGGACGCGATTGCCAGCATGATTAGCATTGCCACTACGAGAGAAAAAACCACACTGGAAAATTTCTCTGTTCTCACCTTCCTATCCTCCTTGAAGAAATGGACTTATGAAAAACCCCATTTGGGGGGCCTGACCCATGAGACACCGTGAAGGATATTGAATCTCAAGCAGATCGGATCCGTCACCGATTGCCTGTATTTCCTTGAGATTCCAGCACAAAGTAACCCAACCATACCCACTAACCACCATTGAGTTCAATGGGGTAAAACCAGTATTTCGCGGGAAAAAACACTGTATTTTTAGGGGGTCTTGCCCCGACCCTCCGACCACTGATCCAGGCTTTACATTGGGCGGACGACGCGATCAAAGGTATACGGGTGACGCTCGCCTCTCATCAGTCTTCCTGATCACCGAACCCCTTTTCTCTCGTCCTTGAGCATGATTGAGATTGCTCCCAATCTTTCCAACCCGCTAATATCGAAGGGAGGCGGGGGCGGTGTTTCTTTGGAACCCCGCGAAAGAACAAGGGGAAAAATTACTTCATTGCTGGTTTTCCTGCCCCTGTCCCGAATATAAACCTTCAGCTCCAGCTGTGTCCACTCCGTTAACCCCAGACCTCCCCCGGTTGCACTATTAAATGTGAGGTACCCCTTCATCTTTCCCCGATGGCGCTTATTGATGATTACGTATTCGGAAGGGTAATATCCATACCCCACCTGCTTGAGGACGCACACAAAATGCCGCATATCTCCATCCGGATCATGCGCCTCCACGTAGATCTTCCAGAGATCGCCGTGGGATAGTTCCTTGGACGCAAAGGAGTGCGTGATTACAGGCGGACTCCCAAGGGGCTCGGTCCCCCTTTCCGCCATGGTTGTGCAACAAACCATCGCCAGGGGAATGAAAGCGAAGGCCGGGAAAAGAAAAACTTTTTTCATGTATTTCATGGTCCTTCTCCTATCCACAGGAAATCCTCCTTCCGTTGAGATAAAATTATGCCCTGGCACGAGCCAACGCTTCGCCATACCCAGCCAACTTCGTAGATCGACAAAACTGAGGGCTACTGAAGCTTCTCCAGCTCCTTCACCAGCGCTTCGAGCCTGGGCCTGAGATTGAAACAAGATTCTTTATTCATTCGGGTGCAGATTTTTTATCATTGGGATGTACCACAATCTTCCCAATCCCTCAGAATTTCACCTCCTCTCTCTTCATGTGTTCTCTTTTCCAGTGCCCTCTATACTCTGGACACGGATCAGCCGGTGCCCGGTTTCATGAATGCCTCCGTTGGAGCTCCCCGCGCGATGGCCAGTCCGATGAGGACTGCGGCCACGATAGAAATCGATACAATGCATAATTTCATTGCCTTCACCTTCCTATCCTCCTTCTTGAAATGGATTGATGAAAACCCCATTTGGGGGATTTGACCCATGAGACACCGTGAAGGGTATTGAATCTCAAACAGATCGGCCCCTTCACCATATTGGCTGAACCATAGCAATTTCCTCAATGAGCAAGAAATGGGGTGAACTATGTATTTTTGAGAAGGAAATGCTGTATTTGAAACGGAGGAGAACAGGTACTGGGTATATTATCAAACCCGGGCCCAGGACCGAGGGGCTTACCTTGTGTCATGGTGGGGTAAACACCAGCGGGAGGCGAAGGTATTCTCATCAGATCCCCGTGGGCGGGTATGTGTATGGAGAGGCGTTACTCCTTAGGCCCCGGATATTGATTGTCGCTCGCCAAAACGTCACTCCGAATCCATGAACTCAATTGACGAATCACCGGTGTGGATGTAAGATCCGGAATGAAGTCAAGCCGTGTGGTGATCGCGCTCCACAGCAACGCTCCGAGACGTAAATACGGAGGTAACCCTATGCATTTCCGAAATAGCAGGACTCTGCTGGGACTCTCGATGGCTTGCTTTTTCATATTCTCCGGTTGTGCAACGTTTCGTCCCGTCCCGCTTTCCGATGTCCCCTTCATGGAACGAGCTCAAACCCGGTCCGAGGACAAGGTTCGTGTGACCGTGGCCGCCCTCACCCCCGAGGAGAGCAAGAAGGTCTTTGGGGTTGATGTAGCCAGCAGGGACGTCCAGCCAGTCTGGGTGGAAATTGAAAACAAGAGCGAGAATCCTTATTGGATTTTTCCGAGTCGCTTGGATCCGGACTACTATTCTCCCGCCGAAGTTGCCTACATGAAGCGTTTTCGTTTCTCGCCGTCCAAAAACAACAAGATGAGGGCCCATTTCGAGCAAATGGACTTCCCCCGGTTGATCCCTCCCGGCGAGACAGCCTTCGGTTTCATTCATACGGGGACCGACCCGGGGCTGAAGTACATCAACGTCACTTTGATCGGATTCGAAGGACCGGAGACCTTTCACTTCGTTGTCAAAGTCCCCGGGATAAAAGCTGACTACCAGGAGGTGGACCTGGACGCACTCTATACCCCAGGTGAAATTGTCAACTGCGACGAGGAACAGTTGCGGGCCGCGCTCGAGAACATGCCCTGCTGCACGACCAACAGACGTGGGACACGCAACGCAGATCCCTTGAACCTCGTGTTCATAGGAGATGTGAAGGCCCTGGTTACAGCCCTGGTCGGAGGCGGGTGGGATGTGACGGAGAGAATGTCGCTTGGTTCCGTCTGGCGGACGGTGCGATCATCTCTCTTCGGAAAAAGATACCGGCATGCTCCCGTAAGCTCCCTCTACGTGTTTGGACGCCGTCAGGACGCGGCCTTCCAAAAAGCCCGTCAGACCGTCGACGAAAGAAATCACCTCCGGGTGTGGCTCACTCCGCTGCGCTTCGAGGGGATCCCCGTCTGGATTGGTCAGATCAGCCGCGATATCGGTGTCAAGTTCACGCTGAAGACGGGATTTCTGGTGACCCACGCCATCGATCCGGACGTAGACAACGATCGATTTTACCTCCTTCAGAATCTCGCGGATGCAGAGGCCCTGGCCAAGCTCGGCTACGTCCGAGGGGTCGGAGAGGCCGCACCCGATGATCCTCGGTACAACCTCGGTGGCGACCCGTATTTCACCGACGGGTTGCGTACCGTTATGGTATGTACAGAGTTACCCGTTAATTTCTCACAGCTGGAATGGTTCGATTGGGAGTTCCCGCCGGGTACCGAGAGCTACAGAGAGCGGATAGTGAATCAACCGAGGCCTTCTTCCGGCCAGCGTGAAAAAGAAGAAAAGTAAATTACAGAAGAAGGGGAGGGGGGACGTTGTTAAATTGTTGAGTAAACATCCGGTTCAGGTTTTCTATACAGGGCATTTCGACATTTAAAGGGACGTATGGGTTCCTCTATCACCTCCTCGGTTGAATGTATCCCCATTTTACCAAACGCCTATATGCATATTGAGCTTGTTCACCCTGGTTAACGGTATTTAAGTACCGATAATACTCGTTTGCGGCGTCTTTTCTTCGCCCCATTCCCTCCAGGGAATAGGCTTCCAGGAATATGGTATTCGGATTGCCCGGCAACAATTTCTCATAGCTGCTGAAATCTTCATAAGCCCGACCGAAATTCTTTCCCACAAGCTTCGTAATTCCACTGAGGTGATGGGCCTGTGCTTCCTCTGGATATACTTGTTTCGCTCGCTCCGCATACCGTCGAGCTTGCTCATATTTTTTCTGAACCATGAGACACTTCGACATCATGCAGAGTCCGGCATAATCGTCTGGGGCTTCCTTAAGGGCCTTTCCGAAATGTCCCTCGGCGGTGGGATAATCTTTCTTCGCCAGCGCCTTTTCCCCATTCTGCATCTCCTCGATGGCCCCTTTCTTAGCCCGGAGTTTTGCCGTATGATCCATGTAGCGCTCCCTATGAACGGGGAAGTTTTTCGCGGACTCGTATTTCTTTGCGGCAGTTTCTACGGCTGTCTGATAGCGCTCGTCGCTCATGGGGTGCGTGGAAAACATCAATTCTATGGCATTGGGCTTGTCCTTCGAGAGGCCTCTCAAGATGTCCATTAAACCCACCATCCCCTTCGTGTTGTAATTGCTCCGAACCATATATTCCATGCCCAGTGCGTCAGCCTCCCGTTCGTTGTCCCTGCTGTACTTGGCGAGCAGAGCTCCAGCCCCTATGCTGCCCAGGCCCGCCGTGAGACCCCCAAGGGCCGCACTATCGGTCCCGGTAGCAACCGCAACTCCTGCTATTGCAACCACTCCCTGAGCCAATATCCCTTTGGACATTTGCTCGGCTGTATGACGTGCGTTTACATGACCGAGTTCGTGGCCGAGCAGTGCCCCGAGCTCCGCTTCATTATCCAGAGAAAGGATTATCCCTCGCGTGCACGCGATGCTGCCTCCGGGAAACGCATAGGCATTGACGTACGTTGCATTTACCCCGCGGAAAGAATACGGCATATTGGGGCGGTGGGTTCGCGCGGCTATGTTCTTGCCGGTTCTGTCGATATAATTATTGAGGGCCTTATCCTGTAAGGCGCCATAGTCAGTGGAAAATTGATGAGGTGAATTCTCCTTATCAACGGCAATCTCTTGATCTTCCGAAATCAGCATTAATTGGGATTTACCCGTGACCGGGTTAGTGGCACACCCAGTAACAACGCCTCCTGAAGTCAATGCCATAAGCCACAGAAAATGTCGGCGAGTCATGTCTCTCGTTGGGATATACTGTTCAAAATTATCTCCCATGGGTTTCTCCTTTGCTTCTTCACCTCCATCTCACATCTCCGATGGAGTGAATAGGTTGGCTTGGATGTCCGTTAAGGGTTGATAGTCTGAGCAAAAATTATCAAATCCTTGGGGCCCATGTCAAATGGCATCCCATCCGAACCCCTGTCAAGTTCTCTCTGCTTTTAGTTATAGGGTGCCCTACTCTTCCCCCTTACCGCGCCGCAGAGGTTGTATCACCTTGATGGGAAGACGGAATGTTCTCTTCATAATTCCTACGAGCTCAGACCCCACCGCCGAAGCGGAAAGTGGCCTTACCGTTGGATTCCCTAAATCGCCACGTACTCTGACGGGTATGGATACCAGGGTACCTCCAAGGATGTCCCTTACCAGCGGAATCCTTTTCACGGCGAAATCCACCGTCTTTAGAGGGGCCACGAGGACCGTAAGATCCATCTTTCCGGCCATCAAATCTATTTCCCCCTGCCCTGCGAGTTCCATTGAAGAACCGTCCAGGATCGCTTCCTTCAGAATGAGCTTGCCTTCTTGGAGATTCCCCTTGACTGTAAATGAGTCATAGGCAAACCCTTCTTTGCCGAAGTCGGGGTATTTCCCCCTGAAGATTTCCGTAACGTTGACGAAGGCTAGGATTGTCAACAGAAGGTTAGATCGATGAATGCGACCCTTGTTGGCAACCAATTCGAAATTTCCCCTGAGGGACTGGACAAGCCCTTCGGGCTTGCCCCGGCCCATGATTTCCCCCTTAAGGTCAAGGTTCCCCGTCATAACCGCGTCCGTACCCAGCAGGCAGGCAAGAACGGATCCCGGTTGCTGACCTATACAGATAGGCTTAAAATCCAGCGATAAATCCTGAGGGGTCACTATCATAACCCCTGGAGTTGAAACGCCGCATACACTCGCCTCCGTAACTTCGACCTTCACCGTATTATGGTCTAGAGAGATGTTGGCGTGCAATGGCCTCCATGTGAACCTTCCGTATCTAAAGTACCCCAACTTGACTCCTAACGTTCCCCGTACCGGCGGAGCCCGAAAGCCAACTCTCTGTTCAAGACTACTTTCTCCCTTTTCCGCTTTCAGAAGTCCTTCGATTTTTTCCCACTCCAGGCCGTCTGCAGAAAGATTCATATGAAAGAGGAATTCTTTCTCCGAGAACCCCATATCTCCTTGAAGATCCAAGTGGCTGTCGCCCCAGGTTAGTAACGCAGATTCCACCCTGAGTTTATTTCCTTTCGCATCAAGCGAAACGTTCTCTATTTGTACCGGGACCTTCAATTCCAATGGGTGGCCAAGGCCTAGCCCCTGCAGCTTCCCCTGGGCCGTCGACCTCATGGGGTGATCCATCAGGATGTGGGTTTGTAAATCCCCCTGGATTCTTCCGGTAAGAATGTGATTCTTGATCAAAAGACCGTCGAGGGTTGTTTTATTGAGGTTTCCCTTGAAATCGAGGTGCAGTTCCCTCTCTTTGAGTTTAAGAGCAAGGAACGCACGAGACTCTTTATCCTGGATGAACAGTTTTTCGATTGTCAGTTCCTCGGGATTGAGAAGCATATCGATGGAGACATTGGGCCCATTTTTCACCCCGATATCTGCTGCAAAAGAAACTGTTCCATCTTTCTTCCATGCACCCTGAGCTCGTGAAATAGACAGTGGTGAACGGACTCTGAGCTTGGGCGGTATATCCATGAGGTTCGAGGCCCATTGAACGGCTTTCGGACCCACATTTCCCTGGAGCGTGAAGTCCGCCTTCTGAAGGCCTTCCAAGTAGGCATGGAGAACACCTGATCCCCTCAACGAGGCATCCAACATACCTGTTTCACAATCTGTGAGGGAAATCTTCTCAGGAGTTGCCTCAAACCCTACCCTGGTCACGGTTAGTCGATCCGGAAATAGCGTCGAATCCACGGCAAGGTTCTTCACCTCACCTGTTGTCCGAAAATCCCATTTCTGGGGTTGTGAGAGTGGACCTTTCAAGCCCAGGCTCGATAGTAAGACGGTACCCTGTACGGACTTGAGGTCTTTGACGGCGTCCTTGATCCCTTCCAACGATGAGAGCCAGGGGTAGATTTCGCCCAGGGAGAGCGAGGACTTCCCTGATGTGATTTCAAGGTAAGGCGCTTTCTCGAGGCTCAATTTGGCATTGATCTGGGAAAAGGAGGATTTTCCCACCGTGCCGCTCAGGTTCTGTATGCCGATCTTGTTTCCATCATAGGAAAACTGCCCCTTTGCAATCTCCAGAGGATACGGAAGTCGCCCGTGGCGTACCAACAGATTGAAGTCCGAAATATCCACCTTAGTTCTGATAGACTCAATGCTTCCACTTAGAACCAACCTCCCTGTTGCAGTCCCCCGAAGGTCATCTATGAGGGTGATCTCTTTCAGAAAGGATCTATCTTTAGTGAACCGTCGCAGAACCGAAGGCAGTTGGGCCAGATCGACCTGTAACTTTGCGTCTAGATAAAACGGAGCATCGTCTGCCTCCAGGCCTAATTTCAATATTCCTTCGCGGCCCGAGGTATTCCCGAATTTGGCTTCAAGATTCCTCCCCTCCAGCACACCTTTAGAAATAACCGCCTCTCCCTTAACGTCTTTTAAATCCAGATCGACTTCCGGAACATAAATGTGGCCCTCACGGATGCGTCCTTTGATTAAAATATTTTCCAGGTTTCCCAGAACAGACAGGGAACTTCCCTGAGTACTAAGTGTGACCAGGGGGACTTTCCCACCTTTGACGATTTCAAAAACCTCCTGGACGTTGGGGATTTCCTCTGCCAGGACCAAGGCAACTTCTCGTATCGAATTGAGATCTATTTCCCTGCCCTCCAATTCCAAGCTGACCAGCGGGGTGGTTTGATCTACGCGAAATGTGCCAGACATCCTGAGTTGTGGATATTCAAGGTCCAGTTCGGTGAGGGAAGCCGTTATTCTATCCTCATCCATACGGAAGTTGCCTTTCAGGCTCTTTCCCCTTATGACCAGTTTCTCATTCGCTTGCCGCAAAGTCAGGAGTGGAAAAGAACCTTCCACTTCTCCTTCCAAAACCTTGAGCCCATCTATCTTAAAGCTCACATCTAAGTTAACTCTCGACTCTCCAACCCGCCGAGCAGCCAGGGGAAAGAGGTTGTCCATCAACACCTGTGGTTTAAAGTCCCTCACGTGAATGCGACCGCCGCCCTTCAAATCCTCCGCGGTTAACCGCCCCCTCATTGACATGCTTTCCCAGAGACTGGAAACGCATGCGAGGTCAATTTCGAGCTTATCCGGTGGCAAACCGATACGCCCATGGATATCCTGGAACCGAATCACGGACGTATCCCCCTCGATGAGA
>Ga0209636_10001418_pt1 | contig 24168 bp, 23 predicted proteins | sample DeeMarSWOR152_54_FD_187464 | JGI IMG/M metagenome (GOLD analysis project Ga0209636, IMG submission 187464) | Marine sediment microbial communities from White Oak River estuary, North Carolina - WOR-1-52-54 (SPAdes) (version 2) | ecosystem: Environmental > Aquatic > Marine > Intertidal zone >...
TGCCCATGGAACCGGCTTTATGCAGGGATCCGTCTGAGGACTCGTATTCCGAGCCAATCGCCTGAGCGGCATCCTCTACCACTATAATGCCCCAGGATTCCGCTAGGGCCTGAATTCGGTCCATATCCGCACATTGCCCAAAGAGATGGACGGGCATAATGGCCTTCACGTGAGCCCTCTCATCGGCACTCATCGCGGCGAGCCCTTCCTCCAAACACTCCGGATCAATGTTATAGGTATGACGCTCAATATCTACAAAAACGGGCTTCGCTCCCAATCGAGCAATGGAGCCTGCTGTCGAAAAAAAGGTGTACGGGGAGGTGATCACCATATCCCCAGGCCCGATGCCTGCACACATCAGCGATATGAGCAGTGCATCAGTTCCTGAAGAAACACCGACTGCGTATTTGGCCTGGCTGTAAGAGGCCAGTTTTGTCTCCAGTTCCTCCACCTTTGAACCCATTATGAACTGCTGCGACTCATACACCTCCATTGTAGCCGCTAGGATTTCCTCCTTTATGGTTCCATACTGTGCCGTTAAATCTAGTAATGGTACCTTCAATCTGGATCCTCCTTTCACACCTGACGTCATACGTCGCGTCCACCCAAATGTCAATTCACAAGGTTACAAACCGGCACCACCTCGGTGTCATTGCCAAGGGTCGGAAGGTACCCCCTTAGAAATTCGAGGGTCTCACGGTGGGGATGTCCAATCCCTATGGCGCAGCCCCTGTGCTTTGCCAGGCTCAGCAGCCTCTCCATTTGTATCTTTAAGGCATTCTCGGAGAGCTCGTTATCCAGAAAAATATCCCTGTTTGCTGTTCTCAGGGCTATCCTTCTCGCTACCTTAAATGCCACGCTCTCACTGCTTGTCCTGCTATCAACAAAGTAGAGGCCCCTCCTTTTAAGCTCGTTGAGCACTATGATCATCTTTTCCTCTCTTTGCGTAAATCGTGAGCCCATGTGGTTATTAACGCCGGAGGCAAATGGCACTTGGCTCAGATCCCTATCGAGCACATCCAAGATCATGTCCTCATCCATGGAGACCAGCAAAACCCCATCTCCCGGATTGACGGCTGGGTAGCTTATGGGTTCCATGGGAAGATGGAGCATTACCTCCCTTCCATCTTGTTTAGCCTTGTGTGCAATCGACCTCGAAGCAGGCGCAAAGGGCAAAAATGAAAATGTCAGGGGAAGCTTAAGCTCCATAAAGGCGTTTGCAAGGGCCCTGTCGTGGCCCAGGTCATCGATGATAATGCCGACCTTGGGGCATGGTGAACGGCGGGGAGTAGCAATGTCATCGCCAAGAATGCTAAGCCGGTGGGTGAGGAGGCCATTACAATAGATATGGTAGACAATCTCCTTGGCCGACTGCTTAACTAGAGCGACTTCTATCGGTCTTCTGATTTGAGAGATCTTCCCTCTGATTTCCCCGCCAACCCGGGAGAGAGAGTACCACTTGGGAATCCTCACACTTATGGCATGTACATCCCAGTGATAGCCGTCTTTATGCCTCGGAACAACCGAGAGAAAGGAAATCCTCTCCTGGGCGACCCCCATTTCGCCTAATCCTTTCGCTAGGGCCTTGTCCACGAGACGGATATCAGCGCTTAGTTGCCTGGATGTGGCGTAAATCTCTTCAAAGGGCAGGGAGGATGCCTTCTTATCTAACCGCCAGAGATAGCCTATCAGTATCGCTAAAATGGCAGCTACCAAGCCGAGGCCAATAATTATAGGGCTCAGCCCGCTCTTCTTGCTTCTTTGTCTTCGGACCATATAGTGCTATTCGGAATCACTCTGAGCCCTGCTCGCGTTCCATCACTGAGAAAATGCTCCATGAATGGAGTATCTGTATAGCCCTTCTTAACTGATTATCCCTAGCGACACGTTTTTCTATATCGGTCCTTTCATCTGGTACGATCTCGCTCTCCTCTCCCTCAGCTGGCTCAGGGCCCTCTTGCTCAATATGGCCTTCCAAATCCCGCTCTCGTATGACGGTTTTCTTCTTAATCTCCGGCTCTTCACTTGGCTCCACAAATGCGACCTTGATGTCCGGCTCGATACCACTTGCCTGAATCGATCTCCCGTTCGGCGTGTAGTACAGAGCCGTTGTCAGGCGCAAACCAGATCCATCCGAGAGGGAGAAGAGGGTCTGCACAGAGCCCTTTCCGAAGGTTGTAGTGCCCAAGACGAGGGCCCTCTTATTATCCTGAAGGGCGCCAGCCACAATCTCAGACGCGCTGGCACTTCCCTCATTTACGAGGACAACCATGGGGTATTTTCTGAGCTTATCGTTCCTGTGGGCAACGCTTTTCTGCTCCTTGTCGTCACGGCTCTTGATCGACACAATGAGGCCCGAATCTAAAAACTCATCGGCTACCTTGACTGCCTGTGAGAGGAGCCCCCCGGGGTTGTTCCTTAAGTCCAGGATTAGTCCCTGTAGTTGCGTTTTCTGCTCCATCTCACCCAATATTTCAGCAAGGTCATCAGCGGTGTTGCTCTGGAAGTTTGAGATCCTTATGTAGCCCAGATCATGAGGGAGGGAAAAGGAGCGAACGCTCCTTATGGGTATGACATCCCTGGTAATCACAAACTCCATCGGCTTCTCCAGCCCTTTCCTCTGAACGGTGAGCTTTACCTTGGTGCCTTTGGGTCCCCTAATGAGCTTGACCGCCTCCCTGATTGATATGTCCTTTGTTGATCGGTCGCCTATCATGACGATTTGATCGCCTGCCTTGATCCCTGCCTTATCCGCAGGAGTCCCCTCAATGGGAGAGACAACAGTGAGCACATTGTTCTTCATGGTTATTACGATTCCCACACCGGGGAAGCTTCCCTTTGTCTCGATCATCAACTCCTTGTAGTCCTCTGGTGTAATAAACGAGGAATGCGGATCTAGGGTTTGGACCATGCCTTTTAAAGCCCCGTATACGAGTTCTTTTGCATCGGTACCTTCGACATAGTTCTTCTCGATCTTCCGCAAGACCTCACTGAACACCTCGATACTCTTATATGCCTCTTTGGTATCGGCGACAACCTGTTGTGAGCTGCCGCTGATTACAAGGAGAGATATCAGGACCATGAAAAGAACTGCCTGACACAAACACTGCGCACTTCTCGTCTTAAACATCCTCTGCTCCCTTTTCTCTGTATTGATCATTCCCATTCTTGCTCAAATCGGCCAACTATCTAGCCTCTAATACAACCGGGCGCGGAACGTAACGCCGGTAGCCGTCAAGCTGCAAAACCTGGGCCATTTCCCTTATCTCCACCCCGACACAGGCTAGAAATCGCCAGCCCTTCGGCCTCTGGGCAAGGCCTATTCTGTTCTAAGCCATGCCTGGGCGTCAAGATATTCCCGGCCTCTCCTTACCTCAAAATACACGCCCGGCCCCGCAGCCCAGCCGGGGTTTCCCGCTATAGCCACCGCCTCTCTGCTTGAAACCATCTCACCCTTCTCCTTTAACCTACGGTCGAGATGGGCGAAGATGGTAAAATAGCGGGATCCATGGTTAATAATCATGAGCTGACCATACCCCCTGAACCACCCGGAAAAATCAACCCTTCCGGGAAACACGGATCTGACCTCTTCTCCCTGGGAACCGGTGATATAAACGCCCTTTCGGTGCATGAATGGGTTTGATTTACTGATGCTCTTGGCCGCCACTATTTTTCCTTCCAAGGGCAGCGGGACCCTTCCCTTCATTTGAGCAAACCCATGGGGTAGCGATTCCTCCCTTTGCTCCTTGCCCAAATGCATAACGGTATAGTTGAGGGCATTGGTAGCCACCTTCAGTTCCTCAACTGCTTTCGCATAGAACTCCTTTTCCCGGTGCACCTTCATCAACAAGAGAACCTTTTTCTCAATGGACTTCTCAAGGAGCGCCATGCCTTTGTCCTTGGCCTTCTTCAAGGCCTCAAGGGCAGTCCTGTTCTCATTGAGTCTCCGCAATTCATCCTCAACTTCGTTCATCTGTCTGCCCAATGTGTGGAGCATCTCTTGGTCCTGGCGCATGAGGGCCTTGATGTACTTCACGGCTTTCTGGAACTCCTGAAGCGACGTGGAGCTTGCGAGCAGCCTAACATACCCCGATCTCCCAAACTTATAGAACGCCACTAAACGCTTCTCCAATGTCTTCCGCACAGCCATAGAAGATTGGTTTAGCTCGCTAATCCTCCCCTGGCCAGTCCGTATCTCCTCCGACACCTTTTCGATCTTGCCCGTTATGCTCCCTATCTCCTCCCTCTTTTCGGCTACATCCTTCTCTAACCTTTCAAGCCCCCCCAATATGTCCCTTTCCTTGCTATGGGCACTGCGCAGTTCTCCCTGCTGCTCCAAGAGATACTGTTCCATCTGTTCCGCCTGAGAACGTGCGCTTTCGGTAGCAGTTCTCTCCTGTGCTCCAGAGAATTCTCCAAAAGGAAAGCCCAGGGCAACAGCGGAGATAAGAGAGCAACATGATAGGAATATGTTGGTCTTTCGACTCATAGTTTAAAAAACCGGCCCAGCGAAACGGCGCTGCCCACAAAACCGGTCAAGGTGCTCATCAGCAACAATACAAGAATAAATGGGGGCGAAATAAAGACAATGTCAAGGGAAGCAAACCCTATCCTGAGATCAACCTTGGCTGTTATGGCCATATAGAGCAAAAAAAGAATGGTGAGGGCAATCAAGCCACCCAGAAATCCCTGAATAGATCCCTCGATTATGAAGGGGATCTTCACAAACCGATTTGTCGCACCTACCAGCTTGAGGATTTCAATTTCATCCTTCCTGGAATATATGGTCAGTTTTATGGTATTGGTGATGATAAACAGAGCCGCCAAAAAGAGCAACCCCCCAAACACCAGCCCTACAATCTCAACTGCCCCCATTATAGATCGGACCCGCTCGATCCACTCCCGGCTGTATTGAACTTCATCAACACCATTGATTCCCTCTAGCTTCGCTTTCAGTTCATACGGGAGAGAATCCTCCCTCACATCCCTTAAGAGAATAATCTCAAGAGAAGCAGGCAGAGGGTTCTCCTCGAGGCCCCGGAGTAAACCGGCCCTGTCGCCGAGCTGCTTCTTGAGGCTCTTCATGGCCTCATCCTTGGAAATGAGCTTAGTAATACTCACGGGGTACTGAAGCAGCAACTCTCTTATGTCCTCAATCACTGAGCTTTTTGGCTCCCCCTTGAAATAGATCGACATCGTCAGCGACCTGCCTTGCTCCCGTGTCCACGAATCAAGATTTAGAAAGGCGAGCAGAAAGGCATCAAAAACAAGGAACGCTATCACCATGGTGCCCAAACCGATGAGGTGGACTAAACGGTTCTGCAGTATGTTTCTAATGGCCTGTCTGACGAGGTGGCGAAAGAAGCTTGTTTTCATCTAAACCATTCTGCCCCTGCTAAGGGTAATTATTCTTCTCCTCGTCCCCCTCAGCAATTCCTGGCTGTGCGTTGCCACGATTACTGTAGTACCCCGAGAGTGTATTTCCCTTAGGAGGGCCATTATCTCTACGGTTAAATCATGGTCGAGGTTGCCGGTAGGCTCATCAGCCAACAGAATCAACGGATTATTGACTATTGCTCGGGCTATGGCTACTCTCTGTTGTTCGCCTCCTGAAAGCTGTGGTGGATAATACTCCTCCTTGCCGACCAGGGCGAGATTTCTCAGCGTCTGATGAACTTTCTTGCGTATCATGGGGGATGGTACGCCCGTTACCTCTAAGCTTAGGGCTACATTTTCAAGTACAGTGCGCCGCGGAAGCAACTTGAAATCCTGAAAGACCACCCCTATTTTTCGACGCAGAAGTGAAAGCTCCCTATCCTTGATCCTGCTCAGGTTCCTCCCGCTCACCAGTGCATGGCCGCTCGTCGGCTTCTCGGCACTGAAGATTATCTTCAACAAGGTCGTCTTGCCTGCGCCACTCGGTCCCGTAACAAAGACAAATTCCCCCTTCTCCACCGTCATGCTTATATCCACGAGAGCCGTGTTTGCCCCGAAGCTTTTATAGACATGATAGAGCCTGATCATGACACATAACTCTTACAGCTAGTCTCTAAAAACTCAAGGCCAGCCGCTCTCGCACCGAACTGCTCAATGGGGAGGTAAACGTCGATTGCCGCATTTAGGTACTCGGAACACTGCGTTCTCTATGTAAGGCTGGTGCGCCATTTTTGATCAGTGTAAACGGTAGGATTGCACGGGGTTGGGAATCTCTCGACAAAGTTGCACCAAGAGAGTAATAGGTCCATTATCTCCCTCTAGCCTGTGGCAAGCACCCGAGGTGGTTGGACATCTTACTTGGCATATTCAATAGCCCTGGTTTCTCGTATCACTGTCACCTTTATCTGGCCTGGATAAGAAAGGTCTTTTTCGATCTTTTTCGCTATCTCCTTACATATCATGGTTGACTCAAAATCATCCACCTTTTCGCTCTCCACCATGATCCGCAGCTCTCTGCCAGCCTGCATAGCGTATGATTTACTGACACCCTTAAACGAGTTCGCTATCTCTTCCATATCCTCCAGGCGCTTTACATACGATTCAAACATCTCTCTCCGGGCACCAGGTCGCGCACCAGACAGGGTATCAGCGGCCTGAATAATGACATCGTAAACCGATGTAACGGGAATGTCTTCATGATGGGCGGCTATGGCATGCACTATCTCATCAGATTCCCCGTACTTCCTGGCCAAATCTGCACCGAGCGTTGCATGGGCTCCCTCTACCTCATGATCTACCGCCTTTCCGATATCGTGGAGAAGCCCAATTCTCTTGGCCCGCTTTTCATCGAGGTGTAACTCTGCTGCCATTATGCCGCACAAGAAGGCGACCTCAATGGAGTGCTGTAGGACATTCTGAGCGTAGCTCGACCTGTATCTTAATCGACCAATGAGTTTGATTAATTCTGGATGGATCCCATGAAGCCCAACATCAAAGGTGGCCTGTTCCCCGGCCTCCCTTATGTTTGCCTCGATCTCCCTCGTCGCCCTTTCCACAACTTCCTCAATGCGAGCGGGGTGGATCCGACCGTCTTCGATGAGCCTTTCCAACGCTACCTTTGCTACCTCCCTTCTCACCGGATTGAACCCCGAAAGCACCACCGCTTCAGGCGTGTCATCGATAATGAGATCTATTCCGGTGGCCGCCTCCAGGGCCCGAATGTTTCTGCCCTCTCTGCCGATAATCCTCCCCTTCATCTCATCATTTGGGAGATTCACAACAGAAACGCTCTCCTCAGCCACATAGTCACCGGCATATCTCTTAACGGCTAGGCCCAGAATCTCCTGTGCCTTTCGATTGGAGATCTCCCTTGTCTCAGATTCTATCTTCTTTATGAGTTTGGAGGCCTCATGGCGTGCCTCCAGTTCCATAGAGGAAACGAGCATCTCCTTCGCTTCAGCGGCTGAAATACCGGCAATCCTCTCCAGCTTTCGTCTCTCCTCTTCAATGATAGCCTTAAGTTCGTCATCCTTTTTCGTGAGTTCATTTTGCCGATCAGCCAGGAGTCGCTCCGATTTAGCCGTGGCCGATTCCCGTTGCTCGAGCTGCTCCATCTTTTTATCGAGAGCTTCCTCCTTTTGAAACAGCCTTCTTTCCTGGTTCTGCAGCTCCTTTCGTCTCGACCTCGTCTCCTCCTCGAAATCGAGCTTCATTTGATACAGCTTGTCCTTGGCCTGGAGTTGGGCCTCTTTCCTGATTGTTTCAGCTTGCTTGCTCGCCTCAAGAATAACCTTTCGCGAGTAATCCTCTGCCGAATCAAGCCTATTCTCCACCACCTTCTTGCGGACGATGACACCAATCACCACCCCCGCTACGATGCCTGCTAGTGCAACAACCACCAACTGCGTTATCGCCATAGTTTCATCACCGCCTTTTTCTCTTATTATGTTGTGGGCAAGGAAAAAGAGGAGGTTGCTTGAGGCTCAGTGGAATGATAGGGTTTTGATGCTAAGTGGAGGGCAAAAACTCAAGGCACCATGTGCTAACGTCAAGAACCTTTAACCGCACAATCCTGCTATACAGCATATTCACTCTTCCCTCTATGGTAATCCGCACTCGCTCAGTATCTCGCACATACCAAGATGTCTTCACCTATTTTATGCTACAGGCACGTAGCAGTATGCTTAGCCCTGGGCTATCAATCCACTGGTTGTGTTCCCCCGCTCTAATGTCGTGTCGGCAGCCCTTTTTGAGCCTAATCTTACTTAGGTGGGTGTTCCGTTGCCTCATCAGGCCTCGTTCGCTTACCAAGGAAGCACACAGAGGCAAGAGGGTACTCCCGTTAATAATGCTGTTGGATCAAAAACATCCCGCCAATCACGAACATAGCAGGGGAACAACTTAATGCAATGCAAAACTCAAGCTTTGTGTCAACCTCTTAGACCTTTGGTTAATTTCGGCTACTAGATCCTCTTTTTCCTTTACCAGCTGAAAGTAGTCACCTGCAATATCAAGGGCAGCCAAAATAGCCGTCTTGTCATCGGACAACCCCTTTGCAGAACCTCTAATTTCCTTCAGCTTATTGTCCACGTATGCCGCCGCTTTCAGGATTTGCTCTCTATCATCGCTCCCCCTAATGGCAAACTCCCTGTTCTGTATCTTAACCCTGACTTCATCTTCCATGCAGCTAATCTCTCAACCTCATAGATCGCATTCCGCGATTCTCTCTAATAGCCTTGCGATCCTTTTTTGGACTAACTCCCTGTCAGACCTCAGTGTCTGCAGCTCATTGCTTAACGAGTCAATCTCCTCCTGTTGGCTTTTGAGCTTACGCTCTAACGTGATCCTCTGCTCAGCCAAGCCGCCGATCATTGATATAAGCGATTCTACCTTTTGCTCTAAAAGATCGAACTCTTCTATTTCTTCCGATCCCATTCCTTGTTCGCCAACTGAGGCGCACTTAGTATATCGTTTTTGGCACGAAAGTCAAGTTCTAAGACAATCCGGCATCTAAAGATGACCTGTTAGGCCAAGCGCTCCCCTGAGGTTGGGGATTTTGTTTGGGGAAATGCGGGTGTGAAACCGCCTGAGCCATTGGACAGCATGGAAGAATCCAACGACGTGGCCTTGTATCAAATGACCCTAAGGAAGCGTAGGATAAAGAAAAGAATTCCAACAACCATGCAAAAAAGAGAGCAAATCTGAGCGATGAAAAACAAATAAAACAAGGCCTTCTTGGTCTCCCTGTCCCTCTCGGACGGCCTATTTCTTATGCTTACATCGAATTTAGGAGCCATTGAGCGCCTTTTCCATCCAGTGCGTAATCAGATCAAGCGGGTCTGCTGCCGCTCCAAGAAATCCACCATGGACCTTGGGGATAGCGCAATTGCGAACAATAGAGCAAGAGGGCTTCACTTTCTCGCTTCCAGGGCGGCCTTAATCTTCTTCAGCCGCATGAAGCTTTCTCTCTCGATCTCCTCCATCCTCATTTCTATGTGCCTGATCGTTGCCTTGAGCCTCGGTATTACGATGTATTCCAGGGCGTTTACCCTTCTCTTTGTCTTCTCTACCTCCTCCGCAATCCTCCTGACTGACTCTTCTACTTCCGCCAGGCTAACAATCAAGGTAAGGCACTCCTCGAAGCTTTTGGCAGCGTCATCGAGTTTGGCGTTGGTGCTTAAAAGGCCATAACCCCGCTCGTTAATCTTCCTAACCAAATTTCCAATGCTGATAACGGGAATGGATACACCCATAATGTTCTTAGTCACAAAGCCCAGGTCTATGTCTCGCAGGGTTATGTCGCTTATCTGTTCAATGTCCCGAGATCCAAGCAAGACCTCGGCCATCAGGAGATCGCGAAAGGCCGCCTTGAGGTTTTCCTCCACCTTCCCTCTGGCCTCTCTATACTGCCTGATTACCACCATGAATTCCGATATCAGGGCGTCTCTCTTTTCCTTCAGCAACCTGTGTCCCTTGTCAGCAAGCTTCACCCTCCTTTTCAGCTTTAACAACTCCATTCTGGTAGGCTTGACATTTTGCAGGATCGCCGCCATTCCCTATTCGCCTGCCTCCGCTGATAGGTCTTTCTTGTAGTGCTGCTTCACGTATTTCTCATCGATCCTCTTAAGCTCGCCTTCAGGGAGCATTGAAAGAAGCTCCCAGCCCAGATCAAGTGTCTGCTCTATGGTTCTGTTTTCATCTACTCCTTGCTTGACAAACCGCTCCTCAAAAACATCCGCAAACTTCAAATTGAGCCGATCCCTTTCGCTTAATGCCTCCTCCCCAACGACGGCAACGAGGCTCCGTACGTCCCTTCCTTCAGCGTAGGCGGAGTAACACTGATCGGAGACTCCGAGATGATCCGCTCGGGTTCTTCCTTCCCCGATGCCCTCATTCATCAGCCTGGAAAGGCTGGGCAGCACATCCACCGGAGGGTAGATTCCCTTCCGGTGTAGTTCACGGGAGAGCACGAACTGTCCCTCCGTGATATACCCGGTAAGATCAGGCACGGGGTGTGTAATGTCATCATCCGGCATTGCGAGAATAGGCATCTGCGTGATTGACCCCCTTTTCCCGATGATGCGTCCCGCCCGCTCGTAGTTGGTTGCCAAGTCGGTATACATGTAACCAGGGTACCCTCTTCTTCCCGGAACCTCCTCCCGTGCAGATGAGATCTCCCTCAGGGCCTCGCAGTAATTGGTCATGTCGGTAAGTATCACCAGCACATGGGTGTCATAATTGAAGGCGAGAAACTCCGCAGCCGTGAGGGCCATCCTGGGAGTAATTATCCTCACAATAGCGGGGTCATCTGCCAGATTGATAAACGAGACTATTCGTTCCAGTGCCCCCGTTGACTCAAAGCTGTTCATGAAGAAATTTGCCTCCTCGTGGGTGATGCCCATGGCAGCGAAAATCACGCTGAATGGCTCCTCCGAGCCCAAAACGGTAGCCTGTCTGGCTATTTGTGCGGCAAGTTCATTGTGAGGCAACCCTGCACCTGAGAAGATGGGAAGCTTCTGTCCCCTGACCAAGGTATTCATCCCATCAATGGTCGAGATGCCGGTCTGTATGAATTCATTTGGATAGGCCCTTGCCGTGGGATTGATGGCCGCACCGGTAATCGGAAGCCGAGCCTCGGGAATGATCTCCGGGCCACCATCAATGGGTCTTCCCAATCCATCAAAGGATCTGCCAAGCATCTCCTTTGAGAGCGAGATTCTCATAATGTCCCCGGAGAACCTCACGCGCGTCTGGTCTGTGTCAAGCCCTCTGGTTCCTTCAAATACCTGGACAATAGCCACATTTTCCTGTGACTCAAGAACCTGACCCATTCGGCTGTCACCCTCAGGTGTCCTGATATGGACGACTTCTCCGTAGGCAACCTCCTCTACGCCTTCAACGACCATGAGAGGCCCTGCTACCTGGGTAACAGATCGGTACTCCCTTGATTTTATATCCCTCGCCTGCTCTGTCATTTTTGGTTCCTCAAGGATTCAAATTCACGGTCAATAGATTGTATGAGCTCCTCATATCTCTTCGAAAAATCCTGGTTGGGTGTGTATTTCATTCGGGCTATTTCATCCTTAATCTTCAACGCCCCTATTCTATCGGCGCCAACACCTGACTCAATTGACTTGTTCACCTCTTCGTTGAATTTCCTGATGATCTTGAGCATGAGAAACTGTTTTTCCTTGGAGCAATACGAGTCTATTTCATGGTAGGCGTGCTGTTGGAGATAGTCCTCTCTAATCATGCGTGCCACATCCAAAAGGGCCCTATCTGACTCCGGTAGTGCATCCTGACCGACCAACTGTACAATCTCCTGCAGCTCTGCCTCCTTTTCCAATAGCGCCATCATCTTTCCGCGAAGGATCTGAAAATCACCGTCGACGTTTTGATCATACCAGGCTTTCACAAAGTCCAAATAGAGCGAGTAACTCGTTAGCCAGTTGATGGCGGGAAAATGTCTTCGGTCTGCAAGGTTTGTGTCTAATGCCCAAAACGCGCTTACCACCCTCAACGTATTCTGCGCAACCGGTTCTGAAAAATCGCCTCCCGGTGGAGATACCGCCCCGATGATTGAAACCGATCCGAACCGTTCCTCACTGCCCAACGTCTTAACCCTGCCCGCCCTCTCGTAGAAGTCAGCGAGCCTGGTGCCAAGATAGGCCGGAAACCCTTCTTCACCTGGCATTTCCTCAAGTCTGCCCGAGATCTCCCTGAGGGCCTCGGCCCATCGCGAGGTCGAGTCAGCCATCAGCGCCACGTCATACCCCATATCCCTATAGTACTCAGCAATGGTAACGCCTGTATAGATAGATGCCTCTCGAGCTGCAACGGGCATATTAGAGGTATTGGCAATTAAGGTGGACCGCTCCATGAGCTTTTCACCGGTATTGGGGTCGTCCAGTTCAGGAAAGGTCAGCAGGACTTCCGTCATCTCGTTCCCTCTTTCCCCGCAGCCCACGTAGACAACGACCTGAGAATCGGCCCACTTTGCCAGTTGATGCTGGCTCACGGTTTTGCCCGTGCCAAAGCCCCCGGGAATTGCAGCCGTGCCTCCCTTGGCTATCGGGAAGAAGGTGTCATAGATCCTCTGGCCAGTGAGGAGGGGCACCTCTGGGTCAAGCTTCTCCTTCAGCGGCCTGCCTATCCGTACCGGCCACCTCTGCTTCATGGTGAGCTCAACCTTTTCTCCCTCGCTCTCAAGGATAGCGATAACCTCATCGACGGCAAAGCTCCCCGCCTTTATCTCGACCAGCTTCCCCCGCACGCCTGGAGGGACCATTACCTTATGTCGTATGACCTTTGACTCCTGAACCTCCCCGAGGAAGTCTCCCTCGCCGAGCTCATCGCCCTTCTTGGCTACCGGGTTGAAGTCCCACTTTCTTTCAGGGTCCAGCCCGGGAACGTTGATCCCTCGGGTTATGTAGTCACCGGCCTGGTTCTTGATGTCAAGCAAGGGCCGCTGTATGCCATCATAGAAATTGGTAATGATTCCCGGGCCCAGTTCCACCGAAACGGGCGCTCTTGTTCTGATTACTTCTTCGCCTGGTTTGAGCCCAGTAGTATCCTCATAGACCTGCACGTAGGCCAAGTCCCCAATCAGCTTAATTGTTTCCCCCATCAAGCCTTCCTGGCCCACCCTCACAACCTCATACATCTCACACCCTCTCATGCCTTTGGCGATTACGAGTGGGCCGGCAATGCTCTTGATCTTTCCCGTTGTTTGCCCTGCCATAGTTCCCTCACTGTGTAATTTCGAACCCAACCGTTCTCTTAATGAGCTCTCGCATAGGGTCAACCCTGCCAACCATGGGCCCGCCACTATCCGGGATCTCTAAAACAATAGGCATAATACCTGTCCGGAATCTATTAACCTCATCGAGAGGCTCCCTTATTTCAGCGGCTGCTCGCTCGGTTATCAGAACAATACCAGTGCTGCCATCAAATAAGCCCCTAAGCACCGCTCTCGTGTCTGCTCTGAGCAAATCCTCAACCAAAAACGTTTTCTTGATGCCTGCCAGCCGAAACCCGTAAGCGCTATGTCTATCTCCAATCAAGACGACTTCCATTATCCCCCCATTACCGATTCTCTGATTTCCTCTCTGCTCAGATCAACCTCCGTACTCCTCACAATTGCCAACAGGTTCTTAACCTCTCTCTCCTTTGATACGAGAAAGCCAATCAGGGGACCCGGACCGAATGGCTTCTTCTTCCTGATGTCCTCTGCCCTCTGAAGCACCGAGCCGTCGAGCACCTCCTCAAAGGCCTGGATTGAGCCCGTCCTCTCGTACTCATGCTGTCCGCTGACCAGCGGCTCGAAATATGGTGTGTCTTCCAAAAGCGGTAGCATGCCCGACAGCTCCTCTTCATCAAAAGCGCTGAGCAGCTCATCGACGATTGTGCACTCAGCTATGAGAAACGGGTCGATATCCTCACGGAGGAGCCCGTCGCTCTTCGCCCTCAGGATAATCTTAAGGTTGTGCGTTTCAACACGCATCGCTATGTACTCCCTGAATTCCCTCAGGCCTCTAAGCCTCAAAACCTTGAGCCACAGATCCTGCCAGAAGATCTTATCTAACATGGATTCCATGATAAACAGGTTGTGGGTCTCATTGTACCTGGCAAGGCCCTCGTTCAAGCCCTGGTATGGAGTCCCCGACAAGAGCGCTACAAAATCGTCCATGCTCTCAACATCTAGGAGGGTGTTGAAAAAGCTAAAGCTCAATTCGCCCCCCTCAAGAAGGGAATCGAGCAGCCGCTCTCTTGCTAGCCCCCCATGTATTCCACGCAGCACGGTTCTCAGATTAATAACATCCCATTTCCGCAGGAGATAGTCTCGTATCGGCCAAGCCCTCTTGGGAATAATCTTGGAAATCTCCCGCCCTACTGCGGAAAACTCCTCTATGATGGCGCGCTCCAGCTCCTTAGCCTCGCTGGCTGCTCCCTCAGAGAGATAGGGAAAATAATCCGTTCCCTCCAACAGAGAGGCAATCTCCCCGGGCGAGGAGCAACCCCACAGGTCATCCCACCTACCCGCAGAGATGAACTTCCCCTCTTTTGCCATTACCGTGGCGTTAACGTAGAGGTAGGAAAGCGTGTCTCGTATCACAGCCTGTCCCCAAAAAGGATCTTGGCTACATCCACCCGGATAGCCTCTCTCAGCCGGCTCAACTTGGTTTCAAGGGTATTGTCAACCTCAACGGATTTCTCCAAATCCCTTACGACAACGCCCCCTAAGGATTGCAGGGGCTCATCAGCCACAACCAGCACCACCTTACGTCCAGTCCTCTTTCTGACCAGCTCAGTTACCTCGTCCACTGTCTTCTTGTTGAATGCCTTCTTGTCCCTCTGGTTGAGGACCAGCTCGAGCTTATCGCCAGCAACGACCTCCGAGGCAGAGGCAATCAGGTTAAACAGGATATCCTTGTAGTTGAAGGTATCCTGTTTTCCCTTTTCGGCTAGCGCTTCCAGCACCGCTCTAGCCTCTGAAAATGAGCTATCAATCGCCGCTTCCTGGGCATCCATCCGCTTTCGCCGTACCTCAATTTTTCTCTCAGCCAGCATCCTCTGCGCCTCAAGGGACGCGGCTCGTTCGCCAGCAGAGAGAATTCTCTCAACCTCACGTTCCGCCCTCTCCTGCGCAGCCTTCTTGATCTTTTCTGCCTCTTTTTGAGCTTCAAGGAGTATGCCGGATATCTCCTTTTCGGCTTCCGCCTCTATGTGCGAAATGATTCTCTTAACGCCTGTCTCGGGCATAGCTACTCCTCAACTGTATTACAACCGCGCATTTGGTTACCAGGAGCTTAACCACCCATGATCTTGGTTCCCACAAAGATCAGTATTGCTACGAGGAGACCAAAGATAGCAAAGGTCTCCGCCATAACGGCGAGGACAACCGCCTGACCAAACGTCTCAGGCCGCTTAGCCACCGCTCCCATGCCACTCGCGGATATGGCGCCCTGGGCAACGGCCGTAACGCTGCTGAGAGCGATACAGATGCCGCCTCCCAGTGCAGCATAGCCCATCCCGGTGGGGATTTCCTTAACGGCACCTCCGAGCACGCCAACCCCTATGAGAATCAAAACGGCGCCGAGGAATCCGTAGATGCCCTGCGTCTGCGGTAGGGCCTGGAGCACCAGAACGGGCCCGAACTTCTTTGGATCCTCTGAGATAACCCCAGCCCCTGCAACGCCAGCTAGGCCGACCCCGACTCCAGCGCTAATGGCAGCCACACCCATCGAAATCGCCGCCCCAAGTATCGCCAACACGATTCCCGATGATAAATCCATAGAAAACCTCCCTCTCATTTAATCTTTACGATATCAAATCTCATCTCAAGGGGTGTGAACTCCGTCCCCCCGCTCTGATAAAACTTGGTAAAAAACTCCACATAATGAAGCCTCAGCCCGTGAACAAAGCTCCCCATGGCATTGATGAGGAAATTGAACAGGTGTCCAAAAAGAAAAATAAAGACAGCAAGGATTATCCCAAATGAGCCAACTGCATACAGCATGTTGGAGAGCACGTTAACGGTCATGGCAATCCCTGTAGTGCACAACCCTAAGGCCATGAGCCTGGCATATGAAAGGATGTCCCCCATGAATCCGGTTACCTGGAACATCGACATGGCCTTATGTCCCGCAAACAGGAGCATGAGCGCTATAATGATAAATATGCCCCCGAGCGACTTCTGGCCCACCAGAAAGAGGATAATTCCTGGCTGGATAAACAGGAACCAGAGGTTCTCGCTAAGCGCTTGCCACCTCTGCCCCCCCTTGAGCTTGCCCACGACATTAATGATCACGCCCACGTTGACGTGAGCCAGCCCAATGGTCAATGCAATCGCCAGAAAGCCCGTTACCTGGATCATGGGGTCAAATACCTGTAGTGCTTCTAACAGAGGCAGCTTAAGGCCGAACTCCCCAAACCACCCACCAGACAGGGCACCTATGATGATCGTAGCGCCACCCGCTGATGCAAGGATGATTCCTCCATCCTTTATTGTCTCGTTATACTTTCCCCCTCCCCGAATCAACAGCGTGCCCAACAGCAGCGCAATGACGCCATAGAGTGCATCGGTTAACATAATCGAGAAAAACAGGAGGAACCCGGGAGCCAAGAATATGGTAGGATCGACTCCATTATAGGCTGGCAAACCGTACAAACGCGTTAACAGCTCGAAACTCCTGAAGAACCGTGGGTTTTCTAAGCGCACGGGGACATCATCATGCTCATCAGGGTCCGAAACCTCTAACACACACGCCTCGCTGCTGGCCTTCATAATCTCGGCTTGGGCTTGAGCAACAGAATGTTTCGGGATCCAGCCCTCAATAGCCACAACGTGCTCCATCTTAGCGCATTTGATCTGGCTGTCTTCCCTCTGCCGCTCAGTCGCGAGGAGCTCCTGATACGTCCTCAGCTCATCGCGCCACTTCCTCGCTGTATTAATGATGCCTTGTTCTCTGGCCTTCTTCTCCCCGGCTAGTTTAGCTAACCTCGTATCAATGGAAGCGATTGCGTCCCGTGGTTTTCCCTCTTGCCCCTCGATTTCAATGCGTTCCCAACCCAAGCGGCGAAGACCGGATATCACGGCTGACGCGTGCTCCCTGAGGCAAATCACCAGTGTCACGGCTCTGTTTTCAGATATCTCACTGGCCCCAACATATGAGGTGTTATCGGTGAGCTCCGCTGCTCTTTGCCCTAAGCCCTCCAACTGCGATTTTTGTGCGGTGCCGAGAAGAACGGACAGATAGTGCGAGTCCCCAACGTCGCTCAAGTCGATCTCCAGGGGCAGAACCAGGTCCAACAGCCCCTTGGTTCTCCGAAGTTCCGCGATTTCTTCCTCGACCCCTTCGAGCTCCCTGACAGGCTCCTCTATCTCCTCCTCAATTTCCTCCACTGTTTTATCAACCGTATCGATGAGCTCTGTCCCATAAATGTCCCTGGTTTCAACCCGCTTCGGCGGTAAGGGGGCGAAAACGGCCTTTATGAAGCCCTCTCTTTGCTCGGGATCATGGCGTTCAAAGAGATCAAGCAAACGATTGATCGCGATATTCTGCGATGCTATTTTCCGGACGTGCGGAGATAATGGGTGAGGCTGCAGGAGATCCTTCAGTTGAGGGTCATCGAGCTTTTCGGTATAATCGGTAAGATGGATACTGCCAAGCCCTTGGAGAGCTTTGATTATCCTCTCCCTAGACTCCTCGAGGGCCAGTATTTGTAGCTTCTTCATTCGGACTGGTCGCAGCATGACATCAACCCAGTAACGCCTGCAAGATGAAGGCTTTTGCCTCCTTCATATTTCCCCGGGCCTGTTTTGTCAGCTCCTCGGTCTGCCTTTCCCATTCATCCGCAAGGTTCTGGCATTCTCTCTCGGCCCTTTCCCCCGCTTCCCTCTTCATCTTCTCGCCCCGGCTGTGGGCCTCCCTCACCTTATCCGCTACGAGGTTTTCCGACTCCATTTTGGCGCTCTCAACGAGCCTTCTTGCCTCCTCTACGGCACCCTCAGCCCTCTGTCTTGCCTTGGTCTCCGCCTGTTTTATCCTTTGCAGGGATTCTACGATCATCACGTGCCTCTCTTGCTTGCCTAGATTATTTGTGTGATTTTGAAGGGGGAATACGTTGGTTATTTCAAAATGGAAAGGCTTTCAGTCTCTCCTGGAGAAGGGCTGACGTCTTTTCTTGTTGCTTTCCCCAGATCTCTCATTTTGCAATTTCCCTCGAAGATGACCCCTTCTTCGATAATGAGTTTCGGGGTCTGGATGTTGCCGAAGAGCTTGCCGGGAACGTTAATCTCGATCTTGTTCTCAGCAACTATATCGCCGTTAACCTCTCCGGTTATGATCATGTCTGCAACATGAACTTGGGATGCAATTGTTGCAGTTTCCCCCACGATAAGCGTTCCGCTTGAGCTGATCTCTCCGGTGAACTTTCCATCTATTCTCACGGCACCAGTGAAGGAGAATTTGCCCTCAAACTCAGTGTCCTTGCCGAGAAACGCATTGATTTCTTCCTTGGGTGTCTTCATTACCTATACCCCACACTAGGATTTTCCAGCGGGTTAATACCACACTCTCTTCGTCGATTGCAAGCAAAAACACCCGGTCCTTTTCTGGTCTTAACGGGGCTTTTTGGCGCAGGGAAATACTCCTAAAGGGCCGGGGCTACTTGGTTTTCGTCGCACTGCGACCAATGCTGGGTTGAGGGGGCAGATGGGTAAGGTGTTTGTGTGGCACGGGCCTCTATTATGGCTGCTCCTGAAACATAAACCTCCTCATGCTCACATTCATTACCAGGCCCATAGCAGCCATCATGGAAATGACAGACGATCCTCCATAACTAAACAGAACCAATGGAATTCCCACCACGGGCAAAAGGCCGGTGACCATGCTGACATTTACCGTAAGGTGCCAGAAAAGCGATGCGGCAACACCGACAACAATAAGCGTGCCAAACTTATCCTTGCTGCTTCTCGCAATGTTGAGGCACCACAGGATCAAGAATAGATAGAGGAACAGAACAACGGCCGAGCCCATAAAGCCCCACTCCTCGGCCAGGACTGAGAATGAGAAATCGGTATGCTGCTGCGGCAGAAAATGTAACCGCGTCTGTGTTCCCTTGAGAAAGCCTTTCCCCCAGAATAACCCGGAACCTATCGCAATCTTCGACTGGGTAACGTGATAGGCTGCGCCCAATGGATCTAGATCGGGCCTTAGAAACGCTATGATCCGTCTCTTCTGGTATCCCTGAAGGCTCAGCCAGAAAAACGGCGCTGACAGAACAGCAGCAGACAGAAGGATCAGCACGGAATTCCAGTTTCTGTTGGCAAACATGATCACGGAGAAAGAGATCATGAGCAGCATCATGGCGGTTCCCAAATCGGGCTGATAGATGATCAATGCGAACGGTAGTGCGGTCACGACCAGTGGTCTCAGAAGGTCTCTCACCCGGTAAGATCCTGCCCTCTCGGTTTCGGAGAAATGCTTGGCCAGAACAACGATGAGGGCAACCTTGACCATCTCCGATGGCTGGATGCAGAAATACCTGAAACACATCCACCGTTGAGATCCATGGGCAACCGCACCTACCTTCAGAACAGCCCCGAGCAGAACCAGACAAACCAGGAAGAAGGGGTAGGCAAATCGCTCTAAGATATGGTAGTCAAACGTTGTCATCAAAACCAGAACCAGAAACCCAATTGCATACCAACAAATCTGCTTCACAACAATCTGACTCTCGCCGAGAGACCGCACCGAAAAGGTGGCACTGTAAAGGTTAAGAACGCCCAGCAACCCTACCAGGATCAATAACGTGAGGATAATCCAATCGAAGTTGTTTATCAATCGGCGGTCCAACATGTTTCTGTTTCCTCTCTCATTGAAATGCTTCCGCAACCATTATCGTCGAAGCCGCGACTGCCGGATTTGGTTTGCACCGACTTCTCAGCCTGCCATGGGGCGCCACGGGTCTCACCGGCTAAGGTGGCATCTAAGTATCTCTTTTGCGATTGGAGCCGCCACAGCTCCGCCTGTCCCGCTGTGCTCCACAACAACAGCTACCGCAATTGCTGGGTCCCCAGCAGGGGCAACGGCCACAAACAACGCATGATCTCTGAACTTATAGGGAATGTCCTCTTCTTCCACCGTTTCCCTATCCTGTGGCAGGGAAATCACTTGCGCAGTGCCTGTCTTGCCGGCTACCGCGATGTGGCGCAGTTGCGCTCTCCTTCCTGTTCCACGGGGCTCATTCACCACCCCAAACAGGGCCTTCTTAACCAACTGGACATTCGTATCTCTCAGCCCCCAATAGCCTGATATGTCAGACTTAAGCTCAAAAAGGATCTTGTTATCGTCTTTGGCCACCCGCTTTGTGGCCTGGGGCCTCAGGAGAACCCCTCCGTTAAAAAGCGCCGAAATGAATCTAGCCAATTGAATAGGGGTTACCAGCGTGAAGCTTTGCCCGACAGCCACAGACAGCGTCTCCCCGTCCTGCCATGGAACGTGCCACCGTCTTAATTTCCAAGCCTTGTCTGGGATAAGCCCGGGCTTTTCATCACCTATCTGAACTCCCGTCTCAGAACCAAGCCCGAGCCTTCTGGCGTACTTCGCAATGGTTTCGATTCCCAGTCTTTGGCCCATTCTATAAAAGTAAACGTCGCACGACTCAACGATAGCCGTGTGCAAATCAACACGCCCATGGCCTCCCTCCTTCCAATCGCGATACTCCCTGCCTTGAAAGGTATAGCTCCCCCCACAAAAGATCTCTTCATCAGGATCAATCAAGCCCTCTTCTAATCCTGCCAGGGCTACAACGACCTTAAAGATAGAGCCCGGGGGGTACTGTCCTGATATTGCCCGGTTCTGTAGTGGGTAGTTGAGGTTGGAGATGAGACTCTCCCACAGACTCCTATTCATGCCCCGAGCAAAGGCATTGGGGTTAAAGGTTGGGCTGCTGGCCAAAGCCAAGATCTCGCCATTCTTTGGGTCCATAGCAACAATAGCACCAGCTCTATCCGAGAGGGAGCGCTCCGCCGCAATTTGAAGTTCCTTGTCTATGGTCAAGTACACATTGGCCCCTGGCTCCGCCTCCCTTTGGTACAAGACCTTGAGGATCCGCCCGGAGGCGTCTACCTCAACCTGTTGTCCTCCCCTGACGCCGTTAAGATGGTCGTGCCACCGCCTCTCTATGCCGAATTTTCCCACAAAATCGCCCAGCTTGTTCTGGCTATATCCCCTTTTGCCCAATTGCTCCTTATCGATTTCCCCAAGGTAACCAATGAGGTGGGCAGCGAGTGTCCCGTTTATGCAGTGCCTTTGGGGCTTCACCTCGATGGTTGCGCCGGGCATGCTCAGAATATGGGTTTCGATTCTGGCAAGCTCATCTCGAGTAAGGTCCTTCTTTAAGTATACGCATCTAAACGGATTCTCCCTCAGGGCATCACGTATCTTCTTCTTTGAAGCTGGCCGATCAATCTCCACAAGTCTGCTAACATCGGTCAGCAAGCCGTCGAGGTTTCTTATGTTCTCCGGGATCACGCCCAGGATGAAGGAAGGCCTGTTATCCACCAAGAGTTGTCCATTTCTGTCCAGAATCAATCCGCGAAAGGGCACAACATCACGCAGATCTATTCTATTGTTCTCTGATTCCGTTCTGTATTTTGCCCCATGGATGATTTGCAAAAACCACAACCGCACAAACAAGAGGCCGAACACAATCAACACCAGAACGGTCACCTTCGTCAGGCGTTTCTGATACAGCTCAGCTTCCCCTCGATCAAACCCTGAACGCCATATCATGATGAGCACCCTAAAGAAAACGGTAGCGGGCCAGAGAGGTCTCCCTAGCCGTAATTTGAGTCATCCCCTTTCAATGCCAGATCCAGCACATAGAACAGCACCGGCGTAATGAGGCCCGTTAGGAGAGCCGAAAAAACGACCAGCACTGCGTTAATCGAGGGAAGTGTCTGGCCCGAGGGGAAAGCGCTCATTACAATCAATACGAGAAACCACTTTGCCAGCACAAAACCGGCCACCAACACAACTGAGGTCTTGATGTTAGTGAAGTCCAAGAACTGTCTGCAGCCATTTATCCCGAGTAGAATGGCAGAATAAGCGAAGGCGCACAATCCCAGATGACACGAAGAAAAGATGTCTGTTAACAGCCCCACGACAAAGGCAATGCAGAGGGCCTTAAGGTTTTGCTCTTTAGCGATGAGGTAGATCAAGAAGATGGGAACGAGATCAATATAAAGCCATTCGGCCCTGATAAGATGAGCAACGCTGCCCCGCAACAGCACAAAGAGAATACAGACCAGCCAGATTAAAGCGTAGAACAGTACATGTCTTTCCTTCCATTGTCTTAACCAGTCCCTGATTTCCATCCCATATCTTGATACAGCAGGGGCAGTTCTATTGCATGCTGGGGCTCCTCATAGGCACACCCCCCGATCGGAAAACCACAAGAACCTCCTCAACTCTGGAGAAATCTACGGCTGGGGCTATCCGAACGTCCTTGAAGAGCCTGTTGTGGGATTCCCTGATCTTGGTGACCTTACCCAGAGAAAGACCCTTCGGGAAAACACCCCCCATTCCGGACGTGACAATGATGTCACCAGTTTCTATGTCGCACGTCTCGATGACGTAGTCAAAATAGCATTCGCTCGTCCCCCTTCCCCTCAGCATGCCCCTCCCTCGTGATCTCTGAACCAATCCATCGACGACGCTGTTTTGATCTGTAATCAATAACACCTGCGAATAACGAGGGGATACGGAGACAACTCTTCCGACTACTCCCTCCGCGTTCACTACCGGCATGTTTACGGTGAGGCCGTCACTTTTCCCTTTGTCTATAGTTATGGATTTGAACAGTCCGCTTGAATCCCACCCGATCACCCGGGCGGGCAGGAGCGGTTCATCGGTGCTCTGTTGAAAGTTAAGCAGCTGCTGCAGGCGTTCATTGGCGAGCAACACCTCTTGATACCTGCTATTCTCGATCTCAAGCAGGCCTATCCTCCTCCTTAATCGCGTGTTCTCCTGGTTTGTTTCGACGAGCGAGAAATAGCCCCTCCACATATCCCTTACCCTGCTTATCGTGCTCGTGAAAAATTTCTGAAACGGAGCGGCTACTTCGACTACAATCCTTTCCGCCGGATTCCACTCTTGTCCCTTGCCAATACTGAGGGAGAGCAGGATGAGGGACGCAAGAATGAACACACAGTAGATCCACCTTGGTTTGTGCTCGAAAAAAACGGTCAATTTGTCTTAACGGAGCTTTTTAGATTACTTTACCGTAATTTCCCTTAACAGCGATAGGTTGTCTAGCACCTTTCCGGCCCCTATCACCACCGTGGTAAGCGGGTCATCTGTTATGGTAATCGGCAGGCGCGTCTCCTCCCGGAGCAGCACGTCGAGGTTTTTAAGCAGGGCCCCCCCTCCGGTGAGCACAATGCCCTTGTCGACCACATCGGCGGAGAGCTCCGGTGGGGTCTGCTCCAGGGCGATTCTCACGGTTTCGATAATGGTCTCCACCTTTTCCGATATAGCCTTTCGAACCTCTTCCGAATCGATGGTCAATATCTTCGGTATCCCCGTTACCAGATCCCTGCCCTTCACCTCGATACACTCCGGCTCATCGCTTGGGTAGGCGTTTCCGATGCTGATCTTGATGAGCTCCGCCGTCTGAAGGCCGATGAGCAGATTGTACTTTCGCTTAATGTGCTGCAGGATGGCCTCATCCATCTTATCGCCGCCCACCCGTACCGAGCGTGAATACACGGTGCCCGCCAGGGAGATGACCGCCACCTCCGTGGTTCCCGCCCCAATATCGACAATGATATTACTGGTAGGCTCGGTGATGGGCAGGTCTGCGCCGATAGCTGCTGCCATGGGTTCCTCGATGAGAAACACCTCCCGGGCCCCAGCGGATTCCGCGGACTCCCGGACTGCCCGCTTCTCAACCTGGGTTACCCCTGATGGAACCGAGATAATGATCCGGGGTCTCACCAGGGAGCGCCGGTTGTGAACCTTCCGAATGAAGTATCGGAGCATAGTCTCGGTAATATCAAAGTCCGCAATGACCCCATCTGCCATGGGTCTCGTGACTACGATATCCCCGGGCGTCCGGCCGAGCATGGTCTTTGCCTCTTTGCCTACCGCAAGTATCTTGCTTCGGCCGTGATCCCTCTTTCTCACCGCCACAACGGAGGGCTCATTTAAGACGATGCCCTTG
>Ga0209636_10001420_pt1 | contig 24158 bp, 18 predicted proteins | sample DeeMarSWOR152_54_FD_187464 | JGI IMG/M metagenome (GOLD analysis project Ga0209636, IMG submission 187464) | Marine sediment microbial communities from White Oak River estuary, North Carolina - WOR-1-52-54 (SPAdes) (version 2) | ecosystem: Environmental > Aquatic > Marine > Intertidal zone >...
CATGGGAGGCTTCCCATGATGTTGGCGAGAAGGGCCTGTCCTACGCAAACAAGCTGAAGCTTGCAAGAATCCTATCGGCACGGGGTCGGCTCTTTATCTCATCGGAAGGTGAACTGCCTGATGAATTAAAGCCGTATGGTTTGCCCATCCCAATACACCGTGTCCACCATCTCATGGCCCAGGCATCACTGCTTGTTGGCGAAAGCGCCACCATGGCCAGCGAGTGTGCAGTTTTGGGTGTTCCCGCCGTTTTTATCTCAAAAACGTCACGGGGATATATCGACGATGAGCAGAGGCGCTACGGACTAGTCCAGCACTATACCCACCAGCAGCAGAATGAGGCGATTGCAGCGGTTGAGTCTATGGTGGGGGATCCGCATCTCGCTGAGAGGGCTTCTCAGGCTCGGCAAAAATTGCTGGCCGAGCGCATCGACGTGACCGCCTGGATGATTGACTTCTTCAGCGAGAGGCCCTGATCGTGTGTGGTATTTGCGGCTTTACCGGCCCACCTAATGAGCCGACGCTCAGATCCATGATGGCAGCTATGCAGCATCGGGGACCAGACGCCGAAGGTTCATTTGAGGCTGATCCCATAAACTTGGGTCACCGTAGGCTCTCAGTTATTGACCTTGAAACCGGTGACCAGCCGATCTTCAATGAAGATCACAGCGTCTGCGTCATCTGCAACGGCGAAATCTATAACTTCCAAGCGCTGCGCCAGGAGCTTCGGGGCAAAGGCCATGCATTTCGAACCAAAACTGATACTGAAGTTCTCGTCCACCTGTATGAAGAAAAAGGCCTCAATCTAGCTTGCTACCTGAACGGTATGTTCGCCTTTGCCCTCTGGGACGCAAAACAGAGACGCCTCATCTTGTGCCGGGATCAAGTGGGCATCAAGCCGTTGTTTTACGCAGAGGTAGGCGGTGAGCTGGTCTTTGCTAGCGAGGTCAAGGCAATTCTGCGCCACAAGGCTATATCGGCTCGCCTCAACCGTGAGTCGGCTCACCTGCTCCTAAATCTCCGTTACGTCCCCGGGCCACGGACTCTGTTTGAGGGCGTGGTCAAACTGCCCGCGGGGCATCAGCTGGTGTGGCATGATGGAAAAAAGGCCATTCAACAATATTGGACATGGCCTGACCGCAGTGACGAGCTGAGCGAAAGGGAGGCGATTGAGAGCTTCTCGGAGGTGCTCAAGGCCGCCGTGAAACGTCAGATGGTATCCGACGTCCCCCTCGGATTGTTTCTCTCGGGTGGACTCGATTCAAGCGCTATCGCTTATGGGGCATCTAGCGTAACTTCGGAGAGGTTGCGCACGTTTTCCATTGGCTTTAACGAGCCTACAGATGAACTTGAAGACGCCGATCGAGTAGCGCGCCATTTTGGCACAGAGCACCGGGCCGAGCGGCTTTCTCCTGATCCCCTGCGGGAGTACCCCCGTGTTATCTACCACGTTGAAGAGCCAAAGGTTAATTCTCTGCAAGGATACATCCTCAGCCGCTTCGCCCGAAGACATGTCACCGTTGCGCTGTCCGGTATAGGAGGAGATGAGGTGTTCGTGGGTTATGACCTGTTTCACCAGATGGATGTTGTTCGGCGTGTTCGGAGGATGATGGGATTTCTTGTCAGTCCCCTTAGGTGGATCGCCCAAAGCACCCGCTGGTTTGGGATGCGCATCGGTGGTTTGCCCTTTGAGAATGTGAGGCGGGGACTTGAACTGCTTTCCGCACTCGATGCCGCGGAGACCTGTTACCTCGTCCTGCGCAATGCATGGGATATACATGAAGATAACCTCAGACGCATCTATCTGCCGGATGTTGGCCGGGAATGGATTGGAGTCACCCGAGAGATTTTCAGCAGCCAGTTCTCATCTCCTACCCGCATCGTTGAGGACGCGCTTGCTGCTGAGTTCGCCTTCAAAATGGTGGACGATTTCTTGACAAACGAGGACCGTGTTTCCATGGCCCATTCACTTGAACTTCGAGTGCCATTCCTCGACCGAGAGCTTATCGAATGGGCCCGCCGAATTCCCTTTCGGGTACTGTTTCGGGGGGGTGCACTCAAGTACATTGTGAAGCGGGCGCTCGCGCCGGTATTGCCTCCTGAAACCATGAAAAAACCAAAGTGGGGCTTCACATTTAATCCCTATCTCCAGTTTCGTAAGGACCTTCGCCATGTTGCAGCTCAGACGCTTACGCGGGAACGTGTCGAGCGATTGGAGCTCGTTCGACCGGAATTCATTCAAGCTATCCTTGATCATCGACCCACTCCGCTCATGCGCTGGCATTATTTCTTCCTGTGGACAGTTATGGGGCTGGTCATGTGGCAGGATATCTTCGAGGATAACGGCTGGAGAAGATTTGAGGGAGTTTCGTGAATCTCGATTCGTCTCAAGTCCGCGAAACCCTCCGCAACGTCTTGGCTTATTCTGCCAGACAGGACTATTCGGGCTACAGTAAGCATGACGGTCTTAACAGTCGTCTTTTGAGCTCACTACTGGGATGGGGCAAGTGGTCACGGATGCTGGCGATCCAGGCGGTGATGCGTTCGCCATGGAATCTACGGCCTCTCCTAGGCATCAACCATGCTTGCAACCCGAAGGGGCTCGGCCTGTTCTCATCTGCGTACCTAGAGCTTTATCAGTCAGAGAAACGATCGGACGATTTGGGGGAGGCCATAAGGCTCCTGGATTGGCTGCTCGAACATCCGTCAAGCGGGTTCCAAGGTCTGTCGTGGGGATATCCTTATCCATGGCAGGACATCGGCTTCTATGCTGCAAAAGACCTCCCCAACCGAGTCGTAACCTGCTGGATAGGTTTCGCCATGCTCAAGGCGGCAGAAATAACTGGCGAAGCCAGGTATGGTGATGCTCTACCTAAAATTGCCGAATTTTTGACAACTGAGCCTAACGTGCTCCATGACTCAAGGGATATGAAATGTTACAGTTACTTGCCAGATCCTTCGGTTACATGGGCAGTGATGGACGTGCCGGCCCTCGTTGGGGCCTATTTAGCCGAAGCCGGTCGCCTTTGTAAGCGGGCAGAATACATCTCCGAAGCTCGGCGGCTGATAACCTGGGTTGTGGACAAGCAAACGGACTATGGCGCGTGGTACTATACCCATCCACCGGGTGAGTCGCACATTACTCACGATAATTACCACACTGCCATCATCCTTGACTGTATTGACCGATACGGAGAGGCATCAGGTGACGAGAGATTCGTTCAGAGCTACAGGCAAGGCCTCGATTACTATGAGCGCGAGCTATTCAACAAAGACGGATCGCCCCGCTGGATGAACAATCGCGACTATCCTCACGATATCCATGGCGCAGCCTCAGGTATCCTGTGCTTCCTGCGAGCAACCCGGCATGATGTGAGATATGGCTCCCAGGCTGATCGGACCCTTCTCTGGGCTCTGCAAGGCATGTACGACGCGCGGGGTTACTTCTACTACCAGGAGACGCGCCTGTATCGAAAGAAATTCACGCTGCTACGATGGTGTAACGCCTGGATGGCCTGGGCAATGGCTGCCTGGCTCAGTGTCAGAGCCGGGAAACCACGATAGAACCCAATGAATCTGTTCTTTGGTATAGATAAGGTCTAATTTGATAGGCACCGTTGGGTATGAATATACTCGCCTTCCGTAAAGGAGATCGCATGTCCAAATATCCCCTGCAGTGAATCTTTTCTATGAAACCGATATACATCTCCTTATGAAAGCATCGCCAAGAATCCGACGCATAAATGGTCAAAGACTTATTCACAGCTCGTGCTCGAGTTCTTCGAACCGCTAACGGGTATTGACTACCAAGAGTCCCCCTTAACGCGTAGCCAAGAAAAGACCTTTGATAGTTTCAAATCTTCATATTGCAACAGATAATGTACGAATATTGGAGTTAATGCAAAGGTTATCGTCATGTGAACAACGCGCACCAATCCCGCCCCTATTACCCCAGTTGTAAAATCAAATCCGCTTATTGTAAAAAGATAAGCACTTACGGCCTCCTGAATGCCCAAATTATTTGGTGTTATCGTGAAAAGATTGGCAATTGAGGTGAAAACACCTATAACCATAGCTGTTAGGAAAGTTATTGATATGCCCAGACAAGTGAAAGCGGCCACATAGATGACAGCAGACAGCAGGAATTGCGCAAAAAAAGTGAAACAGATAAGCCCAAGCTTCGCTTTTTGGGCCCGAATGATTTCAAAGCCTCTTAATGTAGACTGCAAGAGTTTCCTGAATTTGCCTTTCTCTTTCAAATTGGGGCTTTTGTAGATAAAGGGGATTGCTGAACCTATAATCAAGCTAACGCAAATGAGCAGTAGCGCTGTTGGAATGTCCGCTTTTTCTAATTCTCTCAGCAGAAATAACAGTATAACACCGACAATTCCACACATAAAAAACGCCAAAAACGTATTTGCCGCCAAAATAGAGGTAAATCTGGCATAAGCCAGACCTTTGGATGTTTTGAGATAAACTGCCTTTAGTGCAGCTCCTGGCCTAGTGGGGCCCAGATAATTTCCGAAATTAGTAAGAATCGAAAGCCCGATTGTTTCCATCACGGAAAGCTTCACATTCATAAGGCCGACAAGTAATCTGAAAGTATAGCCTGTAAGGAAGAAGAAAAGGAAAAGAGTAAAAGCCAAGATCCCTACATTCGTTAAACGTACGCCTTGCAGTATTTGAAGTTCTGCCCGATTCAAGTAAAGGTAGATGAAGCTAAGAGAGAGTACGGCAATAGTGATGAGTATTTGGATAGGCCTTTTCATTTATGAGCGGGACGCTGATTTTTGCCACAGGTGAGTTTAGGGGAGACCCTTGGGGGGCCCGGATCTACAATTGGTTCCACGTCTGGTCCTTCAACTTATACCTATAATTCAAGTCTCACCCTTTCAAGATAGACTCGTATTGACGATTCCCAGGAACTTCTCAGCGCTATTTTCGGCCGAAAATTGTTTCGAATGCGAGTAGTTTCTTAACCCCATTTCCCTGGAGATTTGGGGATTATCAAGTAAGTATTTTGTCCGTTCGAATAACATATTCTCGTTCTGAACGTTGGCCAAAATAAACCCCGTCTTGCCATCAGATACCAATTTCGTCATAGAACCACCAGGAGCAACGATTACGGGTTTTTTTGCTGCACCAGCCTCTATAGTTGACATGGTCCAGGCTCCGTCAGGTTCAAGGTAAAATAGGATATCCGACATGTGGTAATACAGTGGCAAATCCTCCTGAGACACATAACCAAGAAGATGAATAGCTTCAGAGAGCTGTAGCTCATCAATGATTTTTCTTAGGATCTTTTCATCTGGACCTTCTCCTATAATCAATCCATGAACAGGGTACCCCTTTTTCCTCAACTTATTGACTAAGTATAAAAAAATCGGGATATTTTTCTTTTTTGTCAGGGCTGAATTCGTTATCAGGATTCTCTTATTTACCAAATGGAGTTCATGCCAAAGCTGATTCATTCTATCCCAGCTTGATTTGTCGAGATCAAAGGTAGAGAAATCAACGCCCGCTGGAACGATTTCAAAAGGTACATCGCCATAGATGAATTTCGCATAGTTGCGAGATTGCTCACTCCATACCAAAACACAATCCGATTTTCCAACAAGCCTCTTATCAATGGCTTTATATATCCCGAATAGAGGTGTTAGCAGCTTAAACCAAATACCATAGGTTCGCCTAGTGTATTGTCTTAAATCATATAATTCCCGTGGAGGCTGGTAACAGTAGTAAACTATCTTGCTGCTCCTGAACCTCATTCTCGCCAAGATGATTGCGAACAAACTTAGCTCTGAATGAAGCACGAAAACATCAGTGTTTTTCGGTGTAAACGCAGGAAGGCACAATACTGCGAGGATCTGAAAAAACATACTCACGAGCTTTCTTAGGCCCGCATATTCTCTCTTAGCTTTTCCTGTGACTTTTCTCTGAAATACGGGCTTGATGTCGCCTTCAAACCAATATGGGATAGGGATATTGAAATCGACACAAGCAATTGTGTTATGGCTCCCTTTTTTGCTTAACTCTGTGGCAAAAAGCAATAGCCACTTTGTTGCGCCATGCATGCGCAGAACGCTCGGATATATATGAACAATATTCATCTATATGTACCCGCATACCTGCACACTTTTATGAGGCCTAAGTTTGCGCCAGAGGTAAAGGTCACGGCATTACCGCTACAGAAGAACATCGTTCAATACCCAGGTTAGCATCCTTTTGATGCCATTTACCTTATCAAGCTTCGGCTGCCAATTTATGCACGTCCTGATTTTTGAAGTATCCGCTACAAATACCTTTTGGTCCCTCTCTCTGGGAGGAAGCTGAATGTAGTCCAACCTAATGTCAAGTTCCCTTTCTAAAGTGCTGAGTAGTTCCAATAAGGATAAGGAATTCTGGATACCACCACCTACATTAAATGCTTGACCGCTCACCTTATCTATGTTCTCCGATGAACCAAAATATAACGCCACCGCATCATCAGCATAGAGGACGTCTCTTACTTGTTTTCCTGTTCCAGAAATCGTAAATTGTTCCTTCAACAAACCTCTTTTCGTTTCAGCAGCCTTTCGGCAAAACCAGCCCACCCATCCCTGATCATAAGTGGAGAACTGTCTACCTCCATACATGGAAGAATGCCTAAAAACTACTGTCCTCATCCCATAAATTCTCGAATAATCGATTACATATTGGTCTGCTGCTCCTTTCGAACAACCGTAAGGAGACTGGAAATCGATTGGTGTTGTCTCATCGAATCCGTTAGGCCTATCAACACATTCGAAACGCGTTTCCGTCTCACGATAACTGTATTGTTCTAGATCACCGTAGATTTTATTGGTGGATGCATAGAGGAAAAAGGCCTCCGGACAATGCAGTCGAACAGCTTCAAGCAAGTTAAAGGTCCCAATCGCATTGACTTCAAAGTCCAAGCGTGGATTGGCAACTGATGTAGTCATAGCCACTTGACCGGCCATATGAAAAATTGCCTCGGGCTTATGGTCTTGAACAAGGCCGGTAACTGCATTTTGGTCACGGATATCGCCATTCACAAAGGTAAAGGCGCCTCGCTTTTTGAGCCATTGCAGGTTTTCAAATGATCCTTCTCTATAAAAATTGTCAAAAATTGTTAAATTGTCACCTCGATCAAGCGCATGTACTGCCAAGTTGCTACCTAAAAAACCACATCCTCCGGTAATCAATAACTTCATCTTACTTTCTCTGCATCCAAACAATGCCTTATGCCTTGCGCCAGTCCTACTTGAGGGGACCAGCCTAGTTCTCTTAGCCCCCTTATGTTTATACGAGATCTCATAATCTCATATTTACGATAGGGCAGCAGCCCGAACTTGAGAACTGTTGTGGAACCAGTGATTCGATGCACTGTTTCAACAAATTCTCGGATAGTTACTGATTGGCCACAGCCAAGGTCATATTCTTGGTATAGTGTTCTCTTTAGCTCCCCTTCCTTTAACAAAACAGAGTATGCTGATACCACGTCATCGATATAGATAAAATCCCGTTCTTGCTTTCCTGCAGTGAACTTCAGCTCTGGAACATTTTTCAGACAACTCCTAATAACGTGGCTTGGAAACTTAGTGTCGTCGTCACCCGGTCCATACATGTGTTCAAGTCTGATATTCACAAACCTGATATTCCCCGTCTTGGCAAAGTGTTTTCCCCATTCCTGAAAGTGTCTTTTCGACAGTGCATAACTGTTTACGTATCTTGGGAGTATTGTGTCTGTATTTATGAAGGTATCGGTTCCATAGACAGAAGCAGCCTTTAGTAAGCCAAGTGGAAAAACTGTATTAGCGTTAAAAACATCGCTTATGCTTTCATCTTTTCGTCCGTAGCAGGTAGCCATGTGAATAACCGAATCGATTTTTCCATGATCATTAAAAACGTCCTCAAACGAGCACCGGTCAATATCGTAATATGAGAGTTCACTCATTACCGAGTCTATTCTCCCGGTATCCGAAAGGCTTCTCTTTGTTATGATTACCTGGTGGCCTTCTCCGACAAGCGACTTTGTTAATGCGCTGCCGAGGAATCCAGTTGCCCCTGTTAATAATACCTTCATCGCAAATCAAAGGTTAAACATTTGAACGGCCCCTGTCGGTTCTATCGATTGCAAAACTTCGTAATTGTATCGATAACGTAATCCAGCATCCTTTCACTTAGACCTGGGTAGGTACCAAGGAAAATGCAATCATTCATTATTCTATTTGCACCATCCAAGCTACCAGCTATTCGAAATGCATTGATATCAATCTTCTTGAGCTCCACAAAGGCCGGTTGGCGAACGAGATTCCCACCAAAAAGCATGCGATTGCCGATTTTTCTGCTATCCAAATGAGTAGCTAATTCTGTTCTTGTGAACGGCGCCCTGGGGTTCACCAAGAACCCAAATCCAAACCATGAGCATTCAGTTCTGTGCCCTGTGTCATCCCAATTGAAACCCTCTTTGGTCCACTCTTTGGCATGCGTAGGCAATGTAAATCCGAGAAGTCCCTCTAGTGGTGCAAGCCCCTCCCTCAAATAGTTCCAGTTCCTCTTTCTCACCTCGATGAAATCCGGTAATTTCTTGAGCTGTTCCCTTCCTATGGCTGCCTGAAGGTCTAGAGGCTTTAAATTGAACCCGATGTGACTGTAGATATACTTATGATCATAGCCGAAGGGCAATTCACCCAACTTCCACCCAAAACGCTTATTGCAAGTGTTATCCTTCCCACTCGGACACCAGCAATCGCGTCCCCAATCGCGCAGACTCTGCACGATTGTTGTAAGTTTTTCTTCTCTTACAACATTTACGGCTCCCCCCTCCCCCATGGTAAGGTGATGCGCAGGATAAAAAGACTGAGTCGACAGATCTCCAAATGAACCCGTATATCTACCATCATAGGTGGAACCTAATGAATCACAATTATCTTCGATTAACCACAGACCATGCCTTTCACAGAAGTCGATCGTTGCGGAAAGGTTGAATGGGTTGCCCAGTGTATGAGCCATCATGACGGCCTTTGTCTTGCCGGGGCTAAACGCTTCCTCCAAATGTTCGGTTTTTACATTTAAGGTAGCAGGATCACTGTCAACAAACACTGGAATCGCTCCTATTTGCAGAATAGGCGCAACTGTAGTTGGAAAAGCTGCTGCGGCTGTTATGACTTCATCGCCTTTTTTTATCCTCCGATCGCCAAGTTTATGGCTTGTAAGTGCAGAAAGAGCGAGCAAATTGGCCGAAGACCCGGAATTGACCAAGACAGTATTCTTAATGTTCAAGAATCTTTGAAATTCTTCCTCAAAGGCGGCTCCCTCTTCACCTAAAGTCAACCAGAAATCCATTGCCGAATGAACTGCCGAAACAACTTCATTTCCGTCAAATACCCTTGCAGCATATGGAACCGGTGTGACCCCCGGAATGAATTCAGACAGCCTGCTTTGTTTCTCTAAATACGAGGGGCGATTAGCACCATGGACTGCCTCTGAAAATGCCTTTGTATGGCGCAAGGCCATACTCTTATGAATCTCCCCAATCTTCCTATTACTAATAACGCCTATTTTGGCAATAACTCTTGATGCTTCAGTGGTTGTCGGTCGGCTCGTTATCACGTAAAGGGGGCCTTCAATAGAACCTTGGACTAAATCCTCTTTATTTATCTCAGTTGTATCTTCTATCCTCTTGCTTTCCACAGGCAAAACCTCAACAAAGCCATTTGAGTCGGCTTCACTTATGACTACAGCTAGCAGACCGAATGCCTCGCCATCTTCTAACGATACGATATGCCCTTTCATTACCTCTGAGATCTTGAAATTAGCCTAATTCCCCACTATTAACTTGTAGATAACAAGAGGTCTTGATATTTTTCCATTTGATTTGACGTTATCTCTCTTATTCGTTTGGGTTGTTCGATTGCTATTCGATACCATTCTACGGTCTCTTTAACTGCATCCTTGAAGTCCAGTTTGGGCGCCCACCCCAGTGTATGATAGGCCTTGTCTATAGAGAGATTTAGTAGCGAAGCCTCATGAAGCTCTTCTGGGGTACTTACATGCTTCCACTCTCCACTACCCCACTGAGAGATAAGCTCAGATACTAGCGTCTCTACATCTTTATTGTTTGTTACAAATGGTCCAAAGTTGAAAGCATCGCAGTATCTGCTCATTTCTTTACCATACGCTCCCATCAGTGCCGCACCTAGCTTCAAATAACCTCCCAGGGGTTCCAAAACATGTTGCCACGGTCTTGTCGATTTCGGATTCCTCACGGCTATTGTTTTTCCCTCCCACAGGGATCGAATGCAATCAGGAACTATTCTGTCCAGCGCCCAATCACCACCCCCAATAATGTTGCCAGCTCTTGCACTCGCTACCCGAATACCGTGATACTTGATCTTACCTGGATTAAAGAAGGATTTTCGCCAAGAGGAGATCACTAGCTCCGCGCTAGCTTTACTCATTGAGTATGGGTCGTATCCGCCCATCGGGTCCGATTCTCTATACCCGTAGTTCCATTCTCGGTTTTCATAACACTTATCACTCGTTATTACGACCATGGCGCAAGGAAAGGCAGCTTGCCTCACCGCTTCGAGCAGATTTGCCGTACCCATTATGTTTGTGTTTAACGTATCTAGCGGCAGCTGATAAGACAATCGAACGAGAGGTTGGGCAGCTAGGTGAAAAATGATGTCAGGCTGGATTTTTCTTATCGATGACAGCAGCTTCTCGTAATCTCTGATATCAGCAACTTTATGCCTCACTTGACCATCGAGTCTTAGCTGCATAAAAAGCGAGGGGTCAGTATTCGGCTCTAATGCATAGCCGTATACTTCGGCTCCTAAATTCAACAACCAATGACTTAACCATGATCCTTTGAAACCCGTATGGCCGGTTATGAAGACCTTTTTTGACCTATAACAATCAAGAAATGAATTCATTTTTCGATAATGAACTAGGGTAAAGGACGTCCTGGAGCTGTGCTCCCCCATAAGACGGATACCTACCCTGTTCCATCAGAATAGATGGTCTCATTAGGTAATATAGCGCTACCATTTTCTCCAAAACGCTCTATCTTCCTCCCACAATCTATTGAGATGCCTCAGATCTCTTTCAGTATCGACGCACTCCCACTGACCTTCGTGCTTGTAAACCATGATTTCATCTTCTTTTGCCAACTTTTCAAAGGTACCAATTTCCAAATCGCAAGTTTCATCAGCAGTTAGATAGTCTAGCAATTTCCTATTAAAAACCATAAAACCACCGTTTATCATTCCAGTCGAAGTCTGCGGTTTTTCCTTAAAAGCCAGTATATGACCATCTTTTTCTATGACTTCTCCAAACCTTGAGGGAGGATATACTCCTGTAATTGTCATAATCTTATTGTGCGACTTATGAAATTTGACTAAGTCCTTGAGATCTATATCAGCAACGCCATCTCCATAAGTCACCATATTCACGTCATCTAGATATTTTTCGAGCCTTTTTATTCTAGCACCCTTCAGAGAATTCAGCCCGGTATCAATTAGAGATACCCTCCAGCGTAGTTCATCTTCATTGCACCTCGAATGAGTAGTGATTTCTTGGGCTTGTAAGCTAATGGTAAAATCATTGTTGTACATGGTGTAATTCATAAAGTACTCTTTGATGACATCAGCTTTGTAGCCCAAACTAATGATAAAATCCCTGTAGCCGTAATGTGAATAAATCTTCATTACATGCCAGACTATAGGCTTATTTCCGATCCTTAGCATTGGCTTCGGAATTGCTTCCGTAAGGCTTCCGAGACGGGTTCCATAACCACCAGCTAGAATAATCACTTTCATTTTGGCACTCCATTTTGTCTAGCTCTGGCTTCTAAGGCTACCCAACATGCTAACAGTCTATTCATCGGATCATCATCTGCGGCCTTCCCCAGCAAAATCTCGCTGAAAATCTCAAGTTCCCTAAAATGGCCCATATCGGATTTCCTAACTTTTGTTTTTCCGTTCACCAATAGCCGCTTATAATCAACAAGTTCAACGTGTCTTTGCCCGCAAAACAATTCAACTCTCTCTCTTGGCAATTTTGGTCCTCCCAAGCTGGTATAGCTTAAATGACCAATAGACTGATTCTCATATTTTATTTGGACCATAAAGTTAAACAGCCCTTCCTTGGAATCTTCGGTAATGGGAAAAGCATGCGATTGCACATCAATAGGATTTGACTCGGCAAAGTAGTTCATAAGGTCAAAAAAATGATCCGCTTCACCGATAAGCCTGCCCCCACCCTCTACAGGGTCGAGAGTCCAATGGGAATCAGGGAGGTTTTGGATGTTCACCGTGTATCTCATTATGACGGGATATTGTGAAATATACTCTTTCGCCTTTTGCGCGGTGAGTGAATATCTCCGATTATAGCCTACCATAAAGTGGATATCCGCTTTAGAAATTGCCTTTTTAACAGCAGCAAACTCCTCCAAATTCATTGCAACTGGCTTTTCAACCAGGATATGTTTGCAAGCCTCTGCAGCTTCAATTATTATTTGTGCATGGAGATTGTGGCGGGTGGCGATTAACGCCAGATCTATATCCGGATCATTTAAGATTTCATGATAATCCGATGTGACATAATCTACTTGATACTTTTTTGCAATGGAGGCGGCATTGATTCCCGTAGCAGAGCACAGCGCCCTAATGTTATAAGCCTTTATCCTTTTAAGGTTAGGAATATGGACATTCCGGGTAAAATTCCCTACACCTATCACACCAACATTGATAACATCCTTCTTTCTGGCTGCTTTCCTGGTTCCAATTTGGACTTTGACTTCTTTATCTTCCACCTGAGGATAGGAAAGCAGTATCGCCACCGATTCCATGTTGCCCGATCTGATCTTATCGAATGCGGATTGTGCCTCATCTAACGGATGAACGCAATCAATAAGGGGCTCAATGCTAATCCTTTCCTCCTCGATAAGCCGGATGACCTCAGCCAAATTCCGTTTTTCCGTCCAGCGCACATACTGATAGGGGTACTCAATTCTACCCTTTTCGTAGGCTTCATCATAGCTTCCGGGCCCAAACGCCCGAGAGAAGGCAAGGTCAAGTTCGTTTAGGAAGAACGGCATCCTTTCAAGATCCATTTTCACTATACCGACAAATACAACGCGTCCTTGCTTTCTGGTCATTTTCATTGCGTTATTAGCGACTACTGGATCTTTGGATACTGCACAGATAATGGTAGCATCTGCTCCTTTTCCACTCGTCATTCTTAAGACGGCTTCAACAACATCATCCTTGCGGGGGTTCACCGAATACCGTAATCCCAATTTCCTGGACAACTGAATTCTCGATTCATTGACATCAATTCCAACGACCCTGGCACCCGCGGCCAAAAGAATCTGTGCCGTTAATTGCCCCACCAATCCTAACCCATACACAACCACCCAGTCCCCTATTTGACTGAGAGATCTTCTCGTTCCTTGTAAAGCAATCGCCCCTACGGTTACGAAGGCCGCATGTTTTAAGCTCACGCTGTCGGGTACTCTCGCTACATGACTTGCATAGGCAGCTACTTGCTCTGCATGGCCCTGACCCGCAAAAGCCACTCTATCACCGATCTCAATACCATGAATATTTCTTCCCTTGTCTATTACAATGCCGGAACCGCTGTAACCAATTTGTCTAAATAGCGTTAATTCATTTCTTACCGTGTTAACCGTTTGCCGTGGGCCACCAGAAAAGACTAGGTTTTTGACAGCATTTCGCATCCACGGATCTTGCAGTGTTTGCTTTGCCAGTTGAACGGGTGTCTTTGCCAACGTCCCCAATTCAGTCCCGGAACTGATGAGTGAATAGTGCGTCGAGATTAACACCTGATTTTCTCCTAGATGTGGAGTAGGCATATTCTCTATTGATACTATGCCTTTCCTATCAATCACTCTTCTTGCGACCTGCTTCATTTGAGCCAAGACCTCAGTTCCTTGCTCTTATAGGCATGCCTGCCTCTGACAAACTGTTTGTCGTGACCAAAATCGGAAATAAGTAAAAGTAATGGGAATACCAGTTTGTATAACAGCACATTTTTCCTCATCAACCACAGCAAAGATAGGATGTCGCATGGTTTGTTCAGGATGTAATAAAGGATGAATTCACTCAAATAAAATCTGGCTTACCAGCCCCCTCACTATTCAATAGCCCTTAAGGCGAAGCGGATCTCCTCGCAAATAATATGTGAGAAACATGTTGCAGTTGCTCTACAGATCCCACATGCCTCAGCTTCATGGATTCGCAAATCAAGAATCTCAATAATTAAACTCGAAGTACCCGGCTAACCAGACGGGAATACGGCGATCGCATGTCGACAAGTGCCTCCATCCCCGAAGCTCTCTGGCCGGGAAAGATCTGGAAAGTCTCTTGCATCTGGCTTTCTTAGTTCAATTTCCGTGCCAATACCACAACTCCACTCCCGCCCTGTGACCGAGGAGGCCTCCCGAGCTTGGAGACCAGGAGCAGTATCGGAAAGACAGGAGCGTAGAGCCACCTTCGTTTCTCGCGACCGCCTGTTATGAGGTATGAGATGTCGTTAACCAACGTTTCTAGCCAACCGTAGCTGTAAAACGAGCGCTCAATGGAAAAGCCAGCCTCCCGGAGCATATCGCACAGTCCATCCAGCGTGTATCCCGGCCGCACATGGCCTTCAATGCCCATGAAATTCGGCCGCCGCCATCCGAAAAGATTCCTCGTTACGTGCGGTACGTGAAATAAGATCCAACCGTCAGACTTAAGCGCATGGTAGAAAACCGTACACTGCTTTTGGTCGTTCTCAAGGTGCTCAAGGTTATCCGTACTCAGGATGAAGTCGTAACCCGCGGAGGCCGGAAGCCTCGTTACATCTTGTTTCTGGAAGCTACAATTCGTGTACCCCAATGCCTCGGCAATCCGGTTGTTCCGTCTGATCTGATCCTCTTCGATGTCCATTCCGGTTACCTGAGCCTGTGGAAAGAGCCGTGCGAGGAGGAAGGCAAAGCACCCCCGACCGCTTCCGGCGTCGGCGAGCCGCGCTCCCCCAGGAAAAGCAAGCGTCTCGAGCAGGGGCTGGAGGTAGCGCCCTCGGATTCGAAGCCCGAGTATTGGAGGACCGAGTAGCCTGACATACCATCGTTCAATGGCGGATAAAGATGGATCGAACGAAATTTCATATCCAAACTTTTTCGGTAATCGTGTGATCACCCTGATTTCCTCACCCCTTTTAGACTTCATATCATCTGGAACTGGAAAAGGGCCTTGACGTGAGGCTCATATCCCTTCATAAGGCAAAACGATACATCACCGACATTTATGTGCGGGATATCTGCTTTATGTTTGTCAATGGCCCGCTTGACTGGTGCGGTAGCCTCCTTGTAGGTTCGAAACTTGATTTTCTCATCCGCATGCATGGCATCCACGTGGAAGGCGAAAGAGGATAAAATTGATCATGTACGGTTTGAATCAGGCCATTAAGTCTGCCGCCGCCTCACAGTCGTCACAGTTTTCCTGGCACACGACACAGTTGAAACGAGACCGCGGACCGCTGACTTCGCTTGCCATCGAGGCTGTTTGGAGCACACATTGCTGTGACCCTTTGACCCCCGTCAATCCATCATGTGTCTCTGCTGCCACCCCGTGAAGGGACATCAATATGTCATTAAGGCCAGTCTCCACCATACACTTAAGGTATCCCTCTTGTCGCCCAGTGCGTACACAGTTGGTTATAACGGAGACCTGCTCATACCCCACCTACCTCGCATATGCTATGATCTTCTCAAGGTCTTTCCGGATGGTCAGTCACCCCTGGCCAGATCAACACGAATTCTTCCCGATTCGCGCCCCGCCCGGAGACGGCGTTTCATTTCCTCGGTCTCCACGTCGTGCACCCTCTTATTGATGATATCTTCCAGATAGTTGCAAAACTTGCACCTGATAATGATAATGTTGTGTCTTTAAACCACGATATTCATAAAAACCAGAATAATGCGCATCCTATCCGCGTTTGCCAAGAGTATCTCGCATTTGATGGGAATAATCAAGAATTACAGCCTATGCGACCCATGCCCCATTCCCAGCAATAGACCCTCAACAATTCGTCTTTCTTCTCCCTCTATACTCATGAATTATTTTCCAGTTTATTGACTGGCCTAATCACCTCTGATATAAGCGAATTTAAGTACTTGGCCTCTCGTATTTTCGTTAAAGATCAGTATGGGTCCTAAAAAATATGCTATTTTTTATGATCTCAGAGATCTTTCCTGCCAGAAAGAGAATTGAGGTGGATTTATTACTTAGGGGATATTCAAATCTGTACTTATTGTAACACTTTGGTTTTTACAAGAGAGTGGGTGCCGTGGGTCATCTTTAAAGAACGGAAGAGTTACAACGTGTCAATAGTCATGTTAGTCCCCTTTGGCCCTCAGTGAAATGAATTTAGATGGAATAGATCTCATGCACGTGGTTATTGGCAATATGAAATCACATTTTTCTGAACATCTTCGAAGATACGAAAATGCAATCTGTATTATTTTATTCATAATTATACTCTTTTTCGTCTGTACAGGATGTAGCAATAATAAGACGAAAGAGACTTTCGGTTTCAAACGGCATGTCATATATTACGGCTTTAGGGTTGATACTGTTGATGCTGCGGATTTTAACAAGGATGGAGTCTTGGATGTCGTTGCCGGAGGAGAAAAGGGGGGCATCTGGCTTGAAGCGCCGACCTGGATCCCCCATAAAATATCCCTGAAAGGATATGAAGGGGGCGATCTGGAACTATCGTATATAAAGTGCCTTGATGTTGACTCTGATAAGGACACTGATATTATAGCATGCTACTATTGGGGACCTATCTTTTGGTTAGAATGCCCTGAGAAACCTGACGACTATGGTTGGAATTTTCGTATTGTTGATGACAGAGTAAAAGGGATCCATGGTCTGGATTTAGGAGATATCGATAGAGATGGAAAAATCGATTTAGTGGCCAACAGTGCTCAACCAGGCGAGATAGGTGAATCCATGGTATGGTATCATATTCCGAATGATCCCAATTCCGCTCAATATTGGAAACGATTTGTTCTGGGAGACGGAGATGCCAGGGGGGGGACCCACTATCCACATCTTGCAGATATTGATAACGATGGCGATCTCGATGTGGTTATAGGAGCCAGAAGTGGCAATTGGTTCGCATGGTGGGAGTGCCCACTCGGCCCCGAATCACTGTGGCACAAGCATCTGATTGCTGAAAATGAACGTGGGGCTACGAATATACTCTGTGCTGATATTGATGCTGATGGCCTAAGCGATTTCGTTGCTTCCTTGGGACATTCCGCAGGTGTGTTTTGGTACCAGGCCCCATCTTGGAGCCGCAATACCATAGACCGGTCTATCAAGGGGCCTCACAGCTTGGGCGTTGCCGACTTTGATAACGACGGAGATCTGGATGTCGCAAGTTGCGGTAAGGACAACAAGGTCATATCCTGGTATGAAAACGATGGACGGGGTAATTTTGAGATTCACGAAATATTTGATGATCAGGCCGCTTACGATCTTCGAGTGATCGATCTGGACCTTGATGGTGATATTGATATATTAGTCGGCGGTGAGCATAGCAGAAATGTCGTCTGGTATGAAAATACAAAGATTCCCTAACGACCTGTCTGAAATACAATTTCTCCCCTTAGTCTTGCATATTTGATTAGTATCGTTCAAGGGTGATGGTATACAAATCTGAGGGCATGGGACTATTTTTTCAAGAACCGACTCGGCTAGAACGCTGGCTCTGACAATCCTGCAACTTTAGGCAGGCGGCGGGCTGCCCGGGCGGAGCCCCCATACTCTGTCCTGAGCGTTCAGTGCAGCAGTCTCCCCGCCCGCCTCAGGCAGCAAGGGTACAGACAATCCAGCAACCAATTTCTTGGTTTTTGGGAAAAGAGCCCCATGCCCTTCTATATGCCAAACTTTGTGAACATTACTAAAAATCTATAAAATCTCATAAAGCATATAACTTCCATCGGGGGTCTCACCACAAAATCTCACCAGATGAGGGTAGTCCTTATCCAATGAAGGGCTTCGATACCACGAGGCATTCATGTAGAGCTCCGCCTCGCTCGAAATGCTCCGCATCCGCGATACTATAATCCAACGGACCCCTGTTCTTTTTCCATATTTGACAACCTTATCGAGGGAGTCGTTCGGGAGTAAACGACAAGAACCTCCTGCCATATATGAACCGAAATAACTCAGGCTAAAAGTTGGCTCTCCATTCACTTTCTTCCTAAGGCTTTCAAACTGGGTCTCGACATCCTCTAATTTAGGGGAGATCTCCAATTCCGTGAAGAAATGAGGGGTGACAAGCAAAAAGAATGCATAAATTAGAAAAAAGAATACAAGGCTCGAGAACCTTATTTTTAGAGCACTGGGTACCGCATGAAAGCAGATAAACAACTCACCAGCAATATGCATCAAGACAAACGGGAAAAGGATATAGATATACCGCGGGATCTTATCGACGACACACGATAGGGCGAGCAGATAAAAAATGATGAAGAGAGGTAATAATAATCTGTTCAGCAGTTTTACGTTTTCTGACTTCACCAAAAAAGGTGAAATGCAGAGAGCAACAAACAAATATAGCAGGATACTGCCTAATGGTTTTCCAAGGTGCTGAGTATTAGTGTAGATTCTCACAATAAAATCTTCCGGGCTCTTTAAGGTGGACAGAACTTCGTTGAGAAATCCAGCCTTTTCTCTCTTTTTCCTATTCACCCTGTAAAGCATCTCTGAAGCATCTGGCAAGAGCTTGCGCAGAAGCCTCCGTTTTGCATACATAAAAGCATAGCTCTTGTCGGGTATGTTTTCAATGCGCTGTAGCACTTCCAAAACTTCAGGGTCGGTGGTGGTTACATCATGTCTCACCATCGAGAAATCCTGCTGGAGGGGATGATGCCCTGTCTGGTAATAAATAATAATAGTGTAAGGTATGATTAGGATAAACCACCCTAACACCATAAATAGGGCGTTTTTAAAAATCACCCCTCGCTCTGTTCTCGAAGAGATAAACCCGTGCAAGAGGAAAAAACCCATGAGAAAAATCAAAACGATAATCCCAATCTGCCGGGATAGAAATACCAATGCACAACTCAGACCAAGAAGTAATGGCAACCCTCCGCCGCTCTTCTCGGAATGCTTGAATAGCCGTAACGTCAAAAGCAGCGTGCAACTCAGGGTGAGCAAAAAAGTGGACTCCGATAGAGGCCTCATTCCAAATGAAAAATAGTAGAAATTTATCTGGATTAAGAATACGGTAAGTAACGCAATTATTCGATTTGTTGTTTCCTTGAGGTATAGAAATATAGGGATCGAAGCTGCCAGTACCGAGAGGCAACTGACCCACTCAGCCACCTTGAGAGATTCTGCGGAAAAGAGGTTTCCGCATGCTATGAAAAATGGATAAAGGAGTGGATAAATGAGGCCATTATTAACATGACCCCAAGACGGAATGTAAAAAAGCCCTTTAGAGAATAAATCCCTTCCCAAGGTTACATAGGCTATGGTATCCGGGGTAAACATTTTGGGGCTATAATTGAAAAAGAGAGTGACTGGATTCAAGCCGATTATTAGGATCAGGCATAGCAGATCCGGATACCACCGGTTTAAAAGACCATCCTTGTTTGTCTCCTCCATATTTCTCCACATTTGCTCATTTGAGACCGGCATATTTCACTCGAACATCTGGCTTGAAAAATCTTCTGACTCTTTTCTCCCGGAAATGATCCAGCCTGACGTCATGAGGGCGGCAAAACAAAAGAAGAGTGCTGAAATCGATATAATGAAAATTACAATGCCTATCTTGTTATTATTGATCGTGGTTACGAGTCAGCTCTGTCTGATTTATTAAACGTCAACCACACCCATCCAATTGGCGAAAACACAACAAGGGCCAATAAATCGGCACCTCTGCGGATTAAGGCACCAACCAACATTTCTTCTGTTACCACGCCAACCAATGGTGATGTAAGCAGGAAGATTCCTTCGATAATACCAATGGAACCCGGTGTTAACCCCAGCATCATCCCAAAGGAAGCCATAATTGCCAGCAGCACGCACTCTGAGAACCCTACAGAAATTTTACTCACTGAGAAAGCCAGCTGAAGAATCAATCCTGACAGCACTACCTGAAGTATGCTTATTGCTCCAAAATACCATAAAATACTCCTACTTCTCCTTATATAGTCCCATGAGTTCACAGTCTTCGCAATTTTTATCCATATCCTTCCTCCAGATTCAGGGACCGATGGAGCAAAAAACACTACGTAAAAGCACACCATTCCCAGAAACGAAAAAAAAACTAAGAGGGACAAATAGAATTTTTCAAATTTTAAAAATGTATACAAAATTATTATTATGGCCACACTGGACTTAACTAAAAAATCAAGTAGATAATATGACCCAAACACAGAAATGAAATGTCCTAGAGCCATTCCATGCCGCTGATTGAGATAATAAGCCCGATACCCAACTCCGCCGCGAAATGGCGTTACAAAGTTTAAAATAGACGTAACGAGAGAAATTGCCGCGCTTTCCACTATAGCAAGTCTTATTTGAAAAGCAGATACAAGGCGACGAAACAGTAAACCATTCAGGACATGCCAACATAGAAACAGTAATACTAACCCTGTTAAACTGTACCATTCTACCTGAAATAGTTGATCAAAATAATATACTCTCTGGCGTATGAACCATACCACCCATCCCGCAAAACCGACCGAGATACTAATGGATAATAGTCGTTTTATCTTTGCCATTCCGGCTCATTCGAATACTAGTAATTTCTATCCTGCCGTTGAATTCTTCCGTTCTGAATCCAATTAAATGCAGGGGCATACAAACTCCAGTGGTTTTGTTGCCATTCCATATGCGGCCTAGATACGTTAGCGAAGGCGACTATTAGTAAACTGCAGTTTGAAGAAACTGCCCGCCAAGATGGCTTCCTTTTTCAGAATTCTGGCTTGCCGCTATATTACTGTGCCTGTGCCACTACACTTTGGATTGCGTTAGTATCTATTTGAAAAGCTCACTCGTTCATTCATGCAACTGTCCAAATTTACCCGTACCCCTAACAAATACAATACTTTCTCAGAATCCATATATAGGTAGGACATAACCAATAGGCATGCTTACTGACTAGCAACGAAATCTTCTGTTTTATGGAATTCGGCTGGACTATGTCAGTAGCAGAAAATTTGGCTGGGTCTTGGAGAATCGTACATACATAATCCACTATTTGAAATTTCTTGACAAGTCTCTTAAGACTCCAGTAAGAGAGATGGGTCTCGTAATACCGGTTGCTCTTACCACTCAGTTTACAATAGAAGTTAGCCAACGGTTTTGGTAAAATTGAGAGGAATGGCAGCTTGTAATGCGGTTCTAAATACATCAGTCGATTGCCTGCTGCAAAGTAGCAGATTCCCTCTGGCTTCAGCACGCGATAAATCTCTGAAATTAATTTCTCGGCGTCGGGAACATGCTCATATACGTGCGTACACATGACCACGTCGAATGTAGCCTGCCCAAATGAAAGATTCATACAATCTTGCACATGAAATACCACATTTTGGCTTGAGTTCACATTAGCTGCATGTCGGACAGCTTTCTCGTCTATATCAACGCCATGGACACATCTAAAAAACTGCCCGTAATATCGAGATTGATACCCTGTTGAACAACCTATATCCAAAACCAATAACTCCTCTGGGCTCTTCTCAAATTTTTGCAGATAATCAACGATCACGGCTACCGCCTTGGCTGCTTTCCATTCTCTCCCCGCAGCGTTATATGCCGTATGCTTGTAGCAATCTGAAAAGCTGCGCTGATATTCATATCCACTCTTCATTAAACGAAGCGCCCTTCTATTCATGTACATAGATTAAGACTGCGGTTAGCAACATAGATTAACTTTTCCTGTTCAAGTGGAAAAGCATGAAATCATCCATAGCTTTTTAAAGCTGTTTGACGGTCACAAGGTTAGTCCCTTTAAGGCCTCTTCAATCAGACCCTTACCCTTAATCGTCTTGGCCTATTCACCTAAGTTGGCATAATTTAAGACAACCAACTGCATTGAGTTCTTATAGTGCAGAATCCTATACCAAAACGACGATCATTGGAAAAAGTCCTCCCAGCATAGGAATGGGTTGCCTCGCAATAACATCACTGTTGAGAAGAGCAAACGGATACCGGCTTCTAAAACTTCGCAGTTCCCTGTGATATCACCTGGGGCTTAAAAGAATACGCTTGAATAATGACAGTCCCTCCATAAAGTTCAACCAACTATCGAATTGGCTCTTTAGTTACGATGATTGATCTAGGTAGTTAGGGTACAAATTTCCTTTCTGCAATTGCTGCCTAGTACCTAAAATGTAATCTCTGTATTGAATGCACAAACCGTCCCAAGCAAACTTCTTGCTTATATGAGGCGCTATCATTAGGAATTTCTGCTCCCCCCTAAGTATAGCCAGCAGTACATCCGCCATTTTTTCATAATCTCCCGAAGGAATCAAAACCCCTGTCTTGTTTTGCATTATTGCATCTGAAATTCCACCAACATCAAAGGCCACTGTTGGACTTCCTGCTGCAGCAGCCTCGATTGCCACCATTCCGAATCCTTCTACATCACCTTTAGAGGGAACCACAGGAAATACTAATACTTCACAATTTTGATAGAGGCTCAGCAATTCTTTATCGTCCACCCATCCCATCATGTAAACACGATCTTGTAGATATAGTTCTCTTATGCAGGTTTCAATTCTTTGCTTGTATCCTAGCTTATGATAGATTGCGTTTTTTGGTTCCTCGCCTACAATTACCAGAACAAGGTCATCACATTCGTCCTTTATTTTTAGAAAACATTTCTCGATAAACGGTACCAACCCTTTCCGTTCCGTTAGTCGCCCTACAGAGAGCAAATACTTTCCATCTATAATAGGCGGAACCCGACGCCGGTAATGTTCAAGGTCCACACCCGGTGGAATTACTGTAACATTTCTTAATTTTGGAAATTTCTCCAGGAGAAGGCTACAAGTATTTCTGCTGTTGCATATTATTCCCTCAAGTAAACGTACGCTAGTTCGGAGTGCCAACTGATATAGTATATTAGGATAGATGATATCCAGTCCATGAGCATAGGCTATCGCACGAATAGGAAACATGAGTTTTAGGAGTCCTATAATAGGAACAACAGCGAGGCTCCCCCCGAATATCACCCTATACTTTTTTCTTAACAATAAGTTTATTGATTGAAAAATTGAGAAAAAAGTGAAGCCCAAAAATCCCGGAAAGCTAGGTCGAGACACATGTGGTTCTGTATTATGCTTCCGACTATAGGGGGCAATTACCTCAACTTTCAATTGGTGTCTAAGATGAGAATAGATGTCATGGATAAGATTTTCCATACCCCCTCGTTTGGGGGGGAAATTCCAGGTTAATATTAATACCTTAATACAGCTCGTTCTATTATTACTCATGCAGTAAAAACAATTGGTTGATTTCCATAACACTGCTTAGACAGATATTTCAGATAGCAGAAGTTCACGGAAATTTATCCCCCTCGCTTTTTTCAAATCTCATCTGGCAAATTTGCTCTGATATGAGGCCCATCATGAATATCAGGAGAGAGGTTGTAAACAGAAGGGCACTCATATTTGTAAAACGATGCCATGCAAAAAATGTATAGAGATAATAGCCCAAACCCAAACAAAACATTACAAAACTAACGGGAAGAAACACCCTCAATGGGGAATAGAGGGTGCAGATTTTAGCTATGATCAAGAAAAACCGTATCCCGTCGCGAAATACCCTTATCTTGCTCTTCCCCTTTTTTCTGCCTTGGGTATTAATGGGGACATATTTCACGCTTCTTCCACTTCTCAAAATACCCAATGTGATGGTGGTAGGGTAAGAGTAGGTGTTGGGGAGAAGATACAAAAAGTTATGGGCAATATCTGCTTTTATGGCTCGAAATCCCGAGGTAAGATCTTGAACAGGATACTTCGCCACATACGAAGCTAACCAATTGTATATCTTGTTGGCCAGGGCACGTCCCCATGACGCTTGATTGCCCTTTGATCTAGCACCAACTACCATATCGTAACC
>Ga0209636_10001421_pt1 | contig 24157 bp, 19 predicted proteins | sample DeeMarSWOR152_54_FD_187464 | JGI IMG/M metagenome (GOLD analysis project Ga0209636, IMG submission 187464) | Marine sediment microbial communities from White Oak River estuary, North Carolina - WOR-1-52-54 (SPAdes) (version 2) | ecosystem: Environmental > Aquatic > Marine > Intertidal zone >...
TGATGGCACGCCGCAAGGAACAAATTCGATAATTTATAATGATAACAATGGTGGATTTTATCCTTCGATAGCCAGCGACAAAGCTGGAAATTTTGTAGTAACCTGGCAAGTTTCAAATGGTGAGGAGCATGATATTTACGCCAGAAGCTATTATAGCAATGGGCAGCCGGCAGGAAGTCGCTTCAAGGTCAATGATGATTTTAATAAAAAAAATCCTTCCCCGGAAACCTTTACCTTAAATTTATTTCAAAACTATCCCAATCCGTTTAATTCCGAAACAACAATTTCGTACATGCTGGCAAATTCATGTAAGGTCAGGTTGAAAATTCATAATTCTTTGGGGCAACATATTGCTATGCTTGTAAATGAGCGACAACCAGCCGGTTTTTACCAGCTTATTTGGGATGGGAAAGATGTTAACGGACTGTCTGTCAGCAGTGGTGTTTATTTCTATACACTTGTAATAAATCAAAGCGAGTCACTGACAAATAAAATGTTATTCATAAAATAGTTGATGGTCTTGAATAATTCTGAATCCTTTTAAATAGGAGATAGCGATGAGACGAGTAACAATACTATTCTTTTTAGTAATCGGAGCTGGTCTGGTTTTCGGTCAAAACCAGAAGGACACAAAGGAATTCTCAAACTATAGTGAAATGCGTGAGTATTTTGGAAATCTGTATCAGCAAAAGAAATATAGTGAAGCGGCGAAGATTCTTGAAAACCATATCGACCGTTTTCCTGATCATCTTGAGGCAAATGCGTATAACCTGGCGCTCACCTATATTCAATTAGGAGAACATGAAAAAGGTATTGACGTTCTTCAGTATGCTTTAGACCGAGGTGTTTGGTTCAGTATTTATGCATTTGAGCATGAAGCCTGGACGGTGGATATGGAAGTTACCAAAAAGGAGATAACTGATGCCTATTATAAGATTATTGATAAATATCCCATTGATAAGAAAGAAATTATTATTGGAGGATTTTCTGCCGGTGGAGTTGTTGCACTGGAAATTGCCTTTAGCAATTCATTACCAGTTACTGGATTTGTCGTTTTGTGTCCCGGAAAGCCAGAGAGTTTTAATGAGGCGAATATTATGGAGGCTAAAAATAGAGGAATTAGAGGTACAATTCTGACATCTGAAATGGATCCTCGATTGTCAGCTCAAGAAGAGATGGTTGAGGTTTTTAAAACAGCGGGATTTCAGTGTCAATTTATTGTTACACCAGATATTGGACATTGGTTTCCCGATGATTTAGATATTAAGATAGATAATGCGATCGATCATATCAGGTGTAGATAATTTTATTAACTTAAACTTAGGGTATTCTTAATGAAAAGACTCATTACAGTATTTGGATGTTTCTTTCTCTCCGGTTTGTCTTTTGGTGTTTATGCCCAAAAATCCAGCTTAATGGGTGAATTAAAACCAGGACAATATACTACTGGATTCAGGCTGGTGGAAAAGCTGGATAAATCCCGTTATTATCCAGCTCCAGAAGACAAAACAATGAATACACGACTTGTTCGAATTTATACCTGGTATCCCGCCTTAAAATCGGGGCGGCCAGCCCTGCGGTTTGAGAAATATGTCAGGATGGCAGCGGCAGATTTCGGTCTAATCGCAGAAACAGTCCATGCAAAATGGAATCCAACTCCGCTGGCAAAAGGATTGGATCATGAACGTCTAAACGCTCTGCTGAACAACCAGACGTCGGCGGTGCCTGATGTAGATCCAGCAGAGGGGGTTTTCCCACTGGTTGTTTTTGGCCAGGGACTCTATTACGAATTCCCCCTATCTCACCTGATCCTGTGTGAATACCTGGCCAGTCATGGATATGTGGTAGCTACTTGCCCGTTGATTGGTAACCACTGCCGGTTAGTAAATCTCAACGCAGAGGACCTGGAAACAGAGGTCCGTGACCTAGAGTTTGTCATTGCTTATATGCGTACGCAACCGTATGTACATCCAGAACGATTGGGCATCATTGGATATGACCTGGGAGGCATGGCTGGTTTAGTACTTTCCATGCGCAATCCAGATGTGGACGCCTTTCTGAGCCTGGATGCAGGTATCCTGTTCGGGCACTTTTCCGGTCTTCCTAATAGCCACCCAAATTATCATGAAGATAGATTCACAATACCATGGATGCACATCACACAAAGCCGATTTATAAAGGAATTCCGGGATGAACAAAAAATACCCTCACTCATCGACCGTAAAAAGTATAGCGATAGCTACTTGGTACCAGTTCCCACTACCAATCATGGCGCTTTTTCTTCGTATGCCATGTTTGGTATCCACAATGCGGTGCCTGGTTACTGGGGACCGATCAAAAACGAGCTGCAACCGATTGATGAAGCGATATGCCGAACAGCTTTAATTTTTTTCAATGCCTATCTCAAAAAGGATTCCAGTGAATTATTAAAATTACACAATATAGCCCACAATGAGCATAAAAATAATGAGATTCTCGAAATAGAATACAGCGAAGGTCAACAACCTCCTCCATCAAAATCCGATCTCATCCATCTTATCATCCAGCGAGGGATTGTAAAGGCAAAACCTTTTATTGAAGATGTTCGGACAGCATACCCGGATAGCATGCTCTTTGATGAGAATGTTTTAAACTGGCTGGGATATCATTTCCTATATTGGTGGGGTCGAGAAGAAGAGGCTATTGAAGTCTTTGAGCTTAATGTTTCGCTTTTTCCAGAATCTGCCAACACCTATGATAGCCTGGGAGAGGCTTATATGATTTTAGGAGATCAGGAAAAAGCTATTAAAAATTATCGCAGATCCCTGAAATTGAATCCGGAGAACCAGAATGCCAGGAGAATGTTAGAGCAAGTGCAAAAGCAGGATTAATTATATGGAGAATTATTATTATCCCATGTATCTTATCCATAAAGAATTATCGGTGGACTTCATTTGTTCAAATTCCTGATTTGAAGAAGAGGTGTTCGTATGAGAAACATTATAAATTCATTATTTCTAATCTATTTGTCCTTTGTTTTAATTTTTTCACGATGTGCCGATCAAAAAATTTTCCTCAGTTCAAAAGATGCCTATCTTTGTGAGGAACCACCAAACCTAAAAGCGAAAATTTTTGCACCAGGCCTTGTTTCAACATCGGGAAATTTAGAGATTGGATGTTGTTTCAGTCCCGATGGAAAGGAATTTTATTTTTCTCGTACAGAAGGACTTCATCCAGGAGGAAACACATTTATTTATGTAACAAAATATAAAGATGGAAATTGGACGCTGCCTGCAATAGCCAATTTTTCAGGAACTAATAGGGATTTTGAACCGCACATTACTCTAGATAACAAACAGATGTTTTTCAACAGATTCAGCAGAAACGATACAACCGTTCTGAATGCAATTTATATAAGGAAGGGTAAAAATTGGAGAGCGCCAAAATTTTTCAGACCAGGGATGTTCATCTCATCAACCAATCAAGGTACGATCTATTACACAGATCTATCCAATGGAATTGTCACATCAAAATTTGTGAATGGAGTCTATTCTGATGCGGAAAAAGTAATTGGTGATATAAATTCTGGCTTCATGGACGCACATCCCTGTATTTCGCCTGATGAAAGTTTTTTGATATTTGATTCACGGAGAGAGGGTGATCACACTCAAAGTTAGCTTTTTATTGCTTTCAGGAATCATGAGGATCAATGGAGCGATGCAATCAATTTAGGTAAGTATCTCAATGATGGCATTAAAATGTGTGCATCACTTTCACCGGATGGGAAATATCTATTTTACAGCTCAAATGGCGATATTTATTGGGTCAGTATAAATGTTATAGAATACTTTAAACCCAGCTAAATGGAGAAACTACATTGAATGCCGTTAAAAAAATGATTCCCAGGATTATTCAATTTATATTATTCATGTTATTATTTGGAGTTGTGTCATGTTACAACGGAAATGCTCCCACTGAAATTAACAAACCTGATAAGCCTCCTACCACAGAATCTCCTTATAAGATTGCTTATGTCTCTGATCGAGATATGGAACGTCATTTCCAGGTTTACATCATGGACAGCGACGGGAGCAATCAGACAAGATTAACACAGGATTCACAGAACTATCTGCACCCACGGTTTTCTCCAGACGGCAGTAAAATTGTGTTTTATTCTCATTTGCATGATTATGATGATGAAATATACATTATTAATTCGGATGGAAGCAATCATATAAATTTAACAAAAACCTTGGGAAATGATAACTTTCCCCAATTTTCTCCGGATGGATCGAATATTGTTTTCTCATCAGATAGAGATGGTAATCGAGAGATATACCTCATGGATGTAAATGGGAATAATCAACTTCGATTAACCAATAATGATGTTATCGATCACGCTCCCCAATTTTCTCCGGATGGATCAAAAATATTGTTTTTTTCCATTGATAGCAATTGGGCTTATAATGTATACACAATGGATCTGGATGGACACAATCTGAAAAATTTAACTTCAGAATCCTTATATTTCCATTTTCCCATAAATATAGATGATAGTTTTAATATTATTTATTGGTATGCACCACAATATTCTCCAGATGGCTCAAAAATCGTTTTTACATCTTATTCTTATTCTGAATTAAACATTGATATTTATATTATGAACAGCGACGGGAGTAGTCAGAGACGATTAACAAGTACGCCAGGGTATAATTTTTCTCCCAGGTTCTCTCCTGATGGTTCTCAAATTGTTTTCATGACTCACAGGGGGCGAAATTTTGATATTTACACAATGGATTTAGACGATAAAAATCAAATCCCGCTATATGATAGTAAGTCTGGACATGCAATTTTTTCACAGTATTACCCAGACGGATCAAGAATTTTATTCATAGATGATAATGATTTTTGTGAAAGATATAAGATTTATATTATGAATTCAAATGGGAATAATCCGACTAAGTTGACCGATGATCCTTATCAGGATTATTTCCCTCAGTTTCAGCCACAACACTGACTTTATCATAATTATCTGTTAAGAAATTAGTCATGCCCAAATATGACTCAACTGGGAGGAGATATGATTAAAAAAAAAGGACTCGGTAATAAATTCACAAAGGAATATTTTATATTCACTCTTATTCTTTTAATAAGTCTCAATTGTAAAAAACAAGCAACAAAACTCGAGTCAGAACCTGACCCAGAATGCCAATCAATCTTATTCATTGGCAGCAGTTATTTCAATTATAATGATCTGCCGGGTTTGATGAAAAAACTGACAGATAGTAAAAATAAAAAGGTCAGTATCCATACTGCTATCACAAATGGTCTCTATCTTGCTGACCATGCCAATAGCAGTTCCACGGAATCAAAAATCAACGAGGAGAACTGGGATTATGTTATTTTGCAGGGGGTAGGCAGAATAACCGCCTATTCGGACATATATACAGATCACCCTGTTTATCCTTCTTTAGTAATGCTTCACGACAAAATTTTTGGAAATTGTGAGTCAACAAAAATGGTATTCTGCTTACCCTGGGCCTATGAAGATGGAATGACCTGGTTAGAGGGCTGGACTGACACGTACGAAGATATGCAGAAAAAAATATATGAAAATACCCTGCAATATTCAGTAGATGTAGGTTTTGTAATTGCCCCGGTTGGCTGGGCCTGGAATACGGTTCTTAAAGAAAAAAAATATCCTCTGCATTATTTGCATCTGAGTGATTGGAATCATCCTTCACTTAGAGGTTCGTATCTTATGGCTTGTGTAATATATACAACAATTTTTCAACAAGACTTAAGCGGCATCGATTATTACGCTGGTTTACCTGAAGATGAGGCAAAATACTTTCAGGTTGTGGCATCTTCCACGGTATTGGACAGTTTAGAGCTTTGGAATATTATTGCATCAGAATAGTAAAATTATTCTAAATTTGGAGAAGAACATGAAAATAAAAGATGTTCCTTTTTCTATTACAGACTGGAAAAAGATCGAACCGGGTGAACATAAAGGAGAATGCGGTACATCTTTCTGGCGCATGTTTGAAAGCGGTAATATTCGAGTACGGATGGTTGAGTATTCACCCGGTTTTCGAGCTGACCACTGGTGTCCACGCGGGCATGTCCTGTTGGTGTTGGAAGGCGAACTTTTTATCAAGCTTAAAGATGGACAAGTATTTCAATTAGAATCTGGTACCAGTTTTCAAGTTGCCGATGATGAATCAAATCCTCATTTAGCTTATACCGAAAGAGGGGCAAAGGTGTTTATTATAGATTAAAAAATGGAGGAGAAATATTATGAAAGCGAAGCATTACTTGATGCTGGCGATAATGTTGCTCATTTTGATTTGCAGTTATATTTATAAGAAAATCAGCAAGGAGTCCTTTTCCCTTAGCAGCAGGGGCATGATTGCCTTTTCCAATACACCTGCGAATGATAATAATGAAATCTATCTCATCAATGCTGATGGTAGTGGTTTGCAGCGACTGACGAATCATCAAGGAAGAGATTGTGCGCCAGCGTGGTCACCTGATGCTGCTAAAATCGCTTTTTACGTTCATTATGATAATCTGAATACCTGGTCTATTCATGTCATGGATGCGGACGGCAGCAACATCCAGCGGCTGACTGAGAAAATTGGAGTTCGGGACCATAGTCCTTCCTGGTCTCCAGATGGAAAACAGATTGTGTTCAGCAGGGGAACCTCAGATTCTGCGGAGATATGGAGGATGAATGCTGACGGCAGTAATTTGAGGAAGTATGACTCGGTTATCGGTGGTGGTCCTGAATGGTCTCCAGATGGTACCCGGATTACTTTTCATTCCAATCGTGACGGAAATTCTGAAATCTATGTTATGAATGCAGATGACTCAAACCAGAGGCGGCTTACTAACAATAATGCGGATGAGTGGTGGCCTTCATGGTCACCTGATGGCAGCCAAATTGTGTTACAATCTAATCGTGATGGCAATTATGAAATATACAAAATGAATTCGGATGGGACAAATCAGACCAGGCTGACCAACAATCCTGCTGAGGATGCAGAACCTGATTGGTCACCCGATGGCGAAAAAATTGCCTTCTCATCATTTCGTGATGGGAAATTTGAAATATATGTGATGAATTCGGACGGTTCAAATCAAACACGGTTGACGAACTTATCGGAACATAATATTCAGCCGGATTGGCGGCCGATTAGTATTGATACTACAGATGTGGATAACGGTAATTCACTTGATTCATCTCCAAAGTCATTCGAACTTTTCCAAACTTATCCCAATCGTTTCAATGTTATAACTACAAAAAGATATGCAAAACAACCTTCCATTGTTTCTATTCGAATCATAAGAATAAAAGGATAAAAAATCATGAAAACAATCAAAAAAATTATTGTCGTATTACTCACATTATTCATTTCCACTATTCTTGCATTGGCACAGGAAAAAACAATTGATAAATCAGATTTCCCGATTCTGACAGGTCCATATTTGGGTCAAAAGCCGCCGGGGATGAAACCTGAGATGTTTGCACCTGGAATCGTAAGCACAAAGAAAGGCTGGGAAGCGGCGATTTCGTTTTCTCCTGGTAAAAAAGAACTCTTTTTTACAAGACGAGCAACCATCGGTGGTATTGAAAACCGCATATTTTATATGAAAGAAGTTAATGGTGTTTGGACAAAACCGGAAATCGCTTCATTTGGAAAAGAGGTTATGGAATTTGAAGCTCTTATAACACCAAAAGGTAAAACGGTTTTATTTAGTTCCGATCGACCCAAACCGGCAGGAATTAATACAAAAGGCGATATCTGGTATTCTGAAAAAAATGACTCTATATGGAGCGAAGCAAAATATTTTGTTCCGGAAATAAATGATGGCTGGGCAATGTTTGTTTCATCAACAGACAAGGGCACCCTTTATTTTACAGGAAGTTATAACAAAAAATATGGTGTATTTAAATCCAAATTAGTTAACGGAAAATATACCAAACCAGAGTACCTGCCGGAAGAGATTAACTATTTACGTGGGGCATCGCATCCGTATATTTCACCGGATGAAAGTTACATCATATTCGATGCCCAACCTGAAGGAATGGCAAAAACCGATCTTTATATAAGTTTCAGCAGGAAAGATGGGAGTTGGACAAAGGCAGTCAAAATGGATGAAACAATAAACGCAACTAAAACTGAGGGTATTCCCACCGTTTCACCTGATGGAAAATATCTATTCTTCCATAGGGACAGCGATATTTATTGGGTGAGAACTGACTTTGTTGAAGAATTAAAATCGAAAGCATTAAAATAACAAACTGGAGATATCAAAATGAGAAAGTCTACATTTATCAAGAAATTTCAGATTTTTATGAATTTGATAGCTCTAATAGTCCTAATACCAACTATTTTGTTTGCACAAAATAGGAAAGTTAGAGAGGTAGATCAATTATTTGAAAAATGGGACACGCCAGATTATCCTGGTTGTGCTGGTGCAGTAATGAAAGATGCAGAAATAGTATATAAAAAATGCTTTGGTTATGCCAATCTGGAATACGATATTCCAATCACAACATCAACAGTGTTTCATGCCGCATCCGTATCAAAACAGTTCACAGCTTTTGCTATTGCTTTATTGGCAAAAGAGAATAAGCTTTCGTTGGACGATGATATAAGCAAATATTTACCTGAATTGCCGGATTTTGGAAAAGCAATCACAATTCGTCATTTAATTCATCATACCAGCGGCTTACGTGAACAATATACTTTATTGAAAATATCCGGTGTCGAAGTCGTTGATTGGATTTCAAACGAACATATTTTAAAACTTGTCAAACTGCAAAAGGAATTAAACTTTAATCCCGGCGACGAAATTGTTTATTGCAATGCCGGTTATACTTTGCTTGCAGAAATAGTGGAACGTATAACCGGACAAACATTCAATGAATTTACTTATGAGCGTATTTTCAAACCGCTGGGAATGGTTCATTCGCATTTTTACGATGATTTGCAAATGATCGTGAAAAATAAAGCCTATCCCTATATCATGGATGCCGATGAGAATTTTTATAAAGGTATTTTAAATTATACAACAGTCGGTGCTACTGGGTTGATAACAACAATTGATGATATGACAACATGGATTAAAAACTTTTCACAATACAATGTGGGCGACAGCTCAATCATCGAGCAAATGTTTACATCCGGGCTGCTGAATAACGGCGAAGAAACGACTTATGGATTTGGATTGGGGATTACAGAATATAAAGGATTGAAATATGTACTTCATTCAGGCCATGATGCCGGTTACCGGAGCTATGTCGGGTATTTCCCGGACCAGAAATTTGGTGTTGTGATATTAAGTAATATCGGATCAATAAACGGAATGGAGCTGGGAAGACAAATTGCAGATATTTACCTCAAAGATCAGTTTGTCCAATCTGAATCAGAATCGACTGAACCAGATACTGACAAAGAAAAAGATAATTCGAAGAAATCATTTCAATCGGAAAAGAAACAGTTATGGGAATTTAGCGGTCGGTTTTGCAGTGAAGAACTTGAGACTACTTATCGCATTATTGTGCGGGATGGACAATTAGTGGCAACTCATATAAGAAATGAGGATGTCATTTTAACACCTGTTGAAAAAGACCAATTCTCCGGTGACCAATGGTGGTTCAAAAATGTCAGTTACCTTCGGAATGAAAAGGATGAAACCATTGGATTTCGATTGACTGCGGGTCGGGTAAGAAATCTACTATTTAGCAGAATGTAAAAAGCAAATTATAGCAGATGGCATGGAACTTATGACCGCATTTCTGGATAAACAAAACCAACAAATTTCACAAGCTATATGGAGTAAAAGTCCTCTCTTATCAATCGTTGCTTATAATGGTTTCGCATGTGAAATTATGCTTACTCGTATTTTAGATTCGCTGAATCAGAATACCTCCAAAGAAGATATTCTGGAAATGATCGAGAGTTATCAAGCAATACGGACAAAAAACATCAAAACAGTTAACAAGTTCATTAGTAATTTCAATAAAAAGAGGTAAGTAGCGGAGGAAACATGGAATTAAAAATTAGCAATTTATCAAAAACATATCCCAATGGTGTACAGGCGTTGAAAAACGTTAGTTTAGACATCAGGAAGGGAATGTTTGGATTGTTGGGACCAAATGGCGCAGGAAAATCGACTTTAATGCGTACCATTGCCACGCTGCAAAAAGCTGATGAAGGATCGATTCATTTAAATGGAACTGATGTACTCAAAGAAAAACAGGAAGTGAGACAAATATTAGGATACCTGCCCCAGGACTTCGGAGTCTATCCAGAAGTGACTGCCGAACAGATGCTGAATCACATTGCTTTACTAAAAGGAGTGGCGAATAAAAAGGAGCGAAAAGAACATTTAGATTTCATACTGAATCAAACCAATCTTCATGATGTTCGGAAAAGAAAATTAGGTGGTTTCTCAGGAGGAATGAAACAGCGTTTTGGTATCGCACAAGCACTGCTCGGAAATCCAAAATTGTTAATTGTGGACGAACCGACCGCCGGGCTTGATCCAGAAGAAAGAAATCGATTTCATAATATTTTGAGTGACATCAGTGAAAATGTTATTGTTATTTTGTCCACGCATATCGTGGATGATGTAGAGGTCTTATGTACTCAAATGGCTATCATCCATGAAGGTAACATATTATATGCAGGAAAGACGGATCATGCACTGGATAAATTGAAAGATAAAATATGGAAAAAGATTATTAAGAAAGATGAATTGGCTGAACATGACAATGAATACAAAATTATTCTCACACGGCTATTTGCAGGAAATGTATTGATCCATGTCCTTAGCGAGACACAGCCAGATGGTTTTGAGCCTGTGAATCCCGATCTGGAAGATGTCTATTTTTCAAATATCAAAAGGTACCAGCTATAAATGAATTGATTATTCTAAGGAAAAAACAATTAGAGTTAAGGTGTAAATCTTCTTTCGGAAGATCAATTAATTAGTTGATCTACATAAGGATAAAGTAATGTATAAAAATATACTATTTTTTGAATTAAAATATAGATCGAAAAAAATATCGACTTATATTTATTTTGCTTTATTCTTATTTCTAGGTTATTTTGCAATTTATAGGGCATCCCACGGAAGCGGTATATTATATGCATTAACTCAAGCTGGTGGCGGCAATATAAATGCTAATGCCCCTTATGCGATACATTATTTTATTACTTTCTTATCGAACTACGGCATTTTAATCGCTTCTGCATTTTTTGGAAATGCTGCTTATAGGGATTACAAAGAGAATACTTTTGAATTATATTTTTCATATCCAATTAAAAAGATCAATTATTTTGCAGGTAGATTCTCAGGTGCTTTTCTCAGTAGTCTATTTGTGTTTTCTGGTGCAGGTATCGGTGGATGCCTGGCGACGGTCTCCCCAATTTTGACAAATCCTGAAAAAATTGGACACATCAATATTTTTTCAAATATACAGCCTTACCTGGTAAGTGTTATTCCTAATTTGCTATTAGCGGGAGCGTTATTTTTCGCATTGGTTCTTTTGACGAGAAAGTTTACTTCAACCTATTTAGCAATTATTGTATTAGTCGTAGCATATCTAATTGGTGCAAGCTTAAATGCAAGTTTAAATAGCAAGCTTATCCCATCACTCATCGATCCTTTTGGGATGCTCGCTATTCGAGGATTTTATGAATATTGGGCGCCAGCTCAAAAAAATATACTCCTCATCCCTTTCTCAGGAATTTTATTCTTTAATAGACTTATTTGGACTTCATTGGGAATTATTGTATTAATTTTTACCTACAGGAAATTTGACTTTTCCTATATTACAGGATCTAAAGGAAGAAGGTCGAAAGAATTAGATGTAAATACACAAAAAAGCCCAGGACTATTGGGTAAACCTCTGTTCAGTTCAAAACCAACTCTTATTTTTAGTCTAAAGAATCATATCAATGAAATGCTACAAACTGCTCTTTTGGAGTTTAGCGGAATCGTCAAGAATATTTACTTTTTTATCATTATTCTTATGGGAGTTGGACTTATATTTCTAATCGGTTTTAAAAATGTAGGTATTGTCAATGGTATCCAGACTTATCCTGTTACATCGCAGGTACTTGAATCGATTGGGAATATATTTTACCTATTTAATCTTGTTGTTATTCTTTTCTGTTCAGGAGAGCTTGTCTGGAGGGAAAGAAATAAAAAAGTACAGGACATTTATGATGCGATTCCCATTCCCGAGTGGGTGCCCTTTTTGGGTAAGCTCGGTGCATTATTTTTGATTCAGATCATGATGATGTTTATCATTATGATCTGCGGACTTATTATCCAGGTATTTTTGGGTTATTATCATTTTGAATTAACTCTGTATTTTAAAGAACTATTTGGTATTCGTTTGATTTATTATTTGCTCGTCTCAATATTTGCGGTTTTTTCCCAGGTCATCATAAATAAAAGATTTCTGGGAAATATTTTGACAATCCTTTTTGTTGACGACTTTATGAGTGTAATCGGATTAAAACATCATTTGTGGACATTTGCTGAAACAGATTTTTATTCATATTCGGATATGAACGGATTCGGACCTTATGTTCAGCAACTATTTTTTTATAATTCTTTTTGGATATTTTATTCGTTAATCTTAATTACACTCTCATTATTATTCTGGGTACGAGGAAAAGACTATCGTTTAAAAGATAGAATTCATACGATACAATTGCGGATAACAAAACCCAAACTAATCACTGGCGGAACAGGCTTATTTTTTAGCTTATTGTTCGGCAGTGTTATTATCTACAACACAACTGTTTTAAACAAATTTGAAACCAATGAGACATTTGAAAAATACAGCGTAACTTATGAAAAAAAATATAAAAGCTATGAAAATATACTTCAACCCACAATTACAGACATAAAATTAGATATTGATTTGTATCCAGGTCAGAGAAATTATATATCTAAAGGTCGAATAACGCTGTTAAATAAAACAAGTAATGATATTCAAAAAATATTTGTTCAAGTCCCAGAAAAGGTGATTGTTAATGAATTAAGTTTCGGTATACCACATCAATTAGCATTTTCTGACAGCGATTATGGTATTTACATATACCAATTAAATACCCCGATGGAACCTCACAAACAGCTAAATCTACACTTTTATATTGAATTTGCTGAAAAGGGATTTAAAGATCGAAATATCAATACAACTTTGATTGAAAACGGAACATCTTTGCGACACTATCATTTGCTGCCACGTATTGGCTATGATCCAAATTATGAACTGAGCAACAATGATAAAAGGAAAAAATTCGGTTTAAATCCGAAAGAAAGAATACCATCCATTCATGACAAGCAGGCAAAAATGTATTACGGATATGGCAGGGATGCAAACTGGATTAATTATGAGGCAACAATAAGCACCAGTAAGGATCAAATTGCCTTAACAGCAGGAGATTTCGTTAAAGAGTGGCTTGAGGGCGAAAGACGATATTTTCACTATAAGACCAAAGAAAAAATTAATAAGTACTTTCCTGTTGTGTCTGCCAGATACAAAGTCAAAAAAGATCGATGGCAGGATATCGATATAGAAGTTTACTACAATAAAAGACATGAGTATAATATTGATAGAATGATTTATGCATTAAAAAAATCGTTTGAATATTATACACAAAATTTTAGCCCCTATCAATTTAAAATAATAAGAATTGTCGAGTTTCCAAGATATGAGCAATACGCTGAATCGTTGCCCACCATCATTCCTTATTCCGAAGGACTTGGATTCATTATGAAATTAGATGATGAAGATATGGATTTTATTTTTCATGTAACTGCACATGAGTTGGGTCATCAATGGTGGGCACAGCAGGTTAGAGGAGCATACGTACAGGGGACCACACTCCTGTCCGAAGTGATGGCACAGTATTCTACTTTCATGGCTTTTAAAAAAGAGTTCGCCCAGGATAAAGTTGATAAACTCGTTAAATTTTATCTGGATAGATATTTAAGAGGAAGAGCCAGGGAGTCTGAAGGAGAAGTTCCATTGCTCTTCGTTGAAAATCAACCCTATATCCATTATGGCAAGGGGCTCGTAGTGATGAATACCCTTCAGGATTATCTTGGGGAGGATACGTTGAATGCAGCAATAAGAAAATATATCAAAAAAGTCGCATTCCAGGAACCGCCTTATACCACTTCTTTAGAATTTCTCGAATATATAAAAGAAGCAACGCCTGACAGCTTAAACTATATTATCACTGATATGTTTGAGACAATCACCTTATATGAGAATAAAGCGGTGAATGCCACTTACAAACAGTTAGAAAATGGAAAGTATTCAGTCAGTTTGAAATTTAAGGCTGAAAAGAAGAGAGCCGATGAAGTCGGCAATGAGACATCAATTCCAGTAAACGATTTAATTACCTTCGGAGTTTTTGGGCTTCAGGGAGAAGAACTTTATTTAAACAAGCATTGGGTAAAGAATAATGAGGGTGAATTGAACTTTACCGTGGATGGGATTCCTGAAAAAGCTGGCATCGATCCTTATTATTACCTAATTGATAAGAAAATCGAAGATAATATTGTCAAAGCGACAGAAGAATAGTTATCCATATAACTGAACTAGGGCATCCTTATGATACCATTAAATTCAATCTGTGTGAATCCGTGAAAATCCGTGTCATTGGTATTCTAATCATAAATTTTAAAAGGAAAAGTAATATGTTCAAGAAATTTATTTCAATATCCAGTCTTATTTTTATTCTCTTGAACTCTCAGATTTTGAGCCAGGAAATTATTCGTGGGATTGTAAAGGATTCCCAAACGAATCAGGGCTTACCCGTTGCCAATATTCAGATAGAGGGAACATACAGAGGCACAATTACAAATAATGAAGGTAACTTCAACTTAAAAATTAATGACTTTCCCGCTACAATTATCATCACCTACATTGGTTATCTCCCAAAGCGAATCACACTCAACAGAAAAGATACGAGTGATTTAGTTGTAGAATTACAATCCACAGTAATTAAAATGCCAGAAATAGTGGTTGATAGCGAAGACCCTGCAGTCCGAATCATGCGAAAAGTGATTGAAAAAAAACTGGAATGGTGGGACAAACTACAAAGTTACAAAGCAGAAGCCTATTGCCGAACGACATTTTCAAATGACACGGGTATTGTAATGATTAAAGAAAATATTTCCGAAGCCTATTGGCACAAAAAAAAGGGCTCACGGGATATTATCAAATCAATCCGTCAGACAGCAGATACGGGTGAAGATTTTTTGCCAACGGTCAGTCATTTCCCAAATTTTTACCAGGATGATATTGAAGTTGCTAAGTTTAATATGATTAATGTTCTACATCCAGATGCATTAAAATATTATCATTTCAAATTAGTTGGAGAGCGTATTATAAATGATAAGATATTATATGAAATCACGGTAAGTCCGAAAACTAAATTGCAGCCTGTGTTTAAAGGAAAAATATCAATATTGGTGCCTGACTATGCTATGGTTGGTATCGATTTAGAGACCGCTGATCATATTATTTATCCTATGCCTATACAAGACGTGTATTATCATTTTACGCAGCAATTCAGCAATTTTGGGAAGGAATTCTGGCTCCCTGTTTCTTTAGTTCGGGAGGGTGAAGGAATACTTGCATTTCCTGGCGTTGAATTTCCTCCAATTAAATTCAGAGATATTTATGAAATCAAAAACTATTACATTAATATATCTCTGCCGGATTCGTTATTTAAGGAGGAAGGAGATGTTATTGTCGATTCTTCATCCATGGAAAATGATTCATTATTTGTTGAAAATGAAAATATAATTTTACCTTTATCCAATGACGAAAAGCAAGCTTATGAAACTGTTGATAGTACATTCTCATTTATCAGAGCTTTCAGACCCAGGGGATTATTGGCCAAGTTTATCATAAAAGCAGCAGAAGAAGACAAAGCTACCGAAGCATCAAAAAAAGAAAATCGAAAACAGGACTCCTTTTCTTACTGGCCTCAAGCGTTGTTTAATCGGGTAGATGGGCTTCATATGGGAATGAATAATTCATTTGAATTAAAGAAAGATATTAAATTATCATTTTTTATTGGATATAAAACAGCATTAAAAAGATGGCCTTTCGATGCGAGATTCCAATTAAAATCTCTTGAATTGGAATATTATCGAGGCAGCGATGTTCGTTACAACTCTGAACTGTATTCGAGACTTGTCACAGGCTTAATTACTATAATCGGTCGCCCAGATTATTTTGATTATTTTTGGAATGAACGTATTCGTTGTGGATTCAATTATACATTGAATAAAATCAATACTCTTTTCCATGTTGGATTAACAAGCGAAAAACACTCATCCCTCGAAAAGAAAACGGACTACGATATATTAGGACGAAATTATATTCAAAGGAAAAATCCTCCCATAAAGGAAGGATCGCTCCGTTCAATTCGTTTTAGAATTCAATATGGTTCTAAATTTTTACCTTTTGGTATTTTGGGACAAAAACGAGCAATGTTATCAATTGAACATAGCTCAAAAGATATCTTTTCCTCAGATTTTTCATTCACTCAGTACCAGTTAATCCTCGATTGGCGAATCCCAACCTTGTTAAGAAGACGGTTCATGTCAAATGTAATTGATTTGAGAGTCGTGGCAGCTACTTGTACGGGCGACTTACCCTTACAAAAATTTGGCTCATTAGATGTTAGTTTAGGGAGCTTTAACTGTTTTGGATCATTTAAATCACTTCGTAATTATCCTTATGAGGGAGAAAAATATCTCGGAGTATTCTGGGAACATAATTTTAGAACAGTGCCTTTTGAACTTTTAGGCATTAAAAGTATCGCAAAAAGTGGAGTTGAATTGATTTTACACGGTGCTTCAGGAAGGACATGGATAAATGTGGAAAAATTTAAGAAACTGGATTATGCACCAAATTATTTGGATTCTTATTATCATGAAATTGGGATTTCATTAAATAAACTATTTAAAATATTACGATTTGATTTTACATACAGTTTGGATAAAAAAGAATTTTATCTCAGCATCAGTGCACCGAAGTTGATGTGATAATCTTGCAGGAGTAAATTTCTGAAATAAGTATGAATCGCAGGCGCCGGAGCTGGTATTTGGCCATCTCGCTTCTGAAAGCGGCATTACGCAGTATGCCTATAATGGTGAAAGTCAAATAGCTTAACCAAACGAGGGCTTTTGTCACTGTAAAATCATGGCTGACTGTTTTACCAGGCGCATAAGGTAATTTTGAGTTACTTTCTTAATGAAAAGGATGAAATTGTTGGTTTTCGATTAACTGCAGGACGGGCAAGAAAACTACTATTTAGTATCTATCCGAGAATGTAACATAAGCTTCCAGCTTGTTAGTTAACTTCTTATTTTTTAATGCAAGCAGGATGCTTGCGTTACGGATAACAGCCCTTTTCAGACAGACACTATTTAGTAGAATTTAATAAGCAAAAAGGTAAAAAAAATGAAAAAATTAGCATTACTTTTTATCATTTGTATGTTTACTATTCAAGCAATCCTCGCACAACATAAGGATCATATTAATACTCTGGAAATGGAGAATAAAGTTGACAGCTTAATTATGCCCCTGGTGGATGAAGGAATACTAAGCGGATCAATATTAATTGCAATACACGGAAATGTCTTATTTGCAAAAGGTTATGGATTGGCAGATCGTGAAAATAATATCCCCAACACACCGGAGACAATTTTTCGCATCGGTTCAATAACCAAACCGATAACAGCTATTGCAATAATGCAGCTTCATGAAAGAAATAAACTAAACATAAATGATCCCCTGGACAAATATTTTCACGATTTTCCGAACGGAGATAAGATAACGCTTTATCATCTACTTACACATACATCAGGATTAGCCAGTTATGATTGGAGGAGAAGTGAAGATAAACCACAAGAGCTGGAAGCCGTTATAAATTGGATTAAAGAATTGACTTTACAATCAAAACCGGGTGAAAGTTTTAGGTATAACAACTCTGGTTATGCAATATTAGCTTACATAATTGAAAAGGCCTCTGGAAAAAAATATGAAGATTATTTGAAAGAAAATATATTCATTCCCTGTGATATGAAAAAATCAGGATTATATTCAATGAACAATCACCTTAACAATATGGCTTATGGTTATGGAAGAGTTAATTATGAAGGATTTGAAAAAGTGAACCGCCCCTGTCCTTTAGCAAGAGGCGATGGGGATCTATATTCAACGATTTCAGATTTATACAGACTTGGAATGAATATACACAAAAAAATATTATTGTCTTCTAAATCATGGAATAAAATGTTTACACCTTTCAAAAATTTTTATGGTTTAGGCTGGTACATTAAGGAATTGCATGGAGAAAAAGTAATATACCACCCAGGTGGTCTACTGGGATATATGGGTAACCTGAGATTCTTTCTAGATCGAGAAATTATCGTAATCAATTTATTCAACAATGATTTTTTACTCACTCACCTGGTTGAGGAGCAGCTTGCAGCGATTGCTCTAGGTAAACCATGGCAGCCTTTGTTTAACAAAAAAAATGATGAATCAACTCTGAATTCTTTCAAAACTTTTGCTGGTGAATATGCCATAGACCATTCAAGTTCCTTTACAATATCAATAGAAAAAGGACATATATATTTTCAGCAGCCAGGGCAACCAAAATGTGAAGCATACCTGTTCGCTGAGAATTATATTTACATCAAAGAAATAAATTCTCGTATCAGGTTTGACAAAAGTGAGGAAGGGGTAATAAAATATACTGCTTTTTTGGGTTTGTTTTTGGTAACAGGGGAACGTAACGTCACCAAACAAAAATAATTAAGTTAAATAGAGGAAAAATGCACAAAGACAGTGGCAAAAGCCTATTCACATTTTCTAAATTTATGTACTTGGTAATAGAGTCTTTCATAAACACGATTATAGTACCCAGGTAGTTCATAATTTAAGGGAGGACTTCGTCATGCAGAAAACTAAAAGAAATATTAGGGAAAAAGTTGCAAAATTTACCGGGAAATCTTTGTTCATTGTAACTGTCATTATTGTGAGTTTATTATTATCAATATTTGCCGGGCAGCTTGGTACGGCTCTGTTTTACATCGTCGTATTTATTACTTTGTGGGCTAAAAGATGGGACTGGAAGTATTTTGGAATGACCAAACCAGATTGGCCCAAAACTATTTTTAAAGCATTTTTATTTACAATGTGATAGAGATAAGCTTAATCTACCTGGGAAAGGCAAGAATGATCACCGATTGGGTGCATGGATTCATCAAATAAGAAAAGACTGGAACTTATGGAGATGATGTCTAATGCCCAACCAACGGTTTCATACTCGGTGAAGTGTTCCTGACCACACTGTGAAAAAAGATGAAGGCGAAGAACACCTTCGAGAGCAATGAATTTTGGCTTAAAAACAGAATAAATCAGAGCAGAATCGGAACAATTTATCTAAGGAGGCAAACTATGAAAACAATCAAAAAAATTATTGTCATATTACTAACATTATTCATATCTACAATGCCTACTTTAGCGCAGGAAATTCATGAAGCAGCTAAAGAAGGATATCTGGAAAAAGTAAAAATGCTGCTGGAAAAAGATCCACAGCTAATTAACACTAAGGATGAAACCGGCAGAACACCTCTGCACTGGGCTTGCCGTGGAGTTCATATAAAAATTGTGGAATATCTGATTGAGAATGGCGCCGATGTGAATGCAAGAGATATAAATAACGTGACTCCATTGCATAGTTTGTCATATCGTGGTCAAACGGATTGTATAGAATTACTAATAAAAAACGGTGCGGATATCGAAACGAAAGATGCCAGTGGATTAAATGCTTTATTTTATGCTGCATACGGAGGTCATAAGGGTGCAATGGAAGCGCTGCTTAAAAATGGCGTAACAATAAATACCAGGAACAAAAACGGACTAACACCCGCAGACATCGCAAAAGATGGAGGACATGCAGAGCTTGCACAGTTTCTAATTTCTCAGGGTGGAAAACTAACGCCAGTGAAAAATCCAGAGGTATTCAATCTCACAAATAATATTTATAAGATCACTTTCTGCTATAATCAGTGCACAAATATTATTGTCTTTGCAGGTTCCGACAGTGTTTTAGTAATTGACACGGGGTATCCCAGAACTACTGAAAAATTAAAGTCCACAATCGAAAAAATAGCCGAAGGAAAAAAAATATATATAATCAATACCCACTTACATATCGACCACATCGGCGGGAATAATATTGCAGATGATGAAGACAAAATCATCAACTTCGAGAACCTGGATCAAAAGGTTTCAAATGGAAACCTTAAGAAAGGAAAGGTCCCACTAAGAGGAAAATCCGGTAAAATATTTGAAACTTATTATGTGATGAATTTTAATGATAAGGAAATTCGACTTATCCCTTCTCCTGGAGCTCATACTGATGCAGACTTGATTATTCACATTGTAGATTCGGGAATCGTACATATGGGCGATCTCTTGATATCTCAATCCTTTCCTAGTGTGAGTTCAAATATTGTAAAATACCTGGACATTCTTGAGAAAGCAATTGATATATTTCCTGAATATACAAAATTCATTGCTGGTCATGGTCATGATCTAACCATGAGAGGAGTTAAGGATTATCAAAAGATGCTTATTAATACAATAGAAATAGTTAAAAAAGGGATAAGAGCGGGAAAAAGCGTAGAGGATATGCAGAAAGAAAAATTTCTAAAAGATTATGAATCATACAATACATTTATCCCTGAGTTGAGTACTGATTTCTGGATCGGTGTTGTTTACAGGAGTTATGAAAATGATAATTTAGAATTAAAGGACAAAAACTATGAAAACAAGTAAAAATATATTTGTAGTATTATTAGTGTTGTTCATTTCCATAATTCCCGGAATAGCCCAGGAAACTCACAAAGCATCTGGGAATGAAATAATCCTTGCCAAGTCTGTCATTGATACCCTTAAAGCAAATATTCCAAAGATAATGAAAAAAGATAGCATACCTGGTGTTTCTGTTGCAGTGGTGAGTGATAAGAAGATCCCCTGGATTTCATCGTATGGATTTATTGATAAAACGAAGAAAAGAAAAATAACGACCGAGACACTGTTTAGCATTCAGTCCATGTCCAAAAATTTTACTGCTCTTGCCGTCCTTATGGCTGTTCAGGACGGACTTCTCGATCTCGATACTCCTATCACTGAATACCTTCCCGAATTTACAGTTCACAGTCCCTATGAAGATCATCCCGAAGATAAGATCACCCTCAGGCATCTTCTATCGCATTATGCTGGATTTACTCACGAAGCCCCTATCGGCAGCAATTTCGACCATCGTCCGCATACATTTCAGGAGCACATCGAGAGCATTTCCGATACCTGGCTGAGATACCCGGTGGGGTATCATTTTGCTTACGCCAATTTGGGGATCGATCTTGCCGGTTATATTTTACAAAACCAATCAGGTATTCCTTTTGAACGCTATCTTGAACAAAAGGTACTTCGCCCACTCGGAATGAAATCGAGCACTTTCGATATGTCACGAATCAAAAATAATTTGAACCGTGCGATTGGACATCTGGCAGATGTGGATACACTTCCCGTTTATATTCCGATGATTCCGGCAGGAGGTCTCTATACCAATGCGGCAGAAATGGCGAACTTTCTTCGTTTCCATATTAACAGGGGAGTATTTGAAGGACAGTGGCTTATTAAGAAAGATATTCTCGATGAAATGTATTCAGTGGCTTTTCCATTATTAAACCAGGAGCATGGTTATGGCTTTGGTCTCTGGAAACAGATGATAGGAAACACCTATCAATATTATCATGGTGGCGCCGGATACGGATTTGTCTCTGCAATGATTATCTATCCTGAGTTAAAGCTTGGAGTGGTTGTTCTCACCAACTCCGAAGACCATGGTTTAAGTGTGTTCTCCCTTCGTATGATGATTGAGCCAATCATAAGGTCTCTGTATGGTCAGGAACAGCCAGTGCCGATATCCATCACCGAACCAGAGTCGGATACATTGCCAATAAAGCATCCCCGGATACAGCATATCTTGGGTCGCTATGGTCATGGCGGCAATAGCAGAATCTTTGAGCTAAAAGATAATGTCCTGGGTATCTCAATTGAAGATAAGTTCTACCCGGCAAAAGTGTTTATTCGGAATGGCGACCTTGTCGGTAAATTCGGAAAATATTCAGAATTCATATTTTTGCCTGATCTTAATGATAAGCCAGGGACTCTGGTTATTAAAAACCGGTGGATGGACACCTGCCATTTCTTTGATTATAATGACGGTCTTAATGATAAGCCTGGGCATGCAAAACCAGCGTGGAACAAATACCTGGGACAGTATCAGATGTTTTATTATGGTCATGTCATGGGTCCTTTTACTATCTCCATGAAGAATGGTTACCTGTATTTTGATGACCAGAGATGTTTAGAGTTTGAACCAGGTCTGTTTTTCGTATATGATGGAGCAACTTTAGACTTCAGGAAGGAAACGCCTATGGGAAGTAATATTAAATTGTTTAAGAAATAACTAAAGGAGATAAAATGAAAAGACTAAAAGTAATGATTATGTTAATCATTTTGTTAACAGGATTTGTCCTTTCTAAGGGACAGAAAAAAGAAACAATACAACAACAATTCCCTGTTTTGAAAGGACTTTACCTGGGTCAGAAACCGCCGGGTATGACGCCGGTGATATTTGCTCCCGGTGTCATCACAACCGGATACCATGAACACAGTTCCCCCGCTTTCTCGCCAGACGGAGACGAGGTTTACTGGTCGGTGTTCATCAATTTCTGGGGGCCGCAGGTCATTCTGACCATGCACCAGAAGGACGGCCGGTGGACACAGCCAGAAGTGGCTCCATTTTGCGGCCCGCATGGGGATGGCAATCCATGCTTTTCCGCCGATGGACAAAAAATATACTTCGAATCACGCCGCCCGATGAAAGATGGGGATCCCTATACTGGGAATACCGATATCTGGGTTGTACGGCGCCTGGATTATGGATGGAGTGATCCGAAAAACCTGGGGAATGTCATCAACTCGGACCGATGGGAGCGGGGACCCTCGGTCAGTGATAACGGTACTCTCTATTTCTGTTCCATGCGTGAGGGCGGCTTTGGGCAGATGGATATCTATCGTTCGGAATACATTAACGGAGTCTATGCAGAACCAGAAAATCTCGGAGAGGTCATCAACACGCCGGGGTATGAGAGCTGGCCTTTCATCGCCCCGGACGAGAGTTATCTGATCTATGAATCCGACAGCGGGGATCTGATGATCAGTTTCCGTGAGAAGGACGCATCCTGGTCGATACCGAAAAACCTTTCCGGGACAATGAATTTTACCGGCGGTCAGGACCGGTTTCCCCTGCTTTCCAATGACGGTCGGTACCTGTTTTTTGTGAGCAGCAGGTAGCTGGGACCGCCCTACTTCGAAAAACCGTTAACACTGGGGGAAGTAAAAATGAGAGCTCAGAGTTTCAGTAATGGTCTGGGCAATGTCTACTGGGTGGATGCGAAAATCATTGAAGTATTAATACCGAATGATTTCAAATAAAAATTGGTGTAGTAAGTGTTATAATTAAGAAATAGTATTGAAATAAATTAAAAAATTTAACAATTAGGAGGCCAAAATGAACAGGAAAAATAGAATCTTTGCAATGGCTTTATGTATAGCCATTATTTTTTCAAATACTTTAACTGCTACGGAAACAGGTGAGGGAATCGATAAAGAATTCCTTGTCAAATCGGATGGAGCAGAATTATATATTAAAGTACGAGGGCAGGATATAAATAAACCGATATTACTTTATTTTCACGGGGGGACCCGGTGAAGCGAACGGCCCTCCGCTTTTTCAGGCATATTCAGGACCGGAACTTGAAAAACACTTTATTGTGGGATATCTTCATCAACGAAATACGTGTATGTCTCCGAAGGCGCCACTTAAAACTCTTACGATCAAACAGTATGTTGAGGATGTCGATAATATCGTCACATCCCTCAAAGAAAAATTTCAACAGGATAAAATATTTTTACTTGGGCATTCATTTGGAGGAGGTCTCGGATATTTGTACTTGTTAGAACATGAGGACA
>Ga0209636_10001422_pt1 | contig 24155 bp, 22 predicted proteins | sample DeeMarSWOR152_54_FD_187464 | JGI IMG/M metagenome (GOLD analysis project Ga0209636, IMG submission 187464) | Marine sediment microbial communities from White Oak River estuary, North Carolina - WOR-1-52-54 (SPAdes) (version 2) | ecosystem: Environmental > Aquatic > Marine > Intertidal zone >...
AAGACTTCAAGAACTGGGCTATACTGTAGACGAAACATTCGCCATGTATCCAATCGTAATACTAGACGATATTAGTACTGACTGGATCCTCAGTATACATGGTAACGATGTGTTGGCCACAGACATTGGGTTAGACCTCATCAGTGGGGTCAGGTCTTGCAATCACACATTTTATGCACACAATCATAACTGACGCAACCAGACCTCGCTAAATCTGTTAGTGTTAGTGAGAGTATCCTACTTGGTGTGATCAGTCAAGAGAGATTGAGTGACGAACAAGGGACAAGCGATAGAACAAAATGTTTGATTGCAAGACCTGACCCCACTAGCAAATTCTGGGGAGACCTTCTGCTTCCAATAACAACAGAGGGTGGACACCGCCGATCTTTGTCTTAAGCCAGACACCTCGTGGTTCTTTCACCACCTCGCCGATGATTGCAGCATCTTTACCCAGTGGATGTGACTTTATTTTTTTGAGGACTTTTTCTGCTGCCTTTTGGGCTACGATAGCTATGAATTTACCCTCGTTGGCAATGTAGAGTGGGTCGATGCCAAGGATATCAGTAGCACCAATAACCTCTCTTTTAATGGGAATATCATGCTCTCGAAGCATTATGCCATAGCGAGTACCATCAATGATCTCGTTGAGTATCGAGGCAACGCCTCCGCGTGTTGGGTCACGCATACAGTGAATGGATGATTTAAATGGGAGCAGTCTATCTGTGATCAGGTTTAACGGCGCGACATCACTTTTCAGATTCGCTCTTAATCCGAGGTTTAATCGCTCATTCATGACTGCAATGCCATGGTCTCCAATCGTGCCACTTACCACAACCTTGTCGCCGATCCGTATTTTCTCCTTACCGAGTTTTATCTTGATAATCCCGACCCCCGATGTCGTGATGAAGATCTTGTCTGCCTTGCTCTTTTCCACAACCTTTGTATCACCGCACACGACTCTGACCTTTGCCCTCTGTGCAGCCTGGGATGCTGACTTGAGAATCCTTTCCAAATCTTTTAAGAGAAATCCCTCTTCAATGATTAATGAGAATGAGATATGTTTAGGAATGGCTCCTTGCATCGCAAGGTCGTTGACTGTTCCACAGATGGCGAGTTTTCCAATATCACCACCTGGGAAAAATATTGGATCAATGACATAAGAATCTGTGGTAAAGGCGATATCTCTGCTCTCGATATTTAGTTGAGCAGAATCCTCAAGACGCTTAACTGCTTTGTCTTTGAAATACTTGAGGACAACATCCCTCATCAATCGGCTGGTGAGGAGTCCACCAGCACCATGAGCCAATTTAATAACGTCTGAATTCTTCATATCATGGGGTCAGGCCTCATACTGTGATGTGAGGCCTGACCCCTAACCTAATTTCGTAACTATCCCGCAGGAAACCCCTCGCATTATGGTTTTCCTTAAACCGACCGAGCCCCCAATTTGGTTCCATGTTTAAGGTAAATGTTCCGAGATCAAGGTAGCGAAAACCCCTATTTCGGCCCCATTTTATTACCTCATAAAAAAGGAGATTGACTGGTCGGTAGGCCTGAAACCTGTTGTCATGGCTGATATAAAATGCAATGATCACCCGTGGGTTGGTCACGAAGATGAGGATACCGCCAATCATCTTTTCCTTGAGATAAGCAGCGAAGAGGATAACATCTTCAGGAAATAATTTCTCCAATTTGAGTAATTCACGCAGGGTGTGAGTGGGAGATACGTTGTGCCGCATACCGAGGTTTCGCTTAAGGATTTTATAGAATGTTTTGTAGTCATCAGAGATTGAGACATGTACTCCTTCTCTCATTGCCTTCTTTGTCGAGCGGCGCGCATCGGCATGGAATGTCACGAGTGGTTCGCCACAATCGAGGGGAATGACTGCGGTAATCTCTCGCTTCCGATAATGGAAACCATTCTTGAGCAGTGCGAAGTCGACATACTGATTTGGCTCTTTGTAATAGATGAGCGGCGGCTGGGTGAGAATGATTTTCTTATATCCACGGTCCTTCAGATAGGCGAGCAGATGCTCGACAATGAGGTATGTTTTATGAATGCCGAGACGGTCCCTGAATACAAAACCACCATACGAAGCACCTTTGTGTGATATGATGGTCTTGTCCTCCTTGACCGCAGGGAAGAGGGAAACAATATTTCCGTGCTCTCTAATGATGAGATGATAGTTTTTGAAACGTCCCTGCGGATGATAACTCAGAAATTTGAGATAGTGGAAGATCGTTCCGTTATTAGCATGTGTAACAAATTGCTCCCACTGTGAATGGTCCTTTTCTGTAAATCTCTGTACGTCCATATCTCAGAGTATAATTACAGAAAAGCTGATGTCAACGCTTTGGTTTGTTTAGAAAGTAATAGCTATTCTGTATACTTCTCCTTTAATTCTTTCAAATCAAGTTTTAATTGTTCGATTTCTTTTTTGAGTGTCTTGAGCTCTTCGCTGAGTTTCTCTTTGTCAATAACGATCATTTTTTTGAGCTCTCCAATGTCGGGTATATCCACTTCGATATCAGGCATATCTATTTTTATTTTTTTCGTCTCCTTTTCTCCAAGCTCAACATTTTTGGTCATCTTCTTTCTTGACCGATAGATGTGCATCTTTATCTTCTCGTTTGGCCTGGATGCAACGGTCTGTTTGAGGTCTTTATAATCATAGATCTTTTTTCCATCAATCTCCATGATGATGTCACCCATCTTGATGTCAGCCTTTTCTGCCGGTGACTGTTCATAGACCTTATCGACGAGGATGCCGTAATCGATGTCCAAAGCTATCTTCGTTGCCTCGCTCAGCTTGGCAATGCCGACACCAAGATAGCCAATCGTTTCCTCCTCTGCAAAGAGCAAAAGAGGGACGGCGATCGCGATTATGAGTATTCTCTTCATAGTTCTCTCCTTACATTAAATTTGACGAAAGTCACTCCACAATGGTTTAGTTTATTGATGCGTTCAAGTCTCAGAAGAGAAACTTTGTCTCTTTTTTGATATTTGTTTGATATTTGATATTTGGATTTTATTTGTCGTTTTATATGTATCATTTGACATTATTAAATACCCTTTTCGATTTCAATAATCACATACGGAACATTGTCTATTGTCACTTGCTCTCCCCGTGCTTTTTCGAGTAGCGATTGTGCAAGCGGGGCTTCATTTGAGATGACATTTTTCTCAAGGTCGGTATCCCATCTACCGAGTATTGTGTAGTGTGTCATGGTATTATCTTGGAGATTCTTGAGGGTTATTTTTGTACCAATGTCCACGTGTTTGGTGTTCACCTTTATAGGGTCGATAATCTGGACCCTTGCCAGTTCAGATTCAAGATTTCTCAATTTCTGATAGAGCTGCTCTTGCCGTTCCTTTGCTGCCTTGTATTCGAAGTTATCACTCAGGTCACCAAACTCCCGTGCGCGACTGATTTCCTTTTTGTTTTCTGGTATCTCAACGGTGATGATTCTCTTTAACTCTTGATTTTTGCTCTTGAGACTTGCTGCAGTAGTGTAGATAACCTCACTTTCTCTAGAAAAGAGATGTGGAAAGTGGAATTGAACAATTTTCAGCAAATCCTTTTTCTTATAATGTTCTAAAACCGTGTTGTTATTTATGGTATCAAGGATGCGTCGCGCATCGTCCTCTGCTGCATCCTTTATTATTTCGTCAAATGTATCGAGAGACAAAATTCTACTTACCATTCCTTTAATACCCTTCACATAATTGAGGCTCTCTATCAATCGGGGAAGAAAACGTATATTGAGGTATCCTTGTAGGTCGCCTGTTTGTATTTTCTGCAATATCCATTTAAACTGCTGTGGATAGTGTTCGGGTAGCGAAAAAATTGTGTAGTATATATCCTTTAATGTTTCAGGAACAATACGTAGATGTTCCTCGATTGCATTGAGGAGCTTTGCATCGCTAGCAGCAAAGAGTAGTTTCTTAAAGATCTCTGGCCACTCTTTTTGATTCTTCTCTTTTATCTCGCGGAGCAGACGCTTCTGATGTTCCAGATTGTTTAAATTAAAGACAAGGTGTTCAATGCTTGTCTGTTCGAGAAGCGAGTCTCTCGTATAGGAAAATTGAGCGTTCACCCGCATATCTTCACAGAGCATTAAAATATCTAGTGCCAGTGCAGGTTTCTTTTTATATGCCTTGTTTCCGATTTCGATCAGTCTTGGTATAACTTTCTCAAAGACCGCCGGCATCTTCTTCGCATATGCTTCGGCAAGAAGATACTTTTCCTTTTCAGAGGCCTTCTGAAATGCCGTGATCTCCATTTCTGTCTTGTCAAATTGAGACTCATAATAGGTATATGTCTGCTGGGTCCGCCCAGAGATTTTTATATCGTATTGTTTCTTTAATTCTTTTCTTACCCTCCCCCAGAATTGAGTCAATTGCTGCTTTTCAACAACGCCGTTAAGATGCTCCTTGATAGTGGCTGCAGTGAGCGGCTTATTAAAACTCTTCAACATCAGCTTTATGAGTTCAACAGGATTTTTCTCTGCCATTGTTTTTAAGGTTTCTGCATCTTTGTGTCTAATGTAGAGATAGTGTGTTTCCGGAATCGGTGCGAGCAGTCCACGAGCAACATTGATGGAGAGAAAATGTCTCTTCTTTTTTTCAAAATCAATCACTATCTCTCTCTTTGATGGTAATACGTCAATCACCTCACCAATGCCATAGCGCTCAAAGTAAAAATACTGTCCTTTATCATAGGTGAGGAATTCATCAAGCTTTGCCAGCGCCTTAAAGATCGGCTCTGCGCTCATGAGTCCGGAGATTTCAATGTATTCATTGAGATATTTACTCTGAGCATATGCATTTTTATAGAGATCATTTAATTTCGCTCTTATTTCGGTATTGTCCTTTGTGTGATAGAGCATATTCTTATACACATCAATCGCCTTTCTGTATTTTCTGCGAGACTCAAGGTGTGTGGCGAGCATCTCTAAGAACATGACAGCATGCCTTGACTCATGTAATCTCTTGAGTTCTGTTGTTAACACGAAAAAATCATCGAGTTGTACTGTTTCATCCAGCACCATTTCAGTCCAGAGGTCATCGAGTCTCTTAAGGTCTTTTTGTGCAAGTGCCTGTTTTGCTGCTTCAACAATCCCCATCGAGCTATTATATTCAGATATACATACTATTCAATAAAAAGCAACTGGGTTTTGGATAGAATCCAAAACCCAGTCGAGGGGAGTTTCAAGAAGGAATTACTTCTTAGCTTCTTTGTTCTTTCTCTTGATGAGCGCATAGATCACAGCACCCAGGCCTATTGTCATGGCGACATACATAATGACTATGCCGATTGCCAGGATCGGTGGACCAATGAGGATGGTTATGATCGGGATGATCATGACTGAGATCCATCCAAGACTGAACAGACCGACACGATTTTCTACCTGCCAATTAAATCCCTTGGCGACCCGTTTACCAATAACGAGTGCAAGCGACGAGAATCCGAACATGAATGCAAGCAGGACGGCGAGGGGAAGCAACAATATGAGCGGTATACCAATTATTGAGACCGCAAATAAGACAATTAATGGTATGAAGAGGATCTCCATGGCGAGACCGAGGCCGACCGATGCCCAAACGCTCTGCTCTATCTTAAGGGTGATCCTGTCAATTGCTCCTGGGAATATGAGGAGTATGAGGAGATTGAATACATACACAACGACGAGTATTCCAATAAAGATGATGCGGGGGAATACTCGTGGGCCTCCAGGAATCATTCGAGGTAATCTGAATACTTTGCTGATGCGGGGTAATAGTTTTTCCAAGGCCTCTATCTCTATTGATTCAATGTTACCGAGCACCTCAGCTTGTTCGTCACGGTCAACAGTACCGCCGACCATGTTGATATTGCCTCTGACAACAGAACCAGAATCGAGTACGACCGTACCACCAATAATCAAGAGATCTTTTTCAATAATTCCTTTGTTTTTTACATTACCACCAAAGACGGCTGCATCACCCGTGATTGTGCCGAGAATATCGAGATTACCGCCAAAGACTGCGACATCTCCGTCAATAGCGCCATTGACATCAACCTCACCACCCATGACCGCAAGGTCGCCGTCAATAACACCATCAATCTCCGCATTACCACCGCTCACCGTAATATCTTCGTCAATTGTATCTCCCTCGGCAACATGATAATCACCACCCACTGTCGTACCTGCCAGAGAAAAATCAGGTGAAAACTCAATATCGTAGGCCAGATATGCTGGTGCAGCATACCTGGATCGTTCATAAAGGGCATTGAATGTTGGTATCTGAATGTGGTCGGTCTTTGTCCAATCATCATCACCCTGTACAGGGCGCTCTGCGATCACAACAACTTCACTCATCATGCCAGCCCATGCATCATCTTCGTGCTCGTACCGTGTTGCCTGGGCCACTGTTTCAGGCATCAGACCGGTCCGTGCATCATCTTCATAGCGTGATGCCTGGACTACAACTTCGGGCATCTGGCCAGCCCATGCAACATCTTCGTTCTCATACCGTGGTGCCTGGACCACGACTTCGGGCATCTGGCCGATTGCCTCATTGAGAGCACTGTCATAGGTCTCAAAGGCAGAGCTGCCTGAGACCTGTGCAAAGATAATAAATAATGTTATCAAACCTTGCATTTTGCCTCCTTTTGCAGGGTCTTACCCAGGAAATAAAACATCAAAATGCTGAAGATTAACCCGATAATAGGGTACACACCAGCAACCGAACCCTTTGCGAACGGCATGACTAGATGGCTCAGTGCTGATACAATGAGTTCTATCTTGTCAATGAATCGCACTGCCGCGGGTATTGAGGTGATGCCTTGACTCATGAGGCGTATTGTCCAGGGCGAAAGAATCAGGGCGAGCAGTGAAGCGGCCCACGCACCAGCAAAGACCGGCGCCACTCTCTTCCAGAGAATTCGTCGCCTGAATCCAAGTCTCTTCAGTATACGGTCATTAAATTCATGTCGAGGATAGACCTCAATGAGCCCGCCCAATGCCTGTTCGGTCTCAACCATTTCCTGATAAAATTGCCGACACTCCTCACATTGAGACAGATGGTGCTGCAGAAGTCTTTTCTCATCTGCATCTGCCTCGCGGTCGAGGAGTCTTTGGATCAGTCTTTCAATCTTCTTGTGCTTCATCACTAGGTAATACGCATTCTATCGGGAAAAGTTTCACCCATTCTCCTGCACCAGTTTACTCAATCTTTTCCGCGCCCGGTGAAGACGCGTCTTAATGGTGGTGATAGGAATCTTCAGGATTTCGCTTATTTCCTGGTATGAATACTCTTCTCTGTGGAAGAGGACGACCAATTCGCGATCAAGAGGAGGCAGTTGAGCAAGTGCACGATCAATCTTTTCGATTTTTTTCTTTGTCTCATACTTCTCGACAAAATCGTCCTGAACTGCATGCCTTTCATCAAAATACTCATATTCCTGCTTCGTTTTTCTCAAGAAATCTATTGTTTGATTGTGGGCGATGGTAAAGAGCCAGGTGGAGAATGAACGTGAGCGGTCAAATGATACCAATGACCTAAAACACTTAATGAATGTATCAAAAGTGATGTCCTCTGCATCATGGTAATTCCTCACGACTCGATACACATAGCTGAATATTCTTCCTTTGTAGAGGTTCAGGATTTTCTGGCACGCATCTTCGTCGTTACTGAGTGCCCTTTCGATTAATTCGATAACCTGTTGACTATTATCCTTCATTGATAATGCTACTCATAGTAGTATACTAACATTTCTCCTCAATGCAAGAGAACAGCATAGCGTGCAATCATGCTAGGTAATATTGTGTCAGACACTCAATCTTGACATCTCTATGTCCTGAAGTATACTCACGTAAGGTGATGGATAAGAAATTTTCGTATTTTGATGAACTTTCAGATATCGCCGGCATAAGATTAAGGCACAGCATGGGGAGAGTGAGTTATCATTAAGAGGGTTCATAGAGAGATGTTGTTCGTAACTTTATGAATGAATCTGCGTCTTTATTAGTGAAAAAAGAGATAAACGATTCTGAACTTTCTAAACTCATAGTAGATGCTAAGAATGATGATGCTGTGGCAATGGAAAGATTATCCAGATATATCTATCCAAGGGTCTATCACTACATCTACTATCGTGTCAGTCATCGCGAAGACGCTGAGGATTTAACGAGTGATGTCGTTCTGAAAGTGGTTCAGTCTATAAAACAGCAAAATGGTAATTTCCGTGCCTGGATGTATAGAATAGCAAGAAATACGGTGATTGATTGGTATCGGCGTCGCGCAGTACGTTCAGAAGTGAGCCTGTCAGAGATGCCTGGAGAGATAGCTGATAAATCAGTTGCCGTGAGTAGCCAAGTGTTGACAAAGGAAAAATTGAGGCAAGGATTACTGATACTAACAGAAGAACAGAGACAGGTGATTCTTCTGAAATTTATCGAGGGATACAGCAATGATGAAATCGCAAAGATTATGGGTAAATCAGTTGGTGCAATAAAACTTCTGCAATTCAGGGCATTGAAATCGCTGAGGAATTTTTTCAGGAAGAAGGGCTATGAAATCAAAGATTGATGAGCTCCTAGACATTTTACTCATTGAGATGAGAGAAGGTAAGAGTATAGAAGACTGTTTAAAGGCATATCCAGAGTATGCCGAGGAACTGAAACCACTTTTGTATCTAGCCAAACAGATTCAAGACCTCCCTCAGGCCAAACCTGATGGTACAGCAGTTGAAGAGACAGTGAGAAAGGTGCGTACGATGATACGAGCACAACAGCCAAAACAAAGATATTCTTTTGGAGAAATATTTTCACTCAAGCCGATCTTCGTGCGTGCAATCGCCATTGCAGTACTACTCATCATTGTTGGTTGGACCGCTGTCTCAGTGAGTGCCGAGAGTCTTCCCGGTGATGCTTTATACCCGGTGAAACGTCTCTGTGAACATGTTCAGTACTTTCTCACGGTGGGTTCAGAAGGCAAAACAGAACTCCATCTGATCTTTGCTGACAGACGGTCAACTGAGTTAATTGTTACCTTCAGACAGGGTGAGCAAATGAATAGAGAACTACTTACTGCAATGTTGGATGAGAAAAAGCTTGCTCTCAGATGCTCAGAATCATTACAAGATAGATGCTGTCTCAAAATGTTGAGAAAGATTAGAAAATGTAACAGCGTTCAAATAGAGATCTTAGAACTTATAAAACCACTCGTTATTGATAGTGACACGATGTTTATTAATGAAGCAATTATGTCTTGTACTGAATGTGATTGCTGTATTGATCGTCGCTTAAATCAAGCCCCAACAAGACAATAGCAGTTCATTCTGTACCCGAGCAGTCAACCCAACGACCGTTAAATAGAGCGTAACTTTTTTAAGAGTTATGCGTCCATATAATCGAGGACATACAGGGGTGGCCAATAGCATAGGAGCCGTCTTAATGGATTCCTCAGGGCCGGCTTGGTTACTGCATGAAGATTGTTCAGAAGACAATTATTCTGGTACCACCGGCCTTTTCATATCGGCAGCAAAAGGTGAGTCTAAATAAACCCCGTTAGTTCTTCGCTTAACTCATAAAGCCGTCTCCTCCCGGTTTGTACAAGCAGAAGTACCGTCTAGCGGGGTTTATTATTTCGTAACTTTTTGTTGACTCATTCGTCTGTTTTTTTTTAGAAAGGAGATCTTATGACGAGGGCATTACTCATTGGTGCAATTTTGGTTAGTTTTATTGGACTCGGAGGTATGGTGTACAGTCATGGCATTGCTGGATATGGTCTTGCAGGTCATAGATGGAACGGCTGTGGCGGTTATGGTGCACAGACTTCAGGCTCAGTACAACGCTCATCAGTGTGCCCAGCAACACAGATGAGGGGTATCTATGGTTTTCAAGAGCTCACAAGAGACGATGTCGAGCATATTGTTGAAGACTATCTTGCACACACAGGCAATCCCAACCTGAAAATGGGAAAGATCACCGAGACAGAACAGGAATTCGAGATAGAGATCATTACACAGGAAAACTCTCTTGTCGAGAGGTTGATAATTGATAGAGGGACAGGAAGACTGAACATCACCTACTAGGGAAAACTCAGACCCCGTTAGGTCTTCGCTCAATTCAGATGCTCCTCCTATCTAATTATGTGAGCGAAAGAATAACGGGGTTTTTGTTGAACACAGCAAAAAAGTTGCTTGAGCTATTGAAAAAGATACGCCACGGGAGAAATATCAAAACAAGAATTCGATAATATAATGAAAGATTTACAGTAAAGGCAACTACGGTCCTTCAACACTGTGCTGTCTGTTTTTCTCTCGATATTTCATTATAGAGACAGACTCTGTTCTTTCCTTTACGCTTTGCTTCATAAAGAGCATGGTCCGCTTTACGTAAAAGCCTGGTCATGTCTTGGGCATCACTTGGAAATCCTGCGACTCCAATACTTATAGTAAATTTACGATTGGTATTTTTGAAAGGGTATTTTGTTACATCCAGTCGGAGTCTTTCAGCAAGATCAGAAGCCATTTTATGATTCGCCTCGGGCATAATAATGACAAACTCCTCGCCGCCCAGTCTGGCAACGATATCATTTTCTCTTACTATTTTCCTGAGGCGATTTGAAAAACTCCTTAAGATGTCGTCGCCCTGCTCGTGACCGTAGATATCATTGTACTTTTTGAAGTTATCTATGTCTATGAGAAGAACAGATAATTGCCTTGAGTAACGCCAGGCGCGCTCAATTTCTTCTCTAAACTTCTGGAAGAAATATCGTCTGTTATAGAGTGATGTCAATTCATCGGTGACCGAGAGAAGCTTTACGTGTTCATAGAGAGAAACTATTCTCTGGGTATAATACCCATAAGTGAGCCCAAACATCAGACCTAACAGTGTAAAATAAATAGCCATGGCAAGATGTTGAGGAGAAAACGATAATATGAGAGAATCCCAGACCACTGCATTATTGTGCTCAAATAGTGAATGTATGTGCATGGACGCAGGATGTAGGATAAAATAACCAGCGAGTGCCCCGAGAAGGCCATGACCTAATAATTTTCTTCCTGCATTTGCTCTCGCCGTCTGCACTATTTTCGGTTTTTTCACCTGATTCTTCAATTCTGCTTCCTATTTGTACAGACGAGGCACACTCGTAATAAGTTACTGCTGTTTTTACTCTATTCCTCATCGTTTCACCCTTTTCCTTGCCAGACTGCCTGGCACGCTCATCTTCTCAGAGCGGCCAGAGATAAAAAGAGCCAGTGATGAGGATAGGAGCCTGTTCGCCGGTCTCACTCTTTATGTATTCCAGCGCCTTCTGAACTGATGGAGCAATAGTGATTTTTTTATGATATTTTCTGGCAATTGGATAGAGGTCAACCGGTTCTATTGCCCTGGGATTATCAGCCTTTACGAGGAGCACCTCTCTCGCCCGGGGAAAGATGTGTTTGAGGCAATACCGTATGTCTTTATCTCTACTGCTCCCGAAAATAACATAGAAGTCTTTGATATTAAAACTATCCAGATTTTTCTCGAGGGCATTAAATGAATCCTGATTATGGGCACAATCAAAAATGATGAGTGGTTTTTTTGAGACGATCTCAAATCTTCCGTGGAGACTCGTTCTCTGTATGCCCTTTTGAATCGCTCTCAAGGGTACGCTGAATCCCATTTTTTTGAGTTCATTCAATACAGCAAGGGCGAGCAGTAAATTTTCTATCTGGTGTTGTCCGATCAACGGAAAAAAAGTCGTGAAGGTGCCAATCTCACCCTTGATTCTTAACCGGCTACCTCGTAATGATTTTTCTACTACTCTAATAGTATGCTGATCTTCTGCAAACATAATCGATGATTTTCGCATCCGTGCAATTCTGTTAATGATCCTTGCAACCGTGGGCCTCTGGTGAATTGTTATCAGGTGACCATTGGGTTTTATTATCCCTGCCTTTTCCCAGGCGATCTGGGTTAACCTCGTGCCGAGCAGATGAGTGTGGTCATACCCAATTCTCGTGATGACCGAGAGGAGTGGATTTGTCACATTTGTGGTATCGAGTCTGCCGCCAAGTCCTACCTCAAGGATAGAAAAATCAGTCTTTCTCTTCAGGAAATGGAGGAATGCGATGACAGTCAGTACTTCAAAGAAGGTTCTGGCACCATAAAATTTTTTATATTTTTCTGGGCGGGATCGGTGTTTTCTTGTCATCTGTGGTTTTATACGTTTTATATACCCCGCCAACTCATGATCTGAAATCTCCTTCTCGTTGATCTTTATCCTCTCATTTACCCTTTTGAGATGTGGTGAAGTAAATAGACCGACCCTATAGCCGCAGGAAGACAGGCATGAACTCACAATTGCGGCAGTAGAACCCTTTCCCTTTGTTCCTGCGATATGTATAACATTTTTAAGTTTTTTGTGAGGCGATTGGAATCTCTGCAGAAATTTTAGGAATGCTCCTAAATCATAGTCGTATCCGGGTGTCTTTTCGTAATTAACCAGAGAGTTTAAAAAGGTGTCAGGATTCACACAGTCCGATGAGTCTTACCTTCATGGCAATGTCTACTGCTGGAGCAGAGTGCGTAATCGCCCCCACAGAAATGTAGTCAACACCACAATCCACAAACTTATCAATATTGTCTAAATCAATACCACCACTCACCTCAATTTCTAGATCTCTGTCTCTTCTGCGTATGGTTTCAACCGCTTGTTTGATTTGACCGATATTCATGTTGTCGAGCATCACCCTATCTACCTTGAGTGAAAGTGCCTCTTCTAATTCATCAGATGTCTTCACCTCTACTTCGATAAAGGCATTCTTCTTTCGTTCTCTCACTGCAGCTACTGCCTTTGTTATACTGCCACTGATCTCAATATGATTATCCTTAATCAATACCATATCATAGAGACCAAACCGATGGTTATAACCGCCTCCAATCAGGACCGCATATTTCTCCATGACTCGTAGTCCTGGTAGGGTCTTTCTTGTATCGAGTATCTTCACCCGCCCTTTCGTTACATCGACAAATCTTCTGGTGAGTGTTGCAATCCCGCTCAGATGCTGGAGAAAGTTGAGCGCGGTCCGTTCACCCTTTAGACAAACAGCTGCCGGTCCAATCACTGTAGCAATGGTCATGCCTGGTGAAAATCGCTCGCCGTCCTTCAATTTTATTTGAAAATCTATGTGTTCATCAATCTCGTCAAACACCATCTGTGCAATCTCAACACCGCACAGGATGCCTTCCTGTTTTGGGAAAATGATGGCGAGTGCCTGCTCATTTTGACTCACGATAGGATCTGTGGTAATATCACCGCGCCCGATATCCTCCTTAAGCGCCATTCTAATTATTTTGCGAAACTGTTTCTTTTGTCTAGCTTCTCGAGGATTTCTTCCTTTGATGTGTCCTCCTTTCACTCTTCTCTAATTTCCGCTTAATCGCCTTGATCCTGTCGCGGAGTACTGCGGCACGTTCAAACTCCATGAGCGAGATCGCCTCTGCCATCTCCTGGTGTAACTTCGCAAGTTCATCGATTTCGATCTCTTCCTTGCTTGCCCTTGTTATACGATCTGCAACAGACGTCGCCTTCAAGACCTCTTCGGGGGTCTTCACAATACTCTTTGGTGTGATGTTATGTATTCTATTGTATTCTACTTGTTTGTTCCTTCTGCGCTCCATCTCTCTGATTGCCCTTTTCATCGAATCAGTGATTTCATCCGCATACATGAGTACTTCGCTGCGGACATTACGCGCTGCGCGGCCTGCTGTTTGTATCAACGATTTCTCACTCCTCAAGAATCCCTCTCTATCGGCATCGAGGATGGCAACGAGCGCCACCTCTGGAAGGTCAAGACCCTCGCGTAGAAGATTGATACCGACAAGTACATCAAACTCACCAAGCCTCAAACCTCTGAGGATTTCAACTCTTTGGATCGCATCAATCTCAGAATGCATGTAGCGGACGCGCACGCCGATTTCGTTGAGATACTGAGCAAGGTCTTCTGCCATTCTCTTAGTCAGTGTTGTCACCAGTATTCTTTCTCTATCATTCACCCTTTTCTGGATTTCGTTAATTAAATCATCAACCTGATTCTTCGCAGGCTTTACCGTCACCTTCGGGTCGACGATGCCCGTAGGACGAACAATCTGTTCAACAACATGGTGTTTTGAACGCTCAATCTCCCACTCTCCAGGTGTGGCAGATATACAGATTGCCTGATCTATCAGTGACAACAATTCATCAAACTTGAGCGGACGATTTTCCAGTGCCGAGGGTAATCTGAAACCATACTCGACGAGCGTCATCTTACGTGAATGGTCGCCTTCGTACATACCATTGAGTTGTGGAATGGATACGTGCGATTCATCAATGATTATTAAGAAATCGTCAGGGAAGTAGTCAATCAAACAGAACGGCCTCTCGCCAGGTCTTCGTCCTGAGAGATGCATTGAGTAGTTTTCAATACCTGGACAGTAACCTAACTCCATAAGCATCTCGATATCGAATTTTGTCCTTTGCTGCAGCCGCTGCGCCTCGAGCAGTTTACCTTGGGCTTGAAATAACTGTACTCGTTCTTTAAGTTCCTTTTTGATATGCTTCACTGCCTCTTCTATTCTCGGTTGGGTAGTGATGAAGTGTTTTGCCGGGAAGATTACGATATTCTCTAATTCTCTCTTTATATGACCGGTCAGTGGTTCAAAGACCTGAATCTTTTCAACAACATCATCAAAGAGCTCAATTCTAATACCATACTCCTCGTCTGCAGGATGTATGTCAATAGTATCACCGCGCACCCTGAATGTCCCTCGGGCGAATTCGATATCATTTCTACCGTATTGGATCTGAACGAGTGAATTGAGGATTGAATCCCTATCTTTTTCTTTCCCCTTTTCCAGATATACAACGAGTTCCTTTACCTCGTCTGGTGAACCGATATTGTAGATGCATGATACAGAGGCAACAATGATTACATCACGTCGAGTGAGCAGGGCAGAGGTTGCCCTCAGCCTGAGCCGTTCAATCTCTTCATTAATTGATGCATCCTTCTCAATATAGAGATCAGTCTCGGGTACGTAGGCCTCGGGTTGATAGTAGTCATAATAGGAAATAAAATATTCGACGCCATTCTCAGGAAAGAAGTGTTTAAATTCACCGTAGAGCTGTGCAGCCAATGTTTTGTTGTGGGATATCACGAGTGTTGGTTTCTGAACTCGATTTATGACGTTGGCTATCGTGAACGTTTTACCTGAACCAGTAACGCCGAGGAGCGTTTGAAATCTTTTTCCCTCCTGTATACCTTTAACCAGACTATCGATTGCCTCAGGCTGGTCACCCTTAGGGTCGAATTGAGAATGGAGCTTAAATTTCACTTCTGAGTATCCTGTAAGATTGTGGATCAATCGAAAATCGTAATTTCTGTAAGGATACAGTATCAAAATTCTCATTCCCATATTCTACCGTCATGAGAAGACACTCTGTTTTGATGACCACATATACATCTTTTACGCAATCCCTCTTTGCTCTTACCTCTATCTGCCCAGGTCCTGGATTTACATATAATATGCAGTGCGGGTTGTGGAATACCTCGGCTTGATTGATTGCCTCGCCTGTTTGATACCAAGTAAACAGCACTACAAGCATAGCGAACTGCCTCATAAAAAAATTGTACATAATTTGACTATATTGTCAATATTTCGAAGATTTCCGGATTTTCCAGAAATCTCTCTCGGCTCTCTTGACATTTTTCTATAATTTTATATAATTACATGAATATGATGGAGGACAAAGCGTCGAAAGACGACGTACTGTCTTACGCTTTTCCTACGCCTGAACAGATTGTTGACAGACTCAATAAATATGTCATTGGACAATCCGAGGCAAAGAAAGCAGTCGCAATTGCGTTGAGGAATCGATGGCGTAGGCAACGCGCTACTGACAAAATCAAGGATGAGATATATCCAAATAATATTATTCTTATCGGTCCCACTGGTGTAGGAAAGACTGAAATTGCGCGCCGGTTAGCAGGGATTGCGTGTGCACCTTTTATCAAGGTCGAGGCATCTCGGTTTACTGAAGTCGGGTATGTAGGAAGAGATGTTGAGTCTATGATACGTGGGCTTGTAGAGATTTCTGTGAATATGGTGCGTCAGGAGAAGACGAAACTCGTGGAGGAGAAGGCTAAAAAATTTACTGAAGAGCGCATTCTTGATATTCTTCTTCCCCTCCAGACACGGGAACAGCAGGGTGAGGCTCCTGGTCAACCGACCAGAATTACACGTGAAAAGATGAGGGCACTCTTGCACGAGGGGAAATTTGATGACCGCATCATAGAACTGGAGATGATGAGGTCGAAGACACCGTTTATTGAGGTCTTTACTCAGGCCGGCATCGAAGAATTGAGTGGTGCCCTTGAAGAGGCATTTGGCTCGAGATTGCCAAGAAAAAAGAAAAAAAGAAAGATGTCTGTGAAAGAGGCATTGCGGTATCTCCAGAATGAAGAGGCAGATAAGCTCATTGATATGGATGAGGTAATCAATGAAGCGAGGAGGCGCACCGAGAATTCAGGTATCGTCTTTGTCGATGAGATTGATAAGATTGCTGGCAGCGGTATGACTCATGGCCCTGATGTCTCGCGCGAAGGCGTTCAACGTGATCTCTTGCCGATAATCGAAGGCTCGAGCGTAACGACCAAGTATGGCATGGTTAATACTAATCATATTCTTTTTATTGCAGCAGGGGCATTTCATAATAAGAAGCCCTCAGACCTCATTCCTGAGCTACAGGGTCGATTTCCAATCAGGGTTGAACTATCTGCACTGACCAGGGATGATTTTCGAAGGATCCTGGTCGAACCTGAGAATTCTTTGATTAGACAGTATAGTGTACTCTTGGCTACTGAGGGCGTTACCCTCGAATTTACTGATGATGCGATTGATACGATTGCAGAGATTGCTTCAAAGGTCAATGAATCTACTGAAAACATTGGTGCTCGAAGACTGCATACGGTGATGACAAAGCTTCTCGAAGAAATACTCTATAGTGCGCCGAATATGAGTGGCGAAAAAGTACATATTACTCATGAGTATGTAGATAAGAAATTGAAGGACATTGTAACTGATGTTGATATGTCGAGATACATATTATGAGAGGGCGATTAAAGGGGTCTCTCGACATGGCTCGAGATGCTGAGATTTTCAACCCAAAGATTTGGGAAAATCTCGCAAGGGCAGGAGAAGGTATGAGAAGACGAAGAGGGCAGAAGAAGGCATGAGAAGACGATTAAAGGGTCTCTCGACGAGCTCGAGATTGATTACAGCGATAAAAAGAAAGATTACAGTGATGAAAGGCGTAAAGCTTGTGGCGTTTGGCGTCGCGCGTGAAGCACCATGAAATTTAAAAAGGTAATTCTTCTCCTGACTGAAAATACTGATCAACAGATTGTCAGCCAGACCGTTCAGCTCTGCAAAAGACTCAAAGGTAATCTGTTTGTGCTCTTTACCATTGAACCACATAAAATATCTCGGCTGTCCAGTCTCACCCATCAAAAAGCTGAAATTGTGCATCGAAAAATCGAAGAAGAAGGCTGGCGGCTTTTGTATCATGTTGAAGATGAGGCTGTTGAAAAAGGTGTGTGGACATCTCTTCATCTTGAGAATGGTCAAACAACAAATATCCTGAAGAGATACGCTAAAGCATATGAAATTGACGTTGTGATTGTGAAAAGAAAGGATGAAACAAAAAAGGTATTTGTGGCCTCTCCAATTCCGGTGATAGGATTATGAACGACAGCGTTATTCGTTATACGGTATGGCAGCCGTATGGTAAGCAAACGTTGTATAGGACTTAGGGTAACGAAGCCCGTATCGGCAATCGTCAAGAGGCAACGGTTTTTAAATCTCGTAACCGTAACCTTTCCACGAGACGAGCCTCGTAGCCGTTACTTATTTTCGCAGGACGGTCCGCGATGCCCTGCAACGATTTCCAAGGAAACGAGATGGCTTTAGCCGCATTAAGGAGGTGTGATGGTCTTAAAAATATCTGAGTTCCTCAATTCTGAGGCAATAATTATGGAGATGAAGGCTAAGGAAAAGCTTGAGGCAATAAAAGAATTGGTTGATTACATGGTTGCCCACAAATTCGTTGATGATGGTGAAGGATTTCTCAAGGCCTTAGCCAAGAGAGAAAATCTCGAATCTACAGGGATTGGTGATGGTATTGCCATCCCCCATGCACGTACCGACACAGTGAAGAATCTTGTGCTCGCATTTGCACGTTCTAATGGAGGCGTTGATTTCTCATCAATCGACGGCAAGCCGTCGCATCTCATTTTTCTCATTGCCTCTCCAGAAAAGAAAAAGTCTGAATACATTATGGCATTGGCAAAGCTTTCAAGGCTGTTGCGTAAACAACATGTTCGCGAGCAGTTACGAACAGCAGAGAACCCCGATGAAATCATGGATATCATCAAAAAGAACGAAGAGTAAGGCGATGTCTTGGAGAAGATACATCTTGATTATTATGATTGCTATTCCACTCTGTGGTGATAAGATTCTCATTCCAATGGATATGACACAAACCGATCACCTCAAGGCATATGGCATTGCCTATCATACACTCGAAACGGGAATGAATGTTGAATGGCTATTGAATTTTCGAGGCGGTTCATTTCTCATGGATTATGAAGTACATATTGAAAAAAACTGTGCCCTGAATGGTGTGGTGTGGGAGGTCGTGACACCAGACAGAGTGTTAGAGATCTATCAGATAATCGCGGACAACAATATGGAGACAATATTACTTGAAAAGGCGCCAAAGATTGCTGTGTACATTCCAGGCAATTTTGAACCGTGGGATGATGCGGTGACGCTTGCGCTGGAATACGCACAGATCCCATACGACCAAGTCTGGGATGAAGAGGTTCTCAGGGGGAGCTTAATAAAATACGATTGGCTCCACCTCCATCATGAGGATTTCACTGGACAATATGGAAAATTCTATGGTAACTACAGAAACACAGATTGGTATAAAGAAGAGGTAAGGGTCAATGAAGAAATGGCTCTGAAACTGGGTTTTGAAAAGGTTTCAAAAATGAAGCTCGCTGTGGCCTTGGCTATTAAAGAATACATTGAAAAGGGTGGATTTGTCTTTTCAATGTGTTCTGCGTGTGATACATATGACATAGGCTTGGCTGCGCAGAATACTGATATATGCCATAATGTTTTTGATGGTGACCCCTATGATCGTAGGGCAAACAATAATTTAGATTATTCTCACTGTCTAGCTTTTGAGAATTTCAGCGTAATCCTCGACCCCAATATATATGAACATTCTTCAATTGATGTGGCTCAAGAGGCTCTTGCACGAGGTCCAAATACTTATTTTTCTTTATTCGATTTTTCAGCGAAATTTGATCCAGTACCCTGTATGCTCGTCCAAAATCATTCCTCATTAGTAAAGGAGTTCCTTGGACAGTGTTCTGGTTTCAGGAGGACTACGATAAAGCCTTCGGCATTGATTTTAGCTGAGGTGAGCGAGACAGAAGAGGTGAAATACCTGCACGGTAATTATGGGAAAGGGACCTTTACCTATCTTGCAGGACATGATCCTGAAGACTATCAGCATTTTGTTGGTGATCCACCAACAGAGTTGAAATACTATAAAAATTCTCCTGGATATCGATTGATTCTTAATAACGTCCTCTTTCCTGCTGCCAGAAAAAAGGAGCAGAAGACATAACTACGTCCAAATTTCTAATCCCGGAGACAGAACTAAGTGAGGAGACCTCTCTCGAATTTAATGAATTAGATGCACAGGAGCTCGAGGTAAAAAGCGATATCATTAGCACATTTCAACACATCGATGCAAAGATCCAGATACGGAATTCCTCGATAGGATTCGTCGCAGATTTCACGGTGCATTTTGTCGCTGATTTTATATGTGCTCGCTGTTTAGAGATATTTCCTCGTGAATTAAGTAACACTATCCGTCTCGTCTATGTGAAGGGTAGGGATCCCCTCCGGAAAAATGAGCAGGTAAAGCTACAATCTACTGATACAGACAAGATCTATTATACTGGCTCTCAGCTCGATGTGAGTATTGGAATACGAGAGGCGATTGTACTTTCAATTCCTATAGCATCGATATGCAAGAGTACATGCCGAGGCCTCTGTCCTGTATGCGGAACGAATAGAAATAAATATTCATGTGAGTGTACCACAGAGAAGGTTGGTTCTTTTACTGTAACGCCCTCATTGAAGGACCCCAGAAGAAAACCATCACGAAAGAAATGATAATTTTACTTATCATTTCGCTAGCTACCATCGATAGTATTATCAGTCAACCAGAACTAGATTTTGCTCAGGTCGGCATTTGTGTCCTTGATCTTGAGTGCGACAGCGTCATTTATGCACGCAACTGTCGTACGCTTTTTATTCCAGCATCTAATATGAAAATCATCGCTACTGGCGCGGCTTTGTGTTATCTGGGTCCGGATTTCCGTTTTAAGACCCGTCTTGCAATGTCTGGTAAAATAAAGAGGAATAAGCTCGATGGTGATATCATCCTCATCGGAGGTGGAGATCCGACATTCAGTACTGAACATCTAGAGCAGTTTGTTTCGATCCTTGATGACACAATGATTAGAGAAATAACCGGTGATATTATCCTGGATGACAGCTATTTTTCCGATGAACGGCTCCCCATAGGCTGGGCATGGCACTACCTCGACGCCCGTTACGCGCCTGAAATTTCTGCCCTTTCGGTGAATAAAAATTGTGTTGCGGTACAAATGAAGGCCACGCAACTTGGTTTGCCTGCTGATGTGGTTCTGGGACCTGAAACAGATTATGTGAAATTGGTGAACAATATGATTACCAAGGCAGGTGACGATAGCATAATTATCTTTCGGAAACCGGATGCAAATATTGTCTATGTGGATGGAGGAATTGGTAGAGGTCATGCAAGAGAAATTCAGGTTGCTGTCAAAGATCCTTCGCTGTTTACTGGATATCTCTTCAAAGAAAGATTGACCGATGTACATATAAAGAATAAAGGGAAGATTATTAAGAAGAAGATTAATCTCTTCAGCACAACCGATACATCGAAGAAAGTCAGTGTTATCGATTCAGTCCTATCTCAACCTTTAATCGATATTCTCAGGGAAACAAACAACGAAAGTGTCAATCTCTATGCAGAAGCCTTATTGAAAACACTAGGTGCATACTACTATGGTGAAGGGAGCTTTGACAGGGGTATTCATATTTTGAAAAGATATCTATATAAATGTGGTGTAGATACGGCCATGGTATCTTTATGGGATGGCTCTGGTCTATCGAGACATAATCTAATTTCCCCTTATTTTCTGAGCCTTGTCTTGCGTTATATGTACCATACCGAATACTCTGAGTTGTTCTACACATTATTACCTTCTTCTGGTGAAGGTACACTGGAGTATAGATTTAAGGGATTTGATGAGATGATGCGCGCCAAGACAGGAACACTACATGCTGTTTCATGTATTTCAGGATATCTCAAGGTAGGTGAAATTGATTACTGTTTTTCAATGATGTTCAACAACTTTACCAGTAAGACAAAAAAAATAGAGGAGATCCAGGAACAAATCATCAGGGCATTAGTACAACATTTAGAACAGAAATGATGTTAAGCAGTCTGAGATTTCCAAGATTAGGTTTTGAAAAACTACTAGACAATAAGGATGAGGTTGGAGTTATGATGCTGGATATACGTATCCAAAAACAGGAATGTAGTGGGTTTTATTTATGTATAGAGCTTCCAAACCTCAACCCCGATACCAAAACCCATTTATAAAAATCTATGCTCAAACGCAGATTCGATTACAAGAAAGGCCGTCTCATCCCGAGAAAACAACATGGAAAGCCAATGCGCTTTGTTGGTATTGGTGTCATCATAATGTTTGTGATACTGTTGATCCTTTATAAATTAATCTTAGGTTAGAAATCATTTCTGTTTGTTGAGATGATTGACATAATGGAAAATATTAATAGTATAGCGTAAGGGTGTAATATGAAATATCTAATATTTCTTGCAGTTATCGGTTGCACGTTTGCTCAGATACCATCATTAGCCAATCTGTTTGGACCATTTGACAGCAAACCTTATTTGACCACAACTGAATCGCCCACTAATTCTCTTTACATAAACTGGAATACAGAGACTGAAGAATCTACAATTGTTGCCTACGATACTACTGCCTTATTAGGCGATACAGTTAGAATTTCTGGTGTACTGAATTACCACCATGTGATGCTCACTGACCTGCTCCCCGCGACAGAATATTTCTACCGTGTCGTGCCGTGGGGTGATGTAAAGCAATTTACGACTTTTCCCACACAGACAGAGACATTCTCATATGTGGTGTTCGGTGACACCAGAACTGACTCTGTTGCGCATCAGTCAGTTGTCGATAGAATGGCTGCTTATGAGTTTCAACTGGTAATGCACTCGGGTGATTTAGTTAGTAATGGTGGCAGCACAAGTGATTGGCGTACGTTCTTTAATGTAGAGGATACAATGCTACAAAATCATCACTTTCTGCCAGCAATCGGAAATCACGAGAGTCCCTTTTGGCCCTACGACACACTTTTCACCTTACCTGATTCCGAAGATTACTATGCAGTCAATTTTGGCAATTCGCATTTTGTTATACTCAACACTGAAATGGATCTCTATGGTGCGCAGCGTGACTGGCTCATCGATGATCTGTTCACGGCGAGCAGCGATCCCTCGATAGATTGGATATTTGTCAACCTCCATCGCCCACCTTACTCTTCAGGTAATCATGGAAGTCAATTGGATGTAAGAAATGCCTGGTGTCCACTCTTCGAGACCTATGGTGTGGATATCGTCTTTGCTGGCCATGATCATAGTTATGAACGCACAATACCGATAAATGGTGTTATATATATAGTGACAGGCGGTGGCGGCGCACCCCTCTACGATGTTGATTCAAGCACTTGGACTGCCTATTCTGAAAAGACCCGTCACTTTTGCCTCATTGACATTACAGCGAACAAGCTACTCCTGCGGGCGATTAAACCAGATGGCACTGTCTTTGATACCCTCGTGATAGACGAACCTATTAGAATTGAAGAAGCAACCTCATTCCGTCATGACGGATTTACCATTGCACCGAATCCGTTTGTGCACAATTTGACGATATCCTATGCAATTTCTGTCAATCAGAATATTCACTTGAGGATTTGTGATAGTGTCGGAAGATGTGTTAAGACTCTTGTTCATGGACAACAGCCCCCTGGAAACTACACACTCACCTGGGCTGGTACTGATGAATCTGGCGATGTCCTTAAAGCAGGTACTTATTATGTGGTCCTTGAGCACGGTACAGAGATCCTCAGACGTAAGATAGTAAAGATTGATAAATAAGCAATCATTGATATTTGATCTTCACTGCGACACGCCGCACAATATAGATAAAAACAAATTCAATCATATAATCCCGGACAATCTAATTCAAGAAGACTACTTAGGATTAATTTTCGCACATTTTATCTATCCAAAGAAACAGTATCCCTTTGTTGAGGTAGTGAAATTACTTTCTTCAACCATAGCCTACATAAACAAAAAAAAGAAGATGCACATTGTTGGTTCATACAAAGAATTAGATGAAAACAAACTCAATATAGTACTCGGTGTTGAAGGCGGTCACATCTTTGATAATACTTTTGAACAGGTCGAAGTTCTTTATAATCTAGGGGTAAGGGTCTTCACCATCACCTGGAATAATTCAAACAAACTTGCGCACGCAGCCCTTGAGGCAGATAACAAAGGACTTACAAAAAAGGGGAGAAGATTTCTCAGAGACCTCCAGGATTACGATGTTATTATAGACCTGTCTCATGCCTCAACGCGGACAGTTCTTGATATCTGTGATGTGTGTGGAAACCAAGTTATGGCATCTCATTCCTGCGTTCGGACATTGAATCCGTCATTTCTCAGAAATATTGATGACCGTGCAATCCGCGTAATTGCACAAAGAGACGGTGTTGTGGGAATTAATTTTTCACGCTATCACCTCGGTGGGCACAGCATTATGGATCATATCGAGTATCTTAAGAACAACTTTGGTTTAGAAAGTGCTGCAATAGGTAGTGACTTTGATGGTATAGATGAC
>Ga0209636_10001423_pt1 | contig 24144 bp, 18 predicted proteins | sample DeeMarSWOR152_54_FD_187464 | JGI IMG/M metagenome (GOLD analysis project Ga0209636, IMG submission 187464) | Marine sediment microbial communities from White Oak River estuary, North Carolina - WOR-1-52-54 (SPAdes) (version 2) | ecosystem: Environmental > Aquatic > Marine > Intertidal zone >...
CATTAGAGGATAATTAGAACGGTGGGTAATGCCCAGCCAGTCTAAATTTCGGTCCACACTTTCGAGGCGGCGATACATATCTTCTATATCTTTTATATCTTGTGGGGACCATAATCTCTCGGCGACACATGCTGCTCTCGGCCAGATGCGGGAATCAATGGTTTCAGGGGTGACGAATTCACCCCACATGCAAGCCTCGCCACCCATAATCCGGGCCTTTTGCTCACTGTTCAACTCTGCAGCACCTTTATCCAGAGGATCGACCTTGTAGTGAAAAGAAGCCGGCAGAATATGGTCCAGATAGTAGCCGTGAGAAAGAATCCCCATGTATCCCTCGCGCGCGGCTTTGGCTAAAGATTCTTGCCCTCTCCAGCTTTGCACTACGATGTCTTTGGGAAGATCGGGATGGAAGATCTCGTCCCATCCCACCATCTTTTTTCCGTATTTGCTCAGAATAACCTGAATTTTTTTGTTGAAATAGGCTTGTAAGTCGTGATTGTCCTTCATGCCATGTTTGTGCTTGAATGCTGTAATATCTGGGTTGCTTTTCCAATGTTTTCCGCTGACTTCATCGCCACCGATGTGAAAGTACTCATCAGGAAATAACCCTGCCATCTCTCGAAGGAAGGATTCGAGGAAAGTGTACAATGCCTCTTTAGTTGGATCCATGCAGGGATCGAAAATTCCCCAGAAGCGCTCGATCTGGTATGGGCCGGGAGCACTTGCCAGTTCAGGATAGCCAACGAACCAGGAAGTTGTATGTCCAGGCATATCAAACTCAGGGACGACACGAATTCCGCGATCCCTGGCGTAATCCAAAATCTCTTTAATCTCCTCCTGGGTGAAATAATTTCCATCTTAACCCATCTCATGCAGTTTAGGCCAACTCTTGCATTCGACTCGAAAACCCTGATCTTCTGAAAGATGCCAATGGAGGACGTTCAATTTAACCGCGGCCATGGCATCCAGATTGCGTTTTATAACCTCTGCGGGCATCCAGTGGCGACAGACATCTATGAGTAATCCCCTCCAGGGAAAACGAGGTTTGTCCTGGATTCGAACCGCAGGAATATGATATCCCTCAGAATCATGATTTAGGAGTTGTAAGAAAGTTTCGATTCCACGCAGCACGCCTATAGGGGTAGGAGAGTTTAAACGGGCTCGAGCATCATTGACTTCGAGAGTATATGATTCATCTTCGTTTATGGATTGTATTTCTTCACCCGGACCTTGACAGCTAATCTCAAGGCAGGCTTTAGAAGCATCTTTTTCAATTTCAGAGGACAAAGGAATCCCAGTTTTAGCACTCAGACGCCGCATCATTCGATGCACTGCTCTTTGTAATCGAGGCTCATTGAAACCTGACAGAAAGACTCTAAATTCTGAGTCCACTTCTAATTTGCCTTGCCCAAAGGATATCTTTGCGGGCATGGGCATCAGATTACAGCCGGAGATTTCATCGGATGTACTCGGAGCAGCCGTCACAATAATCAAAAAACTTAAAGTGATAATAAATGTTAAGATGAACGAAAAAAGGTCGGATGATTTTAAGAAAATCATGTTTATTTCCTTTCTTACAAATATTTCTCGTAGATAATTTTCTCTTCTCTATATCATTTAAATATATTATCCGCAAGAGCTGCCATAACTTGTATGATTACAAGCACTACTCTTAATTCGATTCTTATGTGTTGAAACCTCCACTTCTCCTTGGTTCTTGAAGCGATACCTTTATGGCTTGTATTATTATTTTTTCTTTAAGGCTTCAGCCAAAGCATATATTGTTTTGTATTTCCCTCACTGTCTATATAGGAAGTAATCATCTATTGTTCTATTTTAGCCTTTCTAAAATTTTTACTGTTGCTGTAGCTCCAAGTCTTGAACATCCTATTTTCTTTACCTCTATAGCCCTCTCAAGAGTTCTTATCCCGCCTGCTGCTTTCAATTTTATTTCAGGATTGGCATTTTCTCTCATTAGTCTTAAATCTTTATCTTCGGCTCCCCCGGTGCCAAAGCCTGTTGAGGTTTTTACATAATCGACTCCGATCTCATTGCATATTTCACATGCTGAAATTTTTTCGTCATCATCCAGATAACAATTTTCAAATATTACTTTTACAACTACATTATTCTCATGTGCAATTTCAGTCACTGCTTCAAGATCCTCTTTGACATAATCATAGTCCTTTGATTTTAGTTTTCCGATATTAAGAACAACATCTAGTTCAACAGCAGCATTATCTATCGCTTCTTTCGCTTCAAAGACTTTTGTCTGCACGGTTGTGCTGCCGTGAGGAAATCCGATCACCGATGTAACCAGAACAGGGCTGTCTTTTAAAATCTCTGCAGCTCTTTTTACATCACATGGTCTTACGCATACACTTGCTGTTTTATACTCATCAGCAATCTTGCAGCCCTCTTCAACCTCCTTATCAGTCAGGTAAGGTTTTAATAATGAATGGTCAATCATACCCGCAATCTCCTCATATTTAACCATTTCTTCCTCCTAATGAGTTTTTTATTTTATGCTCGCGAGCACTAACTTTAAAAGGGAAATATAAAAAAAATAAAGTAATTAAATCGCAAATTTGCTGATTTTTATGAACTGCTCTTTTTCCTGGGGCATAAGGCTGAGTTGTGTGCATTCTCTCGCCTGGCATTGACAGAATTGTTTTTTTCAGCCTACTTTGGACTCTTCATTTGCTATCAAATAATATTAATCTATAATTTTATCTCTTATCAATAATAATTGCTTACGAAGAGGAAAAAAATAATCGAGAAAAGGAGATAGAAAATGAATAAAAGAATCTTAGGCCTGGGAACATTTGTCGTTAGCTTTTCTTTCATCTTCATCATTATAACCTCAAACTCATCGGAGAATCAGGAGTGGGATTTTCTTAAAGAACCTCTTCCTCTGAAACTTCGATACAAAGTTGGAGAGATTTTGCATTACAGACTTTATCGTCACAATAATCATTTTAAAATGGATGGTTCGAATAATGGCGAATTTAAGGCTCTTGCCTACTATACTCGCACTAGACTTGAAAATGATAACCAGGGAAAAGTAAGAGAAAAATTTATCTGGAAAAGTTTTATGGCGGGGCAATCCATGGTTCCGAACCAACCTGCTAAGATGTCCTATCTAAAAGAAGCTGAAAATTTTTCGCTTACCCTTTCTGTTGAGGATGAAGATGTGCTTAGTAAACTCGATTTTTCTTCTTTGCCAAGAACCTTTGAGGGCTTGTGGTTTATGATAATGCTTTGGGATGCAATTACCTTTGATGGACCTGTCCGACCCCAGGAACATTTTAAATTTCCTGATGAAGATTTAATTGGTACAGAAACTCACGATACACACGGACCTTGGGAATGGCCTATTGAGTACCCACCTTTGGTGATTGATTCCAAGTATTTTTTTAGCGGGAAAGCTTATTCCAGGGTAATTGGTGTAGGACTCGAAAAAAATATTCCCTGTGCGATCGTTGAATTCCCTGTTTCAGAAAATAGGGCTCTCATGAACCTTCATCTTAAGCCTGTTAAAGTTAAAGCTAACGCTTTTGAGCATTTCTGGGCTAAAACCTATCTTTCTCTAGAAGATGGGAGAATAGTTAAAGGAGAACTCCATGGCCCGACTCTAATTGTCCACGATATCTGGATGGGAGATCAAAAAGAGCCTGCTCATAATGAATATTTTGTTATGCAAATGCTCGATTTAGACCTTCTTTCTGCTAAGGAGTTTGATTCATTGTTGAAAGAGCAAAAAGAGATGATCAGCTCCAAGAAAAAGTGAGCAGTATTTTTTGATTGGAACATCTGAGAGCATATTTTCACAGACTTCTTAATTAGCTTCGTCCAGCTTTTTTTGTTCGAGGCCTTTTATCATTGCTGTTACTGTCCAGTTGAAGGGAACTGGAATGTCGAGTTTCTCTCCGTATTCAACAATTTTAGCGTTGAGAAAGTCTATTTCTGTCTTCCCTCCTTTTTCCATATCCACGAGCATGGATGGTTTATGATACCCACCCTTATTCAGATAGGATAAGCCTGAATCAAGGAAGCTATCAGAAAATTTGACACCAGTTCCTTCCGCGACTTTTACGCCCTCGAGAAGGAGGTTCTCAACGATCTCTCTCAGCGGGGAAGAATCCATAACCTCTTTCATGGTGAGTCCTGTTATTGTCGAAACCGATGCCAGGCATGCATTCAAAATGGCCTTTTCCCATTCGTGCTTTTTTATATCATCAGTATACTCTGTCTCAAGACCTGACCGGGTGAGAGTTTCTGCAATCTCTTGAGCCAGGGGAGTATTTCCTTTGTCCATCACTCCGATGTAGTTAGGATGGTTAAAAAAAGTTATTTCCACCTCTGTATCAGAAGCCATCGCTCCTGCATAATTTATAATACATCTTAGAACATTTTCCTTTCCAAGAACCTTTGCTGCTTTATCTTCATTATCAAGCCCATTCTGGAAAACAACGATTTTAGGAGGCGAAGGGAAGACCTCTGAGATTTCAGACGCTACATCCATTAGACAATACGTCTTTACACAGATGAAGATTAAATAAGGTTTTTCTTTTATCTCCTTAAGAGAGTACAGGAATTTTTTTGGATATTCGATGAAATCTCCGGTAGTATGGCCTTTTGGATCCTTAACCTTCAATCCCTTTTTCTTAATGGCAAGCAGCCGTTCTTTTAAAATGTCAACGAGGGTAACATCTATGCCTTCTTTTGAAAGATGGGCGCTTAGAATACTTCCAATAGGTCCTATTCCAATAACCGCATAGCGTTTCATCGAGTAGCCTTCGCAAACATTTCAAAAGGAAAAAATCTGGCCGCTTTCTTTTTTGTATTTATTTACAAAAAAGGAAAATTGTCAAGCATTTCAGTAAACATTTTCAATTCCTTTATCAGAAAAGGTTTTGGGAAATAGCATGGCTTTCATCGGGATTAGGCCTTATCATTATGAAAAGATATTTCCCTAGCTTTTGCCCTCAAGTATTTCCATGGATAAAGCCTAAACCCAAATACTTATACTATCCTAATAAGGCTATAAGCAAGACTGAGTCCAAAACATAAAAAGGAAAAATGGAGTTATATTTTTTTAATATCCATTCCGCCGAGATTCAAGTAATTTGAGAAGGCCATATTCTTTATTTAACCTCAACAGTCTTGTCTAAATACTTGGAATAATATTCCTGCCAAAAATGAAATTGATAGCTTCCTCTAAAATAGGGCCTAAATTGACCCGACTTTTCAATCGATCCAAGAGTACAAATACAGATTACTTTAGGATCTCTTTTTGTATAGACTTTAATCCAGACTTCAAAAACAGTGTCTCTGATTTCAAGATGTGAGAATTCATGACAGGGATCAGGGGTTTGGCAGGCCATCTTGAAGTTAATGGATTGGCCTAAATTTATGCTCTCAGGTATATCAACCGAATAAACGTGGACGGGTCTTGTTATCGACTCAGTTTTTATTATCCCCTCAGTGCAGCTTATAAGAAAAATTAAAGATAGTAGATAGATTATATATTTGAGTTTCATTCTTCGCATTACCCATATGCTGTATTTAAATTATAGCCTGTGTTTGATTTTGTGTCAATCCTTGGAAAAGGTGCTTTTTTAACATTTGACATCATATTTTTTCCTATGCTATAAGTTCTTTCTAGGAGAGAGTTGAAGAAAATTGCCTGTGTTTTTAGCCAGGCGGGAAGGGGGAAATGTGGGAAGATTGCTAATGTGCAAAAACGCAAACTGCTGCATGTCAAATTCTTATTTCTATTTCTCGCTGTAATTTTCAAGAAATTCAAGGCAGATATACTTTAATACATGGAGGTTAATATGAAGAAAGGATTGGTCCGAGCCTTAAGCAGTTGTGCTCTTCTTCTTGTGTGTTGCTGGCTCTGGCCGCAAGGCGGCTTGCCTCAGCAGCCAGAGAAGAGTCTGCTTCTCAAGGCCATGGAGGAGGAATTGAGTCGCTCGATGAAAGGGTTGGGCGAGAAGGGGAATCCGCCTCCTTATTTTATAAGCTACGATATCACCGAGACACAAAGTGCAATGATCACAGCCTCCTACGGAGCTCTGCGGCGCAGCTCAACCGAACACTTACGCCTGCTAGATGTGGAGGTTCGCGTAGGCGATTACAAACTTGATAATACCCATCGCCTTCGAGGCATGTATGATTTCAGGTTCCCTATCCCTGTATCAATTTCATTGGATGACGACCTGGATGCAATAAAGAGCGCCCTCTGGTTAGAAACAGACAAGAAATACAAGGAAGCTATGGAAAGGCTGATTCAGGTGAAGGCCCAGAAAACGGTCAAGGTAAAAGAAGAGGACGAATCAGATGACTTTTCCCGTGAGTCTCCTGAGAGGTTCATAGGCCCTGTATTCCAGGTTATGGTGGATAAGGCTAAGTGGGAAAAGAAGCTCAAGGAATACTCAATGCTGTTCAATGATTTTCCAGATATCTACGAGTCCAGTGTAAGTTTATCGGCAAACGCCACAAACAAGTATCTTGTCAACAGTGAGGGGACTGTGATCCAGCACGGATTGACTCATTGGCGCCTTGGTGTCTATGCCAGGACAAAAGCAGAAGATGGGATGGATCTTTACAAGTACGAATCCTTCGATGCCCACTCGGCGGAAAAAATGCCCGATGAGGAGGAAGTGCGTCAGAAAATTAAGCTTCTCACAAAAGAATTATTGGCTCTGCGCGCTTCTCCAGTTGTAGAGCCGTTCACAGGTCCAGCCATTTTGTCCGGGCGCGCTGCCGGGGTATTTTTCCACGAGATTTTTGGCCACCGAATCGAGGGCCACCGCCAGAAGGATGAAGAAGAAGGTCAAACCTTTACAAAAAAGATCAACCAACCAGTGTTGCCCGATTTCATATCCGTATATGATGATCCCCTGCAGAAAAGCTTCGGCGATAAAGACCTCAGTGGTCACTACCTTTATGATGATGAAGGCGTAAAAGCCCAACGCGTGACCGTGGTAGAAAATGGCATTTTGAAGAATTTTCTGATGTCGCGTTCGCCTATTTCGGGATTTGATAAGTCTGGCGGTCATGGGCGGAAAGCGGCTGGCTACAGAGCGGTTGGCCGTCAAGGTAATTTGATCGTGGAAGCATCCGAAACCGTATCTACAAAGAAACTGCGTGAGTTGCTTATTGAAGAGTGCAAAAAACAAGACAAGGAGTTTGGTCTCATCTTTGAAGACATTTCTGGCGGTTTCACCTTCACCGGCCGGGGAATTCCCCAGGCGTACGCGGTGATTCCGATCATAGTCTACCGCGTGTTCACCGACGGACGCCCTGACGAGATGGTGCGCGGTGTGGATTTGATCGGCACGCCACTTGTCTCTTTCAGCAAGATCCTGGCATGCGGAGATAAGCCAGAAGTTTTCAACGGAATCTGCGGAGCTGAATCCGGAGGAGTACCCGTTTCTGCCGTGGCTCCAAGCATTCTCACCGGAGAGATTGAGATTCAAAAGAGAAGGAAATCACCGGATCGACCACCCCTTCTCCCTCCGCCTAGAAGGAGGAAACAATGATGAGACCTAAGCAATCACGATTTATATTCCTCTGGCTCTTTCTTATAAATTGCGCGCTCTCTGTTGTTATTCCAGCATCTAACCTCAGTGCGCAGCAACAAGAGGACGTATTATTGAAGGCTCTTAAGGATGAAATGAGCCGATCGATGGAGAAACTTCAACTTAAGGATATGGAAAAGCCGTATTACATCGAATACGCTGTGGAGGATGCTGAGACATTTGTAATCAAAGCTGAGTTCGGGGCAATCGTTGAATCCGACCAAGATAGAAGCCGCGTGTTGAGAGTAGATTTGCGGGTAGGTAGCTACGATCTGGATAACAGCGAATTCGCAGGCGGCAGTTCGCCTTACTCCATGATAGGAGGCCGTCCAACCCAGCTCGTGTTGGAAGATGATTACGCAGCGTTGCGCCACGATATATGGCTGGCGACTGATGGAGCCTATAAACAGGCGTTGGAGCAGTTGGCGGCGAAGAGATCTTTTATCAAAACCAAAGTCCAGCCTGAAGAAATTCCTGACTTCTCGCGTGAGGAAGCTACAAAGACTATTGTTCCCAAAAGACTATTAAAATTTGATCGGAAAAAATGGAAAGAGGCTTTGCGCCGCTTGTCCGCTATTTTCCGTGAATTTCCCGTTATTTATGACTCAAGTATCAGCCTTAACGTTAGGTTTTCGCACAAATATTTCATCAACAGCGAAGGCACTATAAGTCATCAGCCGGCCAATCTTGTTTCGCTCTACGTGCGGGCAGCCACACAGGCCTCCGACGGGATGGGGCTGAAACATTTTGTTCCATATTACGGGATCAGCCTTGAGCATTTACCTTCTGAGAAGGAGATGGCAGCTTCTATACGAAAGATGGCCGAGGAGCTTACTGCATTGACTTCAGCGCCGGTGCTGGAGAAGTACCTCGGACCCGTGCTGGTCACTGGTCAGGCTGCCAGCGAACTCTTTGCCCAAGTGCTTGCTCCCCAGCTTTCTGGCCAGCGCCCCCCTCTTATGGAGCAACAGCAAATGGCAGCGATGATGATCGAGAGCAAGCTCGCCACCCGCTTGAATCGTCGAGTGCTCCCTTCTTTTTTTACTGTCGTGGATGACCCCACTCAGAAAACCTATGAAAAGCACCAGCTTATAGGCTTCTATGAGGTCGATGACCAGGGCGTTCCTGCTCGGCCTGTGACTCTTATTGAGCGTGGGATTTTGAAAACTCTCCTTATGTCACGCCGCCCAAGCAAAGAAATCTCCCAATCAAACGGCCACGGACGCGCCATGCAGATTGGTTCTCCAAGTGTTCAAATCGGAAACCTGTTCGTGCAGACTAGCGAGGGAAAAAGCTTTGCTGAATTGAAGCAGGAGTTGGTCGATCTGTGCCAGGATCAAGGGCTCTCCTGCGGCTTGTTGATAAAGAAGTTCGATAATCCCAGCATTACGGGAAGAGATTTTTCATTATCATCTTTCTCTATGGGCGGGGGCCCGCAGCAAGAGATGGTAACTCCTCCGATTCTTGTCTATAAGGTTTATGTCGAGGACGGAAGAGAAGAACTCGTGCGTGGCGTTACAGTGGCAGAGATGTCCGTTAGAATGTTGAGAGACATTGTGGCGGTGGGCAAAGACTATTATGTAAGCAATAAGCTCACGGCTGGCGGGGGAATAATGGGGCTCTTTTTTTCCTATGCTTTTAGGTTTGGCGAAGCAGGGGCCTTTGGCATTCCTACGACTGTGATTGCTCCCTCAGTGCTTTTTGAAGAGGTCGAGTTGAAAAAACCTGGCGGCGCGCAGCAGAAACCAGCATTCCTTAAGCATCCGTTTTTCAAAAAATAGCAGAGCATTGGGATCAGACTTTATCATGAAGTAACGCTAAAAGGATGAAGTAAAATCCAATTCCCACAATAATGAAAAGTCTGACCCCGATGGATTCTTTTTTAATAACGGAGTTGTGGGAGCAGACCTTATCACGGGAGAAGATATTTTTCTGCACTTTTGTCCTTATAACATTGCCATGGATAAGGCCCTTTAATCGATAGCAAGTTTTTCTTGTATTATTCGGGAAATTCTGTATAATTTAACCTTACATACAGATACAAGAATACAGATGAGAATTGAAAGAAACATAAAAGGCTTTAAATACAATTAAGGTTTTGTGAAAAGGGGAAAAATCCCAAATAAATTTTAGTTAGTGCAATGCTGGGTATGAAATCTATTAAAAGGAGAAAGAATGTAAAAAGGCAAAAAAGAAGGAAAGGTTAATTTGATGGGCAATATATTTTAAGGGAGTAATAATGGAAGAAGAAAACAAGATTTATATTGGGAATATAGACTATGGTGTAACCGAAGAAGATCTAAGAGAAATATTCAAGGATAAGGGCTTCGAGGTAAAGGATGTAAACATTATAAAAGACAAATTTTCCGGTAGATCAAAGGGATTTGGGTTTGCAGAATTTGAGAATGATGAACAAGTCCAAAAAGCGATAGAGTCATTGGATGGTCATGAATTAAAATCCAGAAAGCTAAAAGTTAATAAAGCTCGAAGAAGAGAGCCCCGGTTTGAAAAACGCGGGGGATTCAAACAATTTAGAAGATAATTTCTTATCTTTAGTTATTTATTCGGGATTTATATCTCGATACTTGTTTTTTCGGGCATGACCTGCCTAATCCAAAAGGCAGTTTTTGCCCGACTTAAGCTTGATTGGATTTTTTAGGGAGTGCTTCCCCCGTTCTTAAGAAAGTTCTTTCTAGCATTAGCATTTAATCTATTCCGTGCTAATTATCTTCATATCTATGTTTCTAAAGAAAGAGGACAGATAGGCTTTTTAAATTATTTTTTGAAAAGGAGGGTTCTAAAATGAAGTCAGAAACCAGCTTATTAAAAAAATGGATTATGCTGGTTTTCATTTGCCTTTTCGTTGCCGCAGCTTTCTCTGGTTGTAGTTCCAAGGAAGAATTGTTGGATATGACCTATCCATATGATGAAAACACAATCTACTGGCCAACTGCAAAGTCTTTCAAACTAGAGAAGGTTTCCTGGGGAATTACTGAAGGGGGATGGTGGTATGCCTCTAATGAGTTCAGTGCCTCAGAGCACGGAGGAACCCATGTCGATGCACCTATTCATTTTGCTGAGAAGGGACGAACTATCGAGCAGATTCCCCTGGAGGAGTGGATAGGGCCTGCTGTCAGGTTAGATGTCACTGAAAAATGCGAGAAAAACCGGGATTATCTTCTTATTGTTGATGATATTAACAACTGGGAGAGAAAATATGGAAAAATTCCTGATGGCGCCTGGGTAATCATGTACACAGGTATAGATACCAAATATTACCCAGATAAGAAAAAGGTCCTGGGAACCGATAAAAAAGGCGAAGAAGCTATTCCTGAACTGAGCTTCCCCGGTTTCTCGCCTGAATCAGTCAAGTTTTTAATAGAAGAGAGAAATATCACGGGAATAGCCATTGATACTCCTAGTATTGATTACGGAAAATCAAAAGAATTTAAGGTTCATCAAGTTCTCTGTGGAGCTGATAGGCTTGCCTTAGAAAATATAGCCAATTTAGATAAGCTACCTCCCTCTGGAGCAACGCTCTATGTCATCCCGATGCCAATTAAACAGGGAACGGGTGCACCAGCTCGGGTTTTTGCCATTATTCATTAATTTGCGAGAATCTTGACACTTCGTGCTTAATATTTTGACATCAAAATTTTGTTGTGCTATAAGCTTTTTTTAATATGTAATTATTGAGACTTTCCTGTTTGATACAATAATCCATGTTTAAGAGTAACAAAATGCACCCCAAGAAAAGGAGGATTTTCTGGTGAAAAGGGCTTTCTTTCTAATTCTGGTTTCAGGCCTGATACTTGCTGTTGTTTGTCCGCTGTTTCCGGAAAAAATTACCTTTATTCACTCGAACGATACTCACGGCAACTTTAAATCCTACATGACCAAGGTCGAAGGAGGAGAAAGATTAGTCGGGGGCATGGAGGCGGCTAGTCATTATATAAACGAGATCAGAGCCAGGGAGAAAAACGTATTTTTGATTGAAACAGGCGATATTTTAACCGGCACGCTTGCCGCAGAAATTGAATATGAAGGCGTGATTGGCGGAGTAATGATGGAGTTCCTCAATAGATTAGACTACGATGTTTGGAGCTACGGCAATCACGATTTTGATAGAGGACAGAGCAATGCCTTAGGGATGGCAAAGTTGGCTAAGTTTCCTACGGTAATGGCCAACATTATCTATAAAAAAAGCGGTAAACTTTTTCCGGCAGAGCCATACCACATCTTTGAAGTAGGAGGGATTAAAGTAGGAGTGATTGCAGTTATGGAGGAAAATTTCCTGACGGAAGTCCAAAAAGAAATAGTCGAGGGTCTTGATGTGTTGCCGATTATCCCCACCCTCAATTCTTATGTCCCGGAGCTGGACAAAAAGACAGATTTGATTGTGGTTATTTCTCATGGCTGGTTTAATGAGGGAGTAAAAGTTGCCAAAAATGTAGCAGGAATTGACATGGTTTTGGTCGCTGCAGAGGACGGAAAATTTAAGGACGTAGATGGAGTATTGGTCAAGTCAACAAAGGGACATCAAGAAACCCTTGGTTATTTAAAAGTGGAAGTTGATGATGATAAGGTTATTAGCTATGAAGAAAGGTTGATCTGGCTATGGGCAGATATCGACTTGAAGCCATCGCCTCATGTTGCTGCTTTAGTCAGCGAAGTTGATGAGTTAGTCGGGGAACAATATGCTAAAGTTATAGGAGAAGCCAAGGCAGACCATACTGTGCGTTACTATCCAGGAGAAAATATGTTTGTTGAAAGCATGCTGGGAAATTGGATAACTGATGTAATGTGCTGGAAGACAGGAGCTCAAATCGGATTTCACAACACTGGAGCAATCAGAGCAGATATTAAAGCCGGGCCAGTAACTAAATCTAATATATTTGATGTCGCTCCTTTTCATAACACATTGGTCGTATTCAAGCTTACGGGTCAGCAGCTTAAGGATGCTCTGGAGACAGATGTGGAAAGAGGCTGGGATAGAATGCAGGTTTCAGGCATGAAGTACAAATATCACCCTAAAAAAGTCAGACCTTATGGGGAAAGAATAGATTATATAGAAATCAAAGGAAAGGTTTTGGTAAAAAAAGGCAAAGTTCTCTTGCCGGGGAAAGTATATACTATTGTCAGTAATAATTACCTTGTTGGACACGCAAAAGAAAAATACTTGGGTTTTCCTGTGACCTCCCCAAAGGATACTGGCATTCCTTTAGACAATATTCTTATGGAATGGTTGGATAAATACAGAGTTCTCAATTACAAAATCGAAGAAAGAATCGTTGAAATCAGGTAGAAAGCATGCCCAAGAGGATGAATGTTAAATCGGGAATAGTGTTTTTTTCTTTTCTGTTAGCCCTCATTTTCTTAAGCACATCCCTTTCTTCAGGTTATGGCCTATCCACCAATAATTTATTGAAAAATGAAATTGTTGAAGGGGAACAGAGGAAAAAAATAGATGGATACCTGAGGCAGATAACTCCATTCGGATTTTCTGGAGCATTGCTGGTGGCGAAAAATGGGAAGATCATTCTGAATAAGGGTTATGGAATGGCAATCAGGTCTGAGAATATTCCCAATACATCTGAAACCGTGTTTAGCACTGGCTCGATTACCAAACAATTCACAGCAGCTGGAATAATGAAATTGGAGATGCAGGGAAAATTAAGCGCGAATGATCCTATAACAAAATTCTTCGAAAAGGTTCCAGAGGAAAAAGAAACAATAACCCTCCATTATTTACTAACCCACACTTCGGGAGTGATAAACTATACAGGAATGGATTATGAAACAGCGAAGCGAGATGAGACTGCTAGAAAAATCCTTGATGCTCGACTTCTTTTTAAGCCCGGTGAACGTTTTGAGTACTCCAATGCTGGCTACAGCTTGTTAGCAGCAATTATTGAGAAAGTTTCAGGAAAGGGATATGAAGAGTTTCTTCATGAATATTTATTCGAGCCGGCCGGGATGAGATTCACAGGGTACAGACTGCCCAAATGGGAAAAGAAAGTCGTAGCTCACTGGTATGTGGGAGAAAAGGACAACGGGATTCCCCTTGAAAAGCCATATCCATACTGGAACCTTCTGGGAAATGGAGGAATACTTTCAACAACCGGAGATATGTATAAATGGCATCTGGCCCTCAAAGGGGATAAGATTCTCTCTCCTGAGGCCAAGAAAAAAATATTCACATCCTTTTTAAATGACTATGGTTATGGCTGGGATGTGTTGAAAACAGACCGTGGCATCCTCATCCAGCACGATGGGGGGAGTGTTCTGGGTAACAGTGCAGAGATCCGCCAATACATCGATGCTGATCTAGTCACCATTCTTTTCTGCAATCAGAGTTTCGGCAGGAGAGCTCTTTTTGGGGCGATAAGAGACAAAATTGAAACACTTGCTTTTGGGGGAGACGTTGTTATTCCGCCCTCGGTAATTACGTTGGATATAGAAAAGCTTCGTAAGTTTGAAGGAACATACAGCCTTTCAAGCGGGGGACATCTTGAAGCAGACATCGAAAACGGGAGGCTAACAATCAAAGCAAAAGGGCAGGATGCGATTAATGCGCTGCTTTTCCCAGAAAAGGCTTCTCCAGGTCTTTTTAAAGATTTGAACAAACTCTCCGTATCCGTTTTTGAAGCCGCCATAAAAGGTGATTACAAGCCATTTGAGAATGTTCTCCAGGATAAAGAAAGAAGGTTGGAGCGGGTCCGTCAGCTTATAGAGATGAGGATTAGAAGATACAAGGAAAAAACAGGTGAAATTCAGGAAGTGAAAGTTTTTGGCACTTTGCCTTCAGACTATGGCGGCGAAGATGCGGTAATGACGCAGGTTCAACTCAAGGGAGAGAAAGGAAGTATTTATTTCAGCTTGTACTGGCGCAATAAGATGAACATCGGTGTGGGCCCCTTAATGGGTATTCAAGAGATTTCAGTTCCTTTTATGCTGCTGTCGGGGAATGAGTTCGCGGGCTATCATCTGGGTATGGCCAAAAACATACGTCTGAGTTTCGGCGTTGATAGCAGTGGCACGATAACCGGCCTTACTGTGAATAATCCAAGCGGAGATTTAACTGCCAAGAAGATAAAGTAGAGATACAATCAATCTAGATTTATTATCATAAATCTAGACTCCAATCCGCATGCTTTTAGATTATTAATATTTCCAAGTGACTTTGTATCTTTTTACTATATGATATCCTTCTTCATCTCTTTCTATAGTATATAGCTTTCCTTTTTTCCAAGCTCTTGGATCAAATTTCAAAAAAATATTCGCAATGTATCTTCCCTCTGGATCAAAAACATCGTAGTAAAATCCCATTCCATCTTCTGGTTGCTTATATGTCTGTACAAAAATCCTCCCCTCGTCATCCAGCATAAACCAATCATGGGGCGGATAATATCTGGGAATATCCAATTTAAAAGGAATATTTTTCATTAGCATTTTCTTTTCATCGCGGCTGATTCTTATTGGAGTATATTTTCTGATGATTTTTCTTATTAAATTTCCTTCCGGATTCAATACAGAGAATTCATATTTATCAGTGTAGCTAAAGATAATATTGTCATTCTTGTCCACGGCCCAGCATAAGTAAGGGACAAATGGATTAATAGCAGCCTGCCCGCTCCAAGGATCAGGATAAGATAAATAACTCTTGAGAGTGTTGAAATCAGAATCGAACTTGCATAGTTCTAGAAGTTGCTCTTCAGGTTTTCTGATATGTATATCAGCGATAAAATTTCCTTTGGAATCTAAACTGATACTTCTAATAAACACTTTAGATAGAGATACCGATTTGATTTGATTTCCATCGCTTGAATAATAAATCATCCTCCTTTTAGCTCTATCATGAATGATGATTTCATTTTGACTGGTGATAAAAACAGACCGAGGACGAATCATTTCTCCAGGGCCTTGTCCTTTCATCCCTATTGTTTGCATATAATTTCCATCACGATCAAAGACTTTCATGTTAGCTTCTTTTATATCCAACACGAAGATTCTCTCCGTATCATCTACAGCGATCGAATGAATTAAAGAAAATATGTATTCCTCTCGACCTTCTACTTCTTCAATAGATAACTCTTCTTCCAAACTGAATACATCTTCACCGTATATCGGCTCCTTCGGATTTTTAACGACAGTAATTCCATCCACTTCCTCTATTGTCCCCATCCATTCGGCTTTTTGCTTTTCGCAAGAAATAAGAATAATTAGGACTGAAAGAAATAAAACGATTAGAACAATCCTCTTTTTGCTTTTCATTTCCCTTTCCTTGCTGAATCTTTCTTTTATTATAACACTCCTGAAAGTAGAGGAACAAGGTCCTTAAATTTATCTTTTTTCCTCAAGCGATTAATTCTAAACTTTCTCCTTTATGGAAAAAATTTCTTCGCTTTAACTTTTGAGTTCAAATTTTTTGTGTTATAAGATTTGTTTTTATGATTACGCTTTAGAAAAACGACCTGAGAAGAAAAATGGGGCCTGACCCCATTTTTATTTTAGGCGAAATGGAGAAAAGGTAGCCTGTCCCCTTTTTTGAATAAAGTTGAAACCCAGAAGGTATATAGAGATGAGTATTTGTAAGAAATTTTCCGGAGGAAAAGATGGCTAAGAAATTAATCGTCATAATTTTTATTTTATTTCTCATTCTAATATTCCTTTTTAGTCAAGAGCCAGAAAATGCTCCCCAGTCTGAGAGTAAGAGGAAAATATTTCTCTACTTTATCGGAGAGGAAGCAGGTTATGAAGAGTATGAGTGGACTGAACAGGCGGATAAATTCGTTCTTTCAGCCAAAGGGGAAATTAATAAACCGATTAGTCTGCTTACAGAGCTTATGACAATAGAGTTAGATAAGGAATTCAAGCCTTTGCGCTTTTATTTCAAAGGGACAGTGAGAGGAGTGAGCCAGGAAATAGAGAGCATAGTGACCAAGAAAGAAGTGAAGAGCAAAATTAAGGTCGGCGAACAGACAAGAGAAATGACGTCGAAGATTTCTCATGATGCATTATTTTTGCCCAACGGCATTTTCTCTCCCTACGTTGTTTTGGCCAAGAAAGTGAAAAGCCTTGGGAAAGAAAAAATGACAATTCCGGCCTATATTGTTCCTCAGCTGGAAGTCAATTTGAGAGCAGTACCTGATAGTGAGAATGATCGCCTCTTTAATCTCGTTCTGGCTGGAGTAAATATTGAGTTACTCACAGATGGACGAGGATATATTGAGTCTCTTTCCATCCCTTCCCAGGGTATTAAAGTACTCACAGAAAGGCTTAAAAAAGAAGAGCCGCCTAAGGGAGAGGAAATCAAGGAAGGAACAAGCCACGAGTTGATTGTTCAAGGCAGCAAGGTTGGAAAGGGTTTTTACAGCCTTCAGAAAACGGAAGAAGATATTTTAATAAAAGGTGAAACACAGCAGGCATTAGGTCAACTGAGCCTCAACTCAAGTGGCTTCGATCCTTTGTTGGTTATGAGCCTTTGTCTGTACTCGATAAAATAAAGGCATCAGTTCTAATCATCAATGGCGGAAAAGATAAGCAAGTTTTACCTCATCATGCCCGAAAGCTTTATCGTAGGCTGGAAGAACTCGATAAAGCCGTTACTCTTAAGATATTTCCGGATTTAAACCACCTTCTCATCCCATCGAAAACAGGTGCCTATGCCGAATATGCCAGACAACTAATGGGAGACAGAAAACTCAGCCAAGATTTGTTAGGTTATCTTTTGGGTTGGCTTCATGGGGTGCTTTATCATGATCAAGAGGGTCGCGTAATTAAATGAGAGCTCTTGCCTTACTTTTATTTGATACGGGCTTTTAGCTCAGAACGTAAATATTGCGCTGCTGTTGGCAGCTTTGAACAAAGAGAATAGATATTGATTCTTCTTTGATTTGACGTGAAAATTTTCCTTTGTTATAAACATTATTGAATATATAAGATAAACCTTTTTGAATAGATAAGGTGGGCTTGATAAATCAAGCCCCCACATCAATAAGGAGAAACCAATGAAAAAAATATCTTCAATGACTCTTGTATTCTTTCTTGCTCTCTTCATCTTCAGCCCGGCCAGTGCAGAAAAGACCCAAGTTAAGACTGTCGATGAAGTTCAAGTCGTTAAGAATCCGAAAAAGCCTGCTCCTCCAAAAGGCGCTTTGATCAAAATGATTATCGAAGAAGATTTCACAATAGGAGAAGGGGAATCAGAGGAGGAAATGTTTTCTGAGATAACTTCTGTGGCTGTAGATAATGATGGCAATGTTTATATTCTCGACCGAAAGGAGAAAACGGTTAAAATTTTTGACAGTGAAGGTAAGTTTGTAAGGAAATTCGGAAAACAAGGTCAGGGGCCAGGGGAAATGAATATGCCAATATTTGTCCAGATTACTCCAAATAATGAGCTGGTTGTTGAGGATGCTGTCAACCGAAAATTAATGTTTTTCTCTTCTGAAGGAGAATTTCTGAAAAGCATCTCAACAGCCAAGGCTGCTGGTCTTGCTGCCATTCTGATTGATTCAAAGGGAAATTTAATCGGCCAGGCCGTTGTTCCTGCTGAGAAAAAACTAATCCGGGAAGTAAAAAAATATGACAAAGATTTAAATCCGCTTTTTGCTATTGATACTCTCGATTTTACGAGCATTATAGAGGGTAAAATTAATCCTTATCGTTTAGCCTCATTTTATGTTCTGGGTAGAGAGGATAATATTATCTATGGATACCCTGAGGAATACGAGATTGAGATATTTAATCCAGAAGGGAAATTGATCAAAAGGATCTTGAAAGAATATGATCCTGTAAAAATAACAAAAGAGGACCAGGAAGAATTCATGGATAGACTTCCGGCTGAAGCGGCAGTGATCAAAGATAGAATAGAATTTCCAAAATCGTTTCCAGCCTATCAAAGTTTCTCGCGTGATGACCATGGAAGAATATTCGTGAGAACATATGAGAAAGGGAAAAAAGAGAGAGAGTATTACTTTGATGTCTTTGACGTAGAAGGAATGTATATAGCAAAAGTCCTTCTTGATGTTGACCCCAGAATCTGGAAAGGAGAGAAGTTGTACGCAGTAAAGGAGAACGAAGACGGTTTCCAGATTCTTAGATGCTCCAGCATCCGTTGGGAAAAATAGTCTACTTTTTAGCTTACACTATCTCATTGAATATTTGATACGCTTCCCTATAAAATGAAGTAGATAAAATAAATACAAAAATTTTTATATATTTTTGAAATTTGAATTTTTTTCCTGGAAGGGGCAAAAATGAGAAGTCCATATTTATTTAGATTCAATCGATGTGTAAATCTGTTTGTCATTTTGATATCAGGTCTATTGCTTGTTCAACGAGTGAATTCCCAGCAGAAATTCTGGGTTTCAGCCAATCCGCCAAAATGCCATTACACTATCGACGCGCATATAGAGCTCGAAAGAAATGTCATCGAGGGGAGAGAGACAGTTTCCTTAAAAAATGACTCCAACGAATCGATCAGCGTAGTGGCTCTTGATTGGTCTATCAGCCTTGACTCTTCGATAGATATAACTGCCGCAGGAAAATCCTTGAGATTGCTGAACTCAGAGAAGGAATCCCAGATTTCATCTCCTCTCTTCTTTCAGCTATCAGGTCCGGTTGATCCGGGATCGAAAGTAGAATTCGACATCGCTTTCAAAAAAAAATTCAAATTCTCAGACAAGAATACTGAATTTAAGATAACCCACTGGTACCCCCGCCTCTGGTGGGACGGCCTTCCGGTGCATGACTCCTTCTCTGTCAAGCTCGATATCCCAGAAGGTTTTGCTCTGGCCATCAGCGGCCGCCTGAACGAAACTACGGGACGCTATGAGATTGAGGGTGCGAAAACCTTTGGAATCTACTTAGGAAAGAATCAAAAAACTGAATCCAGGGAAGTTGAGGGTATTCTCATCAATACGCTGTTCACAGAAAAAGGAGCCAAATGCGCTGCAGTCTGCATGGATACCGCAGTTGACGTGGTCAAGTTTTATAAGGAATGGCTGGGTTTCTGCCCATTCAGATTCCTCTATATCATCCCCGGCGGAAAAGGAAGATGGGGAGGCTATCCTTTTGCCACGGGCATAGTCGTAATCCACGGACAGGAGACTTTCAAGGAAGGCGAATCGCTAATCCATTGGCAGAAGATTACGGCTCATGAGATTGGACACGAATACTGGGGCGAATGGGTTCTTGATCCTGACATACCCAAATGGCTCTGGATTGGAATGGGAATCTTCGCCGATACAGAGTATTTAATCGATCGAAAAATCAATCCTGAGCAGCGAGTCAGATGGATGGGCAATTATGTTAACGGAGTCCCCATGTATTACGACACCACGGTGGATGTCCCTCCCCACCGTCTTTCGAAGATTAGATACGACTATAACAATATCATTGTTCACAGCAAATGCTTTGGTATAATAAGCGCTCTCGATGCGGTGCTGGGGCGGGAGGCTTTTGAAAGGATTTACAAGAAATGCTTGCGAGTCTACGGTGGGAAGCGCCTTAGCTGGAGGGAATTCCAAAGTTTCTGTGAAAAGGAGACCGGTCAGAGCCTGGGATGGTTCTTCGACCAGTGGGTTCGTTCTAATAAATATCTCTGCTACCGGATAGAATCGCAGGAAAGCAGGCGGGAGGGAAATGAATACCTATCAGTCATCAGAGTTAAGCGGCTTGGATCTATGAAGATGCCTGTCCCGGTTAAAGCGGTTTTTGAAGATGGTACTGAGCAGGTCAAGTTCAGCAGCCGCAACCTGGAGGTCAGTGTTCTGACCTTCAGGAGCCGAGCTAAGCTAAAGAAAGCAGTTATGGATCCTGAAAAGAAACTGGCCATGCTGGAAAATCCTCTTCCGGAGATATCAAATAAGGCCGCTGAGGTGATTTCTGTAGGATGGGACACAAAGGATAGTCGCGAGGTCTACCAAAAAATAAAAGATGAAGACATCCCCAGCACAGGGATCTGGTATAGTTTAGGGATGGATTTATATGAGGGAAAGCATTTTCCTGAAGCCTTCCACTGCTTCAAGAAAGTGTCGGAACTAGGTACCAGTGTCTTTGCTGGGTTCGCATCTTTGTCCTGTATGGGAATACTTAAGGATCTTCAGGGGGAAAGGAAAGAAGCACTCGTTTACTACAAAGAAGCCCTCAAGTACGATACTGAGGTATCTTTCAGGCTCCCCGGGATGAGAACTCGTATAGACCGTCAATGGATCGAGGAAAGGCTGAAGACGCCTTTTAAATTGAAAAAGAAGTAGTGAAATTTTGACTTGACTTACTTTATCTCGTATCTTTAACTCATGATTTTTATTTTGACTGGTCCTGTCCATTCCGGAAAGACGACTTTGTTGAAAAAAGTGGTCCGGGAGTTAAAGGGGCAAAAACACAGGTTGGATGGCTTCTTGAGCGAAACTGTGTGGGAGATGGAGGAGATGGTCGGTTACGATTTATTTGATTTGAAAAAAGATAAAACGATCCCGTTTATCCGTAGAACAGGAGAAAAAGAGTGGCAAAGAATTGGCTCGTATTTTTTTATCCCTCAAGGCCTGGCAGAGGCTGAAAAGATTATTCTTCGGGGAATAGAAGCTGATATTCTTGTCGTGGATGAAGTAGGTCCCCTGGAATTATCAGGGAAAGGCTTTTGGCCTGCCCTGAAGCAAGTGATTTTTCAGCCACTAAATAGCTATATTCTCGTCATTAGAGAAAATATACTCGAAGATTTTCTAGCAATGCTGGGAAAGCGTAAGGTTAAAATATTTGATATCAAAAACAAAGAAGTTTTTCATCAAATGATTGAAGAAATTAAAATTGAAAAAAGAGACCAAAGAATCTAAGATGCAAATAAAATGAAAAACATCTATGTTCATCTTCTGGATAAGCTGAGAGAGAAGAAGCCTTTAATTCTAGCCACAATAGTAGCAACAAAGGGCTCAACTCCCCAGGTGCCTGGAGCCTCAGCTCTGTTTTCATCCGAAGGACTCCTTGAGGGAACTCTGGGGGGTGGTCTGTTAGAAGCAGATGCCCAGAAAAAAGCTTTAAAGACTCTGGAGAAAAAGGCCTCGCTTCTCTCCGAATTTAGCCTTAGAGCTGACATATTTTCAGGGGAAGGAGCCATCTGCGGAGGTGAAGTTAAGATCCTTATTGATGCCTGTCCTGAAGAAAACAGAGATACTTTTCAGGCCGTAAGCCAATCTCTTATCAAGCGGGAGTCAGGCATCTTAGTTACGTTCATAAATAGGATTTCTGAAGAAAAAGTATCTCTTTCCCGGCGTTGGACGGAAAGAAAAGGAAAATTCGAGGCTGATTTTAGAGAGCATCTTTCTCTATTTAAAAAGGAGATTAAACGTACCTTTTCTAAGGGCAGGCCATCCTTCTTGAAGGTAAAGAAAGAAATCTTCCCAGAGAAGGCAAAGGAGGCGTTCCTTTTTTTAGAACCCATTTTTCCCTTGCCTCAACTGGTTATTGCCGGTGCAGGTCACGTCGGTCAGGCGGTGACTCATCTAGGAAGTCTCTTGAATTTTGAAGTTACTGTAATAGATGACAGGCATGAGTTTGCTAATAAAGAAAAGCTGCCTGATGCGGATCATATAATCGTTGATGAAATCGGGAATGCAATCCAGAACTTTCCCATTTCTTCTGATACATATTTAGTAATTGTTACTCGAGGCCACAAGTACGATGCCGCAGCCCTGCGGCAGTGCATATCTTCTGAAGCTACTTATATTGGCATGATCGGGAGTGCTCGCAAAATAAAGCTTATGCGAAAGAAATTCCTGGAAGAGGGATGGGCCACTTCTCGCCAATTTGACAGTGTTTATGCCCCGATTGGGATCGATATCCAATCAGAAACTGTGGAGGAGATAGCCATCAGCATCGCAGCTCAACTCGTTCTTGTGCGCAGCCAAATCCAAGAAATAAGGAAGGAGATAGAATGATCTGGGCAATGATATTAGCTGCAGGAGAATCCAAAAGAATGGGAAAACCAAAGCTTCTTCTCCCTTTCGGAGAAAAAACCATAATCGAGACTATAGTTGAGACTGTCGTTTCATCTAAGGTTGAAAAAACTCTGGTCATTCTTGGGTCAGACCGAAAAAAGATGGAAGAGAGAATCAAGAATTATCCTGTAAAGATCGTTTATAATCGTGATTTTCGGAGCGGCATGCTTTCCTCCGTTCAGTGTGGGTTTAGAGCGCTGCCCGAGGATATTCGGGCAGTTCTGGTTGTACTTGGCGACCAGCCGAAAATATCGACAATTGTCATTAACAAACTAATCGATGCTTATAAAAGCTCAGGAAAAGGAATTGTTCTACCTGTCTATAAAAAGGAGAGAGGACATCCTGTTCTCATTGACGTCAAATACGGGGAGGAAGTGGAAAACCTGAATCCCGAGATTGGCCTCCGAGGAACAGTGTATAATCATCCTGAAGACATACTGGAAGTTGAGGTGGAAACGCCGAGCATATTCCAGGATATTGATTATGAGTCTGATTATAAGAGAGAATTAAAGAATAACGAATAAAACATAGGTAATTCTTTTTCCTTGTCGCGCAAAAACTTAACAATTTTTATCCATTATTCTGCTGGAATATAGCGTTCTCTCTTAGAAAGCCTTATCAATAGAAGGAATAGATGAGTTCAATCTATGGCAACGTTGCTCTGATGCGTTCAGGCGTCATCGGTAGCTGGAAGAGCCTTGCGCCGACAGCATCGTAAATCGCATTGGCAATCACTGCACCCATGCAAATGATAGGTGGTTCTCCACCTCCCTGGTGAGGATCATCTTTGGCGTCAATCAACACTGTCTCAATCTTTGGCAGCCAGGAGAAGCGTGGTATTTCGTAGGTATCAAAATTGAGGTCAAAAATCTCTCCACCTTTGAAATGGATTTCTTCGGTCAGGGCGTAGCCCAGTCCCATGGTGATGCAGCCTTCTATCTGCATTTTAGCTCCCTCAGGATTGATAACCAGGCCCATATCCTGGGCACAGACAACACGCTTAACCTGAACAGTACCTTTCTTCTTATCGACATCAACTTCAGCCATGTGAGCCACATAAGTGCCTGAATCAATACCGCAAGCAACACCATAGCCCCGGCCATTGGATGCTTTCGCTTTATTCCAGCCGAATTTCTCCGCAGCAGCGGTGAGAACTCTAAGCATTCTTTTATCCTTTAGATTCTTCAGGCGGAATTCCAGAGGATTTATGCCTGCTTTTGAAGCCATGATGTCAATATGCGATTCTCTGGCAAAGGTGTTGGTGTTGTTGCCAGGTGCTCGCCAGGCTCCTGTCCCGAAGGGGTGGGAACCAGGAGTACCGCGCCAGCCTCCTCCTGTGGAGGCCGTTCGATGATGAGGAATATCGTAAAATTGTTGAGAACCTCTTTCGCCTGCGAAATAGACGATATAATCCCAGAGAAAAATTTTACCCGGGTCCTTGATTCCTGATTTTATTTTAACCACTGCTGCAGGCCGGAAAGTATCATTAAAGAATTCTTCTGCCCGGGTCCAGGCAACCTGGACAGGCTTTCCGGCTAATTTTGCTAACCGAGCTG
>Ga0209636_10001425_pt1 | contig 24140 bp, 20 predicted proteins | sample DeeMarSWOR152_54_FD_187464 | JGI IMG/M metagenome (GOLD analysis project Ga0209636, IMG submission 187464) | Marine sediment microbial communities from White Oak River estuary, North Carolina - WOR-1-52-54 (SPAdes) (version 2) | ecosystem: Environmental > Aquatic > Marine > Intertidal zone >...
GAAACTTTTTCTCCTTAATGCTCTTTACCACACCGGTTTTACCGCTGCACACTTCCACTATAGCGTCTGCTTCTATCCTTCTGTTAATCTTTTTTCTTTCGTACTCCCCTTCATAAGTGGAGCCCCCTATATTTAGCTCTGACTTTATAGTCCAATAAGGGGTAGGTACAAAACATCGAATCTCCTTTTCTCTACTCACCAAAAATTTTAAGGTTGGACCCTGAACCCTTCCTGTGCTTAATGTTGCGTATCTACCGCTCCAACTTTGAGCCGCCAAAGTTAATGCTCGCGAGAGATTTACTCCGTATAGCCAGTCTACCTCATGTCTCGTCTTTCCAGCCTCTATCATGGCAAAGTCGAGTTGGGACAATGGTTCTTCGTAAGCCTTCTCTAGTTCACTTTTTGTTAGGGTGGAAAACTTCATTCTCTTTGCTATACTTTCCTTGTTTTCGCAAGCATACCTTAGTATGCAGTAGCCGATGAGGCTTCCCTCAAGGTCGTAGTCGCATGCGTCTATGAACTCCTCCGCGTTACTTGCAAACTTTGAGATAACTTCGACCCAGTTGCGAGTCTGTTTTGCGCCCTTTTCTGCTAAGTATCGTGGTGCCCACTTAAAGTTAAAAACGGGATAGTAGTTTCTACTTCCCCTTTCGTGAACTACCGTGTAGAGGTGTCCAAGGGCTGAAACCACAACGAGTTTTCTGTCTCGATGAGCGAGGAAATAGGGTACTCCTTTTTCCTCAACTTTCTTCGGCTTTCCACTATGATCGAGTTCGCGTGCTATTCGCCGGGCAGCATCAGGCTTCTCGGTGATGATCAAAGTGTATTTTTCCATGGGGTCTCCTCTTTTCTCCTTCAGATATACGAGCAAGTTATATAAGGTAACTCCTTGGGATAAAATAAGTTACTTACCCATTTTTGGGTTTTAATTCTCGTGGATGTTAAAGATGTGGAAAGGAAAGTTAAACTTATTATGTATATCAAATCATTTAACGTCCTTTTTCTTGTACTTTTTCTTTTGGTATTCAATCCAATTTAATACGTGCTCTATAAATGGACTTTGAAACGGCTAAAACATCAAAACCTTGTTCTCACCAGAAAACATAAAAAACCTAAACTCAAAATGTTAGATTGAGTCTGTATGAACTCGTCTCTTTCTTTCTCCAAGCCGGTTCTTAAGCTGAAGACTGCTAAGACCTTTGAGTACTCGGACATGGCTGCTGCGCTGGCAAAGAAGGGAATGGAGATCATATCCTTTGGAATCGGTCAACCCGACTTTCCAACCCCAAAACACATCGTGGACGCGGGCATAAAGGCACTAAGTGAAGGCTTCACGGGATATGTTTCACCTCAAGGCATTCCAGAGCTCAGGGAGGAAATTGCCAAGTACGTTTCTATGTTCACCGGGGCTGGAGATGTAAAGCCTGAGGAGACATTGGTGCTTCCAGGTGCAAAGCCAGGTATATTTTTCGCTATAGCTAGCTACGTAAAACCCGGAGATGAGGTAATAATCCCTGATCCAGGTTTTTATCCCTATGACAACGTGACCAGATATGTTGGGGGAAACTCTACCTTCCTACCTCTAAAAGAGGTAAACCAATTCAGAATGACCCCAGAAGGTGTCCAAGCCGCAATAACAGACAAAACAAAGATGATAATTCTTAACTCTCCACATAATCCTACAGGAGGAATATTGACAAGATCTGATATCAAGGGAATTCTCGAACTAGCGAAGGATAAGGGAATATTGGTGGCTTCCGACGAAATCTATGACCACTACACTTATGAAAACGAGTTCACCAGCGCGCTGAGCGACCCGGACTGGAGGGACTTCGTCATCTACGTCAACGGCCTATCTAAAACCTATTCTATGACCGGATGGCGCTTAGGATACTTAGTAGCTAGGAAGGAAATCACCAAACGTCTCACTTTGCTAATCGAAAACACCTTCTCCTGCACAACCTCGTTCGTGCAGAAGGCAGGTATAGCTGCAATGAAAGGCTCTCAAGACTTTTTTAAGGGGATACTTGAAGATTATAGGAAGAGGAGAGACCTCATGCATAGGGAGCTCAACAGGACACCAGGTATTCGAGCAGAAAAACCACCCGGAGCCTTCTATATCTTTCCAAACATTAAGGAAATCTTAGAGGAGAAAAAACTCAAAACTGAAGAGTTTGCAATAAAGCTTATGAGAGAAAAAGGAGTTGTCACCCTTCCAGGATCAGCTTTTCCCCACAAGATGGGGAAGGGCTATTTACGCCTCTCGTATGCGTTGCCTATTGAGACCATTAAGAAGGGGCTCGAACGGTTTAAGGTCTGGGTTGGTTAACGCAGGGGTTGAATACTAAACTTTCAAGACATGTCTTATGTACGTAGGCATTCGATGGGTTCAAATCCTAACACTACATATATTAGCGGTATGTACAAAAGGAAATTTGGAGCCATATTGGTTTAAGACATCATCTATATCTACCCTATCTTTAACGGTCAGACGCTGTTTTTCTTAACTCAGGGCGCACTACACTAAATACTTTAGGCGCAAACTTAAGTTTCGTTCACCATTATTAACAAAATAAGGTCTAGATCATGAACGATCCTACACCTGTTATTGATTTACAATGGGAAAAGGAAGTTGTCTTTATAAAAAAGTGAACTATAAAAGAGGCGAGTAACCAAGTAATAAACTGGTCTTGGATGTGGGATCATGCCTCAACGGGTGATCTGTCAGAAATGTGGCTCACTTCTTTACGAAGGTATAGAACTGGTACCACCGGATGAAATTATTCAGAGACACGACGGCAAATGTCCCAAATGTGGGAAAAAACTGTCCTTTACCCCAATAGATGTTGAAGTGAAGCCCGCTGAATAAACAAGAATTTCGGAGGTTGGTTTCTTTGCTCAGTCTACATGAAAAATCTACAGTTTTCACTGTTCAAAGGGTCAGGTAGTTACTTTTGCTGGGTTTGAAATGCTTATGTTGTATAAGGAGATTTTTTAGAGCATGTGGCGATATAAAATGCGGATGGCGTTTCAACGTTAAACATATGGAATGGGCGCTGATTAATGGTCCAGAATCTGAAACCTTCTGAATTACATACCAATAACGTTATTGATCTCCCCACTTTCCACACAATACTCCGCAATGTGCATCTAGCCAAGTGGCATAAAAGACGGCTTCATTGTATTGATTGGAACCAGATTCCTTACGGTTACCAACACGGTTAATCGAGCGAAGCATTACAATTGGTTGGTTGACCAATCCTAAGCTTTTAACATTGCCAAGTTTACAGTACAGGGTCCCAAAGCTGAGCAGACCTTGCAGGAGATATGCAATTAAGATCTAAGCAAAATCCACGCTTCAAGGTTAGTTTAGCTAAAATAGCTGAAGTTGATATTTTTGACTATTCCAGAAAGGACATACTGGCAAAGGTGGATTCGAACTATTCACGTAAAACACCGCTCTGTAAAACCCTGAAAATGTTATAAAGGTATGGAACGCTGTTTTAGAGGCTGGTCAAGATGATGTTAGAATTGAATTCATGTGGCTTATTGGAATTGATGTCTTTATGAACAACCACAAATCAAATAAAAGCGGTTCCCACATGTTTGGCGAGAGGAAGGCTACTGTACTATGGAAATGAGGAGATTGCTTGGTAAGGGTTTTGGAAGGGTAATCGAGGCTATGAAGAGCTTCAGTGTCATTCGCCTTAGGGTACCCCATTCTTCACTCATACACTTTTCTTTACTTCTTCTTATCCTTTTCATCGCTTTTATGGTTAGGTTGCTTCCTCTCCGCTGGGGCTTTTATCTCTCAGAGTTTGACCCCTATTATCAGTATCGCCTAGCAAAACACATGGTCGAAAACGGCTTCTTCGCTTGGACATCTTGGCATGACACCATGAGCTGGTATCCATATGGACGTGCTATTCCTCTAACCTCTTTTCCAGGGCTAGCCCTGACCGCTGCCTTTTTCTACGTCATATTGAGGGCGTTGGGCTTGCCTCTATCCCCTGTCTTTGCCTTTGACCCCATTACCTCTGACCCACTTTTCAATTTCTGCGTAATTTTTCCCGTTATAATGGGGACGGTGACGTGTTTGGTCATATATTTCTTGGGCAAAGATATAGGCGGTAAGGAGGTGGGGCTGTTTTCAGCGTTCTTTCTGGCCTTAAACTCCTCTTATATCGGCCGTACCTCCCTAGGGTTTTTTGACGATGAAACCGTGGGGATTTTTGGCATCCTCCTCTTTATCCTCTTCTTTCTAAGATCTATTGAAACCGAAAGGCCTTTTAAAACCAGTTTGACTTATGGGGTTGCTGCCGGTTTGTCTCTAGGTTATCTTTTTTCTTCGTGGGGAGCCGCGCGTTATCCTGTGGGAATGGCAGTTCTTCTCGTTTTTGTTATGCTTTTGTTGCGTAGATATTCCTCTCGTTTGCTTTTTTCCTACTGTATAACTTTTGGCATAGCTCTTTTCATAGCCATCAATGTGCCATTTTTGGGATTTAGGTTTTTGATCGACTTATCTATTTTACCTGTTTCCGGCATCTTCTTATTGCTATGCGCTTGTGAAGTGACTAGCCGTATCAAAACCCCCAAAATGAAAGCGCTATTTGTGCTCGTTTTCCTTGCTTTAAGCGCTGTCTCATTCTTTATTATTTTACATTTTGGTTACTTCAAGCCTCTTGAGACTAAGTATTTGGCGGTTTTAAATCCCTTTGAACGTCTAGTGCACCCTCTTGTACAGTCCGTGCAAGAACATAGACCCTCCGCTTGGGGGTCTTTTTATTACGACTTTGGAATTGGGGTCTTCTTTATACCTGTTGGTTTATTCTTCGCGTTGCAGAATCCCACAAACCGAAACATCTTCCTAAGCATCTTTGGTTTGACCTCGATATACTTTGCTGGTTCTATGGTGCGGCTAACTTTGCTTATGGCTCCAGCTTTATGTCTTTTGTGGGCATTGGCTTTGATTCGACTGTTAAGGCCTTTTGTCACCATTTTTAAGGAGGTCCCAGCGATTCGGAGGCGAGGAACCCGTCTTGAAGCATATGTGGGAAAGGAATTTAGTGGAGCTTTCTTAATAATGTTGCTTCTTTTGCTTACGCTCACCTTTGTTTTGCCTACCCAACAGATACCGTATCCAAGAGTTTTTGATCATGCGTACTCACCCACCACAATCGCGTCGGCAAGCGTGCCTATAAAGCCTGACGAAACCATCTATGATTGGCTTGAGGCTCTAAATTGGATGCGGGAGAACCTACCACAAACCGCTGTGGTAGCTAGTTGGTGGGATTATGGCTACTGGATCACGACTGTTTCAAACAAAACTACCCTCGTCGACAATGCCACATGGAACTGGACTCAAATAGGTCGAGTGGCGTCAATGTTCATGTCAAATGAAACTGAGGCCGTAAAAATATTGGAAAAATACGACGCGACCCACGTATTGGTTTTTGTAACATTTTACTATGACGGCATTGACTGGGGATGGGGTGACGAAGCCAAGTGGAAATGGATGACGCGTATTGCAGGTTTGAATGAGTCAAGTTATGGAGAACAGACAGCGACACAGGATGGTAGACCCTACTGGGAGTGGAACACACATCCGGGTCAGGACACTGTCATATACAAACTAATGACGTCCGGAAAAGAAACGAAACTGTACGGCTATTCGCCGAATGTCTCACTGGAAAACTTCAAGTTGGTGTACTTTTCTAAAGGGTCAGCAATCAAGGGAGCATATTATGCGCTTGTTTGTGTCTACGAAATTAGATACTCTGATTGAGAACGCCCTATGAGATATAGCTGATCCTTTCTTCTTCTACTCTACGCATTTTTCTTGTATACATCTCTCTTTTCTTCTCTATCTCTTGCATTCTCATCATAATCTTCTCAGATTTCTCTATCTCCCCGTCCAGCTGACCTAAATCTACTTCAATTTCCAAAATCTTTTGCAAAACGTCCAGAGTACTCTTTGCCGCCTTAGGATCAGGAAGATAGCCGCGAGTTTCTCCCAAGAGACAAAGAGCATCTATTTTCCTAAATCTCGCCAAGCCTAAAAGCAAACCGGCTGCTCCAACTATGGGGTTTCCGGCGGGACTAGCCACAGCCTCTGCTTGCAACGCCTTTTTTAGGAGCTCTGGTTTGGTTGAGACGGCCACCACCTTGGGTATTTCCACCTCCTTCCGGTATCCTCCGATCGTGATGATCGTCTTTACGCCATATTCCTGGGCAAAGTCAAGTATGCAGCTGGCTATGTCATATTGACCCTCGATTGTTTGAGCTTGACTATCACCGATTAAGAGTATAAGGTCGTTTTTTTCAGCCTCATTTTTCCAGAAAAATAGGTCTCCACGAAGAAGTCGAGCACTCCCCTTTTTGTTCACTAGAACGTAGTAAGGAAAGTGCGGGGAGTACAGTTCTGCGAGTTTTTTTGCCTTCAGTTGTTTGATGAGGAATTGTGTGGCTATTCTTCCCACCATTCCTAATCCGGGGAGCCCCTCTACTAGAATAGGATTTTCTAATTTAACCTTCGCTTTTTCTTTGATAGTCGTTTTTTTCATCTTAACCTCTCATTGCCCGCCTATACTTTGCATACTTATCATTTGGTGAAAACTTTGCTGGGTGAGGTATGCTCACTCTCTCTCCACAATGGGGACACTTTTTCTGATGTAACGTATATTCTTTACACTTTTGACATTTTCTAAGTAACCAAACCATTATCTTTCTCTCTCGAAGGCACCTTCTCCCCCGATTTTTTTTACATTCTGTAAGATTGTTTCTACAGCTCTCTCGAGGATTTTTTCAGCCTCTTTGTACTCTTCAGCTGAAACTTCAATGCTGTATCTCGGCGGGGCAACCACGGAGACATGAACCCTTGCTCCCTTGGGTTTTTCAACTTCTTGAGCGCTTAACAAGGCCTCCCGTATTAGAGTGGCTCCCTTGGGTTTTGTGCATTGAAGTTTCAAGTTTCCCTTCACCTTTACCATGGGTATTTTAATTCTTTCTTTTGCAATCTCCGCAATTGTTTCTGCCATATCCTTGGGCACGCCTATCCCTAAAAGAACTTCTGTTCCTTCCTTAGCGGTCTTCTCCAGTCCCTCATAGACTCCACCAAACTCGTGTTCAATCAAGGCTCCGGCTTTTCCATGGACTTCCTCGATGGGTATTTCCAGCTTTTCAGAGGCGCTCCGCAGCAGGCTATCCGCTCTTCTATCTCTCTTCCAAGAGAGAATTTTTTCTCTTTTCTCACGCTTTGTAACCCTCCTGAGTGTGAGGTCTACGTGCCCCTTTTCAGCGTTGACTCGCAAGACCTTCAAAACGACCTTTTGTTTCTCTCTCACAAAGTGGCGAATGTTCCTGATCCATCCTGATGCAACTTCGGATATGTGTAGCAAGCCCTCTTTGCCGTACTCGTCTAGATGGACATAGGCGCCATAGTCTGTTATTCTCTCAATTGTAGCGATTACGAAATCGCCAACCTCTGGCCACTCCGTCTCTTTAAGCGTCATTTTCTCTCTCCATTCTAGTCTTTACTCTAGCACTGCGTCGATGTCACCTTTGATGATGGCTTTTCCGCCCGAGGGTTCCGCCAGCGTTGCTCCGCAAATATTACAGTGTATGGTGGTTGTAGCGTGGCTGAAGACTATTTGCTCGTTTCCACAGTCTGGGCACTTTACCCGAAGAAATCTGCTTCGTGGTCTAGGTATGAGTTTTTCCCATTCACTCATTTTCATTTCTCCTAATCGATGGTTAGCTTTTTGAGGCGTATTCCCTTCCTTTGCCTCGTGTAGCCACAAGCTTTGCATTTTAGTTTCAGCGTTTGTTTTTTCGTGGTTTTGGCGAATTTTCTCTGGAGCGGGTATTTTTGCCCTCCATACCCGCTTCTCTCCCGTTTATGGTGCCTTTCGCCCTTAGCTAATGCCCTCCTCTTCCCAGCCTTGTATAGGGAAACCGTGTGAGGTTGATGGGATTTACATCTTGAGCAATACGTGGTGATCCCTTTGGGCACTTTCATCTTGATCACAAGCTGACTTGTATAGAACAGCCTCCTTAACTACTATTTAACCATTTTTAAAGGCGCATATTTAAACCCTTATCCTGTGCTTCTACAAATCTCGCCTTTTTGTTCTTCACAGCCCCTCCAAGACTTAACATTTATTAGGATTTTGCTCTATGGAATAGCCTTCTCAATTTTATGGTATCGAGTTGGTCATAAATTGCTTAATGTTTTTACAACTTTACCTCGATTTCCACGGCCACACCTTGCTTGATCAGGACTCTAGCGTTTTCAGGGGGCAAAGTTGCTATGTCTTCCGGTTTAAATGGTCCATACGCTTTCATGTCGGATCCAATTATGGCTGGAATTTCCTGTAGAATTCGTACCACGATCTTTTTCGGTTTCTTCTTTCTCTCGAGGTGTGGTAGTCGTCCTGTAAGGATTTTTTTAAGAAGATCTTGGTAGGCTTCCACTGAGGGTGAAAGGCTTCTCTGGAGCGTTTCCTCTTCCTCGGTTAGACTGCCTTGTGACACGGTTTTTCCTGTTATGGCTTTTCTTAGAGCTTTTTCATAGCGAAGTCGAATCAGATCCTGTAAGATTTTTTTCACATTTTTAAACTCGTGTTGCATTAACCTAGCTCTTGTTGTTTTGTTATCTAGCATCCGACTCTCTTCCCTTATCCTTTTCACGTAGTCAGCCAATCTAACAAAAAAGTCCCTTGGAAGCCTTTGAACTTCTGCAGTCTCCTTCTCTGCTCTCCAAGCCTTGTAGATCTCGTCGTACAATTCTATTCCACCAACATCGCGGCTCCTTTGCATAAAAGCAGCATCGCCACAGCTGTAGGTAATTCGATTTTCTGATTTTCGTACGGACCGTATGTCTCGTCTCCCAATCTAAGTTGGGGGGCCTCCGATACAAGAACCGTAACCGTACCCTCTCTGAAGGCTACAGCGCTTTTGAAGGGGTCAAAGCCTTCAAAATTTTTTATGGGGACCTCGGTTTTTTTCAAGCCTGTTTTTCCATGTAACGTGTTGGTGAGCCTTATTAAACGATGGATATCCGTAGTGACCACAGTGTCGATCTTAACCGACCGCTTTTGTACGCTAAATTGAGCGATTTTTCTGCTGCCCTTGATTCCGATGATACCCCAAGGCCCCTCTTCTTTCCAGCTTTTTATAAGCCTCTCTTTATGCGTTTCTATAACCTTACTTATCCTCTTCTGCAATCCAACCTCTTCAAGCTTTTCTTGGGTTGCTTCGAGAAGAAAATCGTAGGTGCCTCTAGCGATCTTCCCTCTCCATCCTGAATCATCTAACTTCGGTCCGCTAATTTTTTCCAAACCGTGAAATTCAGGTTCCAATCCTATACCCATAATGTAGTCAACGATTTCCTTGCGAGTCATGGAATCGAGTGACAAAATTTCATCGCTTTCCAAATGAATATGATAGCCCCTATGCCCAGAAAAAAATACATGTATTTTTTCTGAGGGAAATCCAAAGTCCTCCATTAATAATTCGACGAGTTTCACCATTTCCCTCTTAGCAGATTCTAAGCAAACTTCACACATCCACATTTTTTCATCAAACTTCGCCTCCTCACACGCGGGGCATTTTTCAGGCGTGGCGCCTTTACCAACAAAGCCACAGTTATTGCAGGTCCACTTATCATGGATTTTGTCACATGGGGTTGGAATGTGGTCCGCATCAATATCAAAAATCAAGTCGGCGCCTAGCCAAACCTTCTCCTCCATCTCCTCCTCCGGCCTTTCATAATAGGCCCCCGAGTAATAAACGTCTGACGGAACTGTTGTCTTTAAAAACTTTCGTAGATCATCCACATTTCTAAAGCTCTTATGCCTGAGCATAATTTTCTCTTTGAGCAAGAGAAAGCCGAACTCACGTTTCTCCATAGAGGTTGGGGGTAAAATAGTGGAAGCGTATTTTTTATAATACTCAGTGAATTTTCCTTCAATGAAGGTTTTCGTCCCGTTTTTCTTCACGCCCGCTCCACCGACGCTTCCGTTCTAACGGTTCTTAGCTTTCTTCGATAATAAGCAAGCGGGTGACGTATCCTCTTACATATTTCATCCATGCCGGGACAGACTCCGTGAGTGCGCAACATGTCACATCTAGGAGGAATATATTTTGTTCGGGAACCTCTGCCACCAGCTATATGCTCCACCTGATATCGAGTCATTCTTTCATCAAAATCGGATAGGGAACGAAACAGATCGATCACGTTTTCCACAGTCATTCCTATCCTTATCAAAAATGAGGTTAATGCAAAACGACTGATATGAGAGACGCTATGTCCAGACTCTATCGTATCATATGATCTCTTTATACAAGGTGGAAACGCCGCAATAATCAACCCCTTAGGAAACTCCTCAAACTGGATTTTCCCTCTTTTTTCCATGAACAAGCTCTTCAGATGGTCTACACGATCCGTAATGCTCTGTGACAGTGATCCGACCTTTGTGTCGAGTTTTACTTCAATGTACCTGCGAACCTCTTCTTCTAAGAGACGGCTTGTCTCACTTTTTAAAAGGTATACCTCTCCATTCGATACGAGTCGATTAACAAGTTTCCACTTCTTATCTTGAATAACTGTTGCATTTTTTAAGAAATCTGTAAAATGGAGCGCAAAATCATAGGTTAATGGGTCAACATGAATCTTAGCCGATCTGATTTTCCAGTTAAACCTTTCCGCAATTCCCATAATAATCTCATCGCGTTCGTCTTTAAGCAGAACAGAAACCCGTTTTGCTTCAGCCAATGCGTATCTTCTTTTTAGAAACGAGTCAGCTGCCGCAGCCACCATCATTACTGCTATTGGAAAGGAGGAAATTTCAACAGCATCATTAGACCATTCTTTGCTGACTATATTGAAAAGGATGGCCTCTTTTATTCGATCTTCAGCTCTCTCGAGTATTTTAATATAGTCTGGACTAGCTAATTCATCGATGTCTATGTCTAATGGTCTTATGTATTCAGCTGCTTTTGGAACAAAAGGGTACTTAGCTATGTCTCTTTCTGTGAATACCTGCCTCCCCTCCAACTCTGTCACGCTACTCTACTTCTATACGGGGCGCTAAATAGAATGTTAACTTTCCTTCTTTTTGCTGCTGGAAGTCCAGTCGGATAGGCATGTCGGTGGAGAATTCTATGGTGGCGATGTCTGAGGTAGCGACTGCCGCCTTAACGATCTCGGATAGGTAGCTGAGGCTGAAGGTGGCTTTCGAAGGCTCCTCGGCCTCAAGGTCTAGGAGGGCGTCGCTTCCCCTCTTTAGCTCGATGGTGGCTCCCATGAGGTTCCCAGTGGCGTGCATTAGCATTTTTTCCTCGTCCACTTCCACCCGGACGTGGTCGCTTACTAGGGAAGCGTCCTCTATGGCTTGACGCAGCCCCTCTGTCGTGGTCTTCACTCTCACGTTAAAGGTGATTTTTGGGGTAGGTACCTCCTCCTCAATGGCTTCTAAGGTGGGCATGTTGAAGGTGCGGACGTATTTTCCCCTAATCGTCATTTGTAATCTTCCCGTTTTTTCATCGAGAGAAAGCTCAACGGATTCATCTCTCCCTGTCCTTCTGAGTAATTTGAGCATTTCACTAATGTTGATGCACATTTTGATGGCTTCACTGCAGATGTACTCGTCGAAAATTGTTTTTGGCCAAGCGAAATCCACCATGGCAACCCGTGATGGGTCCATGGCTCGAAGTTTGATTCCTTCCGTGGTGATGTCAAAGGTAGCCTCGTCGATGAGGGTGGAGATGGCGGTGATCATATCCCTGAGAAGCTTCGCGTCTGCCACTTTAACCCTGAACAATCACAAACCTCCTCTTATACCTATGTTTAGCTCCTCTTTTCATTTTAACCTTACCTATACTGAGGAAGGTATAGAATTTCTTGGGTTTTACGCAAAATTTTGTGTGATAATCGGTGCTTCGTGCGTGATAAATTGGCGATTAGGGACGGTTTAGCTGTATTCTCGGAAGGTGTAGTTACACTTTGTGCATCTGAAAAACTGTGTTGAGGATTCGTCGGCTCCTCTGGTTTGCACCTGCCAAACGTAGGCTAGGTTGTTTCCGCACTTTGGGCACTCTATCTTGACAGTGGGCAGGGTTCGTAGTTTCTGCTCCTTCCTCCCTATAACTACTATACGCTCTTGTGGAGTATGCTCTATAATCTTCGGGATGGGCTCCAACGCGGACACTGCTGGTTTTTTGTAGCCACACTTCGGGCATAGGAACAACAGAGCCACTTTTTCCCCTTCTTTTTTCCTGCTTGGGGTCAGCCTAGTCCCACACTTAGGGCAAAACTCCATTCTGCGTCACCGTGTTTACCCCCCTTCCTCTCGACTCTTTTAAATCTTTCTTTTGATCTATGCTGCCCATGTTTTCTGCTCTACTATAGAAAGAAGGCGTACTGTCCTCTTTGAAAAATAACTAAGAAATCATTAATGTTGAATCTATTATTAAGCTGAAGATTACCCGATCAACCTCCTAAGGAGATTAATATCAAAGGAGGCGTCAGAATCATTCTCAGATATGGACGCGATAATCAGTCAGAGACTGTCACCAGATTTCTTTTCTTTCAATTGGGCTAATCCCGATGCTATTATATGCGCCACTCGCAATGCTTCCGGTATGTTGCTCCGCGTAGATGTTTTACATAAAATTTTTTCCGCATCCACCTCTAAAAGCCCCGCGATTTGCATGTAAATAGGCTTCACTCCTATCCGCGTACATACCTCAATCATCTTTCCAGCGTTTTTTATCGCTTTCCATCGCCTTTCATAATCAGGGAGACTCATAAGGGCCTTCCTTATCTCCTCAAGGTTGGGCTTCTCTCGAGTGACTGCGATAACGGGCAGTCTCAGTTTTTTGAAAAGCTTCTTTATGTCCACCACATTAAAGCCAGCAAGGGTAATGCCGTTTAGGGCCACCACTCGAAGCTGATTATAATGGGGCGAATTCGCTATCATGGCAGTTATCTTTTCGGTTGCGTCCATCCCGTCAATCTCCACCTCTGTTCTCATAACTCCGTCAAGCCAATATCCACCACGATACACAACGCCAATAACTTCAACTAATTTTGATAACCTATTTCTGAACTCGAAACGACCGTCGTCGATGCCTAAAATTCTAATTTCTTTCTTGATGGAACGGAATTTAACTGTCATTTCACTCTGTCTAATACTAAGTATGGAGGAGATATAAACTTGGACTGTAAAAGACTAGATTGCGCGCCTTGGAAATAAAGTATAAAATCGCTAAAAATAGGGAGATTCGTTCAACGATCAAATTACTTTTTAATTCTCACTGAAAATTATAACCATCTGATTTCAAGTAGGAAAAGAGTTTTCTAGTTCTATGAAAGATAATGTAAAAAATATTAATTCCTCTCTTCATTACCTTTAAACTAATTTCCGCTGAGGCATGATTCTATAGTGGATTTAAAGAGCTATCGATCCGCTGATCTCAGAGAATACCTTTCGGACTAAGCCCTTGTCGAAAGCTACATCAAAAAACTGAACGAACCGTTCAGCATTTACGAGACTTTTTTACATATATAGTTCATTAAACTGGAAAGTTAATGACCTTAAGTAATTATTGATATTTGAAGCGTAAATGAAGGACGTTCCCTATGCTGATAGCCTTTTTCCGTTCTCAGCGGAAGCTAACGCCTAAATGTTTTTCAGAACGCTTTCGTAGATATTAACCAGCTGCTCAAAGGTGTTTATTCATGTTTGGTGTAAAGCGAATTACCGTTAGGGAGATGTTTCCCTTTGTTTCATCATATAGGAATCTGCGTGAAATCCTGACGGATCACAAACTTGCTGCTCTGGGAGACGCATTTGTGAATTTTGTTTACTCCTTAGCCCTCTCCAAGAAGATAGGCGAACCCACAGGTGCTAGGGTAGATGGCAGAATACTTGCTATGTCTCTTAGAAGGGCGAGATTAAGAGATCTCTTGCCTCCAAGAACTGACCGCCATAACCAAGCGGACGCTGCTGAAGCCTTAATCGTATACGCTTGGATCCAAGGTTTAATTACCATTGAAGAAGGAGTGAACCTTCTAGAACAGCATGAGGATGCAACAGAAGCCTTTTGCACCCTTCTCCTCACAGCAAAAAAGAAGCTTAATCAGTAAAGCCTGTCCAGCAATTTTTTTTTAAAAAAAGCGTGCATTTCCAAGGTAGTTTTGTCTTACTTTTGCTCCCATTCTTTTAATGCGTTTTCGAAGGTCGTTCCGAAATCTCTACTTCGCTCCCTTATCTTTTCCACCGCTTCTCGTAGTGCAGTTTCAGGACTTCGGCGCCCTTTAGTGCGAACGTAAACTATGGGATTGGAGATGAGTGGATGAGGAATGTCGTAAGCGGCCATTTCGATGGTTTCGTCCTCTAAGAGGGCTTCCTGCAACACGTTGCAAAAGGTGTGACCCTCCCCCTCAATTTCCACTTTTAGTTCGTTAGATTTCTTCTCCAAAATCGTGACCTTCATTTTATTACCTCTATATCTCGCCTTCTCCGTAATCTGAGGTTATTTTTCGCTTTTCAATCTTTCCGCACCTAGTGCATACCATTCTTCTTCGTTGTAGAATTAGCATATATCCACATTGCGAACAGAAAGCGTAGATGACTCCCAGGTTTTTGTCCGCAGTTGTCAGGTGGTATGTTCTATTTTTGTCGCTAATAACCTTGGCTCGCATAATGTCACCGGTTTTACACACGTCAGACATGGTCTCAACGTAACCTGGACTTACGTCAGAGATATGTAGGATGCCCGTGAAAAAACCCGAGACGGATCGTTTTCCCACTTTAAATATGCGTAATGTGGCAGTTCTGTTTTGAGTGTCTGACACTTGACCGACACTCGTGCTTCCGGGCCTTGGGACCCCTACAGTTTGAGTAAGAGGGTACACTGAGACCTTCTTATTTAGCATATCTAAGAGGGCGTGTCCCGTAATCTTGGAGTATATGGTTCCATTTTTTACATATGTTCCAGGACCCGGAATGAATTCCTCGATTACGCCCAACTTGTCTCCGGGAACAAGAAACTGCCCACTTGTTCTTGATTCATGCATTTGCCTTTCCTTCCACTCGATATAGGTCGGCCTCTCAATAAACCTTTTGATTAAGAAGCCTTTCATTTTCATGTCGTGTTAGGTGCTGACTCCCCTGAAAATTGTTATCTGACATCCCTGAAAATAGTTAATTAACTTATTGTTTTTAAAAACTTAATGTCATGCCCCCGATAGGACCTTTGTCAAGCCAGGTACATAAAAATATCCGACAGGGATCGTGATGCTGGAGCCTTCGAAATCATCACCGATGGGCTCATATCGCCCGCCTAAACACTCGTAGAGAAACGCCTCAGCTACGGCGAAGAACGACATGGCATTCTCTGGTCTGGCGAAGCCGTGTCCCTCGTCCGAGTACAGTAGATAGATCACTGGAATGCCATTCTCCTGCATCGCCTGTACAATCATCTCGGCTTCTGACTGTGGCACACGCACATCATTAACGCCATGGCCGATCAAAAGCGGTCTTTGAATCCTATCCACATAGGTCAGTGGTGACCTCTCTGTAAGGAAAGCCCGCCCCTCCTCAGTTCTAACATCGCCCACCCTAGTTGCAAAGAGCTCAATCTCCGGCTCCCAGTAAGGCGGGATGGCCTCAAGTAGTGAAACAAGACTTGAAGGCGCAGCAAAGGCAACTCCACATGCAAATGTCTCAGGCGTGAAGGTCAATCCTATCAGCGTAGAGTATCCCCCGTAGCTACCACCCGCGATGGCAACCTTATCTGGATCGGCTATTCCCTCCAGGATGGCCCAATTGACACCGTCGATGAGATCGTTGTGGATCTTCCCACCCCATTCCAAGTTGCCGGCGTTTATGAATGCCTTACCGAATCCAGTGGATGACCGGAAGTTGACGCTCAGCACGGCATATCCACGGTTGGCCAGCCACTGATGTACGGAGTTGTAGCCCCAGCTGTCTCGCGCCCATGGGCCGCCGTGGACCCACAGCACCATCGGCAGGGGTTCATCCGGGTGACCGTCGCCATTGCCGTCACTACCCACCGGCAGTGTGTAGTAGCTGACCAGGTTCAAGTCGTCACGTGATTTGATGACTACTGGGTGCATCTTAGCCAGTGGTAAATCCTCAAGATCCTCTTGGTTCGTGACCAAGAACTCCGCTTCTTGCACCTCACGGTCATAGAGATAGTATCGCACCGGGCCATAGTCTATGAGGTAGGCCACCATCCAGTGCCGATCGTCCAGTGTTCGACTGAGAACCTCAACTTCGCCGTCAGCAACCTTTTCCAATGAAGTAAGGTCATCTGCAATGGACTCGTCGAGTATCTGCCAGTGTTTACGCTCGTAGGTGAAAGCGACTGACTGCACGTTATACTCTGTTGGATGCACCATAACATCGCTTAGATCCGCCATTGGATCATCCGCTATCAAGGTCTGCTCGCGGGTCTCGAGGTCAAGTGAGAACAGCGCAGAGGTATCCCGCCCGCGACTGTCGATCATGTACAGAATCTCTCCTGTCCTGTCAAACCAAACCGGAGAGGTTGTCAGTATGTCCTCCATTGGCACCTTCATAAACAGCTCCCATCCTCCCTCCTCCGTCGGACTAAGATACTCCATCCCCCCATCAGGAGTTATACGCCCAGCAAAGCGTACATTGTAATCATGGTCTATGAAGAAGTTTAGGAACCCTGGATTTTCCAGGACGAGGGTTATCTCGCCAGTGTTAATGTTGATTCTGTAAAGGTCATGAAGCTGAGGTATACGGTCGTTAAGCCCTACAAGGATCTCATCTGGGTACTTCTGGCTTACCGCTTGGACCCGGGCTTGAACGCCCTCCAGAGGGGTCAGGTCGATAGTCTCTTTGGTATTAAGATTCACGCTGTAGACCCGCCAGTTCTCCTCACCTGCTTTATCTTGGATGTAAAGGATGTGTTCGCTGGTATAGGTCCAACCATAGAAGTGGATGCCACGGAAGGTATCGTTCGTGATTGGCTTTACCTCCTCAAGGTTATCCGGAGAACCCACCCATACATTCATAACGCCGTTTACAGGGGCAAGATAACTAATTTTTGTACCATCAGGGCTGAGACGGACTAGTGTTTTATCCGGGTTGCCAAACAGGATTTCGCGAGGGATGATGGGGGTAAGGCCGCCCCAGAGAAGTTCATAATATGATTGATTCAACGAGTCGTATTCGACTTCCAGATCCGATATGCGTGAAATTTGGCTTAATACGGTAGAGTTCAGCTCCTCAACATCCAACATGAGATCTGAAACTTGCTTCTCGTATCCCTCTACCTTGGGCTGATAAATAGTGTAGCTGAGGCCGTAGCCAGCAACTGTCCCTACGAGCAGACAGATAATTGCGATAATAATCAGATAGTTTCTAGTATTCAAAATCTATTCCACCGTCTAGATCTTAGGATTACTGTTATCCATATTTAAAGTGCGCGATGTTTGATTCTCGTGATCGTAAATAATACGAATAAAAAATAATATATGACGGCGTAAATGGTGAAGTAATCACATAAATGTTCCTTTGAAAGGATAAGAGATACTTTTTAAAAGACATTCGAAAAATCGTTGTTCATATACTTTTTAGCCTAAAAGCTTTCAATAGGCGCTCAAAAAAAATGTTGAAGAAGTCATCTCAAAAATCTAGCTTCTTCCTTCTATCACGTATAAATCGGCAACAAACCTATGCTTTCGCTTCCTATGAAACTCAAACATATGGGGAATCGTCATCAACATGGGGTAAACTGCCTCGATTTTTCCACCATGCTTCTCGATGAACCTCTTCAAAAAAGGAGAGGGTTGAGCAGATTTAAATCTGGTCCCACGACCACTTAACCTTTTAATAAATTCTTGGTTTCGTTCTCCACTCTTGTGAAGCGAATATATTCTATGACCTAGCTCTAAGGACTTTTTAATGAACTTTCGGTCTGCCTGCCTTCTCTGCACACCAAAGGGAGGGTTCTGCAGAACCGCGTAAAAGAACCCATGGATGACATCGATGTCCGCCAAGATCCAGTGAGTTTTAGCCCTCACTCCCATCTTTTCCGCATTTTTTTGCGCTATCGTCACCGCCACTTTGTCTATGTCCAGACCTATCGCTTCCCTTGCTCCAAGTAAAGCCGCTCCAATAGCGAGTCTTCCAGTGCCGCAGCCTAAGTCCACAACCGTCTTGTCAATGATGTCGTCGTAAGTGTAAGCGGCTATGAAGAGGATTTCCGCGGCGACATCTGAGGGTATCGTATACTGTTCCAGATAAGCCTCAGGTGTAGGATGATGGTCAATCTCAGAAAGGGCTTTTTCTAGGTCGAGCTTTCGAACCAGCCTTTTCTGCATAATTCCTCCCAGTCCATCTTCCCCAGCAAGACAAGTGCCTCATTAAATGTGAGAACCGGCTTGAGAAACCTTGATGCGTCGTCTAGGGACACTCGGGGGCAAGCTGTGTTTACGAACGCGTCTATACCAGGAAATTGCATGATGACCTCAGGGCTGATATTCCTCAACGCGAGCAGGGTAGCCTTCCTACCCCCTCTCTCCCATTCCTCCTTAAGTTCAATCGCTTCTTCTACCCTCTTTTGTCCAATTTTCAAGCCTATCAGCACCCCAAGGTTTTCCGCCTTTTTCGCCTCGCAGATGCTTGCCCATCTCTGCTTAATGATTCTTTGAACCACATTATCAATTGCATAGGCTCTATTCTCAAAGGGGTCAGCGATGATCGTCGGCTTTCCCGTGGCTAAGCCCGCACCTATGGCGTGGAATCTTCCTCCTCCAACAAAAAGAAATGCTTCAACGTCACTCGAAACAGCTTTAGCATTGCTATAGTCGCAGCCAGTCACCTGCCCGGTGTGTTCCAAGTGCCCTGCGTCCCCTATGACAACCTCTTTTTGAGCCTTAAGGAGCGCCTCCCTCACCTCATCTAGAGCATGAATGTGTTGAACCGTTGTTATCAGACCGATTCTTGTCCAAGGCTTGAGGTAGGGTCTTGCCTTTTTCACAGCCTCCAAAACGCTGACCCTCGCCCTAGCTTCCAAGTAAATTGTTGGTACTCGTTCTTCTGTAATCATTTCACTGTGTCCGTAGTGGACAACCAATTCTACGCCCAAACTTTCAGCGTCGAGGGTTGCTAAGTCACACGCGCCGTAACAGGGGTCGGCTGAAACGATCGCAACCGCCCCATCTCTTTGAACTAGGTCTGCTAAGCGAGGTCCCACCGCCTTTAATCCCTCGGGGAGTTGTATAAGAACCCGTTTGACTCCTAGCCTGCTTACTTCTTCCCTTAGTCTTTCCTCTTCAAGGTCAAAGATCAATTTATATTTGCACTCTCCGCAATGACGCGAAAAAAAGCCGCTTCTTTATATTGTTAGGGCGTATTGATTGGAACTATCTTGTGGAGTCATCCCACTCAGAAGTCCATTTCCACCCTTTCTTAGAAACCTCTGTTGCGCGCTCCCTGCCGCGTTCGTATACTTCCGCTAAACGCTCCAGCAAGATCTTCTGCTCTAGGCTTGCAACAAGCTGCCTCGTACTAACCACCGCGTCGGCGTTCACCGATATACTATCGATACCACAGCGTACAAGAAACTCCGTGAAGTCTGGTAAGTTTGAGGGGCCCTCACCGCAGATGGAAACGCTGCACCCTTGTTTATGAGCTACCTTGATCAGGTGGGTGATAATTCGCTTAACAGCGGGATCTCGTTCATCAAAGTATCCCATTAACCCAAGCCGTTGGGAGTCGCGGTCGATCATGAGTACGCCTTGTGTCATATCGTTTGATCCTATAGAAAATCCGTCACATAGCTTTGAAAACTCGTCTGCCATGATGGCAATAGCAGGGGTCTCAGCCATAAACCATACTTGAAAGTCCCTCGTCCTCTCCAGTCCCTCCTCCGTCATAATCTCTAAGCATTTTTCCGCTTCCCAAACCGTTCTGAGCACGGGCAGCATCACCCAAACGTTCTTGAGCTTCCACTCCTCTCTGCACTTTCGGATGGCCATACACTCAAGCCTGAACGCCTTTTCATACCACTTGCTTATGTATCGGCTCGCCCCCCGCCAACCCAGCATCGGGTTTGCCTCTACTATTTCATACTTTTCTCCGCCCTTCAGCTCCCGATACTCGTTGGTCTTGAAGTCACTGAACCTTACAACCAGCGGCTGAGGCTGTATGGCTCTCGCAACGGTGGCGATTCCCTCAGCCAGTAAGTCCACGAACTTTTCGGCTTGCCCAGTTTCCAAAAGGTAAAGGGGATGTTCTCCTATGTAGCTGGCCAAGATGAACTCGATGCGCATTAGTCCTATGCCATCAAAGGGCAGATTTTTGTACTCCTTGATCATCTCGGGGACACCAAGGTTGAGATAGATTCTTGTGGCAGTAACTGGAGCTGGTTCGATCGGAGTCGGTGGCGCTGTTAGTGTGGACGCGGGAGACTCAGCTGGTTCTTTTATTATTCCTTCGTACACCACACCGCTTTTCGCGTCAACCGTGTACTCTCGACCTGTCATCATTACTTGCGTGGCGTTTTCCGTTCCTACAATGCATGGGATGCCGAGCTCACGGCTCACGATAGCTGCATGGCACGTGACTCCTCCCTTGTCCGTGACGATAGCTTCCGCCATCTTCATAAACGGCACGTAATCGGGGTTTGTCATAGTTGTAACTAGTACGTCTCCCTTCTCCACGAGCCTCGAGGCATCCTCAAGGGTTAAAACGACCTTTGCTATACCCGCTCCTATGTCCCTCTTTCCAGCCGCGATGCCCTTAACAACGACTTTTCGTTCCATGGGTCGCGTAGGAGCAGGCGACTTCGACACCTCAACTTTGGGCGGTTTCATCTTCAGGCTCCATACGGTTTCAGGTCTCGACTGGACGACGAAGATATTTTCTGGGAGAGAGCTTTCTCGATCGATAGCCCACTCGATGTCTTGAGGTCTACCTCCATAGTGTTTTTCGATGCGCTTGGCAAGTTCGGCAAGCTTGATGATTTCCTCGTCAGTTAGGCAGGGTTGATTCTGCCTTTCATCAGGCACGTCAACGTGAATAGTTTTTCCAGTATTTGGATCGCGAATGTACTCCAACGTTTTCTTGGCGACCCTTCTTTCAAGGATTTCCAGCGTGTTTTTGTCTACGATGTAATCGTCGGGGGTGACGGCTCCAGACACAACGGACTCGCCCAGCCCCCAGTTGGCTTCGATAACGATCTGGTTCGGTTCTCCGGTCACTGGGTTTATGGTGAAGGTGACGCCGGCAACCTTGGCGTCAACCATCTGTTGGATGCCTACACTGATGAAAACATCATCATGTTTGAATCCCTTCTGGGTTCGGTAGAAGATGGCCCTCGGCGTGAACAGACTCGACCAGCATTTCACAGTCTTTTCGAGAAGTTCCTTGATCCCCCTCACGTTTAGGTAGGTCTCCTGCTGCCCAGCGAAAGAGGCATCGGGCAAATCTTCAGCTGTGGCGCTTGACCGCACAGCCACAAACACTCGAGCTGACCGAGTTCTTTCACTTAGTCCATCGTAAGACTCTTTGATGGCGCTCCTAATTTCGCGCGGCATAGGGGTCGTTTCAATGAGCTGTCGCACCTTTTTGGAGGCTTCTTCATACTGCTTAGGGTCGTTTACGTCAGTAACTGTTTCTTCAATGATCCTATACATTTTTTCTGAAATTCTTGTTTCTGTGATGAACTTCTTATAGGCTTGGGCGGTGACAGCAAACCCAGGTGGAACAGGTATCCCTGCGTAAAGCATCTCACCTAGGTTCGCGTTTTTGCCTCCAACCAAGGGAATATCGTTTTTGGTTAAGTCCTCAAACCAGAGGATAAGCTCCTCTCCAGATGATGGATTCTTTCCTTTTCTGAAAACTCGCATCGTGGTTCAACTCTTCCCTACTCTGTAATACTTTCGATGACTATTCGGCAAGGCATGGGTAACTTAGCCCCTCCCCGCCTCAAGCCCTCTCTTGCGGCTTCGAGACCATTCTCATTTACGTTGGCCATGATAATAGCCTGATTTAGTTTCACTCTGGCGACGAGTCCTATGGGTTTGCCAAAGGCCTTTCTCATCCCGTCTTGGAGCCGATCTGCGTGGGCTCCAAAAATCATCTTATTTTCCCGAATGATATTGTGCGGGTAAGGCAAGATTCGTAAACAATATTCCTCTCCCAATTTACCTGAAAGAACCCGGTTGGATGCTATGCGCGCAGCTTCTAACGCGTTGTGACGAACCTGCGCCTCCTTTTGGGCGATGAGAAAAACTTTATACCCAAATTTACCCGTGGGGTCTCCCATGGTAAATTTGTTGATTTTCGATGGGGGAGATCCTCGAATATACTTCTTTCTTGTGTAAGCTTGACCTTTTGCCTTTCGATAGTTGTGTGCCTTCATGTCTTCCCCCTTCTTCAGCATAGGAGGCTGAGAGATGGCGATATTTAAAGCCTTTGTTCAAATTAGACCTGATTTGAAAAGGTATCCATTGCTATTGATTATAGTCTCGAATGCCAGTTCTCTTTATGCTAAGGTAACAACTCACGGGACGTTTACGCTTCGGATATTTTTCAAAGACGACCTTTATTACGCCAGTTTGACCGGTGCGCTTTAGACAGAGAACGATATCTGACCAGAACTTGAGAACTCGCGTGGCTACAGGCTCTATACTAACACTTTCTTGTACAAGAACACTTCGAACTTGGCTAGTGATGACGGTGGCTATCCTGTAGGTTTTAGCGATCTGTGCTAGATAAGCAACCTGCCTATTCAGCTCACGGTTTAAAGTGAAGTTTTCTTTGGGACCTTTCAATTCAGCGCGGTATAATGACGTGACAGTATCCACGACCAACAGACCAACCCTTCTGGTTATGTATTCGTCAAGATGGTCTATTGCAAAGGCTTGTTCTTTAAAGGTGGTTGGCTTCGTTAAAATTATTTTGGGAGACACATCCTTAAAATCATGGTAGGCTATCTGTGACAAACGTCTTGGAGGAAAGGTGCCATCTGAGTCTACAAAGATCGTCTTGTATCCCTCCCTAGCGACGTTAACAGCACATTGAATGGCGAGAGAAGTTTTTCCTGTCTCCGCTTCTCCATAAATGAGAGAAACGCAATCCGTAGGAAAACCTCCCCCCAACACTTTGTCCAGCGAACCACAATTCGTGGGAATAAAATGTTTGGTTAACTCTTCCTTTGAGGCCATGTTGCGAGGCACGTATTGTGAATATACGTCGAGACTTATCCCTTTTTCTATATTACCCGAAAAAGTTGAATCTTAAAAATTGCTCGCTTTGTGAACAGGTACAGCGAGCATTAAAGTTATGGTTTCAAACCGTGCAATGGGAAGACAAGCCTCTTCAGCCTCTTAACTGTTTTTTTCACTTCATTGGAGATCCTCTCGTCAGAAGGCGGCTGAATCTTGTCAAAGAGCTTAGCATACTCCTCTTTAGACCTTTCTGGTATAGCTTCAGAGATGGTTGCGAACATGATAGCCCAGCACCTCGTCGTGTTGCTTGGATTATAGCCTCCACCACCGAGTATTAGGTATCTGCCGTTGCAGACCTCGTGAGCCAGCTGATGCATCGTAAAGGCTACCGACTCGTATGTTCTCGTAGTTAATTCCAATCCAACAAGCGGGTCTTGGTAGTGCCCGTCCACCCCAAACTGGTTGAGTAATATTTCGGGACGGTATCTCCGTATCAATGTTGGAACGACTTCATTGAAAGTCCAGAGATACACATCATCCGGTGTCTTGGGCGGTAGAGGCATGTTTACCGAGTACCCCTTTCCCTTTCCCTCTCCGATTTCGTCAACAAACCCTGTTCCGGGATAGAAGAATGCACCCGCTCTATGTATTGAAATGGTCAAGATTGGTTCTTGATAGAATATGGCCTGAGTCCCATCTCCATGATGGCCGTCTATGTCCACTATGGCTATCCTCTTCAAGCCATACCTCTTCTGGAGATGCCTAGCTGCGACCGCTACATCATTAAAGACACAGAAACCTGCAGCACTACTTTCTCTTGCATGATGTAATCCCCCTCCAGGATTAAAAGCGTGTGAAACTTTTCCATTCATTATTAGATCTGCAGCAAATAAAGATCCTC
>Ga0209636_10001426_pt1 | contig 24130 bp, 32 predicted proteins | sample DeeMarSWOR152_54_FD_187464 | JGI IMG/M metagenome (GOLD analysis project Ga0209636, IMG submission 187464) | Marine sediment microbial communities from White Oak River estuary, North Carolina - WOR-1-52-54 (SPAdes) (version 2) | ecosystem: Environmental > Aquatic > Marine > Intertidal zone >...
CAATGGATTCGATTCGAAGATAACGCCATTGTAATTACCTCTGAAGTGGGTGACCCTCAAGGATCAGAAATCCGTGGACCAATCGCCCGGGAAGCCGCTGAACGTTGGCCACGTATAGCCAGTGTTGCTAGTATCATTGTATAGGAACGATGAGAAAAGATGACGTCGAAAAAACCAAAAAAACAGCGAAAAGAACGCTATTCAGCACAGTGGCAACGACGACATAAGTTGCTTACCGCTCGATTAGCTCCTGAGCTTGTCGATAAGCATGGAATAAAACGCATACCTGTCGTCAAAGGAGATACTGTTTATATTACCCGTGGAGCTTTCCGAGACTCAGAGGGCGATATAGAAACCGTGGATATGAAAAATCTCAGGATCCATATCGAGAACATCCAAATAGAGAAAGTGGATGGGACTGCCGTTTCTCTACCTATTCACCCATCCAATGTTATGATTACCAAGTTGAAAATCGACAAAATGCGTCAAGATGTAATCGATCGCATAGCCGCCGCACGACGTGAATTGAAAGTAAAGGAGGATTAGAAAAAATGGCAAAGGGTCCCCGAAAACACATGAAACGATTATCTGCACCACGACATTGGAGAATCAAACGCAAAGTACATCCCTTTACAATCCGTCCAAACCCTGGAGCACACCCGCTTCACGAGAGCCTCCCTTTGGGCGTCGTAGTTCGGGATATGCTAAATCTCACCACTACACTTACCGAAACTCGCCGGGTCATTACCCAAGGTCATGTAAAGGTTGATGGACGAACACGAAAGGATTACAAATTTCCAGTCGGACTCATGGATGTCATCGAAATTCCAGAAACAAAAACCCGTCTTCGTGTAGTTCCAGATTCTCAACATCTCATCCAACTCGTAAAGATTACGAAAAAAGAACAAGCACTCAAACCCTGTAAAATCACAGGGAAAAATACTGTCGCCAAAGGTCACATTCAACTACACCTCCACGATGGTCGCACAATCCTCTTACCTGTAAAAGATCCCAAAGCAAAACCAAAGGAAACCTACCGACCTGGTGATATGCTTCTCATCAAACTCCCCGATCAAACAATTCAGAACCACGTTCCCCTAAAGGAGGGCATAACTGCGGTCATTACCGGTGGTGACCACACCGGCTTTGTTGGTAAACTCACAAAAATTGATCCAGAGAATCAACTTGGAACCTTACAAGGTTCAGGAGACAAAACTATCCTCACGGCAATCCGGTATGTGTTCCCGCTTGGCGAAGATGAACCCCTGATATCCATTCCGGAGGCTGGCTAAACATGTCCAAAGAAAAAACTACGACCAAAGCTAAAACGACACGTCGTCGCGCAACAACAGCCAAGGCTAAAACAGCCTCAGCGACTCCTAAAACCGAGACCACTGAAAAGACTCCCACAACACCAAAGGCAAAAAAGGAAAACATCATGCGGCAAATTTTCATTTCAAAAGTCGTTATCAATATGTCCTTAGGATCTGGCGGCGAAACATTAGCCAAAGCCAAAACGATTCTGGAAGAATTAACAGGGCAAAAACCAGTGGATGTATTAGCGAAGCGTCATAATCGTGATTTTGGGCTACGAAAAGGCGAACCCATGGGGTGTAAAGTCACACTTCGTGGAGATCGAGCGATGGATTTTGCCAAAAGGGCGCTCGATGTAACCGATTTTCGAATTCCCGAGAGCGCTGTTGATCACTCTGGTAACGTCTGCTTTGGAATATCTGAGCACATTCAGATTCCCGGAGTCAAGTACGACCCTACCTTGGGCATCTTCGGGATGGATGTGTGTATTTGCACTGAGCGACCAGGATTCCGTATTACACGCCGTCGACGAGGGCGCCACAAAGTCCCACGTCGCCATCGTATCACACCTTCAGAGGCAATGGGTGTTCTCTCAACTGAGTTGGGGATTCAATTCACTACACCCGATATGGAGGACGAATTCTAATGTCAAGGGAGAAGAAGCAAGGCAAAGGCCACCGTCAATGTAAACGATGTGGTACACACCGTGCCATTATTCGAAGCTACAATATTGGCCTGTGCCGACGATGTTTCCGAGAGGTCGCAGAAGAACTCGGGTTTCGTAAATACTGTTAGAGGTGAAAATGATAATGCCCGTGAAAAATCCGTTGGCCGATGCCTTCTCAACAATCATGAATCACGAAATGCTTCATAAGTCTGAGGTAATCATTGCTCCAGCCTCGAGGAAAATTGGTGCTGCACTTCGCATCATGCAACGAAAGGGTTACGTTGGCGAATTCGAATTCATCGATGATGGTAAAGCCGGCATGCTTCGCGTTGAATTACTAGGTCGAATTAACCAATGTGGTATAATTTCGCCCCATCACCCCGTTAAACGCACCCAATTTGAAGACTGGGAAAAACGGTTCCTACCCTCTCGTGCATTCGGCTTTCTCATCGTATCTACCCCCAAGGGTTTCATGACCCATCGTGAAGCCATAGAACAAGGACATGGAGGACGACTAATCGCCTACGTATACTAAGCACAGGATCTGACAGTCATGCCACCTAAAACAACCCATCACGAACAACAAATTCCTATCCTGGAAGACGTCACAGTCACAGTTGAGGCTAGTCTAATCACTGTAAAGGGTCCAAAGGGTGAACTCAAGCGTGACTTTACCCACGCTGAGGTCGACATCAAAAAAATCCGAAATAATATCCACGTTTCAGTCGAATATCCTCGTAGCCGGCAAATTGCCCTTGTGGGAACAATCCTTTCTCATATCAAGAATATGATGCTGGGTGTAATCCACGGAGTCACTTATAAGATGAAAGTGGTTTTTGCCCACTTCCCCCCCACCGTCAAAGTTGATGGCGACAGACTAATTGTCGAAAACTTCTATGGTGAGAAAGCGCCACGCTCAGCAAAGATTCTCCAAGGTGTAACAGTCACCGTTCAAGGTGACGATGTCATTTTAGAAGGTATTGACATCGAATTGGTTGGGCAAACTGCGGCGAATATTCAACACTCCACAAAACTGCGAAGAAAGGATCCCCGCAAATTCCATGACGGGATTTATGTTTACGAAAAACAGCTTGGTGAGCGACACTGGAAGATATAGCCAACACGGATGTGATATGTGATGAAGAGAAGCAAACGGATTGAGAAGCTCAAACAGGAATTGTCTAAGAAGCGTATATTGAATCAACGGAAGCCGAAATTCAAACGTCCTGAAAGTTGGCGGTATAAACGTCTAGATACTGGCTGGCGGCGTCCCAAGGGCATTGACTCTATGATTCGCAAACGAGAAAAGGGACATCCGGCGATGCCGCGAATCGGATACCGAAGTTCCAAGAAACTGCGTGGGCTTCATCCTTCCGGTATGCAAGAAGTGCTGGTGTACAACATCAAGGACATGGACGGATTACATCCGAAAATCCATGCGGTCCGAATCGCCCACCGAGTTGGCGACCGGAAACGTTTAGCAATTATTGAACGAGCCGATGACCTCGGTCTTCACGTTCTGAATCCGCAATTGAAATCGGAGGTAAGAGAACTTTTTGATCTCTCCACTGAAGAAATCTTATAGAAGGTGACCAATACAATGAAAGTCAGTTCCCAACGAAGGTTAGCAGCACAGATTCTCAAAGTCGGTGAGAATCGGGTTTGGATTGATCCAAATCGCCTGGATGATGTAGCCATGGCTATCCGGCGTGATGACATCCGGCGATTAATCCATGAGGGCGCGATTCGACAGTTACCAATTAAAGGAGTAAGCCGTGCTCGAGCCAAAGAATTATTCGAAAAGCGTAAACGTGGACTCAGGTCAGGGCATGGAAGTCGGAAGGGAAAAAGTACGGCGAAGGTTTCTGGGAAAGAACGGTGGATGATTAAGATACGTGCAATCCGCCGACACCTCAAGAAACTCAGGGCTCGACGCATTATCCGCCCTAGCGACTACCGCCGGTTATATCGGCTTGCGAAGGGTGGAGTGTTTCCTTCCGTACGTCGAGTCGACAATTACATCCAGGAGCATAAAATGAAGAGGCGATAAAAAATGGCAACAGGACCACGTTATAAAGTTCCGTTTCGTCGACGACGAGAAAGTAAAACTGACTATCACGCAAGACGCCGTATGGTCGGCTCAGGACGACCTCGGTTAGTCGTCAGGAAGACAGGTACTAGAATCATTGTTCAACTAATGGAAGCTCTCCCTGAGGGTGATCGGAGCGTTGCAGTAGCTGATTCACGACAATTGAAACAGTTTGGTTGGACTGCTGGTATCAAAAACGTACCTGCGGCTTATCTAACAGGTTTCCTGGCTGGTCACCGTGCAATCAACAATGGAGTCACTGCTGCGATTGTGGATATTGGATTGACAAAGCCTATTCCTGGATCACGAATCTTCTCCGCTGTGCGAGGTGTAATCGATTCAGGTATTACTATTCCCTGTTCAGATAAGATGTTCCCCGAGGAGAAGCGGATTCGAGGAGAACATATCGCCAATTATGCAAAGGATTTGAGTGACAATCAACCTTCGACCTTCAAACGTCAATTTGGAGATATTTCGAAGGGACGTGTGGATCTAACTAAACTGCCCACTTTGTACGATACCACGAAAAAGAAAATTGAATCAAAATTCAGTTCTAGGAGGTCAACAACGTGAGTCGACGTCAACGTCCCCGCCAATTTGTCGTTGAAGAATGGGAGCCTGTCACCAAAGTTGGACATCAGGTCAAGGCGGGAGAGATTACCTCCATTGAGGATCTCTTTCAACTAGCCGTACCAATAAAGGAACCTGAAATTATTGATGTGCTCCTTCCGGGTCTCCAAGAAGAAGTCATCGATATTAACCTGGTACAAAAACAAACTGACGCAGGCGAAAAATCCCGTTTCAAAGCAACTGTAATTGTCGGTAATGAAAACGGTTTTGTTGGGATTGGGGAAAGCAAAGCACCGGAAATCGGACCTGCCATCCGTAAAGCAATTCTTCGCGCGAAACTCAATATAGTCTCAGTTCGCCGAGGTTGTGGAAGTTGGGAATGCGGGTGTCAAGATCCCCATTCGGTTCCCTTTCAAGTAAAGGGCAAGACAGGTAGTGTTCGAATTACCCTCTTACCAGCGCCTAAAGGCGTTGGATTGGTTACCGCTGACACCATTAAAGTGGTTCTACGGTTGGCTGGAATCCACGACGTTTGGTCACGTACTCGTGGTCATACACGAACGACGTTGAACTTCGCTCGATCAGTCTTTGGTGCGTTGAAAGAAACCAACAGAATCATGACTCCTAGAGATTGGACACGGAGAGAAGAATAAGATGTCAAAAGAATCGAAAGAAGACAATGCACTTGTTGCTGTGGTCCGGATACGTAGTAGTATCGGTCTACGTCAAGAAGCTAAGGAAACCTTGTTACAGTTAAACCTCAGCCGTGTGAACCATGCTGTGGTCATCGATAAACGCAGTACCTATGTTGGAATGTTGCAAAAAGCAAAGGATGCGTTAACGTGGGGAGAAATTGATGCCCCCACGCTAACCCGCCTCCTGAAGAGACGTGGTCGACTTGCAGGAGATAAACCGCTTACCGATCATTACGTGTCAAAATACACCAAATACAAAACGATTGACAAATACGCCGAGGCACTCATAGCATTGCAAGAAGAACTCACGACCCTCCCTAGACTGAAGAAAGTATTTCGTTTGCACCCTCCATCGAAGGGATTTAAAAGGAGCATAAAACGCACCGTTCAACAGAAAGGAGAGTTGGGATATCGTGGAGCTGAAATCAACGGGCTCCTGAAACGGATGTCATAAACTACAATTAACCGAAATGGAAGGAATGAAATTGCCAACTGAAGAAGACGATCGCAAAAAACGGAAACGCTGGTGGGATGACGACTCCTTCGATATGCAGTTTGAGGCTATTCAACGCATGTTTGAAGAAATGATGAAAATGTTCGCTGATACTAATCCTGAGGATTTGTTTGGTACTGAAGCCCAAGACCAATTCGAAGAACTTCTGAAACATCTACAGAAGAATCCAATGGTCTGGGGATTCTCAGCGGCTGTTGGACCCGACGGTAAGATGCGGCTAAACCCATTTGGTAATCTCAATCCAGAGGGAGGACCACCCATGGTGCGGAAAGAACGAGAACCCCTAATCGACGTAATGGAACAAGATGAAGATATCATTATCGTGGCAGAACTTCCAGGTATAACCCGAGATGATCTTCGCGTCAAGGTTTCAGATTATAGTGTGGCAATCCACGTTGATACCGAAGACCGAAAATATGCCAAAAATCTTGACCTTCCAGCACCGGTTGATCCCAACTCGGCACAAGTTAATTTCAACAATGGAATCTTAGAGATTCAAATTCAAAAGAGGTAAACGAGACGGAGAGAATCATTATGACTGTACGTAAATCCAAACGTGTTCGCCAACATCGAGGTAGTCGCACTCATGGTTATGGACGTATTGGACAACATCGAAAAGGCGGTCAACGAGGCGGTAAAGGAAAAACTGGTGGAAAGAAACATCATTGGACTTATGTCACCGCTAAAACCCCTGATCGTTTCGGAAAACACGGCTTTCATCGATATGGAAAACTCCGCCAATCTCATAACACCATTAATGTTGGAGACGTCGTGCGACAACTCCCACGGTTTACATCTGGTAAACCTGCCACAAAAGATGCTCCAATCGCTATCAATCTAGAAGAACATGGCTTCGATAAAGTGCTTGGTGCTGGTAAAATCTCAATTCCTCTTGCAATTACGGCGCCACTTTTCACTCATCGCGCTGCTGAGAAAATCAAAGCAGCAGGGGGGAAAGTAAATGGCACAATCCAGGAACCTACTACGCACAAGGCGCCCTCACTGAAGGCTGAACCTAAACCGAAACCTAAGCCTACACCAAAAGCTGCTGCAAAACCGAAACCGAAACCAAAGACTGCAGCAAAACCAAAACCCAAATCCACGACCAAAGCAAAATCCTCAACCACGAAGGCAAAATCGAAACGAGCGACAGCTACAAAAAGTAAATCGAAGACCTGAACCACAACACAATTAAACCTTCACACCCTCCGCTCTCATCAATTTTCACAAAAATGAAACAAAAAAACTTGGAATGATATGGGGCTGATGGCATGAGTCGTTTTCTCAACGCGTTACGTCCACTGATTCGTATCATGCCAGAGGTTAAGGGACCTGACCGCAAGGTTTCATTCCGAGAAAAATTCGCCTGGACTGCCATTATCTTAGTAATCTACCTCATCATGGCGAATCTGCCCCTGTACGGTATTAGCCAGGAATTAGGCTTTGATTATTTCTACTGGCTTCGTACTATTCTTGCTTCCACACGTGGTACACTCATGGAGCTTGGCATTGGACCCATTGTAACTGCAGGGCTTATCATGCAGCTCCTCGTTGGCTCACAACTCATCCGTGTGGATATGTCTGATCCCTACCAGCGGTCACTCTACACCGGAGCTCAAAAAGTCCTTGCCATCTTCATGACAGCATTCCAAGCCTTTGCTTATATCTGGGCAGGGGCTTACGGGCAATTGGGAACTGAGCTCTTTCTCACGAGTGCTGTTCTCGTATTTATCCAGCTCATGTTCGCTGGTATCGTCGTCATCCTCATGGATGAGACCGTGCAGAAGGGTTGGGGACTTGGTAGCGGTGTTAGTCTCTTCATCATGGCCAACGTTTGCACACAAATCCTTTGGGGCATGTTCTCCATCCTCCCACCACAGGGTCAGGATATCGTAACAGTCCCAACACAGCTCACGTACGGTGGTATCTTCCCCTATCTACTCCAAAACATGGGGGCCTGGGCATCTGCTGGTTGGGACCCCCTCGCAATCTACCAGCCAGTAACGAATGAAACGGGCTATGTAGCAAACCTCTTCACCATATGGTTCAGACCTCAGAATCCACGGGCTAGCCTATTTGGAGTCATCACCACTTTCGTCGTCTTTGTTCTCGTCATTTTCATGGAATCCTACCGCGTGAACATCCCCCTCCAATACGCTCGGTACCGCGGATTCCGAGGGCAATACCCCATCAAACTCCTCTACGTTTCCAACATCCCCGTCATCTTCACCCAAGCCCTTTATGCCAACATCCTTTTCATCACCCAAATCCTTTGGACTAACCCCGCCTTCGGCCTTTACCTCGCTCCTGGGTCTCCGGGAGCCCACCCCCTGGCATTCTGGTTCCAATTAATTTCCAGTTACAACCAGCCCACAGGCACTAATTATCTCGCGCCCAATCCCATCTGTTTTGTCTGGTTTCTAACACCACCCGTGGGAATCCCTGCGCTGTTTGGGGAACTCGGATGGCTCCAAGCCATAGGCTATGCCCTGTTCCTGATGCTCTTCTGTGCTGGATTCGCCAGGCTGTGGATTGACGTTTCAGGTATCTCACCACGCGATGTATCACGACAACTAATCGGAGCGGGCATGCAAGTCCCGGGATTCCGCCGATCACCTGCGGTCATCGAGAAAATCCTTAACCGATACATCCCTGTTGTAGCTATCCTTGGTGGTCTTCTCATCGGCGCACTTGCAGCTGGCGCAGACCTAATGGGAACTTTAAGCAGTGGTATCGGAATATTACTTGCTGTAGGCATCATGCGGCAATATTTCGAAATCCTCGCTAAGGAACAACTAGGCGAGATGCATCCTATGATGCGTGGTATACTTGGAATAGAGTAGCCTAGTGGTTATCAAGGTGTGGACATTAACTAAGCGCGAAAAGCTCTTAAGGTTGAGACCTAGATGGAGCCAGCGTTTTGGTGGAGGCAAATAAATGCAAGTCCGCAAAGTCGTGGTCGTCAGTGGTGTCCCCGGTGTGGGGAAAACAACGGTCGTTACTGATGGGATTCGCAAAGTTGAGAATCGAGTGAACGTGTCGCTCATCACATATGGGTCTGTGATGTTTGAAATTGCCCAAAAGCGACGTCTTGTTGAAAATCGGGATGATCTTCGGAAGCTTCCTGTCAAGAAACAACGTGAAGTGCAGAAACTTGCAGGAGAACGAATTGCTGCGATGAGCCGTTCACAAGTCGTGGTTGTGGATACACATACACTAATTCAGACAGCGGATGGTGGCTTTCTCATCGGCTTACCCAAATGGGTCGCTGAAGCGATTCGTCCAGCTTCGATAGTCTTAGTGGAAGCTGATCCAGTAAATATCGCGAAACGTCGGGCTAAAGATGCCACACGGACACGAGATGAGCAGCTAATTGATAATATTGAGACCCATCAGTTGCTCTGTCGGTCCGCTGCGGTGGCTGTGGGTACATTGACGGGGGCTACCGTCATGATTCTTAAGAACATAGAGGGTAAAGCTGAGGAAGCAGCAACCGCGTTTGCCGATTTACTCTTGAAGGTGTGATGATTGTGCAATGGAATCCTCTCATTGATTTGGCAATAATATTACGAAATGCCTTGGGCGCGTGGGCTTATCCGCCGTTTTCAGCGCTTGTCGTCATGTTGATTAGTGTAATCATCTCCCTGACATCGAACTTGGTAAATCGCCATTTTGTTGACTTTGACCGTCTGAAACGTTCTCGCGAAGCAATCAATGAATGGAATGCAATGAAAAAGCAGGCTAAAGAAGTAACTGATCCTAAAACAAAACGGAAACTTGAATTGAAGATTAAGCGTCGGGAACGCTACATTATGAAACTCCAAACTGATGTCAGTAAACAATCCTGTATGCCTATGTTATTCACCATTATACCATTCATGCTCACCTTTACAATCATGAATGGAATCTTCATTGTTCCCCCTGGACCTGATGCGTGGTCTTTTCCGGTTTATGGTCCCGTGCTCTACTCTCCTCTGAATTTTGCTTCGGTTCTTGGACCGTTTGGCAACGGATTTGGTTGGCAACTCTTTCAATGGCCATCGGGTACAGCGGGCATGTACATTCCAGATGGTGGAATGGGGCTGACTTACGTCTACTGGTATATTATTTGCAGTTTCACAATGAATATGGTCATCCAGAAAATCCTTGGAACTAGTATGACGCCTGGAATGGGGTCAGGAATGTAATAATTGAAGGTGTTGGCATGCCCATCACAATTGCGGTTAGTGGGTTGCATGGTGCTGGCACTACAACGGTTGCTCAGGGATTAGTTGACGCCTTCAACCTCCGTTATATTTCTGCTGGTATGATTTTCCGTCAGCTAGCCAAGGAAAAGGGTATAACCTTGGTAGATTTAAGTCAACTTGCAGAAAAAGATCCAACAATTGATCAAGAAATTGACAAACGGACTCAACGCGAAGCCGAGAAAGGAAATGTCGTTATTGATGCATACATCGCTGGGTGGGTAGCTAGGCGCTTCGCAGACCTTACAATCTATCTCCGGGCTCCGCTAGAAGTGAGGGCACTTCGGATTGCTAATCGAGAAAAGCGCGATTATGAAGAAACTCTAACTGAAACGCGAGACCGTGAAGAGAGCGAACAACGTCGATTTCAAGAATTCTACGGCATCGAGGTATCCGATACCCGGCTATTTGACCTAATTATTAACACGGAACGTTGGAACGCAGTTGAGACGATAAATATATGTATAGCAGCGGTCAAGGCGTACCTCGCATCCTCCGGAACGACAATCGAATGAAGCTGTCGTGGCAACTCAACAGCTGACAGTCCACCGGTGGAGGTGCAATCCCTATGAGTTTATTTGAAGTTGGAAGAGTGTGTGTAAAAACACACGGTCGAGAAACAGGAAAGAAATGTGTTATTGTGGAACGTATCGACAAAAATTTCGTTCTAATTTCGGGACCTCCAGAAGTAACAGGAATTCGTCGACGACGATCCAATGTGGATCATCTCGAAATAACAACGAAGAAGGTCGATATCAAAGCTGGAGCGGAAGACAAAGACATCGCGAAGGCAATCACCAGCGCAAAACTGACACCCTTTATGAAAGGGAAAGAAAAGAAGTAATACCGACTCGCCCTTAGGGGCAGAGGAGGTCATCGGACGTGACAAAACCGCGGCTACCTGCCGACAAACAGCGGAAAATGGTAACGCGCGCCGAAGATACTACAAATCCCACCTATGGTCGTGTCCCTGGAACGCGAACCATTCCTGAATTATTTCAGAATGGTATAATCAATCTGGATAGCTTGTTCTGAAGGGGTCAATAACCCTTTACAGGCCCAGAAAAACCTCCAGGACCCACCAGCCATGAAGTGGTATCTTGGGTTAAGCGAATCCTAAGCCTTAATCGCGCAGGGCATTCCGGAACATTGGATCCAAAGGTAACCGGTGTATTACCTGTCATGTTAGGAAACGCTACGAAAATTGCCAATGTTCTGCTAAAAGCTGGCAAAGAATATGTTTGCATTCTGCGACTCCATCAACAAGAATCCAAAGATAACATTCGAAAGGCTGCCGCAGAATTTGTCGGAACCATCTATCAACGTCCTCCCCTCCGCTCTTCCGTCAAACGACGACTCCGCACAAGACAGATTTACTATTTAGATATACTAGAAATCGACGGGCAAGACGTGCTCTTTCAAGTTGGCTGTCAAGCGGGCACCTATATTCGAAAACTATGTGTTGCTCCTTCCTCATTCCTCTTTTTACAAAATGGAGGACTCCATCAAATCTCTGATATCATTGACTCAAGCCTAGGTGTTACCAATTCCAATCAATTTAATTTGAAAACCTTAGAGACGGTCTCTTTGAGTCTTAACGAACACAAAGTTGTATCTTCTTCAATAACCGGAATCCAAAGATTACCTGCCCCTTCTGAGATGGTTGAACTCGAACTCGATTCGGGTATTACCCTCTTCGTTACGCCTGACCATGAAATACTAATAGACGATATCAATGGACCATTATTGATAGATGCAAAAGATGTCGTTCCAGGAAACTTTGTTTTTAGTCCTCGCGAATTAATTCTAAAATCTGATAAAATTCCATATCTTATCGAGTTACTAGATTCTGATTTCCTTTGCTTTGGAAACGAACTGAAAAAACAATGTAAAAAATCCCTTTCAAGGTCATATGGGAGTCTAACCAAAGCCTGTCGAATTTTGGGAATAGATCGTCGAATCTTTCTCCAACCAGAAAGGGGCATCCGAATTAAATATCTCCGTCAGGTTTGTGAAGAAACTGAGTTAGATTGGTTTTCAGTATGCGAATTGACTGAAGCCTTCAAAGGAGAGAGAGGTGCGTATTACGCAATCACTGATAAAAAACTTAATTCAGAACTTCTCTATTTGCTAGGATTGGTAGCGTCTGATGGCAGTATAGTGCAGGAAAAGAAATGCGTTCGACCTACAAGAGTTATTTTCACAAACACAGAAATCGAACTTATTGAAACATTTATTTCAATTGTGAATCGGTTATTCCCGTCAAGCAAAATTACTCAAACTAAGATATCTAGGACTGTTATTGTAACGGTCAACAACCCAGTACTTGCAGGGATAGCGAAAAAATTAGGAATTACTAGCCCAAAGAAAACCATGCATTTAGAAAATCTTTCTTCGCTTTCAAAAAATCTTATTTCCAGTTTCTTATCGGGATATTTTGATGGCGATGGCACAGTTAGCATTAAAACAAATTCACCTTATACACAAATCGCATATGAAACGGCTTACAAACATGTTGCAGTGCAAATATTTCTACTACTAAAACGCCTTGGAATTCGTTCAAAGATATATGAGAGCTTGTCACCAACGTTCGATAAGAGTGATTCAGTCCTGAAGTATCATGTAGTACTTAAATCGCCTTTTGATAAGATTCGCTTTTCCCAATTAATGAAATGCAAACATCCACAAAAGATGAAAAAGCTTGAGCAATTTGATACACAGTTTTCACGATACACCTCATATGGATCTCAAGACTTAATGCCTCTCTCCTGTGTAGCACATATTAAAAATATAATTCAGAAATATGGGTTATCACTAAATTCAATATACAGGGGAGGAGCATTTAATAGACTCCTATCTGGTCAAAGACCAACAAGACGCCTTTTGTCAAGATTGGTAAAATCTTTACTTGCTTTAATACCTAAAGACGATTCTGACTTAATAGAATTACAAAGACAAATAGGGGCGAATTATTTTCTGGAAAAAATCAAAACGATTAAGAAAACAATTCCGGATTTTGGTTATGTCTATGATATCACAGTAGATCACTTTCATAATTTTGCATTGAATGGTGCTGCTTTTGTAAGTAATTGTTACGATATCGGTGAGGTTCTTGGCGGTGGAGCGCATATGGCTGAACTCCGTCGCACACGCACTGGACCCTTTAAAGAAGATGCTAATTTTATCTCGCTCTATGATTTGGTTGATGCTTTTCATTTTTGGCAGGAAGATAAGGAAGACCGTCTCCTTCGCCGTTATATTCGTCCTCTTGAAGAGGGAGTTCAACATCTTGCGCAGATCATCATACGTGATTCTGCTGTTAATGCTATCTGTCATGGCGCAAATCTTGCTGTAATTGGAGTGTTACAATTACATGCAGATATCAAACCGGGTGACTCCGTCGCCCTCATGACCCAAAAAGGTGAATTGGTCGCGTTAGCGACCGCGCTGATGGCAACCAAACAGGTTCTAGAAGCTAAGTCAGGAATAGTTGCGGATACGGCGAGAGTAGTTATGTCTACAGGTACATATCCGACAGCTTGGCGACGAAAATCCTAAACACATGCTTCATGCAGATATTATTTCCAAAACAAGGAGATGGCGCCGCGGACGGGATTCGAACCCGTGCGACCCAGGGGTCACAGGCTGATTGGTTCTCGTTTAGTAATCGAGAATTTCCAGGCCTGCGCCGTAAACCACTTGGCTACCGCGGCTTGGCGTTCATTTCCTGTACAGCACCTTTAAAGATTTAGATAAAGCTGTTTTTCTCTGAAGGTCAACTTGGAGATTTGCTATCAGAATTCGGAGTTAGTATGGCAAGTCAAGGCAACACATTTTTAAGCGGTTCTGTATTTCGATTGCCGTAGCTCAGAGCTAATGCTACCTGAGGTGCTAAATTGTCATCTTCCTATCGACATATCATCCGAATTGCTCGTACCGATATTGACGGTAGCCAGAAACTTGACAGGGCTTTAAGCGCTGTTAAAGGAGTTGGTCGTCGATTAGCCCGGGCTATCGTTAAGGTTGCCAAGTTAAACCCAGACCAACGCGCGGGTTACATCACCGACGCTGAAGTGGCAAAAATCGAGGAGGTCCTCCAAGACCCTTCGAAACATGGTATTCCTCAATGGATGTTGAATCGACAGAAAGATATGACTTCAGGAAACAATAAGCATCTCATCGGAGCGGATCTTGACTTCCAGTTGAAAATGGATATCGACTATCTTATGAAAACGAAAAACTGGCGGGGTGTCCGCCACGGCTTAGGTTTGAAAGTTCGAGGACAGCGTACTCGGACAACAGGTCGAAGAGGAAGGACAGTTGGCGTTTCACGGAAGCGACGAGCTTAGAAGGCGAATAGGTTATGGGCGGCATACGGAAACCCAAGAAAAAATATGTTGCACCGGGGCATCCTTGGCAAAAGACGCGTCTAGCGGATGAGCTGATTTATGTAGGAGAATATGGGCTCCGAAATAAACGCGAACTCTGGCGACATCGAACAATGCTTGCCCGATTTCGAGGTACCGCTCGGGATCTTGTAGCCCTACCCCTTGAATCACGGGGAAAACGAGAGAAAGAATTACTAAATCATGTAAATCGGCTGTCACTAATTGATGAGAAATCCCAAATGGATGACATTTTGAATCTTACAATTCGAGATATCTTAGAACGTCGATTACAAACCCAAGTTGTACGACAAGGCCTCGCAAAAACAATGCATCATGCCCGTCAATTAATTGTACATGGACATATTTCCTTAGATAAACATCGTGTCACTTCTCCTGGAATGCTCATGCATCGAGATCAGGAAAAGAAACTCGCATACACTCCTGATAGTCCCTACCGACAACCCAATCATCCCGAACTACCTACGGGTGAACCCGTCACACCACCTACAAAACCGCCTGAAGAACCCGTTGAGAAGCTAGAACGTATTGAGGTCAAAATTGAAAAAATCCGCGACATAAAGGAAGTACCAATTGACGATGAAATCGATATTGAGGATGTGGAAGAAGTAGAGGAAGTGGAGGAGGAAAAACCTCCTGCAAAAGAAAAGAAACCCTCATCGAAGAAGAAAACCACTTCGTAATTTGTTATGCTAGTGCAAAGTGGATTACTTTTGGGTGCTGATTGATTATGGCGAAAGAAAAGAAAACAAAATCGGAGCCTGAGGAGAAACCGGAAAAGAAGGCAGAAGCGAAGCCGGAAAAGAAAGCGGAGGAGAAACCAGAAAAGAAAACGAAGGAACCCACGGAAGTCACATCTCCTCCAAAAGAAAAAACTCCTAAGAAAGAAGAGGTGGCGCCTCCGAAGAAAGAAGCCACTAAAAAACCTGAAGCACCTAAAGCTCCTGAAGACGAAAAACCCCGCAGGCGAACCCGATCTCGACCGCCTCGTTCAGGTGGGCGTGCCCGAACACCTACTCCTGTAGATAGTAAGGAAAAATGGGGTGTCGCACACATCTACAGTTCCTATAACGACACCATCGTGCATATCACTGATATAACCGGTGCTGAAACGATTGCCCGTGCATCGGGTGGAATGATTGTGAGAGCAGACCGCGATGAGAGTTCTCCTTATGCTGCAATGCAAGCCGCGTTTCGTGCTGCTCGAGCTGCAATGGATAAAGATATCACACGAGTTAATATCAAGGTCCGAGCCCCGGGAGGACATGGTCCCAAAACGCCTGGTCCAGGCGCTCAAGCTGCCATTCGTGCTTTGGCGCGGGCTGGTTTACGTATTGGACGAATCGAAGAAGTAACTCCAATGCCTCATGACGGTACTCGTCGTCCTGGAGGTCGCCGTGGTCGAAGAGTGTAAGAAGCATTAGCGAGGGTAAAAAATCGAGGCGATTAGGTATGAAAGTGACTGTACTTGAAAAAACGGAAGACACACTCAAATTACGCATTGAAAATGTACGTCCAGGTCTAATGAATGCCCTCCGCCGAATCATAATCGCTGAAACCCCTACTATGGCAATAGAGGAAGTAGTGATTCTTGAGAATCAATCCCCCATCTTTGATGAAATCATCGCTCATCGTCTCGGGTTAGTGCCTCTCAAAACTAATTACGATCAATACGTCCGCCCGGAGGAATGTACTTGTGAAGGCGTGGGCTGTCATCTTTGTCAAGCTGGATTCACCATGGAAGTTGAAGCGCCTGAAGATGGATATATCGCTACAACTGGGGACTTAAAGCCACAAGATCCTGAAACGATTCCCATAAGCGATAAAATCCCTATTGCAAAACTTGCTAAGGGCCAACGAATTGTCGCTGAAGCGTACGCTCGATTGGGTATCGGACAAGATCATGCTAAATGGCAACCTGTCTCTACCATGGCATACAAGATGATCCCCAGTGTCAAAGTGGATACTGGCAAATGTTATGGCTGCAAAGAGTGTGTGACGGCCTGTTTCAGAAAGGTCTTTAAAATGCAAAATGAAAAAGCCGTGGTAGTCGACGAATTAAATTGCACTCTATGCAATCTTTGTGTTGAAACTTGCGATGTAAAAGCTATCACGGTCACCTATGATGAAAATAGCTTCTTTGTAACAATAGAATCAACAGGTGCCCTTCCTCCCGAAAAAATCATGGAAAAAAGCTTCGATGTCATCCGCAAGAAGTACGAAGAGTTAATATCACTTCTCCCTGGACGAGCTCCCCCGCTGAAGAAAGTGCCTGCCAAGAAAAAAGCCCCTGCAAAAAAGAAGGCGCCTGCCAAGAAGAAGGCAAAGACTACCAAGACAAAAGCTTCCTCAAAACCTAAGAAAAAAAAGAGCAAGTGAGCGTGATAGATTATGAAGACAAAATCACCTGATGAAACTCGTCGGCGCCTTATTATCAAACTTAAACGGCAATCTCGGAACCCGGGTGGTCGTATTTGGCGAACTCTTTATGAGGATCTCCAAACTGCTCGTCGCAATCGTGTAACCGTTAATATCGGTGACCTTCAACGTCATTACACAAAGGGTCAAGTAATGGTCATACCCGGAAAGGTTCTCTCTGATGGTATAGTCGTGGACAAACTTCAGGTGGCGGCCTACGATTTCTCTGCGCAGGCACGTGCAAAAATCGAAGCACAAGGTGGGAAGTGTTTCACACTTGAGGAACTCATGGAAATGAATCCCACAGGAAAGAATGTCAAGCTCATTAACTAAGGAGGACTTTGAATGGCTAAGCAATCTGCAGTAAAAGAAACTCCGGAATCCGTTGAACCCCTATTAGCTGATGCAAACAACACGGTTGCTGGGCGCTTAGCCAGTGTTGTTGCCAAAGAGCTTCTTCAAGGTGAACATGTCATAGTTATCAATGCTGAAAAAGCAGTTCTTTCCGGCGACCGATCAAGCCTTATCTTAGAATACAAGGAACGTCTTGGAATTCGAACTCTAACTGCCCCGTGGAAGGGTCCTTTACATCCCCGTCACCCTGACCGTTTGCTTCGAAGGATAATTCGTGGCATGGTGCCATGGAAAAAGGATCGAGGACGGAAAGCTATGAAACGTCTTCGTGTTTACGTTGGCGCTCCTGAAGGAATCAAAACAAAACGTCAACTTGACCTATCTGAATATGAAAGAAAAGGGCGTCGTACAATCTATTTAGGTGAAATTGCCCGTGAACTTGGATGGAAGGGATTAACATGAAAATAGTCGTCAGTTCTGGAAAACGGAAAACGGCCATCGCCCGTGCAACCATACGTGAAGGCACCGGTCGAGTCTTTATTAACAAGACACCGATTGAGAATTTTACCCCATTAATCGCTCGATACATCATCGAAGAACCTTTGCTTCTTGCTAGTGATAAAGTTAAGTCCAATGTTGATATTCGAGTAAATGTCCGTGGCGGCGGAGTGATGGGACAAGCTCAAGCCTCTCGCATAGCAATTGCTCGCGGTTTAGTTGACTTTACAAAAAGTGCCGATCTCCGACGACAGTTCGTTGAATATGATCGAACACTTATGGCTGGAGACTCGCGCCGAAAAGAAAAGAAGAAATTTGGTGGTCCTGGCGCACGCGCCAAAAAACAAAAGAGCTATCGATAGCATGGAGCGTTAAAAGATGATTATTCCGATTCGTTGTTTCACGTGCGGTCGACTTGTTGCCGATAAATGGGAAGACTTCAGTCGCCGTGTTCGACAAGGTGAAGATCCTGCTGCTGTCTTGGATTCAATGGGTTTGAACCGCTATTGTTGTCGAAGAATGCTACTTAGCCACGTTGACATCATTGATGATATTTTACAATTTGCGGAGCGGTCCTAGCCATGACAGAAGATCTTCTCGTTGCACTTGACCAATATTTGGCGGCTGGAATTCACATTGGGACGCAGGTCAAAACCGTTACCATGGAACCGTATATCTACAGAGTACGCCAAGACGGGCTCTACGTCCTTGATATTCGCAAATTCGATGAACGTATTCGCGTCGCATCTCGAATGCTAGCTCGCGCAGATCCAGCTACGGTTGCAGTGGTTGGAGCCCGGCAATATGCACAAAAGCCTATCCAAACTTTCTGTACAGTAACTGGCACAACACCACTCTCCGGACGATTCATTCCTGGTACATTCACAAATCCCCGACTTCCACAGTACACTGAACCAACGATTCTTTTAGTTACAGATCCTAGGGCTGATGCTCAAGCGGTCAGAGAGGGTGCAAAAATTCGTGTACCCATCATTGCCCTCGTTGATACTGATAATTCACTTCAATATATTGATCTCGCAGTTCCCTGCAATAACAAAGGTCGTAAATCCCTATCTTTGACTTACTGGCTTCTAGCCCGACAAATTCTTCGAGAACGAGGTCAGCTCGCTCCTGAAGCTGAATTCCCATTCAAAGTAGAAGACTTTGAAGCTATCCTACGCCGTATAGAAAGCTAAACTCAGTTTTTTCCTTCTTTCAAATCATTTTTCTCGTCTCTACTTCTTTCAACAAACCATGGAAAGGCTATTAAGCGCCTAGCTCGGAAACGACTCGTAATTCCCCAAATGAAATCAGGCGAAAATGCCTAGTTCCGATTACAATTTCATTTCAGGAGGTAAATAACAATGGGCAGAGGCTCAGGTTTTGGTAAAGTCATCCTCTTTGGTGAGCATTTTGTTGTCTATGGGTTTCCGGCAATAGCTGCCGCCGTAGGATCCACCACAATTGCAACAGTCCGACGAATTTCAGAACCCGGTTGGAAAATCACCGATAATCGTCCCGCGGTCCCTGGATACAAGAAAAAGAAATTGAATGAGCAAAAAGTGTCCATTGACAATATTCTCCGTTTTGCTGATATTGATGTTAGTCAAGAAGGTCTTCACATTACACTCGGTGGCAAACTTGTCTGTGCCAGTGGTATCGGAGCAAGTGCTGCAAGCTGTACCGCCATTGCACGGGCGCTAAGCGACGAATTCAGGCTAGGTTGGGATGACAATAAAGTCAACGCATGTGCCTATGAGGGCGAACTAGGCTATCATGGCACTCCTAGCGGTATTGATAATACCGCTGCGACTTTTGGTGGAATCGTCTGGTATAAACGCGATCTCAACGGTGGAGACCCTACCATTGAAACAATCAAACTGAAGGAACCTACGGACATAGTAATTGCCAGCACTGGCATCACGGCTAGCACAAAAGAAGTGGTCGGTGATGTACGGAAACTGAAAGAAGAGAAAACCAAATGGTGGGATCAAATCGCTGAGGATTATGCAGAAATTGCTGAAACTGCACGGAAAGGCTTCGATGACATGGATCTCCAACTAATTGGTTTACTCATGAATCAAAACCATAATCTGCTAATTGAAATTGGGGTTTCCTGTGTTGAGTTAGAGGAACTCGTGGGCGTCTCTCGGCAAGCAGGAGCGTGGGGTGCCAAATTAACGGGTACTGGACGTGGTGGCAATATGGTAGCATTGACGCCTGGACGGGATCTCCAAAATAATGTGTTTGGTATAATCAAACAACGGGGCTTTTCAGCCTGGCGATATAGAATTGGAGTCTAAAAACTTGAGAGGTGAATAGTAATGGGTCTGCGAGAACATCTAAAAAAACTTGGGAAAGAAGGTTCTCTTCTAAAAATAGCAAAACCAGTGTCAAAACGATTAGAAGCTGCTGGAATATTAAAAACAGTTGAACCAAAACCAGTCCTCTTTGAAAACGTGAAAGATTCGGAGTTCCGAATTATGGGCAATCTCTTTTGTAGTAAAGATAGTATTGCCTCTTATCTCGGCATATCTACAAGTGAAATTATTCCCACTCTTAGCAAAGCCATTGAAGACCGCTCCGCTCCTGAAGAGGTCAAGGTTGCTCCCTGTCAAGAAGTTGTTGAAAAAACGGTTGACCTCGACAAGGTGCCTATTGTCTTTCACAACGAGCGAGATGGTGGCCCGTATATCTCATCAGCTGTTGTTGTGGCCGGGCATCCCAAATATGGACAAAACCTTGACTTCCACCGAGCGATGCAAATTAAGAAGGATACAATGAGCACACGCGTCGTTGCCAAAAGGAATTTTCACACTTTCATGGAAGACCTTGGAACAGTGGATGTTGCATTTTGTATCGGTAATTCACCAAACATCTTGGTTGCAGCTGCTACTAGTGTCGAAATTGGCATCAACGAGCTTGAAATAGCCAATGCCTTAGAGCCTATTCGGGTGGTGAAAGCGCAAACCTCAGATTTGCTCATTCCCGCTGATTGTGAGTGGGTCCTCGAAGGTAAAGTATACAGGGATAAACGACATGACGAGGGTCCTTTCATTGACTTAACTCAAACCTATGATGTCATCCGAAATGAACCCCTCTTTGAAGTTACTTGTATCACACACCGAAGAGATGCAATATGGCAGGCTCTTCTACCGGGTGCCTTTGAGCATAAGGTACTCATGGGAATGCCTCGGGAACCAACCATTTTCCGTAAGATCAACGAGAAGGGTGTTCGCTGCTTAGATGTGAATATTGACCCTGGTGGATGCAGCTGGCTCCATGCGGTAATTCAAATCGATAAACACCGCGAAGAAGACGGTAAACTTGCCATTGAAGGCGCTTTTGAAGGTCACCGAAGTCTCAAACACGCCTATATTGTCGATAAGGATATCGACATCTATGATCCCTATGACGTGGAATGGGCTATGGCCACCCGGTTTCAAGGAGATGTTGACCTCGTTGTCAAAGAGAAAGAACGAGGAAGTAGTTTGGATCCCAGCTCTGAGCCTGGAACCTACCTTACGACCAAATTAGGTTTTGATCTTACTGCTCCTCTGAAAGTCGAGAAAGGGAAAACCTTTGCCAAGGCAAGCTTTCCTCAAGTTGATTTGAAGAAGTACCTCGAGGAGTGATTCGCGATATGAAACTAACTAAACTCCATCAAGAGATGTTACAAGGCAAACATGGTTACGCTGCTCAGAAAAGTATGGAAATTCTCAACGCACTCGGTGAAATATACGAAGCAGAACGTATGGTTCCTGTTACTTCAGTGCAAATCGCTGGTGTAAGTTACGCAAATTTGGGTGAACCAGGGCTAGACTGGCTTGCACAAATGGCTGAAGATGGACAGGTTCGTGTCCTAACAACACTCAACCCTGCTGGTATGGATCTCGAAAATTGGCGGGTATTAGGTATTGATCCAGAATTTGCCAAGAATCAAGAACGGGTAATCGATGCTTTTGCGAAGATGGGCATTATCACAACTTGTACCTGTACACCATATTTAGTGGGTAATCTTCCCCATTTTGGAGAACACATCGCCTGGGCTGAAAGTAGTGCAGTGTGTTTTGCCAACTCGGTAATTGGGGCAAAAACAAACCGCGAAGGTGGTCCCAGTGCATTGGCTGCAGCCATAACTGGATTTACACCAGAGTATGGTTATCATCTCGAGAAAAATCGCCAAGCTCACATAATAATTACTGTGAAACCCTCAATATCTGGAACAGCTCAATTTGGAACTTTAGGAAAAGTCATTGGAGACATCCTTGACGCTAATGCTGAATGGACTATCCCTTATATCACTGGCATTTCTGTAGCAAACACTGACGAACTCAAATCCTTTTGTGCCTCAATTGCCACATACGGGGGCACAGCACTCTTTCACATGGACGGGGTAACTCCCAACAGGACCAAGATTCCCAAAGAAAACATCATTGTCAGTGAAAACGACTTAGCACAAGCTGAAAAGGAACTGAACGAAGAAGACGCCAAGATTGACTTTGTGAGTATTGGCTGTCCTCATGCCTCACTGCGTGAAATACGTCATATCGCTGAACTTGTAGCAGGAAAACATGTGAAGAAAGAAACCTGGATTACAACAGCACGACCAACAAAACAAGTTGCTGACCGAATGGGTTATACAAAAATCATCGAAGCGACCGGAATCAAGTTCGCCTGTGATACCTGTTGTGTTGTGGCTCCCATTAGGGGTCGATTTACAGGATTATGTACAGACTCCGCAAAAGGTTGTTATTATGGCCGGGGACGTAACAAATTCCAAACCAAACACTGCTCACTCGAAGAATGCATAGAGGAGGCGTTCGCAGAATGACCACAAAATTTGAGGGTCGAAAAATCTCCCCGGGTGAGGTCACCGGAGAAGCCCTAGTTACTACTCAAGGCCTTTCCTTCTACGGCGGAGTGGATCCTGAAACAGGTGTAATAGTCGAAAAAGATCATGAGTTAGAAGGGCAATCAATCACAGGTAAGGTTCTCGTGTTTCCCCGTGGAAAAGGGTCAACTGTTGGTTCTTATGTCCTGTACCAGCTGGCGAAAACGGGGAAGGGACCAGTAGCCATTATAAACCAGGAAACAGAAACCATTGTTGCCGTTGGTTGTATTATCAGTGACATCCCTGCCATTGATCGAATTCCAATTGAGAAAATCAAGACCGGTCAGAAACTTCGAGTTGACGCAACAAACGGGTTGGTAGAACTCCCGTAACACTCATAGCACTAACACATTGTTGATGTTCAATTGGAACTCTCTTCATTCTTCAAGGGGGTTTAGCTTTGGTAACGACACGAATGAAATCGGATACAAAGAAAAAAGGAACACGCACTGAAGATCGGAAACAAGAGCATATTCGAATTTGCTTAGACCGAGAAATAGAATCTAACACTCCTGCGGGCTTTAATGATATTACGCTAATCCATAATGCAGTACCTGAAATTAACCTCGATGACGTGAATCTTCAGTGTACCTTCCTCGGGTATAAACTTCAGGCTCCCATCATGGTTACAGCAATGACAGGCGGCCATGAGGAAGCCTTACCAATTAACCATCATATTGCTCAAGCAGTAGAAGCCTTAGGTCTAGCCATGGGCGTGGGAAGCCAACGTGCAGCAATAGAAGATTCGACTCTCGCTCCATCCTTTAGCGTCACACGTGAAAACGCTCCTACAGCATTCATAATTGGAAATATCGGTGCTCCTCAACTTTCACTAGGGTATGATGTTAAAGAAGCTGAAATCGCCATCAAAATGCTAGAAGCCAATGCCCTTGCCATCCATTTCAATGCAGCCCAAGAGGCTATACAACCCGAAGGTGAAGCACACTTTTCAGGAGTACTTCAAGCCCTTCGACGATTGACAAAAAGTCTTTCAACTCCCATTATTGCAAAAGAAACAGGTGCTGGAATAAATCCTGATAACGCTGAACAACTTGCAAAAGCAGGAGTAAAAGCCATTGACGTGGCAGGACTGGGGGGCACAAGCTGGCCCGCTGTCGAGGTTGAGCGTGCAAAAACTGAAGATGCCCTGAAAGCCACACTTGGTCGCTGGTTTACAGACTGGGGCATCCCCACTGCAGTTGCTACATTTGAAGTTACCCAAAAGAATCTATCAATACCAGTTATTGCATCAGGTGGAATTCGAACAGGCGTAGATATTGCGAAATCTATCGCTCTGGGTGCTACTGTTGGAGGAGTTGCACTTCCCGTTCTTTCTCCTGCAATGCTCAATGCCAAAGCAGTTCAAGTATATTTGGCCTCTCTTATCCAAGGACTAAAAGCGACAATGTTTCTCGTTGGTGCCAAAACACTTGAAGACCTCACAAAAACACCAATCATTATTCAGGG
>Ga0209636_10001427_pt1 | contig 24126 bp, 22 predicted proteins | sample DeeMarSWOR152_54_FD_187464 | JGI IMG/M metagenome (GOLD analysis project Ga0209636, IMG submission 187464) | Marine sediment microbial communities from White Oak River estuary, North Carolina - WOR-1-52-54 (SPAdes) (version 2) | ecosystem: Environmental > Aquatic > Marine > Intertidal zone >...
CTTGATTTAAAATATTTTTTACCTTTTTAGCAAAAAAATCAGGATCAAGGTACTAATCGCCAACAAAAGAGACGATCTGCAGATCATCCCCGCCGATTACCCGAATCTCATCAGATCCGCACTCCCCGCAGCGCTCCATGTCTCCACTCATAACGCTATGACATCGCTGACACTCAAACCTGGGCTGTGTTCTTTCAATGTTGAGCTTCGCCCCTTGGGTTATTTTGTCCTGTGAGAGCACCTCAAATGCAAACTGGAGAGAATCGGGGACAATACAGGAGAGCTCTCCTATTCGGAGATTCACCTCAGAAACCTTTTTTATTCCTGCCTTCTCTGCATTCTCTATAACTATACGGATTAATTCTTCAGCTACCGATATTTCGTGCATCTACTTTCTTTCCAGTATATCTGGAAAACACTATTTTCTTATATATAATAAAGGAAAAAGATGTAGATCCTTTATCCCAGAAAAAGAAAATATTCCTTTGACTATATCAAGATAGTTAATAATTTAACATAATCATATATACATCTGATTGGACTACTTAATTTAATACTCACAAAAAAGTCGGTCAAGGAAAAGAAGGACGCAGTAGCGACCGGAGGTTTATATGGCTTTCAAGGTTTTGATTATTGACGATGATGTTGATATCGTTAATCAGGTCCCCCCTTGAAAATCAACTGAAAAAAAGGACGGTAGGGCCATGAGCACTCCTCTCTGCCCGCCGATCCTGGTGGTAAGCTCTCGTAATATTTTCTCATTTCCTCGTACAACAATGACTTCAAGGCATAACTCATGAGTTATGTGAACATGGTTGGAAAAAAGTATGTGTGGCTGGTAGTGGTGCTGAATATCCGTTAAATTTTCCGAGAGGTTTCGTATGTGGTGGTTATAAATAATGGTAATTGTTCCTAAAACTTCTTCTGTTTTAAAACCTTTTTCAATGGACAGTTTCTCACGAATGAGGTCCCTTATTGCTTCACTCCTGTTGTGAAAGCCGTGCTCCAGAATAAAGTGATCGAAAGGCTCAAGAAGCCGCCGATCAATTGAAACCCCAAACCGGATCAGGTCAGTCATAACATTTTCCCCCCAGCAGAATTGAAGTAAATTCTACTCACCAAAGATAAAAATTGCAACAGTATAAGCCGTATCGATTTCGTGGGATTTAAACTATACAAGAGGTGTAAGAAACTCACAGCCTAGGAAAAGTCTTTACACTCCTTTGAGTTTATGGTATAGTAATATCCCGGAACAACCATACTAAATATTTTTTTATTTTTTAAGAAAAAAGTATATTATTCCTGCTTTTTGAGCTTTTGAGGCACACTCAAATGAAACCCTTTATTATAGGGCTCATTCTGCTCACTATATTTGTCTCTTTAGAGAGCTGCAACCTGCGCACAGACCTGTTTGAGAAATCAAACCTGAAAAATTCTGACCTGACTGTTGAATCTTGCTCTCCATTTGACGGTGCACAGTCTGTTCCTTTGAATACAAAAATTAGCGTAAAATTCTCAAATCAAATGAACAGAGAATCCGTGTATGAGAGCTTTCATGTGGCATATAATAATATAAAACTGGACCGGTCCGGCGGTCATTTTGAATGGTTCGATAATTGCCAGATTTTTATTTTTACTCCCAATGAATATTTTCCCCCTTTAATACGGATCACTATAACCCTGGATAAAGAGGCAATGGACGTAGAAGAATGCCATCTGCTCGATGGCTTTAGCTGGAGTTTTACCACTGCAGAAGAAGAGGATAATACTCCGCTGACTGCAACGCTTATCTCACCCGATACTTCGGACCAGGCCGTCGACATTTATCCACATATTATAATACAATTCAACAAACAGGTACTGCTGCCCACTGTCTGTCCCACATTCCGCCTGAAATCTTCGGATGAATCGGATGTGAGAACTACCAGGGATGGGATATTTAACTGTGATGGGATTACCTTGGCTTTTACTCCAATCAGGCCCCTCAAGGTGGATAAAGATTACATCATAGAGTTCATCGAGTTCATAGAAAATGGGAATGAGATGTATCTTAGGGACCTGTCGGGAAACCCACTGATAACCACCTTTGAGAGTTTTCACACCACATGGAAAATAATATACGTTTCTCCTGAGGGAGATGATGAGAATAACGGATTCATTGATCATCCAAAATGTACGATTGGCAGTGCAATCGAAAGGGCGCAGGAGCTCGGCTTCACCGATATTATGATCGCAAATGGGGATTATCATGAAAACATCAGTGTGATCGACGGTATTCTTCTCAGGGGCGGGTTTCAATCTGACTGGAACTTAGGAGACCCTGAAACGAATATCTATCCGAAGTACGATGACTATACACTTCAGATACTGGGCACAACAGGGTGCATGATCGAAGGGCTCAATATATACGGGAGCAACGGCTCTTTGGACATAAATGCTGCTGTTCTCATCGACAATAGGAGCGACGATATATGCATTCAGAACTGCACTGTATATAGCGGTTTCAGCAGTTCTACTAATTATGGAATATACGTAAATAATTCAAAAAACATACTGATCTATGGAAGCACTGTAAACGGAGGAGACGGAATCTTCAGCTGCGGGCTCTACATCAATAATTCAGACGGCTGTTCCATCCTCGGGAGTACTCTTAATGGAGGGAGCGGAGATCATAGTTATGGACTGTACCTTGAAAGCTCGAATAATATCTCAGTATCTGGAAACACCATCTACGGAGATAGCGGACTATCTAGCTGCGGGCTCCACATCGACGATTCCAGCGAACTGTCCGTAACAGTGAACACCGTTGACGGTGGTACCGGAATGGATTCCTCCTATGGTATATACCTTGTAAATCTTACAGGCACCAGGATCATTTCCGGAAATACGATCGAGGGTGGGGGTGAAACCTCATCCGGTGAATGTGTGGGCATTTATATAAACAACACATCCGTGAATGTTTCAGAAAACGAAATTTCCGGCGGTATAGGACAGAGCAACATCGGAATAACCATTGATGGATCGGAAAATTTCTCGGTCGTTGAGAAAAACACTTCGATCCAGGGTGGAACAGCTGGTGAAATCTGCGGTATACTCGCAACTGGATGCGCCAAACCTGTTATTCGGGATAACGGGCTCATTACAGGCGGCGTTACCTCCAGCAACTCTGCCTGTGGAATACGGGTAGAAAATTGCGCCGGACCCCAGATATATAGGAATACTATAGTCGGGGGCAGGACAACAAGTGGAACTCAAAACAAAATTTTTGGAATCAAATATGAGAGTACATTCATACCGATTAACACCTGCAACCTCTTCAACAACTTCATCGTGGGCGGAAGACAGAATACGCAGGAATCTGATGTGTGCTATGGGGTGTACATAGAAAACATAAACGTCAATATTGTGAATAACACGATTGATGGAGGGGGGAATCTTAATAGTCCAGTATATTCATATGGCATTTTCTGCAATGATACCTGCGGAGGCTGGTTCATCGACCCAGTAATAATAAATAATTACGTCCTTGGTGGAAACGGTGATCCAGGCTACGGTATTTATCTTAATAATAATAGCGAAGATCTTTCCTGCGCCATATTCAACAATATCTTCAATACTCATTCCTGTGAATTTTACGCTGGCACAGGAAGAAGCAGTATAAGTAATATTGATGCCTTAAATGGCGGAATCGGGGGTGTTTTATTCGAGCCCGATCCAGCCGATAACATTGAAGATCCAAATCCGCCTGGAGCAGTATTTGTGAATCGTACCGGCAGCGATTACCATATTGATCCCTCTGCTACTTCACCAATCCGGGACCGTGGATATAATGGCGAAGCGTACTCTTACATATATAACGAAGAAGAAATCCTCTACGACATAGATAATATGCTCAGAGGCACCACCCACGAAACCGATTTTAGCCTCATAGACCTCGGTGCGGATGAAAGATAATAAACATGAAAGAGACCGAGATTAAGTTTCCAGTGCAAAACCTACCGTCGATTAAGAGCATAGTACAAAAAAGCGGGGGTGGTTTTGAGGCGAGCTTCTTTGAAGACAATATCGTATTCGACGACGACAAAGGCACGCTCTTCAGTAATAAATATCTTTTGCGCCTCAGAAAATCCGATGGCGTGACTCTCACCTTTAAAAAGCCAATCGAAAGATCTCAGTTCAAAGTCATGGAGGAGTATGAAGTCAGCGTTTCCAATTTTGATGAAACACTCAAAATCCTCAACCTACTTGGATTCAAAAAGGTATTTCGCTATCAGAAGAGGAGGGAAATATTCAGCCTTGGGCAGACCAAGATTTTGCTTGACAGCACTCCGATTGGAGACTTTGTAGAAATAGAAGGTGAAAAAGAAGATATTACAAAAATCAGCTCTCTTTTAGGGCTTGATCTCGAAAGGGGAACATCAAAGAACTATATGGTACTGTACAGGGAGTACTGTAAGGAAAATGAAATAGAACCAGGCGATATGGTTTTTTAACAGTATGCGAAGTATACAGTGTACTCCATACATAGTGTGCGGAACATAACGCGTGCATATTACTATGTGTACTGAGCACACCATGTGCATAGCACATTAAGCAGTTATTACTGGAACCCACATTGGTCGAATCATCAATATCTTCATATATCCGGCTGACCACAGCACTGTAACTTACAGCCTCAGGAACTGCATAATATTTTCCTTTGGCGCGGCGCCAACAAGCCTGTCGATCTCTCTGCCCTCTCTGAACAGTATTATCGTGGGTATGCCCTGGATTCCAAACTGAGTGGAAAGTTCGGGGTTTTCATCTGAGTTTACCTTCACAACTTTAATCCTTCCTGGATATCCATGGGCTATTTCATCCAGGATAGGATTCACCATACTGCATGGTCCACACCAGGGTGCCCAGAAATCAACAACCGTGGGAATGGTTTCATCAATCACCTCATCTTTAAACTGACTTCCGGTAATGCTCACAGCACTATGAGGAATAGTAAGGTGTTCCTTGCACTTCCCGCAGCGAGGGAGTGAATTTATTCTATCAAGAATGACCCTGTTTTTTCCACCGCAATTTCTGCAGCGAACAATCGCCTGATTATTCATAGCAAAAATCTTCCCTGCAACATCATCAATTGATTTTAATAAATGTATTAAATTATCTTTAAAACGAAAACATTAATATTTCGGTACCAATTTAAATCTGCAATGAAGCCCGATCCCACTTGAAGGAATAGTATGTTGACTTACATATAACCCTGCTATATATTTGGAAGAAAAATTGTGGTCTTCCCAGATGTTAAAAGGTTTTGCTAAGTTTATTGCCCGTCACAGAACTCCTGTAATAATCGCAGTAGTTCTTCTCACAATCTTTTTTGGCTACTTTGCAAAAAATGTAAAAATTTCATCAAATCTCATAAATCTGGCACCGGAAAATCAAAAAGAACTTCTTACCCTCAACAGAGTATTGAAAAAGTTCGGCTCATCCACCTTCGTGATGATCAGTGTAAAATCCGACGATGCCTATTCGCTGTCCACACTGACGAAAATAAAAAATATCTCAGATGAAATAAAAAAACTACCCGAAGTTGAGGAAGTACTGGACCCCTTAAATGCCAAAGTGTTCAAGTATCTCTTCGGAATGGTTGTGGTAAAACAGAGTTTCCCGGGGGGTGAGATTCCCCAGTCTCGGGAAAAAATCGAAGAGTTTAAAAATGAAATGCTCTCAGAGCCTTCTTTGAAAAATGTCGTTGTGTCTGAAAATGGTGAAGCCCTTGCAATCTACATCCGGCTCAAGGAAGAATACAACACCCCCAACTTGAGGGAGAGACTGCTCAAAATCACCGAACCGTACAGGGGTCCTGAGGAGTTCTATATCACGGGAAGACCAATCATTGAAAGCTGGGTCAAAGAATATATCCAGCGTGATTCTGTTAAACTCGCACTTCCCATCATTTTGCTGGTGATTTTTGTCCTTTTCATCAACTTCAAATCAATCAGGGGGATAATTCTGCCCATTGCCATAATGCTCGGAGGCATTATCTGGACTCTGGGTCTCATGGGCATCTTTAACAAAGAGATTACCATGGTCGGCATCATGCTCCCGACACTTATCCTCGTGATAAGTAGCTCCTACAGCATACATTTCCTGAATCAGTATTACAAGGACATTCATACAGATTCCCATAAAATCCGAAATGTAGAAAAATCAATTGTTCATATCGGAAAGACCATTCTTCTTGCTGCCTTCACAACGATTGCCGGTTTTGCCGCACTTACAATTAATATAATAAAACCTATGCGAGAGCTGGGCATCTTTGTCCTCATAGGGGTATTTTTTTCTATGGCCCTGAGCCTGAGTTTTTTGCCCGCGTTCCTCACCCTGCTGAAAAAACCGAAAAAAAAGATTTATGCATCTGCTGAAGGGGGCAGAATGGACATTCTCTTCAATCACCTCGGTGATTTCATTCTACGGAGGTGGAAGATAATCCTCTTTGTTGCGGTCCTCATCGGCATATGGTCAATCCTTGGAATAGGGAATATCACTGTTGATACGAGCTGGCATAGATTTTTTAAGAATAATTCGGAAATTCTCAAATCCCAGCGCTTCATCAGGTCTAATTTCGGTGGTGCATCAACATTAAACGTCTCTTTTGAAACAGACAATAACACGGATCTCACTTTCAAAACCCTTGAAGCTTTGAGATATGTAGATACAGTAGAGGGATGGATACGTGAAAAAAACCTCCTTGGCCCATCGATATCCTTAGTGGATTATATAAAACGCGCAAATCAGCTCATGAACAGAAACAACCAGGATTATTACAAACTGCCAGACAATGATGCCGATCTCCTTAAAATTCTGCTCATGTTCAAGCTATCAAAAGTCACGAAGAGCATAAGCAATGTGATCACTGAAGATTTTAAAGACACAAATATAGTGGTAAGGACCGCAAAAGTTGACAGTCCTGAAATAAGCATTTCAGAGTTCAGATCCTTTGTGCATCAGTTCTACGAGTATATTGCGCGCAATAGGATGAAGGGAATCGCCGTGGAGCTGTCCGGAGTTGATATTATTTACATGTCCCTTGTTGATTATCTTGTACGGTCTCAACTCTTGAGTATCGCAGTCAGTATCATTATTGTGTTTTTTATTATCACTTATACATTTAGGTCCTTTGTATACGGATTTTTCGGCCTCATACCGATTATCTTCGGTCTTTTTCTAAACTTTGGGGCCATGAGTTACCTCAATATTTCCATGGATTTTATTACAGCCATGATCGCAAGCATCGCGGTCGGGCTTGGTGTGGATAATAGTATTCACTATCTCATAAGATTTTCCAGAACAAAGCACAGCCTTCCTCTGGGTGAGCGAATAAGAGCAGCTCTTGTGTATTCCGGTATCCCTATTTTCTTTACCTCCATGACTCTCATAGCGGGCTTTTCAGTACTCCTTTTTTCCAGCTTCAAACCAATACTCTATTTTGGATTGCTCATCTCGCTCACAATGCTTGGATGTCTCATTGGCGTGATACTCGTTCTCCCTGCATTGATCTACTTTGTTAAGCCCTCGGCAATTATTAAAGGAAAAATAATATAGCAATCAAACTCATGCGGTCAAGATCCTGTGTTTAACGACGGCGGGCTTCTGCCTCCTTTACAATTCGCAGGTGATTTATGATTTCCTCATTTGTGGGGGCTTTTTTCAAAGCTTTCTGTAGAAAATTTTTCGCATGGCCTAATTCACCGTGCTTATAATAAACCCATCCCAGGCTATCAAGATAAGCAGGATTGTTCTTATCCATGGAAAGAGCCAGTTTGCATTCCCTCAGGGCTTCATCAAGATTGATATTTGCCTCAGCATAGATGTACCCAAGTGAATTATGAGCATTCGCATTCTGTGGATCGATTTCTATTGCTTTATGCAAATTCATGACTGCTTCTTTAAAATTTCCCAATCTATCCATGACATAGCCAATCGCAGCATATGCCTGAGCACTATCAAATCCTGAATCAAGGATCTCCCTAAATATGGGGAGAGCCTTCTTATACTCTTCATGGAGGGCGTACAGGTAGCCGAGAATCATCTGTGCATGAACTTTATTAATGTAGGCAAGCTTTAAAGACATTATTTTTTCAAGATGATCTATGCTCGTAGTATATCTCTCCTTACGCGCATAGATAATCCCCAGATAGTAATGCACTTCAGGATTTTCAGGATCCAGATCCTGTGCCTCAAGAAAATTGTTCAATGCAATGTTCAGATTTTGCTTCTTGAGATTCTCATTCCCCTCTTTTATGAGCTGTTTTATCTTGACTTCTTTTCTCATAACCTGCCCCTTGATTTTAATCTAATTCATTAAAATTACAGCTCTTTAATTTTTCAACATAATCATGAGCCGTTATATCAAGACGCAGGGGAGTGATTGATACCTTATTTTCATGAACGGCTTTCACATCAGTACCCGATTCAAGGGAATCATGTGTAAGAATACCTTCAATCCAGTAATACTTGTTCTTTTTCGGGTCTTCTCTCTCAATAAGGTTGTCATAATAGTGCCTCTTGCCAAGCTTGGTAATTTCAACCCCCCTTATTTCAGTCACCGCCAGATTCGGTACATTTACATTCAGTATAATACCCCTGTCCAGCGGATATTGATCTAATTTTTTAATTATCTTATTCACATAGTGCACAGCTGATTCATAAAACACCGGTTCACTGGAAATATCGATTGACACAGCAATCCCCGGAATGTTGAATGTGGCCGCCTGAAATGCAGAGGACACCGTCCCTGAATAAAATACGTCAGATCCAAGGTTTAAACCGTTGTTGATGCCTGTCACCACGAGATCGATTTTTTCTTTTACCACTCCTAGAAGAGCAAGATGTACCGCATCAACAGGTGTGCCATTCACTGAAAAAATCCGTCCCTTTTTTAGCACTTTCAGCCTGATGGGGTCGTGAAGCGAAATGGAATGTCCTGCCGCACTCCTTTCCCTGTCGGGAGCAACTATGAACACCTCATATTTCTCCTCAAAATACTCCTTTAAAGCCCAGAGGCCCCGACTATGAATGCCATCATCGTTTGATAGGAGTATGTTTTTCATCTAACCACCGCTGCTTAAAAATGTTACCAGGGACCGACAAAACCCAGTAGAAAATCACATTGAAAATATAATCAATCTCCCTATAAGGGAAAACCGAAGGACGGTAGAGAGATTTAGAATAAATTTGGCGACCCCAGCTCCTTTAATATTTCATCAAATGAATATCTCACACTGGTGTAACTAGACCTGAAACGACTTACCTCTTCTCTCACCTCCTTCTCTTCAATAATACATTCCCTGATGAGACGGGCAATAACTTCCATCTCCTGCTCTTTCATACCGAACCGTGTCACTTCCTGAACCCCAATTCGTATCCCGTCTGGATTCGTCACATTCCTCAACGGTTCATAGGGAAGAATATTCATATTCAAGATAATATCGTTTTCCTTCAGAAGATTTGCAACCATTTTCCCACCGCCGTATTCCCGCACATCTACTGCAATCTGGTGGGATTCAGTAAAATCAAACTCTTCAGCCAGTACCTTGAATCCTTCTTTTTTCATCGACTTTCCCAGGGTCTTTGCATTTTTTATCACCTGTCCACTGTACTCCCTTCCAAAACTGATCATTTCCTGTGTAGCAACAGCAAGTCCAACAAGAGTATCAAGGTGGTGATTGCTGGAAGAACCAGGGAAAGCGCCTTTATCCACCTTCTGCCATTCCGTACTGCTCATATTACTCAGTATTACCCCTCTCTGGGTCCCGAAAAAGGTTTTGTGTGTGCTTCCTGTTACAATAAAAGTTCCCTCACCGAGGGGGTCCTGGAACTTCCCTCCTGCAATGAGTCCGAGAACATGGGCTGCATCATAAATGATGAGAATCTTATACTCTGCGCAGATATCAACCAGTTCTTTCACCGGTTCTGGAAATAGAAAGAGACTTCTACCAAAAATAATAACCCGGGGCTTGCAGATGCGAATAAGGTCTCTGGTTTTTTCAAGGTCTATGTGAAATCCGTCCTTTGAAATAGGCAAATCTATCACATTTGTGGTAAACTTACCTACTGACCCTGCCAGATGGTGGCTTATATGCCCTCCACCGGGGGTAGAGTTCACCATAACAATATCACCAGGTTGAATGAAACTGGAAAACACGGCCTCATTGGCATTTGTCCCGCTTATTGGACGCACATCTGCATGAGCGCTGCGAAAGATAGTTTTGAAGTCATTCCGAAGGTCGCTTTCAATTTTATCAATAAACTCAGTGCCCTGGTAATACCGTTCCCCAGGATGTCCTTCTGCATACCTGTGGGCAAAATCAGAACCGCTCAATTTACGTACAGTGTGGGAAACCACGTTTTCACTGGCAATGAGATTTATCGTTCTCATTCTCCACTCATTTTGACGCTTCACATAATCATAAATATGTCTCACATGCTTTTCCAACATACACTTAACCTTCCTTTATATTTCTTAGAGAAAAATGATGCTGGATTATAAAATACCCCTGCGGCTGCAGGGGTCAAACAAAAAAACTATTATCTATCGTTATGAAAGCTACTTATTGCTACAAGACCTTTAAGAACACGGAAGTTACCATGAAACACTCTTCAAGCCTGCATAGATGAATCAATCAATGGTGGTTCCCAATTTTGATTCCGGAGGCACAACATCAACATAGAAGGATAACTCAGTCGGTTCAGAGATATTTCCGAGATTATCCACTGCTTTCGCACTGACTGTATGAAATCCGGAAATCTGAACCTTAAATGGAACAGTGTAGCTCACGTATTCGCTCCCATCGAAGGAAACAAGAATATTCTGAACTCCTGAACTCGCATCATATGCTCTCACGGTATACTCATTGTTCCTGTTCGTGTAATTCTCGTTTCCAACCACAACAAAATCCTCGGCCGGAACAATGCTGACTGAAGGGGGAGTGCTGTCAACATACCCCTGGACGGTGAAGACCGATGTTGTATTCCCAACATTATCCACTGCATAGGTCTCTGCAGTGTGAAAGCCCTCCTCGGTGATGATAACCGGTTCTGTATACGCCATGAAATCCATATCGTCGAGCCTCACATAGATGTTGTCTACACCAGAAAGATCATCTTCAGCCCACAAAATTATTGCGCTCTCTCTTGTGATATACACTTCACTGTCTTTCATATACACAGAGCCCTCTACTGTTGCAATCCCTTCAGGTGGCGTTCCGTCAACAATCACTGAATAGATCTTCTCATTGCTAATATTGCCTGTCAAGTCTATCGCCCGGTATGCAATAATGTGCCTCCCTTCAGTGGTAAAACTGATGGGCTTCTGATACACTCTTATTTCAGCACCATCAACACTGTACTGGATTTCCTTGAGTGTGGACTCATAATCCTCTGCACTCAGAACAAAACTCGCGGATAAAGGCACATAATCTATTATACCATCATTATAGATTCTTTTATCCTGTGCAGATAAAATGTATACACTGCTCATCAGAAACAGTAGCAATAAAAGATAAAAAAGCCCTTTTTTCATTGGCTTTCCTCCTCAAAATTTTTCCTATAGTTTACAATGCCAATCTCAATTGTCAATAAAAATAAATATTCTTTACACCAAACCCCCATTAATGAGCTTGTCTTTTCCGTTCACTTTGTACTATATTTTTTCCCTACCAGCTCAAGGAGTGTGCTATGGGAATGACAATAACGGAGAAAATTCTTGCAGCCCACGCTGATGTGGACACAGTAGCACCAGGTCAGCTCATCCAGGCGAGATGTGACATGACACTCGCAAATGACATTACAGCACCGATTGCAATTACAGAGTTCAAGAAACTTGGTGTAAACAGTGTATGGGACAGGGAACGCATTGCTCTTGTCCCTGACCACTTTACACCAAATAAAGACATAAAATCAGCCCAGCAGGCAAAGTATGTTCGAGACTTTGCAGCCCAGATGGGAATCACAAATCACTTTGAAATTGGGGAGATGGGAATTGAGCACGCACTTCTACCCGAGCAGGGACTCGTAATTCCCGGGGACCTTATAATCGGGGCTGATTCCCATACCTGCACCTACGGTGCATTAGGGGCATTTTCGACAGGAGTCGGCAGCACGGATTTTGCCTGTGCAATGGCAACGGGAGAGACATGGTTCAAGGTACCGCAGTCCGTAAAGTTCGTGTTGAACGGACGTTTACGCAAGTGGGTAAGCGGGAAGGATGTTATTCTCAAAATCATAGGAGACATCGGAGTCGGTGGTGCCCGTTATATGGCAATGGAGTTTGCTGGCGATGGAATCTCTGGGCTCTCCATGGACAACAGATTCACAATCGCCAACATGACAATTGAAGCTGGTGCAAAAAATGGTATATTCCCAGTTGATGAGAGAACAATCGAATATGTCAAAGAAAGTATGCGCTCACACAGGAGAAAAGACGACTACAGGGTCTTCGAAAGTGACCCAGATGCTGTGTATGTAAAAGAATATCGTTATAACCTTACCGTTCTTGAGCCCCAGGTCGCCCTTCCCCATCTTCCTGAGAATACCAGAAACATCTCTGATGTCGATGACATAAAGATTGACCAGGTAGTCATCGGCTCATGTACAAACGGTCGTCTCGAGGACCTCAGGATTGCCGCAAAAATATTAAAGGGGAAGAAGGTGAAAAAAACAGTGAGGACACTCATATTTCCAGCAACTCAGAAGATTTACCTCGACGCACTTAAAGAGGGACTAATAGAAATCTTTATCGAGGCGGGCGCAGCTGTTTCCACACCTACCTGCGGTCCCTGCCTCGGCGGGCATATGGGAATCCTTGCCGAAGGTGAAAGGGCTGTTTCAACGACGAACAGAAACTTTGTCGGACGTATGGGCCATCGCAAGAGTGAGGTATACCTCGCTTCACCCGCTGTTGCAGCAGCATCCGCTGTGGAGGGCTATATCGTTTCACCTGAGAAGGTAATGGGATGAGAATGTAATCCGGACTTCCTGTGCAGAGGAATATTTCTTTCAAAAGGATTACTTTTTATAAGAAGTAAAGCGATCGAAGTTGAGGTTATTTCCACCTAAAAGGATACAAAGATGAAAGATAAAAACCACCTCATATTCGAAGGAACCACCTTCAAGTATGGTGATAATGTTGACACCGACGTCATAATTCCAGCACGGTACCTCAACACTCTTGATCCTGATGAACTTGCGAGTCACTGCATGGAAGATATCGATAGGGACTTTTCAAAGAAAGTCAAGAAAGGCGATATAATCGTCGCTGGTGAAAACTTCGGCTGCGGTTCATCCAGGGAGCATGCGCCCCTTGCTATTAAAGCAAGCGGCGTGTCCTGCGTTATCGCTGCTTCATTTGCCAGGATTTTCTACAGAAATGCGATAAACATAGGGCTCCCAATTCTGGAATCCAAAGACGCATCGATAAACATCAGTGAAGGCGATGTTGTAGTAGTTGATCTGGAAAACGGCACAATCGAAAACAAAACCACAGGCAAATCCTGGGGATCGGAACCTTTCCCCGAGTTCATGCAGCAGATAATTAATGCAGGCGGTTTAATCAACAGAACAAAATTAAAGCTGGAGGGAAAACTATAATGTATAGAATTGCTGTCATTCCTGGAGACGGAACTGGACCTGAGGTTGTCAGGGAGGGACTCAAGGTATTGAAGAAAATCAGCTCGGTTTTTCAGATTGATTTTGATTTCAAGGAGTTTAATTTTGGAGGAGACCGGTATCTGAAAACCGGAAAGACTGTCACGGAAGAGGATATCGAAGAGCTCAGGAGCTTTCATGCAATCTACTTAGGAGCCATCGGGCACCCGGACGTAAAACCTGGTGTACTTGAAAAGGGCATACTTCTCACTCTGAGATTCTCCCTTGATCAGTACATAAACCTCAGACCGGTAAAGCTCTATCCTGGCGTGGAAACTCCCCTTGCAAATAAACGACCGGAGGACATAGACTTCGTTGTTGTGAGGGAAAACACGGAAGGCCTATATGTGGGAACAGGGGGCTTCTTTAAAAAAGGGACAAAAAATGAAATTGCCATTCAGGAGATGATAAATACAAGAAAAGGTGTTGAGAGGTGCGTGCGTTATGCCTTCGAATACGCTCGCAAAAGAAATAAAGAGAAAAAAGTGACTCTGTGCGCAAAAACCAATGTGCTGACCTTTGCCCATGACCTGTGGGACCGGGTCTTTCATGAGGTTGCACAAGAATATCCGGATATTAAAGCAGACTATGCCCACGTAGATGCAACCACCATGTGGATGGTAAAAAATCCCGAGTGGTTCGATGTGATCGTCACCACCAATATGTTCGGCGACATCATAACCGATCTTGGCGCAATGATCCAGGGAGGAATGGGTGTTGCTGCCGGAGGAAATATCAATCCGGAAGGGGTCTCTATGTTCGAGCCTATCGGTGGTTCTGCCCCGAAATATACAGGGAAAAATCTGATAAACCCGATCGCCTCGATTGCAGCAGCCCAGATGATGCTCGATATACTGGGTAATCCGGAAGCAGCAGCCATGCTTGAGCACGCAATAATCACTACAGTTAAAAAGCTGAAGAGTATGTCGGCCGGTCAGATGGGATATACGACCTCCGTAGTTGGTGACATGGTGGCAGCAGAGATACAAAAGTAACTATTCAAGGTAATATAACTCTCACTTTGGGGGTATTTCTCATATGCACAATTCTGACTTAAAAAATCTTGATTAAAAATTCTTCATTTCAAAATCCCGATTTAAAAATCCCGATTTCAATAAGAAAAGGCTGTTGACGTATCTCCCACCAATGGATATTTTAAATTACGGAGGGGTTAATAAAATGATGAAAATACTTGAAGATCTCATACATGCTGGACTTGGGCTCACACAGGTAACAAAAGAACAGGTTGAGAAAATATTCAACGAGCTTAAAAAGAAGGGTGAAGTATTCGAGCAGGATAGAGAATATTTTGTGAAAAAGACACTCAATAGGCTCGAAAAGACAGGAAAGGATATAAAGGAAAAGGTACAAGAAACTATTTCACCAAGCACAAAAAAGATAGATGAGCTGAATCAAAAAATTGATACTCTCGTTAAGGAAATCAATGAGCTGAAAAAGAAGAAAGGGTAATATCAGTCAATCCGTTCCTGCTGGACACTTCTCTTATTCTAATAGCACTTTATTTCTACAAAAAAGCCTGTTTACTCAAACCGTTCCTGCCAGAGGATCTCTCTCTCAAGACAGAGCCTCTTAAACTTTATTCTCTGGAAAAGTAGCATAAACACCGTATACAGGTTCATATAAATAACAATTGCGGGAAAGATCCAAGCAATCTTTCCAAAGGTACCAAAAACTACAAATAAAGTGAGATGTATTGTATCCCCGAGAAAGGACCATAGTTTCACCGATAACCGCATCTCCCTATAATAAATGTCCTTTGTATGAGAATCGATTCTCTCGGGCTCTGGAAACAGATCGAAAAAATTGTTTGCAGGAGCTGGATATCCAACTGAAACCACCCAGGCCTCGAGTCTGTAAAAAAGGTAATAAAGTTGAGTCACGAGCCAATTTACATGAGCCTTGGACCTCTGTCCCCTATCTCTTAATGATTTTTCTTTCAACTCTTCAAGGGACTCAAGCTTATCCATGTAATCGTGTCGCGACACGCTGATAAAAACATTCTTAAAGTGATCATAGAGAACTATGTGAAAGTACATCGAGAGATGCGCACCCACACCCAGGAAGAAAGGATAGATTGAGCCAATATCCCTGTACAGCGCAAATGCAACGCCATAAAAGATTGCCATGTGCGTACACATATCGGCAAGTCCGTCAAGGGTCTTTCCGAGCTGAGAGCTCTGTCTCAGCATTCTTGCAAGCTGCCCGTCAGCGCAATCGAAGATTATCATCAACTCGAGCAGTACAGCGGCAGCAATGAGATAAGGATATTCACCTCTTGCAAACAAAAAGCCGGAGGAAACACCACAGGCCATCGAAAGTATTGTGACGAAGTTCGGACTACCTTTCACACGCTGGAAAAACTTTGCGGTAAGGAATGCAAGCGGCCTGTTAAAAACCTGGTTGATGATTTCCTCTGTCTCTTTTGGTTTGAGAGAAATTCTGTATTCCTTTTCAAGTTTCTTGATAGTTTTTCGAACACTCTCAAAATTTATTATTTAAATCACCCCCTCAAATTATTAATTTTCTAATGTAAATTTATTGTATAGACCAACAAAGTCAATAAAGTTATATTCCATGGGCCAATATATCAATTTTAAAATTTCCGAATCTGGATTCGATTATACTATAAAATACACCAAGAACACAATTGAAAAGTATTTCATACCTTTTATCGAAGAACTTGCAGAGGAATTTATCGGAAAAGGCTCTATTATCTACACGCTGGGAATTGCAGGTCCTCCAGGCTGTGGGAAGAGCGCTATATCTTCAATTTTTCAACAGCTGTTAAAGGAAAGGGGAATATCTTCATTCATACTCCCTCTGGACGGTTTTCATCTGAGAAATGAAGAATTACAAAAAAGAAAAATAACCCTTCAGAGCAGCACCTACTCTCTCTATGAAATTAAGGGAGCTAAAGAAACCTATGATGTAAACCGCCTTGTCGAGGCCATGAAGAAGCTGAAAGCAAGGGAATACTTTTTCTGGCCGGTCTACCTGAGAACGGTTCATGAGCCAGTCGATGAGGGCATTTATATTTCGAAACAGAATGCCGTGTATATTATCGAGGGGAACTATCTGTTCTTAACTGTACCGCCGTGGAGCACACTTAGTGAGTTCTTCAACAAAAGGGTATTCATTGTACCCCGCAGGCGATTTTTAAAACAGAAAATCATCAGAAGAAAGTGCAGAGGAGGATACACGAAGAAAGAGGCCTTGGAGCACTACAGAAGGTCAGATCTTCGCAATATCAGAGAAGTTCTTGCGAGGTCAGCTGGTTACGACCATGAAATAAGGCAGCGAGGGAAGTATTCGTATATTTTAAAAAATAGTACTGGATAGTTTTATAAAACTTTTTATAATTTCTCTTGTACTTTAAACCATTCTAAGGGGTATTCGGTGTTGACGGTATTAATGCCGCCATGGATATAGCAGGATTCTATAGTGGCGAGCCACGCCATCCCCTCCGTGCACTCACGTATTCCGAAAAGGCGGAGATTCGCAGACTAATTGAAAAGGAGGGCATAATCGTTGGGGAATAATTTAACGATCCTTGCAGTTGATATTGGCACCACGACCATGAAAATTGGTGTTTATAGAGAAGAAAAAAGAGCACTGGAGCTTGTTGAAGAGTTCTCTCAGGGATATCAGATCAACGTGTATAATAACAGTCTTTTCGGAGATATAGAACCTTCAAAGTGGCAAGGCGCTTTCCTTGCAGGCTGCAGGCAATTGTCCCGGTGGACATCTGCAGTCGATGTTATTGCCCTTTCAGGCACAACGCCGGGTCTTACTGCAATGGACGCCGATGGGCAGGCTCTTTATCCAGCAATATTGATGCTCGATCAACGATCACGTAATCAAGCTCGAACAATCATAGACACTATCGGTCTTGATAAACTGCTTGAAACCACGGGTAACATGCCGGTTGCAGGTGGCTGCTCCTTGGCAAGCATCCTCTGGCTCCAAGAAAATGAACCTGAAGTGTTTAAAAGAACAGAGGTATTCGGCCACTCAAACACATTTATGTCCCGATGGCTTACAGGCCAGGCAGCCATTGATCCTTCATCTGCTTCTCTCATGGCTTTATACAATACCGTAAAGAATGAACTTACATGGAATAGTGAGATTGCAAAATCTTTTGGGTTATCTCTCAACAGGTTGCCCCGGCTCTTACGCTCCTTTGAAAGCCCAGGACGATTTCAAGGTTCCCTGGCAAGAGAGCTGGGATTTAAAAAAGAGCCCCACGTTGTCATAGGTGGCAACGATGCGGTGCTGGCGGCTTACTCAGTGGGAATCGTACATCCTGGAGATGTGATCAATGTTAACGGGACGTGTGAAATTTCCCTTGTTTGTCTACCGAAGTGCTATTCTTCATGCAACTATAACGTCCGGGCACACGTTGTCCCTGACCGCTGGCTTACCCTCTATGTCATGAATGCGGGCGGTCAGGCCTTCGAATGGTTCAGGGAGGTGTTCTGTAGTGAAATGTCTACCGAAGAGTTTTACTCAGACTTTATAACCCGAGCTATTGATGGGTGGGTAGACCGGACAAGTGAAGTCGAATATGTTCCATTTCTTATGGGATCCCGTTACTCCCTCGAGCCACTCAAGGCTCAATTTACAGGGCTTACCCGTGAAAGCTCTCGAGAAGAGCTTCTAGCAGCTATGGTGAGGGGTTTATGCGAATATCAGCGGGAACATCTCAAAGAGATTGCTCTCGAGGTACCTCTGAAAGATACGATCTATGTTACTGGAGGTGCGGCTGTTCCTGCTGTAATTCGTGCAAAGGAACGCTGGATGAAACACTGCAGATATGAGCTCATTGAGCAGTCATCAATGAAAGGTGCAGCCCTTCTTGGCGTCAAATATATGAAGGAAAACTGATATCTAACCCATATACTCCTACAATTCTCTCCTGTATGTAAATAGAAAAATATTTTACAATCTTGACATAAATGTGAAGTTAGTATAAAATAATTTTGTTGTATATTACTCTCCATAAACATATAAAAATACAATAACCGATAAGGAGCGGTTGCTTAAACAACTTGGAAAAATAAGAAGAACGGCTTAAACAGCGGGCAATTAAGGGAAAAAAGGAAATTATGGGTCAATCAAAGAAAGTTGCGCTGATTGGATTACACGGCCTCAATTTAGATCTAGTATTTCAGTGGAAAAGTGAGCTCCATAATCTGAATAGTGCAATGAACCATGGAATCTTTGGAAAGGTAAAAAGCACCATTCCCCCTACCACACCTCTCGCATGGAGTTGTATTTTATGCGGTAAAAATCCAGGACACTTTGGCTTTTGGGATTATACCTACAGGAACGATTATCAATATGGACAGCCTATGAAGGTAAGCTCCATAGTAAGAGATGAGAGAGTACAATGTCTCTATAACATTTTGCCTGCTCATGGCAAAAAAATGGCTATGATAAATGTCCCCGTTACCTATCCCCCTCCAAAGATTTCTAATGGATACTGTATTTCTTCTTCAAGCGCTTCCGATATAGAAAAACAATATACCGCTCCTGATTCACTCATTAAAGAAATAAAAAAAATTACAGGGAAATATATTACCGATGTCTCCACTTCTACTATGGATTTACAGCAGGTTGAAAAAGAAAAGGCAATAAAAAAAATTTACAAAATGGATAAGCAAAGGTTCGATCTTACAAAGTTTTTTCTGAAAGATAAAAATTGTGATCTTGTCTTTACTGTGATTACGGGCACCGGTCGAATATCTCATTTGGTTTACCGGTATATTGATACAAATCATACGCATAAAGATGTAGTAAAAAATCATTATAAGCTCTGTGATGAAAACATAGGAGAGATATTGAGCTTAGTCGATAAAAATACCTCAATAATAATAACTGGAGATTACGGCATTCAAAGATCAGATGGCAGAATAAATGTAAATGAATGGCTTATCCACAAAGGGTATATGACATTGAAAACCCGTTCTACACAATCAATTCCTCTACTACAGGCAGATATCGACTGGAATAGAACAATGGCGTGGGCAACAGGTTGCTTTGGCCAGGTTTATCTGAATGTGAAAGGAAGAGAACCACAGGGTATAGTAGATCCATATGATTACGATAAAGTTCTAGATGAATTAGGTGATAAAATAAAAAGGATTACCAGTGAGGATGGCAGAAAATTAGACATAAAAGTGTATAAGCGAAAGGAAAGTCATCCTGGAGAGTATTCGAGGTTTGGCCCGGATCTTTTTATTTGTTTCGAGAACTATCACTGGAATACGAATGACCACATTGGGTCCAATTCTATTTACTCTAATGAAACGCCTGAAAGCCCTGTTGATGTCAGCCATGCACCTTACAGCTTTTTTGCCATAACAGGGCCCGGAGTCCCAACTACGGGTGAAGTCTCTAACGCTGAACTGCTGGACCTTGCACCAACCCTTCTTCATTTGTTGGGTGTACCTATCCCCTCAGAAATGGAGGGGAAAGTGCTGATCAAAGAAGAGAATGTTCATCTGGAGAAAGAAAAAAGAGAGGTGAGAGAGAGGCTTGCCAGACTGGGTTATCTCGGCTAATGATCGGGTGTGCTATCCTGACCTAATGAAATACAAAGGAGATGGCAGATGAAAAATGAGATACCAACCACCTATTCTCCCTCCGGTATGTTGGACTGGCCCTGCGGTGTCGAAAGACTTCCGAACGGGAACACTCTGATTGCTGATGCTGGATACTGGTCCGGTCTTGGAAGTGAAATCCTTGAGGTTGATAGACTGGGCAGAATAGTGTGGCAGTATTCAAAAGATTTACTCTTCGCCCACAGTGCCAAGATTATGAGCAATGAAAACATTTTAGTTACTGATACTGGCAAGGATAGGGTTCTGGAGATAAATAGGAACGGAGAAATAGTGTGGAGCTCTGAGGGATGGAGCAGAGGTACCGGGAGATTAAGTGACGGCTCTCATCTATGGTATCCCAATGATGCCGAAGAGACCGCGCCAGGGAAGATACTTATTTCCGATAGAAATAATGACAGGATGATAGAGGTTGACAGAAAAGGAAAGGTGTTGTGGTCATTTAATAAACTCAAACACTGTCATGACGCAGATAGATTGTCCAATGGGAACTTTCTGGTGGCAAGCTCCAACGAGAATAAAATTTTTGAAGTTAATCCCGGGGGAAATGTGGTATGGTCTTATGGAGACGGTTCAGCGGAAATGCTGAACTGGCCACGAGATGCGGACAGGTTAGACAGTGGAAATACCCTTATAGCTGATACAAAGAACAACCGTATAATCGAGGTAGATAAAAATGGAAAAATAGTATGGCTATTTGAGCTGGGGTATTGCGGGCAACCCTATGAGGCCGACAGGTTACCGAATGGGAACACCTTAATTTCTATTCAGCAACGCAGGCATGTAATCGAAGTCGACCCATCGGGTAATATAATCTGGGAGTTTAGAAATTACCTTCAGGCCCATATTAAAGAAAGTTTAAAAAATGGAAGCTTTGAGCTCGAGGCTTATTCTGGAGCAGGATATCCTGCTCACTGGACAAAGTGCCCTCTGCTCTGTGAAAGTACAACCCCCAATCTTTTCTGGGATTCAGACGTACACCATAGTGGAAGTCACAGTATAGGGGTTGAATACCACGGAACCGGGAGCGTGTGGTGGCAGCAAACTGTCAGGGTAACTCCAGCAAAGCTCTACAGGTTGACTGATGTTATAAAAACAGTTGATCTGGATGGTTTTGCTCAAACTCAGGTAGCGTTTTTAGACAGAATGGGTGGCTTTCTAACTCATGCAGAACTGTTGCAAGGCACCAAACCACGAAAGGGTACCACAGACTGGGATAAGGATAGCTCAGAGATTAGAACCCCTGATAATGCAACGGCAGCAGATATGAGATGTATGGTTATAGGAAAGGGTAAAGTCTGGTTTGACAGTATATCCTTTGAAGAGCTGCCCTGGGGTTAATGGTGATCAGCAATAAGCAAAGAACTCACAAACAATTAACACTTATAACTTTATGCGCTACACATTTCTCAAAATATATGTATTATTTACCTGCGACTAAACAAGAAAGGAGAGGAAAATGGCAAAGGCTAAGATAAAGTGGTTGGGACATGCATCTGTTGAAGTGGAAACTCTTGAGCACATCATTTTTTTTGATCCCTGGATAGAAGAAAATCCAAAGTGTTCTCTGAAACTGAGCGATATTAAAAATGCAAGCGCAGTATGTGTCACCCATGGTCACAATGATCATATCGGTGATTCCTTTAAGATTGTCAAACAAACCGGTGCCAAGCTCATTTGTAGCCCTGAGATCGCATTTTATGCAGATCGGAAAGGGCTTAAGTATGATGAAGCTACCTATCCCTTGAATATAGGAGGGAGCTGGAAAAGCGGAGCATTTTCGATAACAATGGTAAGTGCGGAACATACCTCCGATATCATGGGTGAGGAGTTTGAAAAGGATGGCACTATTATACCTGGCTCTGGATGCTGCGGGTACATTCTTGATATTGCAGACGGCCCTGTTATTTACTACAGTGGTGATACAGGCGTTTTTGGTGATATGGCCCTCATCAGAGATCTTTATCGCCCGGAGGTAGCCATATTGACGATAGGCGGTAAATATAATATGGGCATCCGGGAGGGGGCCTATGCGGCAGCTCTTATTTTACCTGAATATCTCATAGCCGTACACCATGGCACATTCGAAGATCAGATGCTTGACCTGGATCAGCTTGCTTCGGAAATGAAGGTACGCGCTCCCCGCGTTCAGCTGGTCCGAATTAAGCCTGGGGAAAGCTATGAATACCCTTAGAAGGAGTGAAAAATGATTGAGCTTCACATTTACCTCGAGCCTTTTGAGGATAAGGAAAAAGAACTCGAATCTATATATTGGAATGAATACGTTCCGGGAATCACGATTCAAGAAGGTTTTCACCGAACAACATTGATAAAAAAACGGGATGCCCTGAGGGAGTATCAAATCAATATAACCTTTGATTCGGAGGAGCTCAGGCTCAAATGGGTAAATTCAAGGGAACATAAGGAGGTGTGGCCTAAAATTGCTTTGCTCTGTGCGAGAATCTCCTGGAGCGGTTTTGACACCATCGAAAAACCTAGAACAGGTACCCATGTATGAAGCCTATTGTTTCCTTAATGAAAGTAGAAAACATTGAACTGTCTCTTAGAGAGGCCCTGGAACATCATGGGGGTATGAGAGCTATAGTACCCTATGGATCATCAGTGCTGATCAAGCCGAACTTTACATGTGCGCTTCCTCCTGAATCAGGCGCGGCAAGTGATCCGGAAATAGCAGCAGTGCTGGCGCGACTAGCTCTTGAGTCCGGTGCGTCGAAGGTCATCGTTGCTGACGGCATTGGTGCAGGCCATGTGACAATAAAGGATGTGAAGGGTCTTGATGAAATTTCTAAAATAAAAGGGGTTTATATCATCGATCTCGTTGAGATCATCGATCTCGTTGAGATCATCGATCTCGTTGAGATCATCGATCTCAATGATGAAATAATCAGGACCGTCCATGTTCCTGATCCATTAGTGGTGGATCGATTCGATATCCCGCATGTAGTGCTTGAATGTGACGTATTGATAAACCTTGCAAAGTTAAAGGTCCACCCTCTGGCGGTATTCAGCCTTGCCATGAAAAATATGATAGGAGTACTACCTGGACGTTCCTATGCAGACCAGGAGGAAGCAAAAAAACAGGGCTTTCCAACACCAGTTATTCCCGGTGGGGGGAAGAAGATATTTCATGAGCTAGCACGGGACGGTGGCTCCATGCTCATACAGAAAGCAATAGTGGACCTCAACACGGCTGTTCGGTCACACCTCACAGTGATAGATGGCATTTATGGGATGGAAGGAAAAGGAGCCCCAGTGCGTGGAACACCTGTGAAGATGGATGTATTAATAGTCGGGACCGATATTGTTGCTGTCGAAGCTGTGGGAACAGCAGTCATGGGCTTTGACCCGGGTTCGATACCCTACTTCCAGCATGCGGTTGAAAAGGGCGTTGGATACGAATATAAAATCCAAAATATCGATATCAGAGGCGTAAAATTAAATGATGTGAGGAGGAAGTTTGAACCCGCGAGCGCATCCTACCTGTGGAAAATGAAATCTAAGCCGAACGAGAAGGCGCGACTATGAAATTCAAAGACCGGATTGTGTTGGTTACAGGTGCAGCAAGAGGTATTGGCTGGGGAATTGCCCATCGGTTTGCGAAAGAGGGAGCCCATGTGGTCATAAACGACATCGAGGACAATCTGGTAAAGGAACGGACCGAGGAGCTCAAACACCAGGGGTTAAACACTTATGGTATCCATGCGGATGTCTCCAAAGGAGACGAGGTTGATGGAATGGTCGGGGAAGTTCTCGATCTGTTTGGTAG
>Ga0209636_10001428_pt1 | contig 24123 bp, 26 predicted proteins | sample DeeMarSWOR152_54_FD_187464 | JGI IMG/M metagenome (GOLD analysis project Ga0209636, IMG submission 187464) | Marine sediment microbial communities from White Oak River estuary, North Carolina - WOR-1-52-54 (SPAdes) (version 2) | ecosystem: Environmental > Aquatic > Marine > Intertidal zone >...
GTAGTAGGTGCCCCGCCGACGACGACCTTAACACTACTTCTTAAATTTTCAGCATTCAACTGCTCGATAACCTCTCTTTGACGTGGAATAGTAGTCGTCATAAGTGCAGACAGCCCAAGCAAGTCAGGCTTAAGCTCCTCGACCTTTCGAATAAATGTCTCAACTGGAACATCCTCACCCAAATCGTACACTTCGAAACCCGAGGCCTCCAACAAGGTAACCACAATATCCTTACCAATCGAATGAATATCACCCTCAACCGTCCCAATAACAACCTTACCTAAGGAGACAATACTCTCCTTCGGAATCCCGCTCTTAAGTACATTAACCGCTGCTTTCATAGCCTCACCAGACATCATCAACTCAGGAAGAAAAATCTCCATCCTACCAAATTTATCCCCAACCTCCTTGATGCCAACATTCAAACCACGCCGAATAGCCTCCAACGGATCAACACCAGAACTCAAAGCCTCACCAGCTAGAGAAGAAGCCACATCAACATCACCCTCAACCACCGCATTCCTCAACCTCACAAAAATATCAGACGACAAACACAAAACCCCAAACAACCAAATAAACGAGAGAATGTTCTTTAGTTGTATAAAATTATTTTCATTAGATTACGTGGTTGGAAAAAAGCATGGTTAATGCTTAATTGCTATAGCATCAATTTCAATTAGGTATGTTGGTCTTGCAAGTCCTTTTACTTCGATCCAAGTTTGGCAGGGTGCGTTATTGAGATTGGCTATCGGTAAATCGTTCCAATTTTCAGTTAAAGCTTTTCGAAATGCAGGCATATCAACGGTGTATATGTTCATTTTAACCACATCTTTGAAAGACACACCAGCTGCTTTAAGATTAGCTTCAATATTTTTGAATACCTGTATAAGTTGTTTAGATAAATCGTTTTTACCGATTACCTCTCCCTGAGAGTTTTTAGCAACTTGCCCAGATATTATCAACAGGTTTTTGATGTCACTTATTCTAATTGTGTGTGTGAATCCTTTAGGTTTACTCACACCACTTGGATTTATGTACTCTATATTCAATCTAATCAACTCTTAGAATCATTTAACAATAGATTATTAATTTATTTTTTCATCGTAAAAAAATATGTGATTACATTTAATTATTTTATTCTAAACAAATATTTTTATTTTCCAAAGAATTGTATCGTTGATCAAAGAACTAAGATACGATTTGCGCCGTTTTTATTGTTCAGTTCAATAAATTATTTAAAATCCATTTTTTTAAAGGGTTTTATCAATTTACAGGCAATTAAAGATCTTTTTTAGTTTCTTTTCTAAACCCGTGTTAAATTTTTAATTTGCTTTGTAAAATTCTATGAAAAATGTTATATATATTTAAGCCAAAAAATTATCAAATTTGTGGAGATAATTTAAATGATGAGAGGAAGTGGAGAAATAGTAAATGATTAAAGACGAAGCTCCAAAAATAATTAAGCATCCAGGCACTAAAACAGCTAAGTACTATGAAATAGCAAGAAAATATTGTGCTCAAGAGAACTTATTCGCTGCTTATGAAAACCCAGTTATTTACGATGAAGCTGACGGGTGTAAAGTTAAAGATGTAGATGGTAACATTTTTCTAGATCTTGCAATGGGTTACTCCTCTATAAATTGTGGACATTGTAACCCCGAGATTATTGAAGCAGCATACTCACAGATGAGGAAGCTACATCAGACGCATATTCAACTTAATATTCCAACAATCAAGTTGTCGGAGAAATTAGCTCAAATCACACCAGGCGATTACGCAAAAAGAGTTCATTACGATGTGGGAGGAACTGGGGCTTGTGAATTGACCATGAAGATTACACGTAATTATTCAGGGAAAAAAGATTTTATTGCCTTTACTGGTGGATATCATGGTAGAGCACTTGGAACATCGGCGCTTAGTGCTGGTTGGCAGTATAGACATGGTTTTAAACCTGTTGCTGCTAATGTTTGGAGGTTCCCGTATCCCTACTGTTATAGATGCTTCTTCGGAAGAGAGTACCCTGATTGCGACATGTTCTGTGTTCAATATATTGAACGATTTTTCGAATCTGTCCGTTATGGAATTGCTGACCCGAGTACTAAAGAGAACGACATAGCTGGATTGTGGGTTGAACCGATTGAAGGAAACGCTGGTTACATAATTCCTCCTGATGAATTTTATCCAAGACTAAGGAAACTATGTGATGAACACAACATCCCTCTAATAGATGATGAAATACAGATGGCTTTTGGACGCACCGGTAAAATGCTTTGCTGTGAAAACTATAGAACTATCCCTGATATCATAATACTTGGGAAATCCTTGACAGGAGGTGTATGGCCTCAAAGTGCTGTAATAGCTCCAACAGAGTATTTTAAAGACTTGAGACACCTAGTCACCTTTTCTGAGAATCCTTTAGGTTGTGCTACTGCTTTAGCAGCTATAGATGTGATTGAAAAAGAGAAACTATGTGAGAGGTCATCTAAGATGGGAGAGTATTTTCTAAAGGGATTAAAGGATCTAGAAAAAGATCATAAATTAGTTGGAGAAGTGCAAGGAAAAGCTTTAGCACTAGCAATTGAGTTTGTTAGGGATAAAGGGACGAAAGAGCCAGCACCAGAAGAAACAGATGAAATTAAGGAGAAGGCTCTTTCTAAGGGATTGATCTTAGTAAGACAAGGCATATTCTATAACAGATTGAGCATCATACCATACCTCAAGATAACCAAAGAACAAGTGGACAAAGCCATCCAAATTCTAGATGAGTGTATTTCGGAAGTAGAACGCAAACTCTAATTTGGAAGATATACAAATAGGCTAACTCAAGAGGAAGAAAATCAAGATGGCAAAAAATAAGACCCTTCTACTTGCCTCTTCACTGCCGAAAATACCAATGAAGGAAGCTGTGGAAACCATCGAAAAAGCCTTTCAAGAAAAAGGGGAAGGAAAAGTTCAGATGCCACCGAAACCCTACATATTTTTCGAAAAGTACAATGGCGATTTCAGGGTGATGCCAGCATATCTAGAAAAAAGCGACCTAGCGGGTGTTAAAATAGTTAATGTTCACACTTTTAATCCGAAAAAACACAATATACCAACGGTTATGGCCACTATAGTTTTAATAGACCCCAAAACCGGATATCCAAAAGCTATCATAAATGGAACATATCTGACAGCATTACGTACTGGCGCAGCAGGCGGTGTTGCATCGAAGTACCTGTCAAGGAAAGATTCTGAGATAGTAGGCACTATAGGAGCCGGAGTGCAAGCTAATACCCAGCTAATGGCATTAAATGAGGTTAGACGTATAAAGCTAGTAAAGATTTATGATCTGTCAAAAGATGCTAGTATAAAATGCGCGAAAGAGATTAGTAAAATAGGCTTAGACGCCAAAATCATGAAAAGCGCAAAGGAAGCAATAGAAGGATCGGACATAATAATAACTGTCACACCCTCACGAAAACCAATTGTTATGTTGGATTGGATCTTAAATGGTGTCCACATAAATGCTATTGGCGCTGATGCGCCTGGAAAGGAGGAACTCGACCCTAGCATACTGAAAAAAGCGAAAATCGTTGTCGATGATTGGGAACAAGCATTACACAGTGGCGAAGTTAATGTTCCAATCTCTAAGGGGCTAATTAAGAGAGAGGATATTTATGCGGATATCGGAGAGATAGTTACTGGTAATAAGAAGGGACGTGAGTCACAGAAAGAGATCACTGTTTTTGATTCTACAGGATTAGCGATTCAGGATATTGCAATAGCTTCATTAGTTTATGATAAGGCGAAAAAAGAAGGCGTTGGTCAGTGGGTTGATTTTATGTAATCATACTTCATTTAGTATTGCTATGAAAAGAGTTTTTTAAAATTTGGTGAAAAGAGTGAAAATTCCTAAGCCTGAGCCATATACACTGGAACAATTCACTATTCGTGAAGCAATCCAAGTGCAGTTTAAACTAGTCGATATTATAACTAAGCATTTTAATGGAGAAGAACTTTTATGGGCGGGAGACTACGGGCATAGAAGAACTGAGGAAAAACATGCAGGGGTACGAATATATCAACATCCAGAATATACTGTTAAAGTGGAAAATGTATTCGCTGAGTTATTTGATGCTAAAGAAGCAACGTTAACTAGAGGAGCGGGTACAGGCGCGATAAGAGATATGTTCATGGGCGCTCTAGATCATGGAGATCAAATTATTGTCGATGATTCCATAATTTATACAACAACCAAAGTGACTATGAACAAGATGGGTTTAGATGTCATAGAAGTCGACTTTGATGATTTGAATGGGTTAGAAAAAGCAATTAACCGTAAGACGAAGGCTGTTCATGTTGTGCATGCGCCTGAGACTAAGAAGTACCATTTAAGCGATGTAATTGATACAGTACGATCAACAAAGATTAATCCTTTGATTTTGGTAGATGATAATTATGTTGCTGGACGTGTTACGAAGATAGGAGTTCAACTTGGAGCCGACGTTTCTACGTTTTCAATGTTTAAGACCCTTGGAAAAGAGGGGATGGGTATCGTGATTGGTGGCACGGAGAGAGGAGCTGAAATAGTTAACCAGATTCGCATTAACGAAAGATCAAGTGCGGGACTTACGCCCCAAGGACCAGAAGCCATGGACACCCTCAAATCTTTTATATACGTGCCAGTGATGGCAGCGATACAGAAAGAAGTAGTAGATGAAGTATGCGACCGCCTAAATATGGGAGAGATTAACGAGGTTGATTGGGCAGTAAGTGTTTGCAGTGCATATCGCTGTGTTTACGTTAAACTTACTGAGCCAATCGCTAAGAAGGCGTACGAAGCTGCTTGGAAGTATGGCTCATATGCACGCACCATAGGTGTAGAATCTAGACACGAAGTTACTGGTCGCATATCCACTTTATCAGTTGGCTCTGCTTTGGGCTTTAAGGACTTTCCCGAGGATTACTTCCTAAAAATTTCAGTATATCGCGCTGGACCTGACACAATAATAAACATCTTGCGAGCATCTATCAATGAAGCGAAAAAACTCTAATAAAATCACTAACTGAAACATCAATGCTGTTCCCAGATATTTACAAGAAGGAAGTTCGCACGTAAACTCGGTTTTTCGCTAACTAATTTAGTAAAAATGGCAATTACGATAAAAATTTCAGTTTTATCATAATTCGTAATTTTGAGTAATCGCTAGATACGATAACTTTGATTGTCTTTTTATAGAAGCCCGAGTTTCTTTAACTCTTTTTCGACGTATTCGATCTCACTCTTTGTTAAAGGACTAACAGGTTTTTTAACGAAGCCAACATCAATTCCTCTCATCTTCAGCACTGGGTAACAAGCAGCGATGCTTGATCTTGTATGCATGGCTTTTCTAGCTCTTGTAATTTTTAATTGTAGCTCCACTGCTTTTTTCCAATCTTTATTTTCAATAGCATTGTAAGCCTCAACATTAAGCTCTGGTAAAGTATTTGCGAGGCCAGAGATACATCCTTTAGCACCCGCTATCAAAGCAGGCAATAACAGTGCTTCAGTTCCCACTATAAAGACGAAGCTTTTCTTCTTAACAGTCACTAAGTACTCATAGAACTGTGGTAAATCGAAACTGCTATCCTTTACTCCATATAATCCGATGTCTGCTAACTTGTCTAGAAGATCAGGCTTAATGTTGAATCCTGTTCTGCCAGGGTTATTATAAGCGAAAACAGGAATATTAACCGATGAAATTAACATTTCATAGAAGGAGAGAACTTCATCTTCTTTATAGGGATAATAGAAGGGTGGTACACTTCCAATGGTATCGGCGCCAACATTCTCTGCGTGTTTAGCTAGATCTAAAACACTGTCAATAGATGATGACCCTACGTGAACCATGACGGGGATTCTCTTATTCACCTGATCTACACATATCTCGGTTGTTTTCTTTCTTTGCCCGACCGTCATAATTGGGCCGGCGCCATAAGTTCCAGATAACCAGATACCATGTACACCTTTCTCAACTTGAAAGTCCAAAAGTCTTCGCAGACCATCTTCATACACTTCACCCTCCTTAGTGAAGGGCGTAATCAAGGGAGGAATTATACCTTTTATATCCAACTTATTCTCACTTCCTAAATTGATGGAATCTATCTCTTATGTCACATATATAAAATTTGGGTCTTTTTATCATGTTCTTCCTTAAATTCGTAAACAACAATTTTTCAACAGCTGTATTTTCGCGGATGTAGATGACAACATCATATTTTAGTAAATCAACTCGATGTGGGGAAAATGTTTATTAAAATAATTATTTTTAAATAGCTTCTATTAATGATATATTAAAAGTGGTTCTATATGAAAAACAAGATAATAGACATCTCTTATTTACTGAGTAAAAACACTTTCATGCCAGGGAATATTAAACCTCCTACACTCAGAGCAAGATCAAGAATGGTCAAGTGCCCTGAAGGTATGGGTGAAACAGAAACCCGATGGGAATCCTATAACAATACAAGCATCATCGAAATATTTGCTCATGCAGGAACACATATCGATGCGCCATTTCATATTGATCCAAACGGACTTAAAATCGACGCATTTGAAACTCAAGATTTTATATTTGATGAACCAATGTTTGTGAATTTACCAAAAAGCGATTTAGAAAAAATAACTAAGGATGATTTATCTCTATATAAAGATAAGCTCAAGACGAGTGATCTACTATTAGTATATACTGGTTTCTCAAAGTATCGTGAGAGCGATCCTAAAAGATACCTTGAGATGCAGCCTGGTTTTTCTACAGAGGCAGCAGAATACATTATAAGCGAATTCCCCATAAGAGCAGTAGGAATAGATACACCAGGTATTGAAAACATAGGAAAAGCAAAACCAGATTTTCCTGTGCATAAAGTTTTCCTTAAAAGCGGCAAAAAATTCTTCCTCATTGAAGATGCAAAATTAGCACCAATAGTTGGTGAAAATCTATTGCGGGTTTACACAATTCCATTGAATTTTAAAGATGCAGAAGCTATGTCAATTAGAGCATTCGCAGAAGTAGAGAAATAAAAATAGAACATTAAAGGTCTATTTTAAAGATAGTAAATCAACTGAATATTATCATAAAGTGTTAAATTTAAAAAATATCGAAAATTAGTAAATCTTACCAAGTCACTAATACTTATCTGAAAATCAACTTTTCAATATTGTAATTACTTCTTTTTTTGACTTAGCATTTCTTATTTTATTCACGCTTTCTTTATTCATAAGTCTTTCAGCTAACTCTGCAATTACATTTACATGTTCTTTATTATCTGGAGCGCATAAGGCTATGATTAAATCCACTGGATCGTTTTCTGTATGGCCAAAAGCAACTGGTTTTTTTAAAGTAACTAAACTCACCCCAACTTTTATAGCTCCATCTTCGGGTCGTGCGTGAGGAAGTGCTATTCCTGGTGCGATTACAATGTACGCATTATGTTGTTCACAAAAGTCGATCATAGCTTGTATGTAACAGGGCTCAGCAACTTTTGCTTTTATTAATAACTCACCTGCTGCATTAATTGCATCTTTCCAATCGGAAACCGTGACGTTTATTTTAATCATGTTTTCAGTTAAACAATCAATTAAACTAATAGACGACATGCCCAAATACCTAACAGATATAATTTTCCAATTTAGTTTTTCGCAAACTTTTTGAATTGAATTAAAAACAATTTTAAAAGTACAAGGAATCAATTTTGTCTTTTCAATTTTAAAGACCATTATTCTATAACCACTTGAATCGTGTGCACAATAAGTTATACTCAAATTGGTGAAATATTATATATTTAGAATTAACTTTTATTATAGATTGGATATATTGCTATTCCATCTTTGATGATAAGCATTCTAAATTAATGTCATTTTACCCTTCTAATTATTGAAGCTGAACACGTTCCTATTCTACTTGCCCCTGCTTTTATTAAAGCCATCAATTGTTTATGGGTTCTTATGCCTCCGGATGCTTTCACTTTAATATTTGAATCTAAGCTTTTTTTTAAGAATTGAATATGCTGGACAGAAACGGGTCTCCATCCAAGAGGTTTAAAGCTTTTAAAGCCCGCAGAAGTACTTACATAATCAGCTTGAGCTCTATTAATTATTTCACAGACCTTATTGGCATTCTCATAACCAATGATGGGCAATTCAATAATAATTTTTAATAATTTCTGTTCTCTGTGGATAATTCTATTTATTTCTTCAATTTCTGATTTTACTTTTTCAATTTCTTCAGAGAATAATGCACTGGTGTTTATAACCATATCAATCTCATCAACGCCTTCTTTCAGAAGTAGTTTAGCTGTATGACTCTTAAGTTCAATCGGATTGTTTCCCATCGGATAGCTGACGAATGAAATAATTTTTACATTAGATCCTTTAAGTTCTTGTTTTGCTATAGGTAGGTAAATTGGAAGAATAGCAACTCCAAAAAAACTATGGGTTATTGCATCATTACAGAATTTTTTAACATAATCATATGTGGCATCAGGCTTTATCAGAGTATAATCTATACAGCTTAAGATTTCTTCACGTGAGGGACTCATGCTTCAACCCTTTTTCTACTTGGATCCGTTTTTATAATAAAATCAATTCTTTTATACAATTGCTCTACTTCATTTTTCCAAAGACGGTTTTGAGCGTCCTCAAGAGTACGTGCGATGTTTTCCGGTGTGCTGCAAGCAAATCTATCCATCCCAGCTTTTAGATAGTTTAAGGCAATTATAGCGTCTCTTACACCACCTCCAACTTCAATTTTAATTTTATCTCCAAACACGTCTTTTACTAGTTTAATATCACTATATCGTTGAACCTGTCCAAATCCAACGCCAGCTCGAATGAAGTGAGCACCTCCATCTATTGATAGCTCAGCTACTTGAAGAATTTCGCTAGGTTTAAGATGATTGAATTCGACCCATATTTTCACAATTCTACCTTTGGCTGCATTCATTATTTCTTCTATTTCTTTCTTTACAAAGTTCCAGTCACCGGACTTAGTGGCTGATCTATTTAGAAAACAGTCCAACTCTGTGGCACCATGACTGATCGCCCATTCTATTTCTGCGGTTTTCGATTCAATTGTTTCGCCACCGATAGGGTACGTTGATATAGGAACATAAATGTTAATTTTTGAGTCAGCTTCTGTAAGTAACTTTTTGAGATAGGGTAGATTATAAAGATCGGTACCAAAAGATGCAAAAGGCAATTTTATCCATCTTTTAAAGTACTTTACAACATCAGCCCTTGAAACTGTTGGTCCTGTTTTTGAAGTTGAAATAATTTTGCATAAATGATTGAACGTTATTGCAGTCACTTTATCTCTCATCCTTGGGATTATAGAACTTTATTCTATTATCTATTTTAAGCCTTTAATTATGTCAACACCTTTGCTTACTCCCAAAGTATTGGCTCTAACAACTAACATTACAAATACTTCCTCTGTTGTTTGAATTCTACTTGCTACTTTTTGATCTTTTTCTGCTCACTAATTTCCCTATTTTTATTAGATCCTCGATTGTTGTTGGTCTCTATCCGCTGAATCTTTTGAATGCTATAGAAGAAGATCTTTCTTGGTTAATTTTCAAGGAATTATTTCAGTTAAATTCTATTTGCCCGTGGGTGGTAGAGAATTGTGGGCATCAAATCTAGTTAATTTTTAGAGTGATTTTTGGTGGGGAGTGTAGAGCTTTATGAAGGGGACATTCATTGGCTACTCGAATTAACGCTTTTTCATATTTTTCTGAAATAGCTTTTGGCATTGATAGTTTAATATTGATTTCCCCGGAATTGTGTTCCTTTTTCCAGGTTACAGTTAACAACATTCCTTTAGTTGTTATATTATTTTGTTTACAGAATTTCGCTATAACTTGCCCCATACATGCACCTAATGACGCGATAAAAAGTTCCGGAGGCTTCATTCCAGTGTCCTCGCCATCTTTCTCAACAGGTTGATCGAAAATAACTTTATGATGCCGACTTTTAGCTAAGAATTTGAACCCTCCAAAATTTTCACATGTAACACTATAAATAGTTGATGTTGACATTACGCTATCAGTTCCGAAGTTTTAATATTCAATTTCTGCTGAAATTGGAAACTTATCACTAATAAAATTTTTATTTTAAAAATGCAAGATACTGTTTGAGGTCTAATTCAACTAGTTTTTGTTTGGTGGGAACTCCCGTTTTAACATCCCATCCTCTTTCGCCATAGTAGTCATCCAAAATTTTATCTACGTCTTCCTTTGTCATAACCTTTGTTTTATAATAATCCATCATCTCGATCTTTCCCTCTGGAGAATCCATTGGTCTAAACCAGAGTGCTGGAACCTCATCTTCCTTTCTTGTAAAACCTTCTCTAACGTTCAGTATTTTTGATAAATTGTGAATTCTCTCTCCAATTTTAATAAGTTCTCCAGCAGTAGTAGGAATACCTCTAGCAGCGGAATATAGTTTGGCAAAGTCCTCCCCAAATAAAAGCGCTTGATAAGTGAATATAATGCATACACCAAGCGCATTTTTCACTCGCATCATATCCTCAGCATATTTAGTATATCTTCCAACATTGAATTTACCGCTATAGAGGGTAGGAGTGAAGATTCTATCGACGACCTCTTTTGGAATTCCCCATTTCTCTACCTGATTCCTATGTATTTCTAAGGGCTTTCCAGGACTATTAGTACGTGTATGTGTCCCTCCATGATGGGGGCGTGGCCTCGTGAAAAAGGTCATCATTAAAGGATGGAAATTAGATGGTCGCGCATCATATATGAAATCGACTCCCTTACAAATCCCTGAATACCAATAATCTTGGGGATCTATTCCAAACTCCTGTTTAAGCCTCATCCACCCATCAGCAAGAATATCACCGAATCCGTCTCTTCTCACGGTCTTATCAAAAAGACTCAAATAAGTATCATAATCGCGTCTTAACTCCATTCCATCAGTATCTTCCTTTTTTAATATCCCTTGTTGATAAAGTGTAGTCACAAAATCTATCATCCTTGTTATAGTAAAGAAATCCAAACCAGAATCTCTATTTCCGAGAGTAACAAGATGAATCATTTTTCTATGATCTTCAACACCTAGAAGCATACCAGACGTAGCGCTTTTACTAAATGGCGATCCAAATCCTATTTCACCGTCAAACTCTCCCCCCTTAAGAACATACTTGAGTCTACAGCTGAGTATACATGAGTTGCATGGTATTACGTCTTCAACGGTTTCCTTGCGAGTTTTTTCTCCGTAAAGCTCATCCCACTTATCTCTTGGCCATTTTCCTGGATATTGTGTATATTTGAAGTCACTCCAACCAGCTGCTAACCCAAGCTCAAGGAAATGTTCTCTATTAGGCCATTCTTTTATTCGTTCTCGTAATTCGTTTGATGTTTCCATAAATTCTGTTGGTTTAGCTACTTTGACATCACCTGTTCCTTTAGCTACGATCGCTTTAAGATTTTTTGAACCCATTACTGCACCGAGACCCATTCTTCCAAGCGAATTTGTCTTGTCAATAATTCCCAGACTAATACGCACAAGATTTTCACCTGCTTGTCCAATAACAAACACGCCTGCGTTGTCGCCTTCCTTTCTAACTAAATAATTAGAAACCTCCTCTATCCCTCGACCCCAAAGATTCTCCGCGTCAACAACTTCTGCTTTTCCATTTGTAACTTTGATGTAAACTGGTTTATCCGATTTACCAGTTATCACTAAATGATGACATCCTGCTTGAGCTAACCCAATGCCAAAGTATCTTCCTCCACCCGTACAAGCTCCAATGAAATGTTTATTATTCTCAGTTGCGATGACGGGGAATTTCGTAATAACTGTTGTTTTTGGAGAACCCGGTGTAAGAGTGCCTGTTAAAATACCAGGATTAAAAATCATCAAGTTTTTAGGCGATAAAGGGTCGATATTAGGCTCAAATAGGTCAGCGGCCAGTTTCCACCCAACACCGCTTCCACCCAGAAACTTTTTACTAATTTCAGGGTCAACTTTCTGTTTACTAAATTCTCCAGCAGATAGATCTACATCAAAGACAAATTCTTCTATTGTACTCATTATAATAGCCTCAAGCTTCTATTACTTCGTTAACTATTGCTCCGTATGGACAAAGTTCTGCGCATAAGAAATTTCCTCCACACATATCGCATCCAGATAAGACAACAGGGCAAGTGCGTCCTGTTTCGATATTTCTTTCTATTCGTATGAATGCCTTTGAAGGATTAAACACGCCATATTTCTTGATAGAACAAGCGAGTTGGCAAGTACGACAACCACGACATCTCGATTCATCAATAACTAATTTTTTTTGCGCTACCATAGTAGATCTATCTCCTACTGTTTTTTTCATTAAGTTCTGATAACTAATTGTAGGGTAGATGAAGAGATTAACCATCGTGAGATAATGTGGCTTTTATATCCTCTAGCAAGTTGATAGAGCCATCTGATCTATAAGTATTTCAAATTAAAGGTCTAAGTATGTTTACGTTATTTTTGTAATGAAGTATACATAATTTGAAAAAGGGGGAAAAAAGACTGAATTATCAGGTTATTAAAGCATTCTTCTTTACAGCAAGGTAGAAAGAAGCTAGTGAATTTATGGAATTAACTCCACACTTGAATTTTTTATCGCTTTAATTTTGCTGCTTCTTTTGGTTAAGAATGTTTTTTACTTCTTTGACTTCTCCTTCGGGAATTTCCGTGTGATGTAGGTACAGTGGTCGTCGCCCTTTAATATGAAAGCAGATTGACAGACTTCAAGTTCCGGATCGAATGCAGCCAGTTTAGGTACATCCATACAGAGGAGTTCGGACATTTCTGCCATCTCTTCATCGGTTTTTCCGAGAGCTTTGAATCGTGGTTTGAGTGGGCATTTTCGAAGCCAAGCCTCCAGCCTCTCATCATTAAACTCAAAATATTTTATGTCACACATGTCCTTCCCCTCGTATTTAAAGTAGAAATTTTCATAGTAACCCAATATTCCTCTTCGCTTCGCCTTTTTCCCTCTTTCCAGTCCATCTTGACGCATTTGTTCGCCTCTAATCTTCTTAGCTATTGTCATGACGTCAATAGAATACTTGTCTTCAATCGCCTTTAGAATATCCCACATTTGATTGAAAAACCACGCGTGTAGATCGAGAAGAGCGTTAAACCAGTATCGTCTTACCTTATCTTCTTCCATTTTCTTTTTCCATTCTTCAGCCACGTGGAGGTATTTCAGCTTATCTGAAGTTTTATTTGACATTTGAATCAACCATGTTAATTAGAAAGAATTTCGCGAAAATTTAAGTTTTATTCATTGAAATTAATAATTAAAGTCAACTTCCAACAAGTATTTCAAAAAATTATCAACTATAATTCGTGGAAATAAAATTTTATTGATAATCTGCATATTGGATAATTAAAATCTCCATTTTTTAAATTAAATGTATAAAGTTGTATACTTTCTCCAATTATTTTATGAAGAAAACCAAACAGGGCTTTAGTAAGATAATTGATTTCAAAACAGAAATAAAATTTAGAAAAATCACCTTTAATCTATGAAAAAAGGGGGGGAGGATAATAACCCGCTCCACTAGAATAGTCCTGCTCCGATTATTTGCCATAAAACGCTGTTAAGCCACACCAGTATATGCCAACCAGGACAAACGACCCAAGTGTATAGTGCTCCTGCAGCAACTTCAACACCTAGCGCCGCCATACCAGCTGTGTAGACAGGTGCAACCCACGTCGCAAAATGCGCTCCTATGATTTCCCATATTAGACCTATAATAGATGCTAAAAGTATATTCCCACCTACGAAGGGCAATATGAAGTTCACATCTCCAATGTAAAAGGGAAGTCCTGTTATTGGAATCGCTTGGATCGTTGGAATCAACGCACATGCTATCTCACTGAAAATTATAAGCAATGTTGCTGCTGTTAATACATCCTCATAGCCAGCGGTTATATAGGAATCCAGTCCGATGTAAATGCCTTTAAATCTCTCGCTCTTACTTACTCGGTCTCTTACAGCGTTTGAAATCGGAATTAGGCCATCTGTCAGAATAGCAACCATCTTTGGCATAATATATAGGCAAGCAGCAACAACCATACTCGTCTCTAAGATTTTGACCCAGTCGGGCCAAAGCCCCAGTAGACTGACTATGAGAGCGACTACTAATCCTATTATCATTGGATCACCAAATATTCCAAACTTTTGCCTTAGTGTTTTTGGATCAGCCTTTAAGTCTTTTAGGAAAGGAATACTCTGAAATGGTTTACCGAGTACACTTCCAAAGGCTGCACAACATGCTGAAGCAAGCTGCGTAAATGAAACGTTTGCAGGCATGTCAAAATGCTTCTGTATAGCTGGCGCTGTATAATCTGCTATCTTGAGTATAACAATTTCTACTATTAAAAACGTCGCGATACTCCATATCCAATTTTGCCCGCTAATAGTAAAAGCATAAGCAGCAACAAAGTAATAGAATTGAAGATTAAAGATGTCAATATTGAATGTTCTAGTAAATCCAATAAGAAGCAATAGAAAATTAGCACCTAAGGCAATTGGTATCGCCAGACTTGGCCATATAGTACCAAAAATCGCAACCCAAACTAATGGTGTATCTACGATTGGCTTTTGTATTCCCCAATTTGCTGCCATTCCCGTGACTGCTGGTATCAACATCGATCCAAAGAAATTAAGTATAGTCATTAATCCCCAGAGACCAATACCATAAAGTAATCCAGCTCTAAACGCCTTGTCAAGTTTCAGTCCACTGGCAACACCCATTATCGTAAAAACTATCGCCATGAAGACAGATGACGGAAGCTGAGTTATCATGCTAATTATTGCTAAGATCGCATCCATAGCTAATTTCCTCCTTTTATATTGAAATAGTTTTTTTACAACTTATTATTTAAGCCTTAGTATTCATTAGTTTATTTTCTAAACTAATATCTGATGTGTAATTTTAGTCAATTATATCGAGTAATTAATTTAAGAATTTGACAAATTGATGGTAAGCAACCTATTTGTCAAAAATACTAACATAACACAAATGTCTAATTAGTTTCAGAATCATAGATTCTACTCGGTTCCGCTTTATGCACGAAAAAAAAGTTTTATTAAATCAAATCCCATTAATTCGGATTAAAAGAGGAAGCTCATGATGAGCTTTAGGCTTTTATTGGATGAGAAGCTAATTCTGCTTAAAGATGAATGCGAAAATTGTAAAAATTCTATAACAGAGATCAGTGAACTTCTTATTAAAAAAGGGTGTGTAACAGAAGAGTTCATCAAAGCAACTTTAGAGCGAGAGGAGAAGTATCCGACTGGATTACCAACGAAGATTGGAGTGGCGATCCCTCATCCTCCACCAGATCCTACGTACATAAAAAGGAACTCTATAGGGGTTGGGGTTTACAGGAGACCAGTTTATTTCAAGAGAATGGATGATCCGGAAAAGACAGTTCCAGTTAATATAGTCATTCTTTTCTCTTTAATGGAGGAGGAGGGCTATGTCAAATTTCTCCAAAAACTTGTGTCAATATTTCAAAAACCTGAAATTCTGGAAGAAATTATGAGGGGAACTAACAAGCATGAAATTATAAAAATTTTAAAAAAAGAGCTGATAGATTACATAATATAATACTAATGCAAGACTTATTTTATCTCCATATTTACTAAATTATAATTATTAGAATCTAAATTTTTTTAAAGAAATCATTTTTCCCTTTTTAGAAATATTATTCACGCCTCCCGAGTTTAATGACTGTTAAATTTGATTTCCTCCCGCTGAAATTAAAGGAATGACGATGTTACTTTTCGGAGAATTATGAAAAGTAGATAATCGAATCAGGGAAACAATCGAAAGAGTGCTGATGAAAAAGAAAAGCTTATTTGATCTTTGTAATGTAAACTAATTACTGTGAATAAAGCTATGAAAAAGATTCTTGTTGTATGTGGAGCAGGCTTCGCAACGAGTTCCTTAATTGGAAATAATATTATAGAAGGATTAGAAAAAAAGGGAATAAATACCATTGGCTTTGATGTAGAAAAGACAAGAGTGGATAATCTTCAAGATAAAGTAGCTAACGCTGACTTGATAGTTTCAGCTAATCCAATTCCTGAATCGATTGCCCAGAAAGTACCTGTAATTCGGTCACTTGCATTTTTCACAGGTGTAGGATTAGATGAAGTAATAGATGAAATTATCGAGAAATTAAACCTCAAATAATGATTTAGGTTATTTCAACGGAGAGATAACGCTCCCAAATTTTATTAACAAAAAGTTTAATTTCCATTTTTAGAAGTAACACGTTTTGATTTAAAAGTTTACTTTCTAAACTTTAAATCGCAAACCTTTTATTTGCTATTAAAAAATATTTATTTGGAGGAAATTTTTTGAGTGTTAAAGTATTTGGACTTTCAGCCAGTCCGAGAAAAGGTAAGAACACGGAATACATCCTTAAGGAAGCCCTTAAGGGTGCTGAAGAGGTCGGAGATGTCGAAACTGAACTATTAACTCTTTGTGATAAGAAGATTGAACCATGTATCGGATGCCTTAGATGTCATGAGGAACTCCAAGTGAAAGGAAGTATCTGCCAGCCTATTAACGATGACTTCGAAGATGTAGCTTGGAAACTAGCAGAGGGCGATGGAATAATTATCGGATGCCCAGTCTATCAAGGTGCAACTACTCCGTTATTAGAGGCTTTCTTCTCGAGATTCGAATGTTTTGGCTCAAATTTGGAGAAGAATCTAGAATTTTTAATGCCTTTTAGGAACAAGGTTGGTGGAGCGGTATCTACGGGTGCCTTAAGAAGCGGTGGACAAGAATATGTATTTCAGAGAATTTATTACTTCTTTATGTTTCAGCAAATGTTACCAGTTGGCATGATGGAAGGGTATTGTATGCGCGTATCCTCATTACAGGGTGGTGCCTGTATCGATTTTTATCCACCTGGATTTGAAGAGACCCCTATAACGCCTCCTGGTGTTAAAAAAACAGAGACGGAGAAACCCAAGGTTGCTACGGTCGAATACGACAAGGTGGGCTTAGAAACTTGCAGACTTATAGGTCGAAGAGTTGCAATTGTATCGAAGCATGTCAAGCCTTGGGCAGATAGAGAAAGAGAAGAATACCGCAAGTGGTTCATGGATTACAATCAAGACTATGGTGTAAAATATCGTCATTGGCACGCAACGAAAGAGTGGACAACTTAGAAAGTCAAACAAAAATTTTGAAAATGGTTTTCTTCTTAGTATAGAAGAGATGGGTACTGTGGTGAAACGTATTCTAGATTGTAAAAGAAGCGACTTCGAAAAGATGAGTAGTCAGGATCTCTTTGAAAGCATAAAATTTGCAGACGGACGCACTATTATGCAGCAAGTGTACGGTATAGGTCCGCCATTAGTTGATGAAGTTTCAAATGTTGAAATAGCCGCAGCTTTTGGAGCCGATCTTATAGAGTTGGTAGGCTATGATCCAAATGATCCGAAAGTTGTTGGCTTAAGTAAAGAGCTAACAGGAAGTAAAGGTGACAGCATTACAATAAATGATGTGAAAAAATTTGTAGGGCGACCTATAGGTGCGATGATAACTGGCATAACAAAACTTGAAGAACCAATAGAGAAAATTGCTAAAAACTTGGTTAAGCAAGGCAGCGATTTTATAAGTATTATTGAAGGGTCTAACAACTACATCAGTAAAGCTGTCAAGAAAGTGAAGAATGTAGTCAAGGACGAAACTCTAGTAATTGCTGGAAACGCCCATGTAATATGGTGGGAGGATTGGGGACGTAAAGAGCAATATAAAAAAGTTCTAACCCCACATGCAGTAAGAAAGTTCATTGAAGCTGGAGCTGATATTGTAAGAATACCTGGCGCTGGAACTACACCAGGATTCGGTGTAGATTACGCCACAGAACTTATAGATATCGTCCACGAAAGCGGTAAACTTGCACTAACTAATGTTTGTACTTCACAAGAGGGTTCAGATTTAGATACGATAAGAAATATAGCGTTATATAATAAAATGGCGGGATCAGACATCCATCATATAAGCTACACTGGATATTTAGCAAGTGTCGCGATTCCACAGATTATAATGGGGTACTCAATTGCAATTAGAGGAAGACATCATACTTACAGTAGAATGGCGTGGTCTCTTAAAAGATAAATCTGATAACCCTTTTTCTACACTGTGGCCACATTTCTAGAGTTACATTTTTGAAAATCACATTAAACATTAAAAAAGCAGTTTTCACATAGTACACGGGATCTAACAATAAATTGTTAGTAACAAAATTAATTAAACAAAAATACTTCGCAATTTTAACTTTTAATTTCTTTTTGTAACCTGTTTATAAATTTGCTATATTTGAAGTAAACCATCAACTAATTGTGGTCCATGGCTTACACTCAGTCTATCTGCTCCTGCCCTCAGAAGCGCTAGCGCTTGCGCAGTAAAGCGTGTAGCGCCAGCAGCCTTCACATACATGTAGGGACCGATAGCTTTACGAACTAGTTTTACATCACTTGTAATCGCGCCTACTGGTCCGAACCCACTACCTGTCTTTAAAACATTAGCCCCTGCATCTCTGATCATCTTAGCTAATTTTACAATCTCCTCATCCAAGAAGTATCCTGTCTCAAGAATTACAATTATAACTATACCCTCTTTTATTTCTCTAATCTCTTTTATTGTGGATTCTAGATCTTCTCTTGCTTTACGATAATTCCCTTTTTTAACCTCTGACACATTAATCCAGAATTCGATAGCATCAGCACCACTTGAAATAGCTTCTTTAGCTAATTGAACATAATCTGAGACTTTGACTCTTTTTGTATGTTTGAGTACATCTATGGGCATTCTCTTAAGCAATGGAGTTACAACTTTAATATCGCTTCTATTCAAATATTTCTTCGCTAATGACACATATTTAGGTAATATAGTAATGGCTCCAAACTTGTAGTTCTTAGCGATCTCACAATATTTCTTCAATTCATCCTCATTGAGGTCTGATCTGTCTATACTATAATCCATCTTACTAGCAAAATCATCTTTGAATATACTCAAAAAACTCTTCACCTCTCCAATCTAAAGATCTCTAACTACATTACTAAATTAGCTTACTTACGCATAAAAGTAAGTTTAATGGTGGAAAAAATTTTTTTAACTATATTAAATAGACCCAATCCGTTTCATAAAAGGAATTAGTTTTAAGATGGGATACTCTGTATTTCTAGATTGAGCTTTTAATTCCAAATCTTGAATTTTTTTGTTAAAATAACATCGTAAATAAATTTAGTCATATACCTTAAAGTTGATGTAAATGTTAAAAGCAATTATTTTCGATTTCGATGGCACACTTGCAGAGACAAAACAAAACATAGTGAAAGCGATACAAAGAGGTATTACAGATTATGGATGTAATGCGGATGACCGATTTATTGAAAGAAGGATTGGAAGTGGAGGACGAATGCTCCTAAAAAACATTTTTGATGAAAATAATGTGAATTATAATGATGATCTGATTGAGGAACTAATTGACAGAATAGAACTCTACCGTATAGAAGCCATAGATCAAATAAGAGTTTTTGATGGAACCATCCCTTTACTAAAAGCATTATATAAAAAGTATAAAATGGCGTTAGCAACCTTGAGCAGAAGAAATATTATGAAGAAATTACTTCAAAAAAAGGAGCTGATTCAATACTTTGATGTTGTAATCACTGCAAATGAAGTTACACATCCTAAACCAAATCCTGAGATTTTCCTTAAATGTGCAAGAAGATTAGAAGTTAATCCTAGTCATTGTGTTGTTATCGAAGATTCAATATTTGGGGTAGAAGCAGCGAAATCAGCTGGAATGCAATGCATAGCAGTCACAACCGGATCCTATTCTAAAGAGGAACTGGCAGAGAAAAAACCTGATTTAATTATAAGCTCCATCAACAATAAAATGGATATTCTAAAATTTTTAATGCAAAATTCATAGAAAAAAATAATCATTCATTTCGAAGATTAAAAGTAATGAAATACATCAAAAATCCATTATTAACACGATTAAGGCTGAAATACCAGAGATTAACATCATAAGTGTATTCTCTGTTTCGAGAATGAACACAAATGACACAACGAAAAAAAAGTGAAGATAATCCACTAAGCATCATATCAAGGCATTTCAAAAAAGCTTTTGGAGAATGTATAGAAGAGAAGATATTTGTCAAAGGAAAAAAGGCGAATAAACCATACTCTGTGGATTTACATGCTTGGAAGAAAGATGGACACTATTTAGAAGGATGGAAAATAAAGCCTAATATTGGTCATGTATGGGTTGAAGTTGAAAATAAAAGAGTGCAAACAAAACATATTGAAAGATTTTTAGACTCAGCGGAAGATGTGATGAAAGCAAAGAAAAATGGCGAGGCAGAGTGGGCACCTAATATACTTATTATTGCTTCTAACAGAGGCTTTACAGATGAAGCGGTAGAAAAAGCCAATAAAAAAGGCGTTTACTGCTTGAATATTAGACGCGACGCATTACATTTCTTGGGTAAAATTCCTGATACAAAAGGGAAGAGATTATTTCAGATTTTATTCTTCATTTTTGCAGGAATCATTTTTCTCAGCATTCTTTATGTGTTCAGCGTATTAATCAAATGAAAACTCTTAAAAATCTTATCTTCTCGAATTTGATTATCTAAAAATTGGGTATTATGATAAAGATTTTCTTTTACATGGTTCCATAAAATCTAATGTCGGAGAAATGATTTTGCATGATTCGTGCAGTTATTTTTGATTTTGATGGCACCCTTGCTGATACCAGAGAGAATATTTTGAACGCTTATCGGAGGGTTATTTCTGAGCAAGGTTGTGTTGTTAGTGATGATTACGTTGAGAGGAAGATCGGGATTGGAGGGCGAATGGTTTTAAAGAACATTTTTGACGAAAATAAGATTCCTCATAATGAAGATTTTATCAAAAAAAATCTTGCTAGAATTGAGACTTTACGTATTGAAGCTATCGATAAGATAAGAATTTTTAGTGGAACCTTGCCATTATTAGATGGGTTATATAAGAAGTTTAAATTGGCTTTGGCAACTATGAGTACAGGAAATATTATCGACCTTCTTCTTCAAAAGAGGGGTATGAAGAAGTATTTTGATGTTGTGGTTACAGCACGTGACGTTACGTTAGCTAAACCGCATCCTGAAATCTTTCTCACCTGTGCAAAAAAAATGGGTAAGAAACCAAAACAGTGTGTTGTTGTTGAGGATTCAATATTTGGGGTAGAAGCAGCGGAATCAGCTGGGATGCAATGTATAGCAGTCACAACCGGATCCTATAGTAGTGAAGAGCTCCTTGATGCAGGTGCTGATTTAATAGTTGATTCCGTCGAGAATAAATCGGAAATACTAAAATTTTTAAAGCGAGGTTAATCGTAGAATCAGAGCATTATTTTTTTCGGATTATTTTTTGAACAAAATACGTCAAGATCATAATCAAAGCTATAATGGATGAACTACCAGAGATTAAGATGACAAGTGTGTTCTCTGTTTCAAAAATGAATGCTATCGACACCGCGAAAATGAAGACTCCAAGGTAAAACGTTGCACCACTTCTAAGAAAATCCGCAAAATCTCTATTCAACTTTGAGTATCTGATCATCAACATCAAGATCGAAGCTAGCGCTGCTAAAATGATGACGATGGTGTATGTGATTTCCGTCCAGTAATCTCCAAAAGTGAGAAGAAGACCGATTTCATCTCCTACTAATCCTCCTCCCGCACCGAACAATATTGCTGCGACGCGGTTGATTCTCTCGTCTTCGATGCTTATTCCAAGCCAACCACTAACAACCAGCATTGCTAAACCATACCAGAAGTGGTGTATGTGATAGCCTCTTACCTCTAAGATTATGCCTGGAAAGAGGCTTGTGAACACTCTCGTTATTACGAAGGAGGTTATGAATGACATCAAAGCAATTATGGAGAGGTTGGGTTTAGTCTTAATCTTCTCATCCATTACCGATTCAACTGTTTATTGAGCAAAATGCAAATGATTATGAATATATTTATCGATTTATTAGGAGTATATAGAGATAGGAACTGATGGTGATTGTTTTGGCAGATTGCGTATTCTGTAAGATTGTCAATGGAGATATTCCTTCCAGCGAGGTCTACTCCGATGACCAAATCTTGGCTTTTATGGATATTCAGCCCGTGAACCCAGGACACATCCTAATAATTCCCAAAACACACGCAAATAATCTGAAGGAACTGGATCCTAATGTTGGCGCTCAAATGTTTAGACTCGCAATACGAGTTGCTGAAGCACTCAGAAAATCAGATGTGAAATGTGAAGGGGTGAATGTTTATCTGGCTGATGGAGAGGTCGCAGGTCAAAAAGTGCCTCACGTTCACATCCACGTTTTCCCCAGATTCACTGGAAATGGCTTTGGTCTTAAATTAGGTCCCGGCTATGGCACGCAACCTGAAAGAAGTGAACTTGAAGAAATTGCAGAGAAGATAAAGAGCAAACTATAGAGTTGGAACACTTGCGAATATCAACGCTCTATTTGTAATTTCTTGGTTCTCATTCTTCGCATTCTGTGCGATTGATTTAAATAGTCCACTTAGGCACATCATTCCCTTACTATTTGATTAATAAAAATGTGGCGACTCGGAAATAGAGAAGTCTATCATTGTCGTCAGACAATCAAAAAATTTTTTCGGACAATAAATGAAATAGATAGATAAGCGCAGATTTTATACTCTCCGCTTCAATCTGAGGACCAACGAGGTCTCTATCTGTCTGCGAGGAATATTCCAATACTTCCGCAGCAGGTTGTCTTTATCTTTCAATGAGACTTCTCGAAAACCGCGCTTCCTGTAGAATCTAATAGCCCACTCAGCATCCTCCCACGTGCCAACCAGAATTTCAGGTGTTTCAGCTAGTTCCTTTAAGTACTCCAGCAATCTTCCTCCGATTCCCCTCCTCTGATATTTCATAAGCACGTAGGAGTGCCTTATCAGAGTGGTATCCTTAACCGATTGGATTCCCATTACACCAGCAAAGCACTCACCTTCATCCCATCCATAAAAGACGACGCCTTCATCAATCTCTCTTTTCAGCTCCTCCCGTGACATGTAGGGTTCTTTCCATCGATCCTCTGGTATCACGCCTTTGTAAGCTGCCGCTGCGTCGTTTATTATGTGAAGTATCGAATCAAGATCACTTGAAGAAAGCTTCCGTATCATCTTCCACCAGCATATAAAAAGCTAGGTTAGAAATGAGGGAAGGTTTTTCCTCAGAACTCTGGACAACGGTAAACCTATAATCCCTCCGAACACGACTTGAAAAATGTTTCCTGGGACTTCCACAAATGCTGATACTGGACCGATTCCCATGATGTAAGCTTCCATCAGGAAGTATCCAGATACCATTACTACGCTACCCGTAGCCCAGGCTAAAATGTCCCTTGTTAAGGTCTCTCCATCACTAACGTAGCCTGCGATTAGACCCTCCAGTCCTTTCACAACAAATGTGTAAGGAGCGAAACTTGCGTAGCCAAGGATCAAGTCCCCAATTGCTGAACCTATTCCCCCAGCTGCGCCTCCTACTAGAGGTCCGAAGAGCAGAGCGGTCGTGAAAATCATCGCGTCTCCAACATTTATGTACCCACCAGTCGCTGGAATGGGAATCTGAAAGATAGATGTAGAGATAGCCACCAGAGCTGAAAAGACAGCGGAGATACTCAATGTAACTACTAATGATCGTTCCTTTGATGGCATCTTAAGTCTTCAATTACTTAATCAATGAATCTTTAAAATGTTTGCTTGGTCACAACTCTACTTTGAGATTCCATCTGAAGTCGAATTGAGTAGTTTACAGGTTTTAAATGTCTGCTGGTATCCAAAACATTAAAGACGAATAGCAAGTAATAAAATGAAGATTCAAATATAATTTAAAGCGACTATCCAACCATTAGGATGAAAATCTGAATGAATAAACTTGAAATTGTTGGACAGGGAGGTAACGACCTTTTAGTTAAGTCCCCTGATATGAAGGCGTCTGTACGAATTGAGGATACATTCGCGGAGATGCTTCATGAAG
>Ga0209636_10001429_pt1 | contig 24121 bp, 28 predicted proteins | sample DeeMarSWOR152_54_FD_187464 | JGI IMG/M metagenome (GOLD analysis project Ga0209636, IMG submission 187464) | Marine sediment microbial communities from White Oak River estuary, North Carolina - WOR-1-52-54 (SPAdes) (version 2) | ecosystem: Environmental > Aquatic > Marine > Intertidal zone >...
CGATTTGATTATTTAATTTTAATTTGTAAATTTTCATTTTCTTACCTCCTTTTACTGCCTTTGCTCTATTAAGCGGATTTTCTTTATTAACCGAACAATCTTTTTTCATACTCCAAGTCTACCCGAGAGCTGTAACACCTTCTTAATCATTAACTAGAATGTACAAAAGGTTTCCATTCCAGTAGGGGGTGGAAGTGTAAATGATCCCCAAATATTTCCAAGTATTGCGATCGTAAATCCGGTAAGCTTTTTTCTTTTTACGTTTCATGTTAATACCCTCCATTTTTTTCATGGTCTAAGTATACCCCTAATCCATGACACCTTAATGACAACTGAGTGAATTATTGATGAAAAATTAAATTGATATATTGCACTTTATGTAAATAATCAATATAATAAGTTTATTTTGCCATATAAGAAATAAGAAGTTTACTTTAACTTATTGATTATCAACTAATATCTTAATATTTGTATATAATAACTATATTAAAGGGGAATATATGAGGGGATCTTTATTTAAATCGTTTTATAGATATAGATATAGATATAGATATAGATATAGATATAGATATAGTATCTTTATTCTAGAATCTAATTAATTGATAATCTATTATCAGTAACTTCTCTTAGAATAAAGAGAAATATATACTAGATTCTGTATATTGATTAATAATTAACTGTTAATATATGAAAGATAATCAACTAATAACATCAATTGATAATAAATTAACTAAAAGACAGTGGAACTTCTTAAAGTTTATTGCTAATGGTTTAAAAGTAACAGAAGCTTATAAATTAGCAGGATTTAAAGGTAAAAATATTAACAGTGCCTATCTTCTGAATCATAGACTAAAAGATAAAATTAATGAGATATTGATTAATAGTGGATTTAATCGCAATAACTTTATGGTTGAATTGGGGAAATTAATTGATCTCCCCCTTAGAGATGATCAGAAACAAGTTACAATAGATCAAAAGATTAAAATATTACGTTTATTCAAAGACAGTTTACCAGAACAAAATAATCAAGTATCATTCACCAAGTTCACTATCATCAATGGAACAGTGCCTAATAAGCTAGAAGCTAATGACAAAGGCAATAGCGTTGTAATAGAGACTAAGAAGCTAGATGATGATGACAATGAGTCTAGTCCAATAGCGTCTTGTGTCTAGACTCTTAGACGGGTAGGGGTTGGACAGAGGGGTTGTCAAATGGACAGCATGGGCTATTAGACCCCAAACAGATTTTTAACCAAAAACTATAATAATCAATTATATTAATTAATATGCCAACTAATAAAATAACAATAAATCATTTCAATAAAAAATCTCATTTAATAGATAGATACATTGAAAGTGTAGCATCTTCCAACTATTTTTGTGATAGCTGTTTAAAATATGCAATAAGAAATTGTTCTAAAGAGTTACAAAGAAGGATTAAAAACCGAGCTAAAGACATAATTGCTTCATTATCAGACATAAACCAATAAAAATAGGGAATAATTGATTATCAAGTAGTTTAATTTTATTTACTGGCCCTATGGAAATAAACATAAAAACCTTAGTCGATTAAATCCTATAGAACGAAAAATGATAAGATTTAAATGATAGGTTATATTGATTCTTTTAATAAGTAAATATGAAATATAATGCAGTTTTAAAGAGAGTTGAAGTAATAGAATTAAATGGTAAGTTTGTTGTAATAGACTCTCATGGGAAGATTCAGAGTCGATGGGCGGATAGGCACCACGCCCTTGAACATAAAAATTTAATAAATAGTTTAATTGATGGAGCAAAACGTGGCGAACAAAAAAGATATAATAACAGATCTTTTAAGTAAATCAAAGCCTGTAGAGTCTATGCCTGGGTACTATTGGAGTAAAGAAAAAAAGATGCTTTTTAAACCTGGGAAAGGACCACAAGAACCCACTCTTTTAAAAAATATAGATTTAAATAAGAAAAAGACTTCTAAAGTCATTATGCGTAAAGGATTAAAATAACATGCCCTTACTAAGAGGAAGTAGCAGAAAGACAATTTCAGAGAATATTCGTAGAGAGATGGAGGCAGGAAGGCCACGGCGTCAAGCTATAGCTATAGCTCTCTCCAAAGCTGGAAAATCTAAATATAAACGTCCTAAAAAGATGAGTAAATAACATGGCTAAATGGATTCAAAAAGCAATTAAGCATCCTGGAGCACTTCATCGAAGTCTCGGTGTTCCTAAAGGGGAAAAAATTCCACAAAATGTGTTAGCTAAAGCAACTAAATCAAAAAGTTTAGCTTTAAAAAGACGTGCTATTTTAGCAATGACTCTTAGCAAATTACACAAATAAATTTTTCCAAAGGGACAAAGCTAGCCTCCCAATGGATTATGAGATCGGCTGCGTAGTCGACTGAGGTAAGGGTTTAGGATGGCGGGTAAATCTCCCCCACACGATGGATAGAATCCAAGAAACCTAGGAAGTAAAAAACCTCCCGCCCTATTTAGCGCCTTAGAGCATTGGTAGCTTGCTAGGCTCATAACCTAGAGGTAGTTGGTTCGATTCCAACAGGCGCGACCATTTAACGCTATTACATAAAGGTAATTAGGCATAATGCCAACATTAACATTACATAAACATCAACAAAGAGTAATAGCATCAAAAGCTCGGTTCATAGGCTGTATAAGTGGAATCCGAGGTGGAAAGACAACGATAGGTACAGTTTGGTTATTAAATCAAATTAACCAGGATAGAGAGTCTAATAAATATGGGGATTACTTGATTTGTGCTCCCACTAATAAAATCTTAGACCAATCCACGTTGCCAAAATTCAAAGAGTTCTTCCCTAATGATTGGGGAACCTGGAAAGAGCAGAAGTCATATTTTGAACTTAACTGGAATCGTCCAGGTACAACAGAACCCTGCAGGATCTTTGTAAGATCAATGGATGAACCTAATTCCATTGAAGGAATGGATTGTTTAGCAGCATGGATGGATGAAGTTGGACAAATGAAGAATCAGTCTTGGATTAATGTCCAAGGAAGACTTTCAGTTCAACAAGGTAAATGTATTCTCACTACTACTCCATATGCTGTTAATTGGTTTTATAGAGATGTCTATAAAAAGAAAGATGATCTAGATTATGAGATTATTATGTGGTCATCGATTGACAATCCTGCTTTTCCTAAAGAAGAATTTGAAAGAGCTAAGAAAACTCTACCAAAAGCTATATTTGAAAGAAGATATCTTGGAAAGTTTACAAGATTAGAAGGTCTTGTTTATCCAGAGTTTGATGAAGAGTTTCATCTTATTGAACCTTTCGAGATTCCTGAAACATGGTTGCGTTTTGGTGGTCTTGATTTTGGAAGAAGTAATCCAAATGCTATAATTTGTGTTGCACAAGATCCTGATTCCAATAATTTTTATATTTATAAAGAATTTTATAGAAGTGAAACTTTACTTAAAACTATTTCTGATTTTCTTCATCATGAAAATTTATCCTATGTATTGGCTGATTCTCAATCTGCTCAATTAATTGCAGAACTTCAACAATTTCATGGGAATCGCCATATTAAAGAAGCTGATAAGAATATTAATGTTGGTATTGAAAGAATAAGGTCTTTATTACAAGAAGGAAGATTAAAGTTTTTTAGAGATAAATGTTTGAATACAATAGATGAAATTCAACAATATCATTATTCTATTCCAAATCCAGATAAAGTTCAACAAGATAAACCAGTAGCTAAAAATAATCACGCGATGGATGCTTTAAGGTATGCTTTTTCAAGACCATTACAAGGACTATACATACATAAACCCCGAAAAAAGTTAAAAAGATTCTCAAAAAAAGTAACAGTTGGAGATGACTATACAGGCTATTAATTAGGATGATAAATATGATTAATAATAAAGATGAAAAAGAAACAGATTTAAAAATTGAAGAAAATCCTGAAAATAATCCAATTCAAATTTCTGCTAAAGATCCATCTGAGATGATGGAAAAACAAAAGAAATTAGTTGATATTTATATAAAGAAATTTCAAGCATGGGAGAATTGGAGAAAACCTTTTGAAAATATATGGGATGAAGTTTATAGACTTTATATGAATTCAAAAGAAAAACGTAAAACTCCTTCTCGATCTAATATCACTGTTCCTATTGCTTTTCAAATTATTGAAGCTGCTATTCCTAAAATTGTTAATACTATTTTTGCTTCTCAAATTGAATTTTTTGATGTTATTCCCACTAATCCTGATGATGAAGAATTTGCAAGTGTCATTAAATTACTTCTTAATTATCAATTAATGCAATCAAATTTTTTCATTAAATTTGTTGATTTTATTAAACAACTATTATTATATGGAACTTCTTATTTTAAAGTTTATTGGAAAGTTAAAAGACAGTGGGTTTGGGAAAGAAAACCTATAAGAGAAGATAACTTTAGTATTCTTGGTTTTAAAATGGGTTCTAGGATAACTGGATGGGAAGAAGAAAAATCCTACAAAATAGTCGAAAAACGCCCTGAAGTTGATGTTCTTGATATATTAGATGTTTTTCCTGATCCTGAAGCTCGTAACGAAAAAGAAGGATCTGGTGTTTTTATTCGATCATGGATTAATTTCAATGATTTAAAATTAATGGGAAAAGGGCAATTTCCTATTTATGCAAATACAAACAGTGATGAATTAAAACCAGATAAAACTTCATTTTCTACAAGCAGGAATCAAAGACTTAGTGCTAGAGGAGCAGCAGATCCTACTATCGCTGATCCAGAACAAATTGAAATTTTAGAGTATTGGGGACAATGTGATCTTGATGATGATGGCATTAAAGAAGAAGTTTATTTAGTATTTGCAAATCGTCGAGTTCTTTTAAAAGCAGAAGCTAATCCATTCTATCATCAAAAACGTCCAATTATTAGATCAGTTTTATTCCCAGTTCCTATGGAATGGTATGGAATTGGATTAATTGAACCAGTTATTTCAAACATTCATGAACTTTGGACACTTAGAAGGCAACGAATTGATAATATAAATATGATTATTAATCGAATGTGGAAAGTCAATTCTATCGCTGATGTTGATTTGGATACTTTAATTTCTGTTCCAAATGGAATAATAATAACTGATGATATGAATGCTGTAGAAGCTCTTGAAACTCCTAATGTTACTTCAGATGCTTATAATGAAGCTACAATTGTACAATCTGATATTGAAAATGCAACTGCTCCACGTTCAGTTCAAGGAACTCCTGAATCTGGAAGATTAGGACGTACTGCTAGAGGTGCTCAATTAATTATAACACAAGCTTTAGAGAAATTTGGAACAATCATTAAACTTTCTGCTGAAGAAATGGCTATTAAAAGAATTTTAAGGATGTTTCATCAATTAAATCTTCAATTTATTGATGATGATGATATTCTTCGTGATCCAGGAATGTATGGCCATTTATTTCAACAAGAAATTACACCAGAAATGATACGAGCTGAGGTTAAATTTAATATGGTTGGAATTAGTGATATGATTAATAAAGAAGCTAAAATTAATCAAATTGTTTCCTTTATGGGTGTATTTGGTAAAGTTTTAACCCCTGAAACAATTTCTGTTTTAGCAAAAGAAGTTTGGAAATTACAAGATATGGACCCTAAAAAAGTTAATATACAAGGAATGCAAACTACTATTATGCCAGGAAATGTAGTTGATGAACAAATTACACAATCTGTATTAGGTCAAACACAAAATCAAGGGACTCAAACTCCTATTGCAGTTCCAGGTGTTCAATCTACTTCAATAGAAGGCTAATTAAAATATAAATAATTTTAACCATTAATAATATAAAGGTCAAGTATATAATTCTAAAATGGAGAATTAAATGTATAATCTACCTGATAAAACTGTAGAAAAATTAAAAACAACAGCATTTGAAGGTGATCAAATAAGAGATTTTTGTAAACATCCTGGATTTAAACTTTATGCACAATCTCTTGAAGATATTATTTCTGATAAAAAAAATTTATGGCTTAGAGGAAGTGAAGAAGAAGCAAGAAATGCTCGATTTGAAGCTAAAGGAATTCAAAGAGCATTAGATGAACTTAAAAAATTTATGTTGTCTGGAGATAATGCTAAAAATATTCTTCAGACTAACTCCGATTTAAATAACCCCACAAAATAAGTGGATAAGTTATTAGGAGAATAGAATGAAAGATACAAAGAACGACAATCAAGCTGTACCTTCAGCAAATGTTGAAGATAATACAAGTATGACCGTTCCTAAATCTGCTGACACCTCTGATACAGTGGAGCAGACAAAGGATACCGCCACAAAAGATGTGCAAACTGTTGAAGAGTTTAATGCTCAGCAACGTTATGAAGACTTACAAGCAGAATTAGCTAAACAGACTAAGGCGTATAATGAAATTCGAAAAGAATTCACACGTCGAACTCAACATGAATCTGAACTCCAGAAAAAGCTGGATAAGGTTTATGATACTTTAGCTAAAGCTACTGAAACTCCGATTGACCCTGAGCAGTTTATGCGAGACTTGCAAACATATGGGCCTAAAGCATTAGAACCTTATTTAGAAAGATGGGTTCAACCAATAAAATCTGATTACGATAAGGCAATTGATGAAAGAGACTCCAAGATTCTTAGTCTTGAAACATCTCTTGAAATTCAAAGACGACGACTTGATAGTGTTAACTATCCTGACTTTATTAAGTTAGAACCTATCATGAACGAAATCGCGAATGAAGATAATTGTCCCGTTAATTGGAATCTTTCTATTGGAGATGCATTAGATGTTCTATACAAACTTGCTAATGATCGTAGTGCTGGAGAAGCTGTTAAATTAGCTGAAAAACAAGGCTATGATAAAGCTACGAAGGAACTCGTAAAAGAGTCAAAAACGACTGTTACGGGAGGCGGTAAAACTGCTGGTAGTACCGTGCCTGATCTTAATAAAGTCAGTGATGTTGATAAACTTAGAGAAATTGTTTCTCAAATGCACGGAATTGCTGACAGAGATTAAATGAAAATGGAGAATTAATAAAATGGCAAATCCGAATACTAACCTGACTTCTACGGTTGGATTTCCTAACGCTATTAAGATATATTATGATAAAATGCTACTTGATCGTCTTGAGAAAAGTATGCATTTTGATCAATTTGGCGATAAGAAAAGACTTCCAAAGAATGAAGGTAATGAGATTAAATGGACACGCTATACTAACTTTGCTGCTAACACAACGCCTCTTAGTGAAGGTGTCACTCCAGATGGTTTGACACTTGCTTCTACTCAGATAAGTGCAATTCCTGTTCAATATGGGGATTATGTTACTTTGTCTGATTTCTTAGTAGCTGAAGCAATTGATCCTGTGATTGAAAATGCTCTTGATGTGCTTTCATATCGAGCTGCTCTTTCACTTGATACAATTATTCGTAATACACTACATAACAGTGTCACTAATCAATTTGCTGGTGGAGCTGTTAGTGAAGTTGCTACTTCTGCTGTTTTAACGGCTGCTGAAATTAGAAAAGCTGTGTTTAAGTTAAAGAATAATGATGTGCGTCCAATTGGAAGTGATTTTGTTCTTTTAATTCATCCTGCTCAGTCTTTTGACTTGCAGAGTGAAACTGGAACTGGTGCATGGTTGGATCTTAATAAATACACCACAACTGGTCCTCTTTATAAAGGAGAGATTGGTAAGTTGTATGGAGCGAGAGCTGTTGAATCCTCAAACGTACAAATAGCTGCTGGAGCTGGTGCTGCTGGTGTAGATATATACCGAGCCTATGTGTTTGGTAAAGGAGCTTACGGATTGGTTGAATTAGCTGGTAATAATCTTAAAATGATTTCTAAACAGCTTGGATCTGCTGGTGCTGATGATCCTCTTGACCAAAGATCAACTGTTGGTTATAAATTCAGTCATATCACGAAAATTCTAGATGCTAATCGTGCAGTTGAAATTTATACGGCAACAAATGCTGCATAATTTAATAATTAGGTTTGGGGTTTCCCTTGATATTATTTAATATCTAAAAACCCCATAAAGTAAATGGCTGTCTAAGGAGAAAGAAAATGGCTTTTGCAAGTGTTATAATACAAGATTTAACATATACAGAAACACAATATGGTTTACGAGTTTATATTAGTTATTTAAATGGAGGAGTTGCTGGTTCTGAATATGTAAGTGTTACTAGATATGATAGCGGTGATTACTACATTAATGTAACAATAGCATCTGGAACTTCAACTGCTGCACAAATTAAAGCTGCTGTTGATGCTCATATTGATGCTAGTTGGTTAGTAAACGTAACAGTTAGTGGTACTGCATCTAATCCTCAAGTTACCTGTAAAAATACAAGTTTATCACAAGGGACGTTAGCAATTAAAGCATCTAAGGATTTTGGTGATGTTTTAAGAATTACTGCCGATACTGCTGGAAATGCAGGCAATAGTATTAGATTTAAATTGACTAGTGGTGGAACTGCTGGTTCTGAAGTTGTTACTGTTGCTAGTAACGATATTTCAGTACAAATTGAAGAGGGAGTTTCTACTTGGTTACAAATTAAAACAGCATTAGATAATGATGTTTCTGCTGCTGCATTAATTGATGTTTCTTCTGATGGAACTGCTCTTGATCAACCAGCCCATATTGCTTCTGTACCTAGTTTTACAGCTTTAACAGGTGGTTTAGATGATACAAAAGCTGCAACTGTTGTTCAAGATTTAACTTTTAGTTCAGATGATTATGGAACTTCGGATAATGGACGTAAAATATCATACACAATTGGAGCAACTGCTGGTTCAGAAGTTGTTACAGTTGCTGGAAATGGAGATGTTACTATTCAAATAGAAAATGGAGTTTCAACTGCACAGCAAATCAATGATGCTTTAGAAGCTTCAGAAGATTTTGATGGAGTAAAGGCTGAAGGTACAATAATAATTGAAGATTATTCAAAAGCTACTGAAGAAACTGCTACTGGATCAATTACAATTACTGATTATGCAGCTATGCATCTTACTGCTGCTGAAGGAGAAGTTGTAGTTGTTGATTATTCTGCTTTAGAAGGAACTGCTGCTGAAGGTACGATTGAAGTTTTAGAATATGATGATCCTGATTTTTCAGGTGCTACATTTACAATTAATGGTGAAACTATTACTGAAGGTGTAGATTTTGATGCAGAAACAGATAATGATACTACAGCTACTAATTTAGCTGCTGCTATAGATGCACTCGATGATGTTAGTGCTGCTGCTGTTGGTGCAATAGTTACTATTACTGCTGATGCTACTGGAACTGCTGGAAATAGTATCGATATGGCTACCTCAATGACTGGAGATGAAGTTAGTCTAAGTGGATCAACTTTAACAGGTGGTGCTAATGGAGCAGTTCTTACTGTTGCTGGTCATGTTTTAACAGAAAGTGTTGATTGGGATGCTGAAACAGATGAGGATACTACTGCTTCAAGCTTAAAAGATGCAATAAATGCTCTTTCTGAAGTTAGTGCTACAGTTCTTAATGACACAATTACAATTACTGCTGCTAATCCAGGAGTTTCAGGAAACTCTATAACATTAGAAACTTCTGATGCAGTTAATTTAACTGTTAGTGGAGCAACATTATCTGGTGGTATTAATGCAACTACAGTTACAGTTAATGAAGTAACAAAAACAGAATCTACAGATTTTAACGCTGTTACAGATAATGATACTACAGCTACTAATTTAGCTGCTGCTATAAATGCTATTAGTGGAGTAGATGCTGCTGCTGTTGCTGCTGTTATTACAGTTGATGCTACTGATGCTGGATCTGCTGGAAATTCAATTGATATGAGTAAAGTCGGTTCTGGTTTAACTCTTAGTGGAGCAACACTAAGTGGTGGACAAGATAATTTAGAAATTATTGTTGGAACTGACACATTAGTTCAAGGTACAGATTTTAATGCTGTAACTAATAATGATACTACAGCAACAAATCTTGCTGCTGCTATTGATGCTTTATCTGGAGTTTCGGCAACTGCTTCTACTAATGAAGTTACCATTGTCTGTGATACTATCGGTCCTGATGGAAATGATATTGCACTTGAAACTTCTAATGAAGATGCTGCTACTGTTTCAGGAGATACTCTTGAAGGTGGTTTAAATGCTTTAGAAGTAACTATAAGTGGTACTGCTGGAACTGCACAAAAAACAGTTAATGCACTTGCAACATCTGGTGCATCATAATTAATTTGCTGTGGGGATAGAATAGTCTATCTGAAAGGCAAGGATAACCACAATAAACAATCTTGCCAGAATTTAAAAAGAGGTTAATTATGCCAAATACGAATATGGATTTAAATAATAAAAAGCCAAAACAAGATGGTCCTCAACTTGAATTTACACTTCCTTATGGAGAAGTAAATGAACGAGTTGAAGTTGGAGATTATGGAACTGTAATGATTCCAGTAGAAGTTACACAAGTTAATGATGGAATGATTAGTTTTAGAAAAAGAGGAAAAGCATCATCTCAAGCTGGATTTGAAAAAGCTACTCCAGATCAAATGAGAGAAGAACTTCCTAAAGCGGAGAGATAACGTGGGAATTAAATTTCCTAAAACACCTGGACAAGATGGCGATGATGAAGCAATATCTCCAATATCTAATTCACGTAGTTTATTAGCTGCCGATGAATTAGGTAATACTCGTCGTCTTTTAGTTGATGCTGCTAGAAATCTTTATGTTAAATTTAGATCGATATATAAATTAATTTGGACAAGTGACACAGATTGGGATAAGGGGAGTATTCCATCTACAATAGAAGTAAATGGAACAGGAGATTCAGCCCAATTAAGATTAAAACAAAAAGATAATAATGATGATGATATTGATTATGAAACACCAGAAAATTATGAATTATCAGATAGCAATAAATTAGAAATTATTGATGGTGCTGCAAAATTAAAAGCTATAAGTGGTTCCAATAAAAATTGGACTTTTAATACTCCAACAAATTATACTTATGATTCAAATAAAATAGTAATCAGTGATGGTAAAGCATTTCTTAAAGGAGTAACAGGTGTTTATGCTCAATGGCATATGAACGCATCTTCTGGAACTAGTGTACTTGATTCTGGACCTAATGGATATAATGGAACTTGTATTAATATGGAAGATAGTGCTTGGGTTGTGGCTAAATTAAATAATGGTTTAAGATTTGATGGAATTAATGAATATATAGACTGTAATAATATTGCTAATTTTTCAAGAACTGATAGTTTTTCTATTGAAGCATGGGTAAAAACATCAACTCCATCAAAAATGATTGTGGCTCGTCACAATGGAACAAGAGGATGGTTTTTATATATTGCATCAGACGGTAAAATTTATTTTAACTTAAGTAATAGTTATGGACCAAACCAATTATCTAGAAAAAGTATAGGAAGTATTATTGATAATGCATGGCACCATATAGTTGCAACTTATAATGGAAGTATAACAGCAGCAGGAATGCATGTATATATTGATGGTTTATTGGATGATGGAGATACAACAGAAACTTTAACAGATACAATTCAAGTCGGTGTAAATTTAAGAATTGGTGCTTGGAATAACGGATTATACTTTAATGGAGATATGGATGAAGTTTTAATATACTCAAAAGTAATTTCAGCTTTTGAAGTAACACAACGGTATAATTCTGGAAATGGAACTGAAAATGAAGGTGTTGATCAAAATGATCCGGCAATTTATCCCAATATTGGATTTCTATTTACTACAAATTTAGATGTGTGCACTGAAACTGCAACAAAACCATCTGGAACAAGTATTCGCTATCACTGCAGTTCAGATGATGGAATTACATGGAAATATTGGAATGGTGCGATTTGGACAATAACCAATGATACATATAATCAAGCAAATTCAATAACAGAAGTAAATACTAATATAGGATCTTTAGCTTCTAGTGGAACATTTAAATTTCGTGCTTTATTACGATCTGATGGTTCAAACAATGTTGAATTAGATGACATTTTTATATCAGAACCAGTAACTTATTCAACTACTGATAATTTATATATCGATACTAAAGATGCAAGTCAAATTGCTCCAGCAGTTATACTGAATTGGTTAAGTACAGTAGTATCAAACACTAAACCAACAAATACAGATATTAGAATATTATTTTCAGTTGATGGAAGATCTACTTGGCTTACATGGAATGGTTCTAATTGGGTTAATCCAATATCAGATGTAACTCGTACTGATGCAACATCTATAATAAATGCGCAAAATAATTTTAATTTACTTCCATTAGGTTCTAATACTTTAGACGTAAGATTATTTTTATATACATCTAATTCTTCAATTAGACCATTAGTAGAGAATATAAATGTTATATCTAATGTTGGATATGAAATATCTGGAATTTATGAAACAAATATTGTTGATTCAAATATTACTAGTTTAGAGTGGGGAATTGTAGATTTTTCTTCCGTTATCCCCTTTGGAACATCTATTATAATTACAGCAAGAGCCTCTAATTTTTTAAGTGATATGGGTTCTTATGGAAGTCCCCTTTCTATTGGAGACAGTTTAGGGGCAATAGGAGAATTTATACAATTTAAAATTGAAATGAGTGGAACTCCTACAATTAGACCTTCAATAGATTATTTATCAGTTCAATATATAAATCCATCAATTCAAGAGGTTCATCCATAATGTTTATAAGTAATTTTCAAAATAAAATTAAAAAACTAAATAAGCAATTACATTTTATTGCTCCAACTAATTTATCTAAACCAATTGCTTTATGCCAAATTACTGATAATTCAATTGAACATATATGTGGAACTGATAGAAATAGCACTCCAGAATTTCCTATTTACGATAAAAAAGGACATATTTTTAAATCTGGTTGGAGAAGAGTTTTAATGATCTTATTGTCAAAAAAGTTAATAAATAAAAATAAAGCAGAAATTTTATTTTCAACAGTTTTAGATGGGCGTAAAAAACCATATCAGATAGAAGAATCATCAATTGATAGAGCTTTAAGACAAGCAGCAATTCCATATGATAAGGATGGAATAGATATGAAAAAAGATGATTTAATGGATATTGGTGCTATGATTAGGAAGGAGAGAGAACATGCTTGTTAGTGAAATTATAACAGATGCAAGAAAAGAACTTTTAGAATATGGAACACAGTTATTTTGGTCAGATGATGAACTTCTTCGATATTATAATAGAGGAGAACTAGACTTTGTTAATCGTACTAGACTTTTAGAAGATACTGCCTATCTCTCTCTTACACAAGGCATATCTCGCTATCCTTTACCCTCTAATTGGCTAAGTTCAAGAGCAATTTTACATAAATCTGAAGATTCTAGTAGGAATGTTAGCTGGAGAAGAATTTGGCCTAGAAATTTAGAAAAAGTTGTACAAGAAAGATCTAATTTTCTAGATACTTCTACTAATGCTCAGGGTAGACCGATAGTTTATTTTATTTGGAACAAAGAAATTTATATTTTACCTGCTCCAGATACAGAATCAGCTACTCAATTGATTTTATTCTACAAATCTAAGCCTCTTCCTATAACTGCTCCTTCTACAGAATCAGTTAGAATAGATAATAGTTTATCTGAAGGATTAACAGCTTATATTTTATGGAAAGCTTGGACTAAAGAGAAAGAAATGGACTTAGCAGAAGAGCAGAAACAAATTTACTTCAACTATGTTGGAGAAGGTAGAAGGTGGTCCAAGAAGCAACTTGGAGATGGACGCTACCAAATAGATATAGAATCCCCTGAGTCTTTTGGGGGAAGTTATAATCCATACTCACCATTAAGTTAAGGAGAATACAATGCAATTAAATGAAGGATTAAAAGTTACTGGACGCATTAAGCTTGAACTGTTTGATGAGTCTGGAAATAAAAAAGATGAAAGAGAAATAAATAATCTAATTGTTATAGCAGGGAAGAATTATCTGGCTGCATGGCTCATAGCTGCAACTCAAGCTGATTATTTTATGAAATATATTGGTCTTGGAGAAGGAACGACTGCTGCACAGTCAACAGATACAGATCTAGAGACTCCATTAGCCTCAAGAGTTGCAGGAGCTTTAACATCAAGCACAAATGTGTGGCAGAATATTGCTTCATTTGGTCCTGGAGTAAACACAGGAGCAGTTACTGAAGCTGCTTTATTTTCAGAGAACGTTGCTGGTACAATGTTTGCTCGTCAAGTGTTTGATGTCATTAATAAAGCTGCCGGAGATTCGCTTTCCGTTACTTGGCAAGTTACAATTTCATAATCAAATGAGACACGAAAAAACTACAAAAGAAGAGAAAGCAGAAGTTCGTCATAAATGGCGTAAAAAGCGACGATTAGAACAGTTAGAAATTATTAACCGCCTTAAAACACGACCATGTATGGACTGTAAAATTCAATTTAACCCTTGGGTTATGCACTTTGATCATAGACCTGGGACTATAAAAAGATTTAATGTTTCTTCTGCTATAGGATCAGGATCAAATTCAATAAGATCTATTCAAAAAGAAATAGATAAATGCGATATTGTATGTGCTAACTGTCATGCAAATCGTACATATAAAAGACTTAAGGAGAGATAATATGGCTGTTTATCCAAATTTAGCTTCAACAGACTCAGATTTATATGTTGCGGTAAATCAAAAATCAACAACTTTAACAGACAATCCATTAGCTGCTGGAGCTGCAACTGTTAATGTTAATGATGCTTCAGCTTTTCCGTCAACAGGTGCTATCACTATTGATGCAGAAATAATTAAATACACAGGAAAGACAGCTACTTCTTTTACTGGTTGTACAAGAGGTTTTGATGGAACTTTTGATGTTCAACACAGTGTTAATACTCCTGTTTATCATAGAATAATTGCAGACCATCACAATGTTTTAAAAGAAGAAATAAAAGCTGTTGAAGCAGATTTAGTAGCTTTACAATCAGCATTAAATGATGCTGATACTCCAGCCTCTACTGCTACAGATGTTAAAGATAGACTAGATCAAATTGTCAGTCAGATTAAAGTGATGACAGGTGAGACTAACTGGTATGATGCTCCAGATGCTACAATTACTGCTTTAAAATCTAGTGTAGATGCTAAATTACCGTTAGCTGGTGGCACAATGGCTGGTAATATAGCTATGGGAGGAAATAAACTTACTGGTTTAGCTGCTGGTTCAGGAGCAGGAGATTCAGTTAGATATGAACAGGCTCTTTTATTATCACTTGGTGGAATAATAACTGCTGCAACTTCCATAAGAAATACAGATGCTTTACATCTTGAAGGAAATGATCCAAATAATCAACACGCTCTTTTAACAATTGATACAAGAGAAGCTGGAGCTAATTTTAGAGGTTGGACATTTTTAGCGGGTAAAAATGCAGATACAGCATGGGGAAGTTATTCTTTAAGACTTTATCCTTACTCTACTGGAGCAATTGACGGAGATCTTGTATTTGCATCTGGAGCTGCTGCAAGTATTAGATTGGGACATGGGCAGGCTGCAACTGCAGATGCAACAACTGGATTTAGCCAAAATGCAGAAATAAAATCCACTGGATGTTCTTTTAAAGGAACTAATACAAACGACTCTGCTGCTGCTGGATATATTGGAGAATATATTGAAAGTGTTGTTACAAGTGCTACTAATTTACCTACTTCTGGTCAATTAGGAGATTTAACAAGTATCAGTTTATCTGCTGGCGATTGGGATATTGGTGTTAATATTGGATTTAGTCTAAATACAGGAACAGGGATGACTAGAATCTCAGGAGGAATTGGAACTGCCTCTGGTAATTCCACCACTGGTATAGTATCAGGCAGTAATTTTCATGATAGTACAGCTATGCCAACGGCAGCAGCTAACAGTTTTGTTTCTGTTGCTCCTTATCGTGTTAGTATCAGCTCTTCCACTACATATTATTTAAAGTTTAGAGGAAATTATACAGGTGGAAATCCACAAGGAGTTGGACGTATTTCGGCAAGGAGGGTAAGATAATGTTTATTGTACAAATTAATGAAATAGATTCAAGTTGTCATACACAAGAATGTGATGCTCTTACTCAAAAAGATAGATTTATTGCTTCTGGAGTATCTGAAGAAAATATTGTAGTTGTAGAAAAAGATACATTTGAACCTCCACAGGAGTAGATATGTATAATGAGTTCATGTATAATGAGCAAACATACAATGGTCCACATACTCTTCATGTAACACTATTATCAGATAGTACTGGACTAAGTGATTTACTTTCTCCTTTAGATGTAGAGAAGTTGTTAGAAGATACAGCAACTTTATCTGAAACTATGATATTTGATACACAAAAGCCTTTATCAGACATTGTATTTTTAGACGAAACTTTTACTAAGCAAATAACAAATAAAGGTTTATTTGACAGTGTTAGATTAAACGATTGGCTTTCAATTAAGAAAATTTTATCAGATCCTTGGAGTGATTAATGGACAAGGTTAAAATTGAAGTTCCTCAGCAAGACTGGGGAAGTTTAAACACAAAATATCCTGCAGACTCAAATAGAGTTGCAGACAATGAGTTTACTGCTGGAACAGCAAATGTAGACACTTCAACTAAAGGTATCCTAACTAAGAGATTAGGTGGAATAGAATATGGTGATTGGGGTGGAGTTCCTAAAGACCAATATGAAGCTATATTTTCAGATGGTGTAAGACACCTTTTAGGTGTAACAGGGGGGATATTAAAATATACATCTGGAGATGGACAAATACATACTGTTCTTTCTGGATTAACTGCTACAATTAACAATGAGTTTGCAACAACTCAAGATAGAGTTTATTTTGGTAATGGTGTACAGAAGAAAATTTATGACAGAGTTACTTCATATGGTGGAGTAACATATACATTTCCAACTCAAACAGTTAAAAATATGGGTTGTCAGGTACCAGGGACAGCTTTAAGTGCTGCTGGAGCAGGATCAGGTACAGGAGTTCCTGCTGGGTCATACAAATATAAAGTTACATACGTTTATTATGATTCTGAGGAATCTAATGAAGGATTAGAATCAACAGTTGTAACAATTGGTGCTCCTGAAGATATTGCTTTAACTAGTATTCCAGTTGGAGGCTATGGAGTCACACAAAGAAAAATCTATAGAGCTGAATCACCAGATTATGTAGATTACCTTCTAGTCAAAGTTATAAATAATAACACAGCTACAACTGCTACAGACAATGTGTCTGCTGGTACTACTGCAATTCCAATAGATAACTCATTACCACCTGACTTTACTTTAATTTCTTTATTTTTAGACAGACTATTCTTGGCAGGAGTTCCAGGAGATCCTTATTACATTTTTTACTCAGAACCAGGATTTCCAGACATATTTCCAACTACAAATTATATCCCTTGTAACCAAGAAGATCCAATTACTGCAATTGTAGTGTACTTTGACAGGCTAATTGTTCTTAATAGACGTTCAATGGGACAGATATTAGGACAAACCTCAGATCAATTTAGATATGCTCAAATTGAAGGGTCTGTTGGTTGTGTTGACAACAGGTCAGTTCAGGTTCGTGTTATAAATGGTGTACCTGTTCTTATTTGGCTTTCAGATAAAGGATTCTATGCTTACAATGGAAGTAGTGTTACATATATAAGCGATAAAATTGAAGATCAAGTTAATTTTAACTTACAACAATCAGTTATTCAAAAGAATAAGATAACGCACAGTGATTATACAACTTTTACACAAGGTACAGCTTCAAATGGTATAAATTTAGATTCATCGCCTGGTCAGATAACAACTAAAGGACCATATTGGGATACAGGTGCTCATCCTGGAGCTACATATGAAGAACAAACTAATCCTAAAAAGGCGTGGGACACACAGTCTGAGTGGGAAGATTCTAATGCTACAAAGACAGATTTAGTCACAAGAGCTGGTGATAATACAATACAGCCAATTAAGAATAATAGATTTGATTCTGCTACAGAACTACTAGGAAGTTTGTCTGGAGATCTTATTTGGGAATCAGGACAATTTAAACTCCCAATTTCAACTGATTGGACTGGAGAAAGTAAAACTGGAACATATAATCCAGGATTTTTAAATACTGAGACAGCTTTTTACGGAATTGATGATCTAGCTATTCCTATTAAAGTACCAAGAAAAGGAACTTTGACTGGATTTTCATTTACTGTAAAAATGACTTCTGCTGTAATTACTACATATCCATATACTGTACCATTTAATTATGAACTATGGTTCGATACTGGTGGACCAGGAGGGATGTTAAAATCAAAGGGAAGTACTGTTACTTTTACTAATCCATTTGGTACAATTCAAGAATTTAACTTAAATAGCGGTGTGCTTGATTGGTCATTAGAAGCTAATACAGTATATTGGTTAGTATTACGGCTATATCCAAATCAAACAACAGGTCCTTGGATACTTGTAATTAATAATGCAAAAATAACATCTAGTCAATATAACAACGCTGGAGCTTATTCTTATGGAAGAAAAGATTTGGGGGCATGGGGGAAATTAGAGCATACACTAACTAATGATCCAATTGGATTAGCTGCTGGCTCATATAGTTTTATAGCAGATCCAATTGCTAAAAATGGTTCTTGGATATCTCCACAATTAACTGGATCTTATTTTGATTCTAAAGCTGTATATAATTCCCTATTAACTCTTTCTGGTTCTTTCACAATTCCTACAACTTGGGGAACTAAAACAAATCAATTAATACTAGAAAGTAGTACAGACGGAGAAATTTTTACTCAACTTAAAACTATTTCTGTAGCTCCTTATTCTAGTAGTGTGTCTTTATCGGGACAACGGTATTACAGAATCAAAGTTTTTATGTCAACAACTGATAATAGAGAAACTCAAACTGCTACTAATTTTAGAGTAGATTTTCCTTCTACAGCTACTTGGATATCAGAAACAATAGATTGTACTTCTGATGTTACTTCCTACGATGCTTTAATTGTAGTTAATACAATTCCAAGTGGAACAAGTATAGCTTATACTGTTGCAACATCTGATGACAATATAACTTATCCAGATGGATATGTAGCAATTGGAAGTGCTGTTGTAAGACGTTATATTAAAGTTAAAGCTGTTTTAACAAAGTCTGGAGATACAACTGTTCCTTATATAAGCTCTGTTCTTTTAAAATGGCACATAGCTGCTGATTTTGTGTCTAAATCAATAGACACTGCAGTCACTCCATCAGGATGGGATATATTTCAAACTTCTTTTGCCGTAAATGGTGGTATAGTTACTTATTATATGAGAAGTGCTGCTACAGAAGGAGCTTTATCTGGAGCTACTTGGTATGCTGTTACAAACGGTACATTTCCCACTTCTAGCTTACCAACTTTACAATGGGTACAGTGGAAAGTTGAAATTGTTACTAATCCAGATCAAGTACCAACAATTGATAGTGTTACAATCAATTGGTTTATAGGATCTTCTTTACCCAGTATTCGTTGTACTTCTTTGTTCTATAACACAAATTATTATTTAGCTGCTGCTGAGTTTGAAAGCAGCACAAATAACATTATATTTGTTTTTGATCAAGAAGCTAAATGGAGAGTCTATAGAGGATTAAATATAGCTGTTTTATCATATTTCTTTAATAACCCTTATTTTGGAGATGCAGTAACAGGAAAAATTGTCAAGTTTTTAGAGAGTAATAGTGATAATGGAGCTGCTATAGAGTTTGACTTTAGATCTAGAGCTTTTGATTTTTCAACAGAAGGATTCTCTAATGATGATAAAGCAAAGATGTTAGAAAAGGTTATACTGTCTGGAAGAAATACTGGAGCTACTTACACCGTTACCTATTCAGTTGATGATGGAGATACTTTCTATGATTTAAAAGATAAAGACGGTAACTCTTCATTTACAACCTCAACAGATGGCAAAGGGTTCTTTAAATGGTTAAGACCAGACTATAGTTCAATTATTCCAACTGGATATTCGATAATACTTAGAATTTATAATAATGATACAAATGAAGTAGAAATTGATGGATTTAAAATGATGGCTTTTGTAAGAAAACATGATCCAATAGAATAATATGAAAACACAAAATTATCCAATAAGTGAACAACTATTACCAGAAGTTATACAAAGAAACTTAGAAGATTTGTTTCATTGTGCACATACACACGATTTAAGAACAACTGCTCCTTCTTCAAATGAAGGCTCAGTTGGAGATATTATTCCAGTTTTATTAAGTGGAACTGGATATTTATATATAAAATTTCCAAATATTGGTTGGAAACGAATTACAGCAAGTTAGGGGGTACAATATGGCATGGCAAACTTTAGTAGGAGCAGGATTAGCTGGAGCAGGATTAGCTGGCTCAATCTTTGGTAAGAAAAAGAAAGCAAAAGGTCCAGATATAGGTTATTTAACAGGAATAGTTAAACAAGGAGCTGAAAAAGCTAGAGGATTAACTGGACAAGAATATGAAACCCTTCAACCATTATCTCAAAAATATGGGGCAGGGATTGAAGAATTGGGAGCTGGTTATGAATCTAAGATACGAGGACTTGGAGAAGAATATCAAAAAGGACTGGCTGGAGTAGGAGAATCAGAAAAAGCTGCTAGAGATTTAGCAGTTGCATTACAACAAAAAGAAGAATATGGTGCAGTTCCTCTTCAACAGCAAATGATTAGAGAACAATTAGCTGCTGGTGGTGGATTAAGAACTGGAGCTGCTGGAAAATTATTAGCTCAAGCTCCTACACAAGCTGCTCAAAGAGTAAGTCAATTTAGAACTCAAGCAGATATTGAACGATTAAGTAGAGAAGCTGCAAGACAAGAAGAAGGAGTTAGAAATCTTTATCAAACACAGGCTGGTGCTGCTCTCACTAAACTTGGATTAGATCAAACAAAATTACAAACTCTTTTAGAAACTGGAAGAACCGATATAATCAATAAATATGCTAAACTTGCTGGAATTGACGAAGCTGAATTAAATGCTATTCTTGGAATTCATGGATTAGCTACTCAAACTGAAATGGCTAATGTTGCTGCTGAAAATGCCCGTCAACAAGCAATATTAGAACAGCTTGGTGGTCTTGGTACTTCCTTAATTGGTTATGGTCTTGCACAACAACCAATTGTTAGAAAAGGACCTTCTGCTGAAACATTAAGATTTGTAAGAGGATATTAAGGAGAATTAATATGCCAGAATATAAAATACCAAAATTTAGTACTGAAGAACTTTTAGCTGCTTTTGGTTCTCAGGTATCACCTGCAGGTGTTATAGGAGCAGGTAGAAAAGGATTTGCCGAAGGTGTCAGTTTAGCTGAGACAATAGAAGGAATTAAATCTAAAAAGCTTAAACAACAGCAAGAAGTTGCTGAAATTGAGCGTAAGCTTAAAGCTCAAGAGATGTTAGCTAAAACAGTTGAAGGTAAACCTGAGATAGAGCGTAAAAAAGTTGCTTTACAAGCTCTTGCCCCTAAACATGCGATTAGACCAGAAAAAGAACAAGTTCCTATGGAACTAGAGTCTTTTGAGCACAAAAAAGGAATGGAAGAAATAAAGTCAGAAATAGAGAAAAGAAAACTTCTTAGTACTGCTATTAAAGCAGGCCTTCCTCCTGAGAAAGCTATTGCGCAACTTTATCCATCTGAGACTTTAACAAGAGCAACAGCACCTATGACTTTACCTATGATTAATATAACTACAGGAGAACGATTAACTGCTATATGGAATCCCGTTGATCGAACTTTTACATCTGGAGATAGAGTTTTAGATCCTTCTGAATGGATTAGAGATTATAAACCAGATATAAGAACTGAACCTGGAACAGAAGAATTACTTCGTATAACTTCTGCTGGAACAACTTCCCCTTTAACAGGGGCGGAAAGAAGACCAGAAAAAGGTAAACCAGTAACTAATTTAAGTCAACTTAGTGCATTTGAAAAAAATGAGGCAATAAGAACTAAACAAGATTTTCAAACAGACCCAACAGCCAAATTACTTTCTGGAGATTTAACTACTTTGTTAGTGTTAGAAGATTTAATTAAAAAACGACCAAAAGGAGCAGTTGGATTAACTCGTACCCAATTAACTGTATTTGCTGGTGAAAAAGGACGTTTAACAGATGATGATATTAGGCGTAATAGTGGAAGTCCTGCAATAGCTGATAGATTAATAAGAACATATAATGATCTTGTTCATGGAAATCTAAGTACAGTAGATTCTAAAGATTTTAAGATTATTGTAGATTTAGTAGGAGCTAAAAAAGCTCTGGAATTAGATAATATATTAAGTGATTATACTACTGCTATTGGATTACAAACCCCAAATTCAGAGAAGTTTGTTAAAAGATATGTGAGTAGTGGTACATGGTCTAAGATTGAAAGAAATCTGAAAAATGTCAATAAACTTTCAGATATTACTCCAGAAAAAATGCAATCTTCTGGCGGATATACTTATACGGTGGAATAATATGGCAAAATTAAAAATAACAGCGAAAGATGGAAAAATTTTAAATATTGATATTCCAGAAGGGACAGATCCTTCTCAATATAGCACTATTGTTGATGATGTAATGAGAGATTATGAAAGTAAAACACAAACTCTCACAAAAGAAGATTACATGAAAGCTTATGAACAAATTCCAATTCCAGCTTCTATACCAGGAGGACCAATAGTTCCAGGAACAAAAGTTCCTATGATTGGAAGTATTGGAGAATTTAAAAAAGAAGTTCCTGAAAAATTAGCAGAAGATATTGGTAAAGCTGGATATCCTCGATTAGGTGCATTAGCTGGAACTGCTGCTTATTTAGCTCCAGAGATAGCCTTATCAGCTCCTTTAGGAGAAATAAGTGTCCCTGGTGCAAAAGCAGGAGTTAAAATTGCCAAAAAAGCTGCTAAATTCACTTTTGGTCCTCGTCTTAAAACTGCTGCTAAAGCATTGGGAAAAGCTGAAGAAGAAGCTGGAATTGCAGTTGAAGCTATTAATAGAAATCTTCCTAGAACTCGACAAGCGATGCTTGATACATTAGAATCATGGAAACCATTGCATAAAGCTTCAGTAGAAAATATTAGAAATATAGGAAAAGAAGGTTTAAATATAATCAGAAAACAAGCTGGTGACTTATTAGATTTTCTTAAAGTTGCTAAAGCAAAAGCACCCAAACAATTATTGACAAGTAGAGAAATTGCTATGCTTTCTAAAATTAAAGACAATGTAACAAAAGCATTGGTGAAAGAAGCTCCTGAAGTTGGACATAAAATTACAGAATATGCCTCAGCAGCTAAAAGAGCAGAACTATTAAAGAAATTAGGTAAAGTTGCTGGATATGGTGGTGGAGCTGCTGCTCTATATGGTTTAGGCCATTCATTGCTGAATAAATAAGAAAGGAGTTTATTATGGTTCGTAAAACTTCAAGTGAACTTATTATAGAACATTTAAGAGGAATTGATGATAAATTAGATAAAGTACGTACTCAAGATATTCCTAATATGAAAGCAGATATAAGAGAACTTAAAATTAAAGCAAGTTTTTGGGGAGGTATAACAGGATTAATTGGAGGATTTTTAACGTTTTTAATTCCACATAGATAGGATAATAATATGTGGTGGGAATCAACAGATCATGGGATTATTCCAATTAACCGAGTAAAAGTTAAATGCCCTGTTTGTAAAGAAGTTTTAACAACCAGATTTCCTGAAGATCGTATATGGACTTACTGCAAAGAATGTAAAACAAATTTCTACTATCCTCCAAATAAAGATATTCCAACTCAAGCTAAACCAGATTCTCTTAAATATGACTCTAAAAAATGTAATTGTGGAAGATGCAATAGATAGTTTACCGCACTAGTAATTTTCTATCACAGTGAACACAAAATTGCCATAATTTTCCTTTCTTATCTTTTTCAATATATTGAAATTTGCATTTCTTTTTACACGGATTTTTAGATTGCCTATCTCTTTTCTCATATTTCATATTCACTCCTCTTAGAAACAAAACAGTCAAATTAAAATACTTGATAATCAATGTCTACAAGATTCATACTTTAAGGTTGTTAACTTATGTTAACTTATTTTAAATGGGTTAACAATAACTGTAAATCTTGAATAAGAGCTTCTACTTGCTTTT
>Ga0209636_10001431_pt1 | contig 24113 bp, 25 predicted proteins | sample DeeMarSWOR152_54_FD_187464 | JGI IMG/M metagenome (GOLD analysis project Ga0209636, IMG submission 187464) | Marine sediment microbial communities from White Oak River estuary, North Carolina - WOR-1-52-54 (SPAdes) (version 2) | ecosystem: Environmental > Aquatic > Marine > Intertidal zone >...
AGTTACCCTCCTCAGTATAGAACTTGACCGCAAACCCTCGGGGATCACGCTCAGCATCCGCCGAACCCTTCTCCCCACCCACCGTAGAGAACCTCACAAAAACCTCCGTACGCTTTCCAACCTTGGAAAGGAACTTTGCCTTGGTATACCTCGTTACGTCGTTGGTCACCTCGAAGTATCCTCCCGCACCAGCACCTTTGGCATGCACCACACGTTCAGGTATTCGTTCACGGTTAAAGTGGGCTAACTTCTCAATCAAATGGACGTCTTGCATCAAAACCGGACCACGGTCGCCCGCGGTCATAGAGTTCTGATCGTCATCCACCTGCCTGCCAAAATTCGTTGTAAGTTTCCTTTTACCTGTCATGTGAAGCCTCCTTGTTCATTCACAACCGTTATTGCTACGTACACCCTTCATATAATCATTACGATCGATCGATTCTCATTCTCTCATCCTGCGTCCTACCAGCCGTATGACCCCCAACAAGAAGTTGATTCTCGGCACCCTATGCATGTAGACCTCATAGTCCTCGCCAAACTTCTCCACGAGTTCGGAATCTTCAATCAAAGCGGCTGCATAGCTTAACACCATACCCACGATGCCCATAATCGCGATCAACCAGTGTTGCGTGATGAGGAGCAGCGCAAGGCTGAGCACCATGAAGGACAGATATATCGGATGTCGGACAACACCGTAGCTTCCGCTTGTAATGAGAACGGTAGTCCGTCCCATGATCTCTCTCCCCTTCTTTCGAAACTCGTACATAGGCACAATGAGAAAGACAATTGAGACTGCCAAGATCACCCACCCAGCATACCTGAGTGCTTGGAAAGCAGCCTGACTGTAGAGGAAAAAGCTGAGTATGATCTGCAACAACCAAAAACCCTTCCAAAGAGGAACGTATACTTTCAACCACCCTTTCATCTCGAACAGGGAACACGCCTCCCCCTCTGGGGGGAGCCTTTGACCGTAACGCTTCGACTCTGGGTTCGAACAGCGACCGTCAACCCGGTATCTACAGTCGCTATGAGTCCGCGTCTGACCTCGTCCCTGGTTTCAGAAATCACCTTGCAGTTTTAAACACTTCCTCGGTCGATCGACGTTCGGTGACTCTCTTCATCCTGCTCTCTACCACATTCCACACAGTCCATGGATATCGATTTTGCCTCAAAACTCCTATACCACCAAGGCTGTTACAAAACATTGGTATGGTCGTAGCATTTGACCTAGAAACCTCCGGGCTAAATGGCTACAACCACCAGATAGTTCTGATAGGGATGAAGCGCCACGGCGTGATTGAGCAGTGGAAGATATGGAAGACAGAAGATGAGATCAGTATGATACAGAGCTGCTTGAGAGCCCTAGAGCAGGTCGATCCCTTCACGGAAACAATAGTCGGCTACAACAACCTGAAGTTCGACGTTCCCTTCATAACCGCTCGGCTGGAAGTCTTTGGCAAGATGACACCAGAAACCTGGGATATGCTTCACGGCAAGAAGTGGCTTGACCTCTACCAGTTCCTAGGAGACGACTGCAGAAGCCTGACAAGCTGGCTACATAGATTGGGAATACAAAGAGAACATGAAGAGATAACCGGCAAGCACATCCCCGAACTCTTCAAAACAAAGCAATACCAGAAAATCGAAGAGCACAACATCGACGACCTGAACACCTCGGAGGAACTATACAACACGCTCCACCTGAGGTTTCCCGGCCTGCTCAGAGCTTAGCCCAAAATACTCAACGAGTCAGATCGCCACAAGAGCCCGATCAATCGATCCGCCCAACGAGTACACCGTCTCGAACGTAGGTTCCCGGTCCGTCGCACTAATTCAGGATCGATCGATGCGGGTTGGTGGATTGTTTGTGCTTTGCGCTGACGGCGTTCATGATCGATGGGTTCCTCTTGATTTCCCTCTCCAGGACGAACGGAAATGCGAGGGTTGTTATGATCGCCATACCGACCAATGCAGAGAATATCTCCGGCGTGACCAGGCCGTATCTTCTAGCGAGCAGTGCGATCACCAATTCCACCGATCCTTTGGAGCTCATCGCCCACCCGATAACGTGAAGTTGTCTCAAGCTCAACCTGGAGAATGGTTTGACCAAGATCACTCCGGCGATTGCACCAACGATCGCCATTACGGTCGCTGCGATCATCAGCGCAGGGTTTCCAAGGACAAGGCCTATGTCGAAGTTCAGGCCAATGTTTGCGAAGAAGAAGGGGACAACAAACGCCAAAGTTATCAGTCTGGTGGTCTTTACAATTTCCTTTTCGCTCTTCCTTCCCATTTTTTTCATCGAGACTTGGAGCAGGAAACCCGCCATGATGGCTCCGATGAGGTATCCGATCTCAAGAATCTCGGAGAGCGCCGCCATGCTGATCACGAGGATTACTACTATGGAGAAAAGCTCCACGTCACCTCCATTTCGCTTAAAATAACCTAGTATCTTGGACATGATCTTGAAAAGCGTGAATGATATTGCAACGAAAGCCAGAAGCTGCAGCGGCAGATAAGCCACCTCAAGAATGCTTCCGCCATGGATCAACATGGCTATGATGCTTAGGAGGAAGACCTCTAACAGATCGTCTATGGTTCCAGCTGCAACAAATATCGCACCCAACCTTGTGTTTAAGACGTTTAGATCCATTAGCACGCCAACTATGGTTCCTCCTGCCGTCACCGCTAGGGCTCCCCCGAAGACAGTCGCAGCCGTCACACTGTATCCCATCGCAGTGAGAAAGGTGAAGCCTAGGATGAAGGGAGCCGCAGTTGAGCCTAACGCTACAAGGGCGGAGTCTCTCGTCGTTTCTTTTATCTTCTCGATATCTATCTCTAGACCTGCCAAGAATAGCAGGAATACGATTCCGAAGGTTGACAACAGATCGACTGCCAGCAAAGATTCAGAATTGAATAGGAATGCTTTGAGAACTGGAATTCCAAGAATCATGCCCGCGAGAATCTGTCCAACGACAGATGGAAAACCGATCTTTCTGGAAATGGTGTTGAGTAAGAAGGCTGTTACGAGGATTGCCGACAGCACAATGAGCGTCTCAGGCATTGTATCATCTCCTGTGGGCTTTCACTCACCGATAGCTTCCTTTTTTCAGGATGTAGCTAGACTCCTCTGTTGCGGCTCTCCAGCCTGCTCGAAAACGCGTAGTAGAAGGATGACGGCTGCTTGAAGGAAAATACAGGTGTCACCCCGGCAAGCAAGAGGCGCGTATATGATCCCTTCCTATACTCGGTTGTACCTGAAGCCTCCCGCTGCCGAGAGGGCTACCTATAAAGATTGTGTCAAGGGGGCTTAATCTTGGCGATTGAGCGTGACAGCAGGCTCCTTCATCCCATGCTGGGCCTGATTTTGCTCTGGCTCTTAGACGTAATCTCTTGAACGCCTATGGAGTTCTCTAACTGCAACAGTGAACCATTGTTTTTCGTTGCAGGGGAAGTTTTCTCCGATTCCGTTGGCGTCTTTGGTTTCTACGGGTGCGGTTTCATTTCTCCTCGTCTACTCCCTGATGTTTAGCATCTTCGATAGCTAACATGATCTGTTAAGTTGCTTGAAAGCTGACGCTTGGCGTTGGGCCCCGTGGTCATAGCCATCACGCTGGCACTGTTCACAGGGATCCAAAACTACTCATCCAGATGACAGTTAGTTTTATGTTAACTTCCAAGCCTAAGCTAGGGGAAGAGGACTCTGGTCGGTTCATAGAACTCGATCGACACCAAACCCTGATCGTTCTGGCTGCAAGACTTGTGATGCTCGAAACCTTTCGATCCTCTCCTCGGGTTCTACCCAACGCATTCAACTCGGAAATCTGGCCGAGCCGGGTCTCAACATCATGATTGCTTTGGTCTCGTTGGTGGCTTCGATCTTCGCTCCACTGTTCCCCTCGTGTTCCAAGCTTGCTTGGCCGCGGTTGTTCCTCCTCCCTAAACCAAGGCCCCCCGCCCTCTGCAGTCATCCCGTCTTTTGAATACCCCCCCATCACCCGTCTGACGCAGGGGAGTTAACAGCTCTTACGCTCAAGGGTGTGAAAAACGACCCCTCGGCCCCTCAGCTTGCAAGGCGACCTCGATCGGAAATAGGTGAGTGGAATAGGGTAACTGAGAGCCTTTCGAGGAATGCTTCGATCGAACGCTGACTGTGCAACACTATCTCTTGGCCATTCTCCGCTTGATCCTATCCAAGGCTTTCTCCGCTTCCATCCGAACAAATCCGTCATCCTCTTCCACGATATTCTTGATAGATACGATACAGTCTCTCGATCGATCGCTGAGTTGTGAGCATGAGTGCATGCGCGGGATCCAGACTCTGCCTTAGAAAATCCTTAGGAAGGGTAAACTGGTTACTCGAAGAGTTCATTGATGGTCATCAGGCTCACCGCAGCCAAAGAAGGCAGAATTATCGTAGTCATAAACGAATCTGCGTCCAATACCAGTCCGGCGGCGATTGCGCTAATCCATAGAGCGATATGGCCGATAATGGCACCTGACTTCTTCTTATGCAGAAGAGCTACCTTGTCATAAAGGATTGTCCTGAGAAGAAGGGTATATGCAGCCTTTCCTACGGGATTCAAGCTGTATCTTCCGTCCTTCAGCTCAAGAAAGGGAGCGAGAGTCCTCAAGTGATACGAGAGAGTCGGGCTGTCAGGAGACCTTGTGACTTTCATGATATCAGTGAAGGTAGGTTTCTTCCCTTCACCTATGAATCTCAAGATGTCCCTTCTCCTCTGATGGTCCAGTGCTTTGAAAACCTCCTCCTCCAAGCTCACAAACTCTCTCTCCTTGGATTCGCCCAAGCTCATCGCCTGAGATTGAATATCTAGAGAGAGGATTTAAGGTCCTCGGTGAAACAAGTTCTAGTAAAATTCATTTCACTAGATAACAGGCTCTGTAGGTGCTCCTCGATCGATCACACTTTTTAAGAAACTCGGGTTGAAGCGCTAGAGGAGGTGAATCTAGGTTGAAAGAATATGAATGTGTGCAGGTTAGCCGCCACGAGGATGTGGGCAAAACGATTGGGGAATGGCAGAAGAAGGGCTGGCGTCTCCACAGCTATCAAACGTCTGGCATGGGCGCGGGACCAATGGCATACAAGGTCAATCACTACCTGCTGTTTGAGAGGGGCGAGTGAGTCGATCGATCCAACCCACGCACCAAAAGGCTCTTATAATCAAACTCTCCTACGGGAAGTCCATGAAGATTGGGGAATTCATAGAAGGCATCATTTTGATGGTATTGGGTGCCCTGATATTGGCCGATGGAGTAGCCGGATTAGTCATGGATACATCATTTATCTTCCAAGGCGTCGATCCTTTGTTCAAACTTGTGGTGGCGCTTATCAGCATCATTTTAGGGGACCTGCTACAACGAGAGAGCAAGAAATAACCTGCCTCTTCTTCACCATTGTCTTCCGAGAGGCTATCGATCGAAAAACAGGGCCGTCGTAAGCATGGCGGCGTGACGCAAATAGCCACGGGCACCCAAGGCTATGCGCCGGTACGACCGTCAGTTTTATATTCATTTCCAAGCCTAAACCAAGGGAGGAGGACAAAGGAAAGAGACGGGCATAAAGGAGGTGAGAATCGAGATGGAAAACTTCGAGTTGAGGGTGAGGCTCTCAGTGCTGTGGCTCTTCAACATAATAGCCGAGGCAGTTATGCTAGTGTTGGCCTTCGCGTATCCTGGGACCCTCGAACAAATCATAGAGGGAGAACTTGCACTTGGACCTGTGGATGAGATTGTAAGCGCGATTGTGATTCTGATTCCTCTGGTAATGGCGGTCCTGACATTAACCGTGAAACATTCGATAAATCGCTGGCTCAACATCATTCTAGGCATACTCATCGCTATTCTATATTTAGGCAATTTCTTCGAACTAATCACCACAATGCCGGCTCTTCACATCCTAATCATTAACCTTGCAGCATTCATGGCTCCAGCACTGATCGTGTGGTACTCATGGAAATGGAAGACCTAAAGCCTCCCTGATGAGCTGACGAGAACCAATCGCGAGCGATCGAGCCAAGCAAACTCAAAGCTTTTAAAGAAAATGGAGCGAACCATCTGCGGAGATATGAACAAATGCCAATAGTTGAGATTACTAGCCCAGCGTTCTCTCAAGAAGCAAAAGACCGAATAGCGAAGGAAATCACAGATTTACTTGCACAGGAAGAGAAGGCAGCCATCAAGATCGATACCACACCCATCACCGTCGTAATCTTCCGTGAGATCAAAGTACCAGACCTGTACGTAGGAACGAAACCACTAGCCAAGGTACTGGAGACACTTCCAAAAGCCTAGGAGCCCTAAGCCTCACAAAAAAAAACATCCCCCATCCACGAGCGAACGACAACACATGCCTAGCTAGTATTCTGGATCGAAAAACGAGCGTCCCTATCGATCGATACAGCTTTCAGGAAAATTGTCGAATACTTCATGGACGACGAACAGCTTATGGAACCGGTGTCCAACATCGAAATCGTCAGTCTTTCTGACCGAGAAGCAGTTGTCAAAGTGAAGAACTCCGTGACTTTTGAAAAATACAGGGACACGATAAAGAGGACAGGTGTTGACCTCGATGTGGAGGAGATATGGGAACCTAACAGCAAGGCATACAAATAGACGGCTAAGGATTTCTGGGTCGATTGGACATACAAGCTTGAAAAAGACGGATGGACACACATAGTAAAACTGAGATGAGTTCAACTAGTTCTCGAGCGAAATCAAAGAGACATGTACTACTGGCCATCATTGGTCCAGAGTGTTGGATAGTCTGACCACCGACATTTTCCAGCATAGGAAGGATGGGCGCCCTAGGCTGTGTCTGAGGTAACTTGCCTCCGACCAGAAAGATCTCTGATTTCGCCGGACTCTCACTGGCTCATCAGGGAGACGGAGGTTCCTGAACTGAGCCCGATCGATGTCACGTTTCGTCCGGTCGGACCGTCAGCTTCCCCTTTCAAACAGCAAGTAATGATTGAAGATCGTGCCATAACCAGTCGCTTGATATGTGTGGAGACGCCAGCCCTTCCCCTGGTACTCCTCAATTACTTCGCCGATGTTCTTGTGATGGCTAACCTGCACACATTCGTACTCTTTCATATTTGCCTCACCTCTTTGTGTGCCTTGAGAACAAGCCCGCTTCATAACCCTTTCATCACGCATACATGAATACGCGGATGCGATCACCAAAGAGGTCCCCAGGAGCAGTGCACGCATGACGGCTATGACACGGGAATCCAACATTACGGATCGATCGGTTGAGGGCTTTGCTACCTGCCAATTAGGTCCCTTTGACGGCGGTTCCCACAGTCTTTCCCAGACGTCTAAATTCTTCGAGGTCTTCGCTGGACGGCTGCCATTTGCGCCTCACCCCTTCGCACACAGGAGGGATTTTGCACTTCTGGAGGTGCTCCTCGATCAGTTTGACTGATTCGCCGCTCCAGCCGTACGATCCGAAGGCCGCCCCGATCTTGTTCTGGAATTTGAGTCCCTTCAGATCTTCTAGGATGGGCGTGATCGTTGGCAGCAACCCGTTGTTGAACGTGGGGGAGCCCACGATAATAGCTCGGGCACGAAATATCTCTGTGAGAACGTCGTTGCGATCGGCGACCGCCATGTGGAAGATCTTGTGGTCTACGCCGGCTTCACCCAGGCCCTCGCCTATTGCTTCCGCCATCCTCTGAGTGGCTCCCCACATTGTGTCGTAGAGAACCACCGCCCGCTGTTCAGGTTGTTGTTGTGCCCACTCTTTGTACTTGTGAACGATTTGCAGGGGGTTCTCTCGCCAGATGACTCCGTGGCTCGGAGCGATCATATTCACTTGGACGCCCATTGATAGGAGTTCGTCGATCTTTTTGATCACGAGTTTGCTGAATGGGGTGAGGATGTTGGCGTAGTACTTCAATGCCTCCTCGTACAGCTCTTTCTGGTTCACTTGGTCGTTGAAGCGGTAGGCTGTGGCGTAGTGTTGGCCGAAGGCGTCGTTCGGCATCAGGATGTTTTGCCCTGTGAGGTAGGTGAACATGCTATCTGGCCAGTGGAGCATTGGGGCCTCCACGAACACCAAGCTTTTCTCTCCGATGTTGATCTCATCGCCGGTCTTGACCGTGCGGAGGTTCCACTCCTGATGGTAGTGGCCTGAGATGCTTTCGGCGCCACGTTTTGATACAACCACCGTAGCGTCTGGAGCGTGCCGCATAACGGCTGGGAGGCTCCCGGAGTGATCCATCTCAGCGTGGTTTGCCACAACCAGATTGATTCTGGCCGGGTCGACTACCTCCTTGATGTTCTTGATCAGAGTTTTTTCGAAGGGACCCCAAACGGTGTCCACCAGTACAACCTCTCGATCTACGATGAGGTAGGCGTTATAGGTGGTTCCGCGGTGTGTGGAGAGCTCAAAGCCGTGGAAGTGCCGGATGCCCCAGTCGACGGCACCCACCCAGTACACGCCCCTTGCCAGTTCCGTAGCCATGATTCTGTCTCCTCCAAGATTGTTGCTTCCGCTGTCTGTTGTCCATTTGTGGATAACTCTTTCGCTCAGCATCCTATTCGTAATCTGTCTTGCTCCATTTCTGAGGAAGCGGATGCATGGATCGGGGAAACGATGGGAGACCTGTGGCTTCGATTCATTCGGATCGTTGAAACACAGGCGCCATGCCATTCATCTATGATCGATCGAACGGAAAGGGTAGTTTAAGTGTCACTGAGACCTTATGACCAAGGGACGAATGAAGGGAGTAGGCCCGGGATCGATCAACGCGTCAGAGAGGAATGTCAGATATGAAAGGAGCATTCTGCAGAGTTCTTGAGGGGGACTGTCTTGAGCATTTCAATGAGGGTTCCATTGCCGATATTCACCTTACTTTTCTTGATCCGCCATACAGGCAAGGGAAGGATTACAGATTCTTTGATGATAACCAGCCTGCTCGGAAGTACTGGGCTTGGTTGAAAGAGATCCTCGGCAAGGCATATGATGCAACAGTGGACGGCGGAGCCATCTACTTTATGCAGAGAGAGAAGAACGCTGAACGAGTGTTAAAGGTGCTCAGAGAGACCGGCTGGAAATTTCAAAACCTTATCATCTGGAAGAAGAGAACATCAGCCGTCCCAAGCAACCTGAGGTTCTCCAAGCAATATCAGGTCATCGCCTTCTCAATCAAAGGCAGCAGACCAAGAGTCTTCAACAAACTACGCGTTGACCTGCCGCCTCTCCCAGAGCACAAGCTGCCCAGGAAGAACGGAGTCTACCTCACCGATGTCTGGGACGATATCATGGAGCTAACATCAGGATATTTCGCCGGCGATGAGGCCATAAGGGACAACAAGGGAAAGAGGGTCCATACGCAACAATCCCCCGTCGCGCTGCTTCTGAGAATCATCTTATCCTGCACCCTCCCCGGAGACACGGTCCTAGACCCACTTGCTGGCTCCGGAACCACACTCGTCGTCGCGAAACAGTTGGGAAGAAACTCCGTAGGCATGGAAGTCGACCCCGCGTATGTCAAATTAACCAAGGAGAGACTCAAGATCCTGAGGCCACCCGACAATATCTCCAAACACTACGGCTACTATAGATTCACACCGAACCTGAAGCAGATCTGGCAACTCGAAGGTGCCGTAGAGCAAAAGAGACTTTCCTAGTCAACGATTGTGCAGCGGGTAGGCTCTAACCGAATAATCAGAAAAAGGGATCGATCACAGCGAGACAGTGATCGATCAATGACTATTCCCGACTCTTCACGGGTCCCCTCAACATCGAACCAGCATAGAGCCCGATGAAAGCTAACACAAGCGACATACCTACCATTAGAAACAAAAACCCATCTACGTTCATCAACTCCCAGGTATGCCATTCGTTAGTTGACAACGTGGTCCCAGGGTAAGCCACTCGGTACTCTTCCTCAATCTTTGGAGCCCAGGATGCCAGACCTGGAATATGCAGTCCGAACAGCAATACAAGGGCTGCCCACAGAACCGCCACTTTGGTTATTGATGCCCTCCTAGCTTCCCACAACTTTCCAGCGAAGATGTAGCCACTGACCAACGTGCTAACCAAAATGGAGACAATCAAGCTAACGAGATACCCCCAACTGCTCATATGCGATATGCCCAAAGCCGAGAACAACAGGATCTCTAAGGGAAAAGCGATCAAAGCAAAGATCACAGCGATCGATGCCACACACATGATCATGTCACCAAACCTCAATTTTTCACCTCCCTTCACTTAGTTTCGAGCTAAACCAGTATAAGCTTTTGCACTCGAAGCCAATTCGATCGATTAGAAGAATACCTCCGAAAAACAATCGCGGAACTCAGGCGATTCCAGCTCAGCATGATTTCACCTTGCCACGACACCGGATTCAAAGCGGCAGCCAGACTCTGGCAGGCCTTCCCCGACGCCTTCGTCTTGAACTTCAGCGGCAGAGTCATCGATTCTCAAAACAATTGGAAATGCGAGTGATCTAACAAGACACAGTAACTGATTGAAGACAATAACAGCGGCAAACTACCCCGCAAGAACGATCGATCGGCGAGTAACGCACACCTATGGGTACCACTAGCGATGTTCACGGCGCTATGGATGACGCCGCGGCTGAGGACGTTCTCCGCACATTCCGCCACTTCAACGAGTGATCGGCGGTTCAGCCTATTGTGGATAACCCAGTTCTTTGAACGTGTAGAGCAATTCAGGTTTGGACACGGGGATCTTTGGATGAGCGCCAAACTTTTGGATATATGTTCTGTAAACTTCGAGCGCCTTTTCGAAGCTTGTTCCCTCAAAAAGCAACACGGCATTCCACTCGCTCGTCGGCGCGAACACTCCCTTGAAGTCGACGCCTTCTATCCCATCAGCTATACTCTTAATTCTACCAATATATTCGTTAAACTCTTCAGAAGTCCCAACCCACCGGAAGTACCACAACGCTAGCAGGAATTCTCACCTCCTTTCAAGTCTTCTACAAGAAACTATTCATAGCAAATATAAAACTTGTCATAGGTCGAGGTTTTTTCGGTCGAGGGCCCGCGTGAACATGTCGGTGTGATGGCGAGGACCTCGGGTAGCCAAGACCTGTCATAGACAAGACAGGAAATCTTGTATGTATTTTCCCAGGCCAATATTACGATCGATCGATCTTAAATACCATATCTGGAGCACACTCACAGGGATAGAGGAATGAGTGTAGATCCATCTTGGAAGGAAGTTTACAAAGCAGCCGGAGTTTCCTTGTTCGCCGCTGGATTTGTCATTGTCATATTCTTTCTCTATTAATTTTTCAAACATCTCCTACGCTTACTCCAGAGATGGTTCTTGATGATCCTGTACCTCTTGTCTCACTCTACGCTTTAGCTGCCTTTGGAGAGTTGCTTTTGATGCCTGGGGTCCTGGGACTCTATTTCTCTCTGAAGGAGGTCAAGAAGACCCATATGTTAATGGCCGCTGCGTTGTGGTTGGTAGCGGTATTCTCGTTCCTTGTCTCTCGCAGTCAAATAATATCTCTTCTCCCAATAAGTGGTAGTTATCAGGCTACAACCAGTGAGACCATGAAAGTAGCATATCTGGTATCGACTGAACATGCCATTGAATTGTCAAATGTTTTCGCAGAAATGGCCTTAATGTTCCTTGCAGTATCCTCTATCATTATAGGTTTGGTTATGTTGAAGGGAGTCTTCGGCAAGGGTATAAGCTACTTGGTCATAGTTGCAGGCATAATGACTCTCTTGGGCACAATCGGAGTCTTGCTAGAGCCCTTAACCATACTAACATTGTTTGGATTAATTATAACAGCCGTGTGGCAAATAGCCGTTGGTGTCAAACTCTACAAACTGGGCTAAGACGTTTAGCACCCTCCCCACATGCGCTATCGATCCGTCGTCGTCACGCTGGCGTTGTTCACGGGACCCCCTCGTTTTTCGGTCAGAGCCCCTTACCGATGGAAAAGAAAAAAGAGGAATTGTGTGCTATGTGACTTTTCTTTCCGCCTACTGCGGAGGACCATTGAAGTATACGGAGGCAACACAGCCCTCGGGCGCATGATCGATCGCTTTTATGAATCTAGATTTTCCATCAGACGAATCCTACAATGTGAGCAGACTGAGCAACGACAAAGCAGACCAGAAACGCAACCGCTAGTGGAATTAGGTTTGACAATAATGTCCACTTGGCACTTCGCGTTTCCTTCCAAATAGTGTAGGTGGTTGTTCCACATGGGTAGTGCAATACTGAAAACAGCATGAGACAGATCGCTGTGACGATGGTGAAACCTTGGGTTGCAAAGAGCCCGTGAAGTTCAGTTATGCTTTGTAGCTCAGTCATCATGCTTGCACCCATGTATCCCATAATTATCGTTGGGATGATGATCTCGTTGGCCGGGAGGGCGATTATGTAGGCCAGCAAAATGGTGCCGTCAAGTCCGATCAATAGTCCGATGGGTGAGAGAATGCCTGCAAGGTAAGTCATTAGAGTCTGGCCGCCGACATACACGTTCCCCAAGATCCAGATTATTGCGCCCGCCGGTGCAGCCACAACCACGGCGCGGTACAGAACTTTGACTGTCCGATCGATCAATGAAGTGTACAGGACGCGGAGGATTTGTGGTCGACGATATGACGGCATTTCTAGTGTGAAGAATGAACTCTCGCCTTTGAGCAGTGTACGTGAAAGCACGGCTGATATTATGAGGGTTGCAAAGATGCCAACCAACGTAACAGCAACCATCACAGCTGCTCCTACTATGGATGAGATGGCCGCTGGGAATGCTGTTGCCACGAAGACGGTTGCCATCAGGATGAGGGTGGGCCAACGGCCGTTACACGGCACGAAGTTGTTGGTGAGGATGGCAATAAGCCGCTCACGGGGCGAATTGATGCTCCTACACGAGATGACCCCGGCGGCGTTGCAGCCGAAGCCCATGCACATAGTGATGGCCTGCTTTCCATGTGCGCCGGCCCACTTGAAGAGTCGGTCGATGTTAAACGCGGCCCTCGGCAGGTAACCCAAGTCCTCAAGGAGCGTGAAGAGAGGAAAGAATATGGCCATAGGCGGCAACATGACGGATACCACCCATGCAAGACCCCTATAGGTTCCGTGGACCACAAGACCTTCAATCCACTCCGGGACTCCAAACCCCCTGAACAGCAACGCAAACTGGTCTCCAAGCCAGAACAGGCCCTCCGCCAAGAGTTGCGATGGAACGTTTGCGGCCTCTATTGTGAGCCAGAAGACGCCCATCAGAAGGGCGATCATGATCGGAAAGCCTAGAACGCGCGAAGTCAGTATGCGATCTATCCTGGCGTCTAGAATCCTTTTGGGGACCTCCGCCTTGGAGACAGCCTTGGATGCTATGACCTCCGCGTCAGCATATATCGAAGATACGATGTGGTCGTGAAAGGATTCCCGGATAGGAGACGCCGCAATCCCTGCACGATCGAAAAGCTCTTTCAACTCAGCTTCCGTAGCCGGTGGTACCTTCGAAACATCTTGGTTCAACGTTGCTAGAGACGCCAATTCTCCATCTTCTAACATTTCGCGGATCCTCGCGTCTCCTTCCAAGACGCGCATGGTGATCCATCTAACATTCGGCAGTCCACCGATCACTTTCTCCGCGTAAGGGGTTACTTCGTCGAGTGCTTTGCGGATCTCAGCCTTGAGAGCAAAGTGGCGTGGACTTGTTGGTATCGTTCCGGAGGCAACTCCAGCGATGGTTTCAACCAGATCGTTCAAGCCCTTGCCCACATTGGCAACCGTGGGAACAACGGGGACCCCTAGATCGAGCGACAGTTGTTCAACATCAATTCTTATGCCTTTTTGAGCTGCTTCATCTACAAGATTGAGACAAATAACCACTCGACTGGAAATTTCGAGAACCTGCAAAACAAGGTTCAGGTTTCGCTCAAGACTTGATGAATCCACTACCACGACTACGACATCAGGATGGTTAAAAACCAGGAAATCTCTAGCGATCTCTTCATCCGTCGCAGTGGGAAGGAGGGAGTAGGTGCCTGGGAGGTCAATGACTTTGTATCGTTTTCCCATATGCTTGAAAGATCCCTCCGCACGGGCGACCGTCTTCCCAGGCCAGTTTCCGACGTGCTGACGTAGACCAGTCAGGCCGTTGAACACTGTGCTCTTCCCCGTGTTAGGGTTTCCCGCGAGAGCGACCAAATAGTCATGGCCCTTCTCTAGATCTTCATGGCTCTCTTGATAAACACGCTCCTTCCTCCTAGTACTCAATCAGTTTCCCTCCTCACCAAGTTGCGAATGTAATGGGTTCACCACGATTTTTGAAGCGTCTTCTGATCGAAGCGCAATAATGGAACCTCGAATGTCATAGGCCACTGGGCTTCCTAAGGGACTCTTCATTACGGCCTTGATCTCGGTCCCTGGAAGAAGACCGAGGTCAAGAAGCCGTCGGCGAGCTAAACCTTCACAATGAAGTTCTACCACTGTAGCACTCTCACCCAATTCTATTTCTGCCAAAGTCCCGTTTCCCAAATTCTTGCTCAGCCGCAATTCCATTTCCACCCATCTTCCTATCGAGATCTTTCAGATGCACCCTACCGTACTACTACGGGATATTCTCTATTCTCTCTGCCTTGCCGCATAGATCATGGTTGCCAACTTTGGGGTGATCTCTCTGATTTTCGAGTTGACCTTGATTCTAATCGGCCCTTCGAATGGGGCTTCACCGATGATTTCAACCGAACGACCAGGGAGGATTCCCAGGGAACCAAGATACCTTAGAACATCTGAATCGTGATCCAGCACTTCGACTACGCATAGCTTGTCTCCAACTGAGTAATTGGACAAGACATCAGAATCTTCTTCGTGGATCTGTCCGTCTTCAGTTGGCACAGGCTGGCCGTGGGGATCGGTTCTCACGTCAGCTAGGTTCTTGACAATCCTCTGCTCGAGCTTTTCGGAAATCGCATGCTCAAGCCTTTCGGCTTCGCTGTGCACTTCATCCCAAGTATATCCCAAATTCCTCACCAGATAGAGTTCAAGAAGCCTGTGATGCCTAAGAACATGTAGAGCAACTTTCCTTCCCAACTCAGTGAGCTCCGTGCCGTGATATGGCTCATAGACAACGTATCCAAGCGTAGCTAGGCGCCTTAGCATCTTGGTTACAGTAGCTGGCTTCACGTTCAGCTTCTCAGCCAAGGCCTGATTGGAGGCATTTCCGGTCCTACGTCGAAGCAAGTAGATGAACTTCATGGTGTCCTCCGCAGCTCGACCCAGTTCAGACATGTGCTCGTCTCGAGGGCCTTTAGCCCAGGCAAAATTTAAAGTTTTCCAAGTCTAATTTTGAGATTGGCTCAGCAGACAAGCCCCACGTCCCAAAAGCCACATATGCACATCAGCAGGCCTCAAGGGTAGAGAGGACGAAGATCAACTCACTCTGATCGAAGGGTCGCAAAACCGATCGATACTGTCAACCAGAGTATTGTGTCCCTCATGCGGTGTGAGATTTCCTTCATGAACAATATGGGGAGGGCGCTTAGACCCGTAGCTAAACCGGCTACTAGGCTGGCCAACGCGCAAAGCCAAATGAGTTCAAGCGCCATACCCCCGTGCTGAGGAAACTTGCATTTACAACTAGTCGCAAAGCTGTCCGATTACGTTTGAATTCCTTACCCTTACCGGGTATGTCCTGAGACCTCTTATGGGGGTCCCGGCGTCTGTGGGTTATGACCGAACCTTACTACCTGCAATGTTGAACCCGGCGTACTGAAAACCACGCCTCGTAGCTGTTCCGTTTAGACTTCCGAGCTGAGGGGGATAGTTCATGTGAGGACATCTTGCCCTTACTTCACAGAGAACCTCATCAAGGTTGATGATCAGAACCTCATGGTTCAGAATCGTAACTGCTTTCGTGAATCGGGACGGAATATCTTGGAGTCTAGCGGCTTTGCATGCTCTTACCATGGCGGACGATCAATCGCCCCTGGTTTTTCGGTCAGAGCCCCTTATTGATCGAGAGGAAAAAGAGGAATTGCGTGATTTATAGCCTTTCTTGGGGGCTACCGCGGAGGACGATCGAAGTATATGAAGACAACACCGGCTTCGGGCGTATCGATTATGCGGTGTTTCGCACCCGCTGGCAGGAGCACGTACATACCCCTCTTGATCTCTTTCGTCGATCGACCGATCTCATAGACCATCTTTCCCTTGAGGACTATACCGTGCCTATCTTGGGGGTGTTTATGCTTGGGCTTAGGCTCATGGAAGCCTCTACCGAACTTGGCGAGCAGAGCCAGGGCTCCTGTTTTCTTATCAACCCACAATAGCTTGAACCAAGATCCGGGGGACTCCTTCGATGGCTCCCACTTGATCTTCTCCGGGTCAACAACCGCAATTCTTTTCCTTGCCACGATTATTCACCTCAACCAAAGAGCACTCTCAAAGGAAATATAAGCTTCACGCTCGCTGCTGATCGATCGCATTTGAATACAGAGCTACTTCTTGCTCTTTGTCTACTTACTCTTACTAAGGATCGCGTGTATGGTCCAATGTTCATCGCCAGCTGGTGTAGGTGGACTTTTAATCAGCAACCGATCACCAGAAAAACTCAAGAACCTTACCCAATCCATACCCACCCAGTTGGGAAGACTGCCGCCTGATACATGGTGCGTAACTGTTCCCTTCTATTCATCAACTTCGTAGGTCCCGCAGTAGGCGATCGATCGATCTCCACGTGGTCATAGACATCACGCCGGCACTGCTCACAGGAACCGCTGTTTCTCGGTTGACTTGAAGAGAGGCTCTTTCGAGGTGGTGGAGGAGGGAAATGTCCTTCCACATGCCTTCCAGAAGCCGGAATCTGGGGCTTTTGGTGTTCCGCAAGATATGCAGTACTTCGCAGGGCCACGATCGACCGATACACCTTATCTCGAGAAAGATCGTTAACTTTAAATAACAGGCGTTAACTAAAATTAACACATGATAGTGAAGGATAACAACCTGAAAATAATGAAGTTGTTCTTTGAAAACCCAGAAAAGAAGTTCCACATCAGAGAGGCAGCGAGATTAACCGGTTTGTCTGCACCTGGTGTACTCAAGATCATAGGGCGGTTGAAAAAAGAAGGCCTGCTGAACTCTGAAAAAGGAAAGGTCGTTGAAAACGTATTCGCCACAAAAACAGAAAAATTCATCCAGCTGAAGAGATGTTACAACATCCTCTCGCTTTTTGATTCCGGCCTGGTTGAAGTGCTCAGAGAGGAGTACGAAGAGCCAGAAGCAATCGTGCTTTTCGGTAGCTATTCAGAAGGCAGCGACATATTTAAGAGCGATATTGACATCGCAGTTGTGACGGAAAAAAAGAGCAAGCTGGACTTGAAACGGTTTGAAAGGGTTCTCAAAAGGAAAATAAACATATACGAGATTCAGATAGGGGGCTGCGACAAAGAATTCTTGAATGCTTTAGCAAACGGCATCTTGCTCTATGGCTACCTGAAGGTGTTGTGAAGTGGTAAGAAGGTTTCGCTACTATCTGGACGAGAGCTTGGTCAAAAAGAGGGTCCCAAACAGGGAAGAGGCAAGATCGTTGATGGCTAAGGCCATCAAGCGTTTGGAATACCTGAAGGCGCAGCGGATAGATGAGTTGACCGCGCCGTTCGTGTTTGAAAACGTCTATGAAGCGATGAGAGAAGCAGCGCAGGCTTTGATGTCTTCGAGAGGCTACAAGCCCTATTCCCACGAGGCCTTGATATCGTTTTTGAGGGAGTTCTACACGTTTTCTGAGCATAGAATATCTGCGTTTGATAGGTACAGGATACTCAGAAACAAATCTGTCTACGGGGCTGCTAGAATTTCAGTTTCAACATGCAGGCAAGCCTTGTCATTTTTGAAACAATTCCTGCCTGAGTTAAGGGACGAGTTTGACAAAGAAACGAAGACAAAAACTTGAATCGGTCGATCGAAAGCAGTCTTCCCAGACTGGTGAGTCGAGTAAGCCGACGCCGACATCTGTGTACGATTTCTCGTTGACGATAGAACACGTCAAATGCAATTCTGTCAGGGCAGATCGACCGACCGATCGCATCGTAGGCTCAGTTCTCCTCGCGTTGTCTACTATCCTGCCAACCCTTGTCTGACCGATCGGTAGCGTTGGGTCCCCGTGGTCGTACCCGTCACGCTCGCACTGGTTACAGGGACCCATCTTTTTCGGTCTAGATACCTTTGGAGGCGTGTTTCATCGGATCCAGACCCTCAGCGTGACCACAAAATCGATCGATCGAATTTGAATACTGACTTATTTCTTGCCTCTTGTTTACTCGCTTCTATTGAAGATCGCGTGTATGGTCCTCTGTTCATCGTCCGCTAGTATGGTTGGCCTTCTAAGCAGCAACTGGTCACCAGAACATTCGAAGAACCTCACCTGATCCGCACCCACCCAGTTGGGAAACCAGCTACCTTCTATATGGTGCGTAACTGTTCCCTTCTCCTCATTAACTTCGTAGGTCCCACAGTAAGCCCCGAATCCTTCAAAGGCGGCCTTTATCTCTTCTGGGGTTCCTCTAAACGGGTCATTTGAGGCAAACTCAGGTCATCGCGGCGCATGAGCAACACCGACATATTCCCTCTTGAGTCATACATCATCATGCCAAGCGGATCTCTGCCGTACGGGTAAATCACTTCCCCACTCGAGCTCTGGAGTTCGAACGAGACAATTTTCCATGCACCTGCGAGCTTTTGACTTTGCATCCTAGGTTTCTCCTTTTGTTTCCATAAGAGCAATTCAGTGCAGAAAAGGTTTTCGTACGCAATTGCAGGAGAACAGTACGCTCCAGTAGCATCGATTGATTGATACGATCAAGAGATTGAAAAAGAGTGAACCTACGTATTTCAGCAGGTTACTGCTCTAGTGAGCATCTATTTCTCCAGAATGCTTTTCAGGTTGTTCAAGGATCTCTCGACGCCCTTTTCGGCGTGCTTTTCCCCGAACAGTTTGTCGAGGGTCTTGCCAAGAATCCCCCCGGGCATTTCATAGTCCATAGCATATGTGACTTTAGTTCCCTCCTCTACGGGTTTCAAGATATATGTTAGAGTCATGGTCACTCTTCCCCCTCCCATACCTTTCGAAAGAGCCGTAATCTTTTCGTTTTCGAGAATCTCCATGATCTCCAAATCGAATTCCACGTGCTTCTCAGTTATGTGGGCAGATGTACCTACTCTGTACTTGTCCTCGGGAGTGCGCGCCTCGGAAGTGTACTTCACGCTCTTCCATTCATCCATCCATTCTGGCATCCTGTCGAAAGCAAGCATTTCCCAGGCTTTCTCAGGTGGAACCTTGATTTCAATCGACTTTTCTATCCTAGCCAAAATATCACCCCCGACTTGCCAATGAATGCTTGTTCTCTTTCTTGACTTTTAACTCTTCCCTCCCTTCTATCTCTAGCCAGATGTCACAATCCTTGAAAAATGGAGATTGAAGACTCCACTCCAAAAGCCTTGCCTCTCATCTAGTTCAACGACTTTGCCGACCGATCGAGGTGAAAATTGAGGGCCAGATTGTCACAGCGCTAGCGCAGTTACCGATTGATTGATGATCGGAAAGCTATTTATGTCCTTAGCAAGAGTATGCTGCATAGAAATGAAGCTCGCGTTTCTCAGGAATTTTACATTGAAGAAGGGAGATTCGATGGCCACAGATATGATAGGCTATGGTCTTACAGTTCCTGACGCAATCATTGAGGAAATGAGAAAGAGAGAAGTTGACGTAATAGACCTCGTCCCAGCGGAAGAAACAGGACAGCCAACCCTAGCCAAACTGAAATGGATATACGACGGCTACAAGCAAGTCGTGGATCTGCTCATGAAGGAAGCAATCGACTACGTATTCATCTTTCACATCTTCCATCATTTCTCCAGCGAACTCAGGAGGATAATATGCGACACCAAGAGCAAGACTGGCCTTGTGGGCTACACGCATGGAAGCCACTGGGATCCCAGTGACACCTTCAGATCCATCTTCTATCCGGGCCTAGAGCTGTTAGACCTCGCGAATCTCCGTTCGCTTGACACGATCTTCGTTGTGTCCGAATATCTGAAGCAGATTCTGCGCACAGAGATAAGCAAACTTAACCCGAAAGTGGGGAAGGAGATCGCCGTAAGAATAAGCGTCGTGGGATTACCGATAAACACGACCCTGATCGATACCTACAAAACGACAAATAAGTTCGACCAGTTGACCGTGGTCTTCAACCACAATCTAATCTCAAGCAAGAACCCAATCATGTTCGTCAAAGTGATGGATCGACTGCTTGAAACCTACGACATCCAAGTGATATTTACCCGAAGCATCTGTGAAGACCCGGAGATCTCAGAGGCGTTGCAGAAGTTCAAGGAAAAACATCCTAAGAACGTGTCATTCGTGGAAAAACCCGGAGCAGATCCCTACTATCCCATCCTCTGGCAATCCCACATCCAGGTTTCCACCGCGACCCATGAGACGCTGGGCGTGGCGACGCTTGAATCCATGCACACTGACACCTGCTGCATCCTGCCTGATCACTGCAGCTATCCAGAAATAACCGGCAACTACAAGGACTGCCTTTACGGATACAATGAGCAAGCGTTGTATGACAAAATGAAATATGTAATCGAAGATGAGTCCACAAGGGACAGAATCGCGGGAGAGCTAAAGAAGAGAGTCGAGAGATACCACCCAGGACCTGTCACCGCTAGAATATTGCAGTCTCTCAAGTATTAGCGCAAAGAATGGCAATCATCGATCGATCACAAGATTGGGACGGCGGGCCCGTCGTTCAACACCATCATCACTGTCATGCCCCCTGTGGCTTCGATATTCCTTCCCGTGTTCCCGTTGTTCTCCCTGATGGGGCTGGCGGAGCAGCGGGCGAGGGATGTCGGGGCAAACATCAGCTTGATCTTGAGTATCACGATGCAGTTGTGCTATCGATGATTCCACATCAACTCGTAGCGTGCATGGAGAGATCAGAATCGCATAGTCCCTTCTCTCTGATACGGGGAGTATGCAAGCCTGTCTCAACATCTACGGTGGGCTACTCACCTACAGCAGTCCTGTAAGCCTCGTCCTTCGCGTAATCGAATGATGCCATGCGCTCCGGCTTGACGACTATCTTCGCCCACCTTGTCAGGCTTAGCAGACCTCTAGCGTAGTTTTCGGCTCTTTCTCCCTGGAAATACTTCCCACATAAGCGCGTGAACTCACCCAAGGCGAGATCGGTCGCATTCAATTCCGCCTTGCCGTAGACTAGAACGCCTTTGGGCCACACTCCACGGGTCCCAGAGTCGTCAATCAATAGCGTAACGTTCTTGTTGCGCCCAACGTTTCTGGCTTTACGGCTAGCAAGAGGAGTTGCCACTACAATCTGCCCGTTCATATAACTGTACCACACGGGAGCCGCATGTATCGTCCCGTCCGCATTCAAGCTACAAAACCTCGCAACCTGAGATTTCTTGAGGAAAGATTCGATTTCCTCGTCGGTCAGATGAGGTGACTGAGTATACGTCAATTTCCTATTCCTCCAGTTCGCGTATGCACTCTGCGTATTTGAGCCTTTTGCAGCTCGATGGGTCTTCTATGTTGCTTCATTAATATTGAAAAGCGTACGCTACACTTCTATCAGTCTTCTTGAAACGGTTTAATCAGTCTATTCTTGGGAGAAACTGGAAACCGCTACTCTCAATTATGTTTTCGCAACATATGTGTCCGTCAAATAACCTTTATGTGCATGAGTGTTCATCGATCGATCGTTGTGTCGTTGGTGGCTTCGATCTTCGCTCCTCTCTTTGCCTTCGATCGATCGTCAGGGAGTCTGTTCACCGGCCCCCTGTCTGTTTGGTCAGAGCGGCTTATATGGAACTTAGATATCCGGTTGAATGATGGTTCTGAGGGGAACGACGAGGTTCTTGGTGTCTAAAACCAAGATCAGGGGCAAGCGGGGGAAGGCCAAGGAGTACCAGAGGTTCCTGATCCATATCCCCTCGGCTATGGCTAAGGACTCTCAGTTTCCCTTCAACCCAGGGCAAGAACTCACGATCACGGTAGATCCCAGGGGCAAGATCGTACTCACTGGCTAAGAGCACCGGTCGATCGGAGCCTACTCAACAGCCTTTCGCATCAATCTATCGAACCGATGGACAAAATTGCGTCCCAAGCTCCGATGCGTCAAAATATGGAGCGAACGCATCTAGATCTTGTAGTCAGCGGGAACGCCCCATTGCTCAGTCTTATCATAGCGGGGCTCGGAAGATTGAAAGTGGACCCAAATAGGTGCATGATCTAGCTTGGGATTGGCAGCGAACAAAGTTCTATCCCCATGTCTAATGACTTCGAGTACCAATGGCATCTCCGCTCGGAAGATCTCCGCCCGCCAGCTGGCTCTCCCAAAGACAAGCCCCCCACCTACATGACAATACACATGTAGTGACGGCCCATCGCTACCATCTTTCCATTCCGCAAGCACTTCATCTCGCATCAAACGAGTGTACCACCCAGAGATCTGCTTGCGATCGTAATCTCGGCCGATCGTCATAAGTATGTCGCCTGTGAGATCGGAGTGGGTGAGAGTATATCGACGTGGAACGATGAGAGCTTCATCAACAACCCCTTCCAAGCAACTGACATGCAACTTCTCAGGATTCAGACGCGCCATAACCATCCTCTCAGCAACTACAACTGCTTCCATAAAATATCAAGCGACGAAGTAAAAAAAACCTGGAGGTTGTCAGCTCCATTTCTGGACTTGACGACCAAAAACACTATTTCGGCAGTATGACTGAATCGATGACGTGGATGACCCCGTTGCTGCATTCAATGTCAGCCTTTATGACGTTTGCGTTGTCTACCTTGACTCCGCTCATGGTTTTTATGGAAATCTCTTGGCCTTGAACAGTCTTCGCCGATCTCATCTTCATCACGTCTGACGCCATCAGTTTGCGTGGCACCACGTGGTAGGTAAGAACACTCGTCAGCTTCTTCTTGTCCTTCAGCAGCCCCTCAACAGTCCCAGACGGCAACTTGGCAAAAGCCGCATCGTTCGGAGCGAAAACAGTGAACGGACCTGGGCCACTCAAAGTCTCAACGAGCCCAGCTGCCTTCACAGCGGTCACCAACGTCTTGAAAGAACCAGCCTCTACAGCCGTTTCCACAATATTCTTCACATATTTCACCTCCGCGAATTTTCTTCTGAACAATACCCCATGAAACTGTCACATACCCATTTCCCGAAGATGTTCGGGTTGGGTGAGAACCGCTATCGACTGAGACTCGTCGATTGATCGGCGTCTGCACAAGAGAGCAGGAACCCCCTTCCTGTTAACCTCGCACGCGCTCTCAACCGTTCATCAACGGACGGCTAGAGGCGTGTAACACGTTCAGGTGCTTTTTTCCATATCTTTCGCAGTTCCTGACGTCACATAGCGATCTCGAACAACAATTCATTTCCTTTTTTCCTGACTTCCTTTATTGCACCCATCCTCCTGAGACAGTAGGTCATTTTCTGTGCTTGATTCACTGAAATCCCTATGCTTTTTGCGAGAATCTTGTTGGTAAAGGGCTGACGCAGGTTACTGGGCAAGAAACTGAAAAAGTCCCCCTTGTTCCTGAATGTTACTCTCTCAACAACATTGACCAGCTTTCTATCTTTGATGCTCACGCCTCTTCTCCTCCAGCTTCCCTTCCCATCGTCACATCTTACCTCTTCTTCCTCAATCATCAGAACGTCCATCGTGAAACGCTCTTCGCCGATTAGATCAGGTATGCTCACCAACTCATCAAATACATCAATCAATCTTCCCTTCTTTGGAGACCTCCTCCTACCGATCACCGCGTTACCTGATATCCCCACTCGAACTATTGTCTTTCCCTTGGGTATAGGATACACCAATCGGACGTTGTTGTTCTCGACTAAACTCCTCAACTTCTTTCTGATCGACGAGAAGTTCTTTGTCTGGATTTCGATCAGCAAACCATCCCGCACTATATCGACTACGAAGTCCCCCACCCTGACCTCGAATCTATCCCCTGGGACCGAGTACAACTCCCTTATCGATGAGTGAAGAGAACTTTCACTTCTCAGGCCGATTCCACCTTTGGGTAATCCTAAGATCTTGG